>LFFM01003124.1_pt1 | contig 10569 bp, 4 predicted proteins | sample 643131 | NCBI WGS metagenome assembly LFFM01 (sample SAMN03777445, study PRJNA286221) | soda lake metagenome | biome: soda lake; feature: Kulunda steppe; material: water; isolation source: sample Tc-Br brine of Tanatar trona crystallizer | place: Russia: Kulunda steppe | collected 2011-07 | reverse complement strand
TGTTTTACTTTCGACTATCATACCCCTGATTGCGTACGACGAGAGGCACGCTCTGGTGGTGTAGTCCGGCCAATCATATTGCCCTCTCACGGCAATGACCTGGGTTCGAATCCCAGCCGGAGCATCCGTTTCCCCACACAGTCCAGCAGTTTTCGGCTATCTCCCAACCAGTAGTTTGCCTGTCTTGAAACCGATCACACTGAGAACGTCTCGAATCCGACGCCGTTCGGTGACCGACAAAACGGTGTGAGGGTTCGACCTGCTGACGGAGGTGAGAAACCGAAAGCCGTTCCATCCAAACACCGGAACCCTCCGCGTTCAGACCGAAGAAGCCATCACCGTGTCGGTTCAGGCGAACGTGCTGCGCCCGGCGCTTCCGGACACGTGAGCGAGCTCGGCGTAGACGTCCGCGATCCGATCCCGGATCTGCCGACCGCTCACACGGGGGTCGAATCGGTCCTTGTTCGGTGCCCATTCGACATCGTTAAAGAACGTATCGCGGTGGTCGTCGATCCCCTCCGGCGGGACGATATCGCCCGGCTCCTCGCGATACAGGTCAAAGGCGGTTCGAGTGTACTCGTACTGGTAGCGGGTGTCCTTGTTCACCTTACAGATCCCGTGTTCGAGCATCTCCTGTAGCTGGTCGGATTGGACGCCAGAGGACCCGTGTAACACGAGTGGCGTATCGATACCGTGGTCACGCAGTGCGGTTCGGATCTCCTCGGTCAGGTCGGGTTTGAGTTCCAAGTCTCTGCCCTTGGCAACGCCGTGTTGTGTCCCGACGGAGATCGCGAGGAGGTCACAGCCCGTGCGGTCGACGAACTCGACCGCCTGTTCGGGGTCCGTGTAAAACGCGTGTTCCGACACGATCTCGTCCTCGACACCCTTGATCTTCCCGAGTTCGGCCTCAACGAGGATATCCGCGTCGGCGTTCTCGACCATCTCGACGACCTGTTTGCTGCGGGCGACGTTCTGTTTGAACTCCTCGTGGGAGGCGTCGATCATGATCGAGGAAGGGATCCCCAGCTCGATCTGTCGCTGGATGATATCGAGGTCGGTCTGGTGATCCATGTTGAGAAACACGCCGATGTCGTACTGTGCGGCGATCCGCTCGATGTACGTGCCCATGACGCGTAAGCCGGCGATGGGGTCGCCGTTGCCGGCGAACGTACACGCTCCGTTGCTCATCTGTAAGAGGAGGTCGGAGTCGACCTGTGCTGCACCCTGAACCAGCCCGGTCATCACGTTCGGTTCCGCGACGTTGCTCGCGACCAGACCGAAGCCGGAGTCGAGCGCTTCGTCGTACACAGTCGACAAGGCCGCACCACCATTGATTGTCATATGTACGAAGTATCATGGAAGGAGATAAGCACTGTTGCTGTTCAGTTATACGTGGACCGAACCACCCAGCCGCGGCGGAACATATTCGTTCAGTGACCCGAACAGCTCCGGCATGAGCGACGAAGCGGATCCCCGGTCCACACCCGACACCGTCGAAGTGCGGGGGGAGGATATCAGGACGCCGGAGGTAGGGTACCGGATCGTCGAGTGGGAGCCAGGGGGTCCAGTGACGCCACAGATGCTGCACTGGAGCCGGTCACAGCTCGTCCTCTCCGAGGTGTCGATCCCGCAAAACGCCGACCCCGCCGACTGTTCGGTGCTCGATCGGTACGGCACTGAGTACGCGACGCAGGAGTTCTTAGACCGTGTCGCGAAGCCGGGGCCGGAGGGCATCCCCGAGGCGATCCAAGGACTCGAAGACGGTAGCGAGACGGAACGCCGTCTCGCGGGCGCTCAGCTCAAGCGGATCGCCGAACAGTATCCAGACGCCTGTGAGCCGGCTGTCCCCGTGCTCGTCGACAGGCTCTCATCGAGTGATCTCGCGGTTCAAGCGGAGACCGTCGGAATATTCGAGGCGCTCGCGTCGGCAACCCCCGCGCTCGTGATCCCCGCGGTGGACACGTTGGGGGAACTGCTCACGGCGGAGACCGACGACCGCCTGCTGCGGACGACGCTCACGGTGATCCGGCGCGTCGCGGAGGAGGACACCTCCGCGGTCACGGAGCTCGTCCCACGGCTCGAATCGCTGTTGAAAGACGACACCGGTGACGCGGTTCGGACGCTGCTGGTACTGGAGCACGTCGCCGACTCACACCCTGAGACGTTGCTCCCGATCACCCCCACCCTCGTCGAGTACGTGACGAACGCCTCTCGTGGTAGTCGCATCGGTGCGCTGTCCGTGCTCGGCCGGGTCTCGAAAGCGTATCCGAACGTCGGGACGGAGGTAGTTCCGGTCGCACGGGAGCTGCTTACGGCGGACGACGACAGGCTGCGAACGAACGCCGCCGGGCTCCTCGCTGATCAGGCCGAACAGTACCCGGAGGCGGTGCTGCCCGCGGTGCCGGCCGTGATCGGGCTGCTTGACGACGAGAACGAACAGGCGAGATACAACGCGACGTCCGTTCTTGCCCGCGTCGCGGACCACGACCCGGATACCGCCGAACCAGCGACCGAGTCACTGATCGACGCACTGGAAGAAGAGCAGGCGGCGACACGCGAGAACGCGTGTTGGGCGCTTGGACGGATCGCAGCGACGACTGCAACGGACGCCCTCGGCCGGCGCGTAGCGCACGACACGAACGAGCGCGTTCGGACGGTGGCGTCGTGGGCGCTCGACGAGATCGCCGAGCCGTAGGCCGCAAACGTCGATCTCGACGGCGCGTTTGCGACGACTCGTTCACGGTACCCCGGGCAGGGCACTCGCCGATCGGCACAAGTTACTCATGGCCGTCGCGAGAGAGTACTCCAATGACGACGCGCCGGATCTTCGATCGCCCGACGCCCGGTCTCGGTCGAGCCGCCGCCGTTCGCTGGGCCGCCGAACGCGCCGCCGACATCCCGCAATCCGCGTTGTACCTCCAACCGGCGGCGGTCGACGACACCACCGTCACTGACGAGTGGGAGCGATACGGCTCCCGCGTGCGGCTTCGACTCGAGCGGTTTCGGACGCTCGTCGACGAGCTGTACGAGGCGGACACGTACGAGGGGCCGTCGACGTACGTCACGGACGCCGAACGTCGATGGGTCGTGTCGGACGCGCTGACACGCATCGACGACCCGGATCACCCGCTGTACAGCGAGGGGGAACCCGCGGCCGGGCTCGTCGATCAGGCGGAGGAGCTGTTGACCCTGCTGGAGTTCGCCGGCGCGATCACGGCGACGGAGGTAGAGCGCCGGCTCGCGCGGGAAGGACTCGACGCGCTCGGTCGAACGCTGTCACGGTTCGTCGCGCACGTCCACGACGCACGGGCGGACGGCTTCGACGAGCCGAAAACCTTCCGAAGCGAGCGGTTCAGACACGTACTCGATGTCGGTCGACCGCTCGTGCGGCGCGAGCTCGCCGCGACCGACGTAGTGGTCGTCGGGGCGTTCCGGACGCTCTCCGCACAAGAGCGTGACGTCGTCGCGCTGCTCGCCGACGGGTTCGACATCGGCGTCGTCCTCGCTCGCGTGGGTGATGGGGACGTGGACGGGGTCCCGGACGTGGCCGATAAGGCCGAGAGAGACACGGCCACCGGTGTGGACCACGCTGTCCGAGGCCTTCACAAGTGGTACGACCGACTCGGCTGTACCCCGTCGCCGAGTGCTGACGACCGTGGCTCCGTCTCGCCGCGTGAGACCGCGGCCGCGGCCCTGTACCGGCAGGACGGTGGTTCCGGGGATCCAGTCGCTCTCGGCGACGGCGTCTCGGTCGAGACGCACGCGACGGTACAGCGGGAGGTGCGGGCGATCACACGAACGGTGCGATCGCTGATCGGCGACGGCGTCGAACCGGAAGCGATCGCCATCGCTCCCTTCGACGAGGCGACGTACGGCGACCGTCTCGCGGACGCACTCCGCGACGCGGACGTTCCAGTGGCTCACGGCTCCGATCGGTCGTTCTTCGCCACGACGACCGGCACGCTATTCGAGGCGACGATCGATCTCGGTTCCGAACCCGACCGGCTCGCCCCGCTGGTCCGGCTCCTGTCGAACCCCCTCGTGTTCCCCTCGCGGACGGCGACGACCCGGAAGGTCATCCGGATCGCGGAGCGGTCGGAATCGACTCGGACGGCGACGCTCATGGCGAACCTCGACGGGAACGCCGAAACGCTCGTCCGCGAGGTCGTCGCGGCGTGTGAGCGGTTCGTGACCACGACCGACGTCGACGCCGCCCGCCGGAGGCTGTTCGACGACATCGGCGTGCCGACGACCGCCGACGGGACGGGTCTCACGGACGCGGTCGGGTTTTCGCGGGGCGTCGGGAGCCGGGAGCGGCGAGCGATCGAGCACGCGACGGAGGTGTGCGCCGCGCTCGCAGAACGTCGGGAGGTAGCCGGTGGAAGCGACGGCCGGGGCATGGACGTCGAGTCGGTACGGCGAGCGCTCGACGGGGTCACGGTTCGCGTCTCGACGGGCCGAACGTCGGACGCCGTCCGTGTCTGTTCACCCTGGGAGGCGGCGGCGAACTCGGCCGAACACGTGTTCGTTCCGGGGTCGACCACCGAGCACACCCCGTCACCCCCGCGACGGTTGGCGTTCGCGCGGCCGCTCAACGACGCACACCCGGATTTCGAGGCGGCGGACCCCGTCGCAGCCACCCGGTACGCGTTCGCACAACTCGTCGCGTCCGACGCGGCCGTGACGTTCTCCGCCCCCGAACGGGACTCCGACGGCGACCCGTACGTCCCCGCTGATCCGATCGTCGAGCTCGAACGCGTCACCGACGTGGACGCGACGAGCGTCGGCGGCGAGCGGGCGGAGCCGGCGACCGCCACCGACGTTCACCGCTCGCTCGCTCGGGCCATCGATACTGGGGTGCTCACCCCGAGAAACGCCTCGACGGAAGTCGAAACGTACGATATCGACGTTCCAGGAGCGAACGCCCCGTTGCGGCTCGCGAACGGCGTGCGGGTCGCAGCCGCGCGGGCGAGCGACGAGGTCGGGAAATACGACGGGCACGTCGATCCGGCGGTCGTCGCGGATCTGCGCGACGGTGGACGGCCGTACAGCCCGAGCCGTCTGGAGACGTTCGCCGACTGTGGGTTTAGATACTATCTCGAACACGTCCTGGAGATCGAACCGGACGACCCACTCACGCTGGAGCCGAACGCACTCGACGTCGGGTCGTACGTCCACGACGTGCTGGAACGCTTCTATCGCGAGTGGCGCGCGGACGGACACGAGGCAGTCACCGGGGAGACGCTCGCGGCCGCGGAGGAACAGCTGTACGCGGCCGCTGTCGAGCGACTCGAGACGCTCCGCGCGCCCGATACTGCGTTCCACGACGCGTGGCTCGACGCGCTGTTCGACGGGTTGCGCGAGGCGGATGGCGTGGCTGACGATCCGGGGGCAACACCCGGCGATACGGACGCCCCGGCCGGCCTATTTAAGCGCTTCCTCGAGGCCGAAACCGCGCTCGCGTCGCGTGACGCGACGCCGACGTACTTCGAGGCGCACGTCGGCCTGACGCCGGACGACCCCGGCCTCGAGCCCCTCGCCGCCGACCCCGTCCGCGTTCCCGGGACGGACGTCGCGCTCCGCGGGAAGATCGACCGACTCGACGTTACCGCTGACGGCGGGATCGTCGGGATGGATTACAAGACGGGTGGCACGCCGAGCGAACGCGACACGATCGACGGCCACGCGTTCCAGCTTCCGGCGTACCTGTTGTTGGCCGAGGCTGCGCTCGATGCGGAGCCCGTCGGTGCCGCCTACTATCAGGTGCGTCCGGCGGGGCGCGTCTCTCCGTACAGCGGGACGATAGGTGGCGACGAGGACGCCGCACACGCGCGATGGGGACGGGACGACCCGGAGCCGCTGCGACGCTATCGGTCGCTCGCGTTCGACACGCGGGCAGCGTTCACCGAGTTCCTGCACGACACCGTCCCCGACCGGATCGACCGGATCGGGACCGCGGTCGACGCGGGGTCGTTTCACCCGACCGTGCTCGATCCCGGGGACTCCGGGTGTTCGTACTGTCCCTATCGAGACGCGTGCGACGTCCGTCACCACCGGAGACACGATATCCATCAGCACCTCCACGAGACGGACACGCCGCGCTACGCGCCCGGCCGAGACACGGAGGACGGCCGATGACGGACGACAGGCGAGGTGATGCCGACGACGCCGACGGGGCGACCGAAGACATCGACGCCGACGGGGCGACCGAGGACATCGACGCCCACGGGGCGACCGAGGACATCGACGCCGACGGGGCGACCGGAGACACGGGCGGCTTCACGCTCACTCGCGCACAGCAACGCGCCGCGCGGACGATCGACCGGAACGTCACCGTGGCGGCCGGGGCCGGCACCGGAAAGACGACGACACTCACCGAACGCTACCTCACGATCCTTCGGGCACACCTCGACGGGCCGGAGAGCCTCGTCGCGACCGGTGAGGAACCGCAGTACCGCGTTCCGGAGGGGATCGATCGGATCACCGATCCGGAGGCAGCACGGCGACTTCCCGAACGGATCGTCGTTACCACGTTCACCGAACGGGCCGCGGACGACCTGAAACGTACCATTCGAGAGCGGATCCGCGAGCGGCTCGCGGGGATCGACGACCCCGAACGGTGGGCCGTGTGGCGCGCCGCCGCCGACGGCGTCGAGGCCGGATACATCGACACCACACACGGGTTCTGTAGCCGTGTCCTCGAGGAGTACGCTGTCAGCCACCCCGCCGTCGACCCCGGATTCGACGTGCTGGAGGACGGCGACGCCGCCCGGCTCCGAGCCACCGTCGCGGCAGAGATCGTCGAGTCTGAGCCACCCGGAACGCGGACGCTCTCACCCGTGTTCGACCGGGCGGCGCTCGCCGACCTGCTTGCCGGATTCCTCGCCGAACCCGACACGACTGAGGCGTGGATCGACGAGCTCCGCGCGGTTGACGATCCCGACGCGTACGACGCGTATCTCGTCGCCCTCCATCCGCTGGACGCCGACCCGAAACGCCTGCTCGACGCCGTCAGCGACGATCTCGACACGCTGTGTGCGCTGTATCGCGACGACGACGTTACCGACGACTTGGGGGCGAACCCGATGAACCGAGTCGGCGACGACCTGCTCGACCTCCACGAGACGCTCGGCGACGTCGACACTGCGTCGGCGTCGCCGATCCGGCGGCTGTCGCTGTGTCTCCGGCTGTGCGACGTACTCACGACGGGCGACGGGGGCCGGTACGGTGAGGGAACCTACTACGGGAACAAGGCGTTCCGCGAACGCGACGACCCGACCGCCACGCGGTTCCGCGAGGCGATGGACGCCGTTCTCAACGAACTGGCTCCCGAGACGCGGCCGACCGACGCGTCGCTCGACCCCGACCGGGACGCCCGCGAGCTGCTGACGGCGCTCGCGACGCTCGCCCGGGCCGCGCTCGACGAGTACGGCGACCGAAAGCGGCGGCGCGGCGTCCTCGACTACGACGACCTGATCGGTCACACGCTGGCGTTCCTCACCGACCCGGACGGGGCGGCCGCCGAGGCGGCCGCCGGGCTTCGATCGGATCTGTGGTACGTCATGGTCGACGAGTTCCAGGACACCAACCGGCGGCAGTGGGAGCTCGCCCGGGCGCTCACGAGCGGACCCGGGTCGGTCGGTTCGGATCGAGAGGAGTCGAGGTCGGGATCGGACCCCGGAGATCCGGAGTCGCTCGACGCGGACAACCTCTGTGTCGTCGGGGACGTGAAACAGAGCATCTACCGGTTCCGTGACGCCGATGTCACCGTCTTCGGCGACGCCACCGACGCGGTACACGCTGCGAACGCCGCGAACGGCGTCGCCGACTGTGACCCGGCGCTCGCGACGAACTTCCGCACCCTTCCCGAACCGCTGTCCGCGATCAACGGTCTGTTCGATCGCGTGTTCGCGTACGGCGACGACGAACCGTACGAGGCCGAAGGTGCCCCGTTGGCTGCCGGCCGCGAGACGCCGACCGGCCTGGATCCGGTCGTCGAGTACCTCCCAGTACCCGTCGAAACTGATCTTCGAGAACGGTATCTCGGCGCGGACCATCCGCTCGCCGCTCTTCCCGACTCCGAACCGTCGGCCATCGAAGCCACCGCGATCGCCGACCGTATTGTCGACCTCCTCAACGGGGAGACGCTCGTCACGGACGACACCGACGCCCCTGGGCCCGGGACGCGCCCCGTCGAACCCGACGACATCGCTGTGCTCATCCGATCGCGAAGCGACCTGAAGGAGTACGAGCGCGGCCTTCGCGACGCGAACGTCCCGTACACCGTTGTCAAGGGCGAGGGGTTCTTCGAGACGCCGGAGATACGCGCGCTCACCGCGCTCCTCGAGGCGCTGGCCGACCCGATCGACGACGTCGCGCTGTACGCCGCGGCCCGCTCCCCGCTGTGCGGGCTCACCGACACACAGATCGGTGCGGCCCACGACCCCGGCGACGCGCTGTGGCACTCGCTGCGGACGTGTGACGACCCCGAGGTCGCCGCCGTCGTTTCCGACCTCGAGCGCTGGCGCGAGTACGCGGGGGTGGCCGAGACGCCCGGGATGCGTGTGGACGGGTGGGCCGCGCTCGCGGACAGGATCCTCGCCGAGACCGGGTACCTGACCGCGATCGCCGCCGACGAGCGCGGGACAGCGGCGGTCGCCAACGTCGACGAGTTCCGTGACAAGCTCCGCGAGCTCGACGACAGCGGCGTACCGACGCTCGACAGGGTGGCGGCTCGGCTCTCCGAGCGAGCCTCCCGGGGACGGAGCGAGGCGGAGGCCAACGACGTGACGGGCGCGACCGGCGTCCGTATCATGACCGTTCACGAGGCGAAAGGCCAGGAGTATCCGGTCGTCGTCGTCCCAGGGCTCGGCAAGCGGTTCAACGACCGGGCCCGGCTCGGCAACGGCAGCGTCGAGTTCGAGCGCGTCCCGATCGACGGCGACCGCCGGCCGGTGCTCGGGCTGAACGTCCCGACGCCCGACCGGACCGGAACCGAGTCGACACTGATGCGGACGGTCGCCCGCGACCGAAGGCGGGCGGAGGAGCGCGCCGAGGAGAAACGCGTGCTCTACGTCGCCTGTACGCGCGCCGAAGACCACCTCGTCCTCACCGGCCGCCACCCCGCCGACGAGGACCACGAGACCGGCGTCGCACCCCCGGACCCGACGGACCCCGCCTCCTACCGTGACTGGCTCCAACCGGCCCTGTTCGGCACGGACGACGACGCCGTCGAGAACTGGCGGACGCTCGAAACAGCGGGGCGATTCACCGCGACGCTCCCGTACGCGGTCGACGGCGACACCGAGCACGGCACGATCACCGTTCGCCTCCCCAGTCGCGACGAACGGTACGACCACGACCCCGAACCGCAGCCTGCGTCGACGACCCGATCGAGATACGGGTACGAACGGCCCTGGGAGTTCGTCCTCTCCGCCTCCGATCTCAGTCGGGTCCCGGACGGCACCGCCGAACTCCGGACGAACGAGGGGACACGGCAGGTCACCGCCTCGTCCGTCGCCCGGGATCCTGACACCGACTCCGAAATCGGCGGTGGTAGCGTCGAGCGCGGCGGTGATCCGGCAGGGGGCGGTGAACCCGCGGAGGACGGCCGCGAAGTCCCGGCCGCCATCTACGGTCACGCCGTCCACCGGCTCTGTGAAACCCGGCCGCCGGCGGAGAAGCGCCGTCGGGTCATCGAGGGCGCGATCCGGGAGCAACACGACCGCGCGTCCGACCACGGCGACGACGAGTACCCCGAATCGGCGTACGACGCCATCGCGGCCGAGGCCGACGCCGCGATCGGATACCTCACCGACCTCCACGCCGATCTTGACGTCGAACACACCCACGACGAGTACTACATCGAGCTCGACGTGGACACCGGGACGGTTCGCGGGTTCATCGACCACCTCGTCGTCACCCCGGACACGTACCACGTCGTCGACTACAAGACCGACCGGAACGCGCGGGGCGTGACGGTCGCCGAGTTCATCGAGGAACGCGCGGCACACCACCGTCCGCAGCTGTGGGCGTACGCCGCGGCGCTCGCACGGCAGGACCCGACACGAGACGTGGTCGCCACGCTGTATTTCACCGACGTCGAGGCGGCCTACACGTGGGACGACGACGACCTCTCCACGGTGTTCACGGACACGGTTCGTGAGCTACGCTCGCTTCTCGCAGGGACCCCCGTCCGCGTAGTGCCCTAGATCACACGGCCGGGAACACGTCCGGATCCGCGGGTATTTGTCCCGCGATCGCGTCGGATCCCCCATGCGAACGCTCGTCTTCGACGGCCGAACCGGCGCTGCGGGCGACATGATCTGTGCCGCGCTGATCGCCGCCGGCGCGGATCCGGCCGTCCTCTCGCCGGTCGAACGGCGGCTTCCGGTCCGATACGAGGTGGGCGAAACGACGAAGAACGGTATCCACGCGGTGACCGTCGACGTCGTCCTCGACGATGGGGCGGAAGGGAGCTCACAGGGGTCGGATCACGACCACACGCACAGCCACGACGACGACCACACGCACAGCCACGACGACGACCACACGCACAGCCACGACGAC
>LFFM01003123.1_pt1 | contig 10573 bp, 6 predicted proteins | sample 643131 | NCBI WGS metagenome assembly LFFM01 (sample SAMN03777445, study PRJNA286221) | soda lake metagenome | biome: soda lake; feature: Kulunda steppe; material: water; isolation source: sample Tc-Br brine of Tanatar trona crystallizer | place: Russia: Kulunda steppe | collected 2011-07 | reverse complement strand
CGCCCAGCGTCTCCAACACCAGGCCTCGAGGGTCACCGACTCCATCGGCCCCTTGATGGAGACGACCACCAACCAGATCGGCCCCGCCGCCTCCGGGGTGATCTCGCTGTTCCGCATCGGCATCGGCGGCCTCATGGCCCACCTGGGTGCACTACTGCGGCAAGTTGCGGAGATCTGGGCGGAACTTCCCCGCCTGGAGCGTCGCGTCGCCGCCGGACTATCGGCGACGTTTGTACTGAGTCTGATCATCGTCTTTACCGCCCTGTCATTCGTCTTTTCTGCCGACCGCCAGGCCGCCGCCATCGACGACCACCAGCAGCGACTTTTGGAGGACGACGACGTCGCCGCCGCCGTCGATGATGCGCGCTCCGGCCATCGCGAACCACTCGATCATCTCGTCGATGAGCGCGACGACGACCCTCACCTGCGCTACCTGGCGCTGAGCGCCGATCTCGACGCCCAACGCTCCGTTGATCTCGCCGACGAGACCCGCCAGATTCTCGAACTCGACGGTCGCTACGCCCACGATCCGGACCTGGTCGGCGAATTACTCGACGCCCTGCGAGGCGACGACGATATCGAGTCGCTGCTCTCCGACCACATGAGCTCCACGATCCGCGAGGAACTTGCCGAGCGAGCACACTCCAGCAGCCGCCAGGCCGAGCGCGACACCGCCTACGAATTTTTGAACGACCACGGCGAATTCGACGCCCTGGCGCCCTGGCAGCAGCGAAGCGCCGAGCTGCGCCAGACCTACAATTGCTCGGAACTCGAGGAGATTCTCGACGATCTACGCCGCTTCGGCGACCCCCGCGCCCTCCCGGCACTTGAGGGCCTCCAGTCGATGCGGACGCGCGGCTGCGGGACGCTCAACCTCCAGGATTGTATCGGCTGTATCCGCGGAGAGCTCAACGAGGTCATCGACGAGCTCTCCGAAGATTGATGGCGCCCACGCACACCATCGCTCCCCCCTTGTCTCCTACAATCCCCTGTTTGCATCCCTGCCTGACGGTCGCTACTCTGTCTTGCAGGAATATTTCTACAGGTACGTGCTGACGATTTCGGCTTTCTGATACCCTTTTTTGAGAGTGTTGCCATGAACGCGTTACGTCGCCTGTTGTCTTCGACAGCGCCGACCGGTCCCCGCGAGCTGCTCGCCGGTCCCGTCATCGCCGCCGCCGTCATCGCCCTGGCCTCCGGTTGTGGCGCCGACGACACGTCTGCTTCGTCGACCGACGAAAACGCCGGGCAAAACCAGCAGCAAAATGGCGAACCCGAGGGAGCTCCCGCGCCGGATGTGGTCACCAGCATCGATACCGCGTTGGAGTCATCGACTGTCTCCGCCGGTGATGCCATCGACGTCTCCTGCGACTATCTCAATCCCGACGGCAATCCCGTCGACGTCGGCGACGACTTGCTCGACGACGAAGAACTCCTGCTCTATCCCGACGATGCCTTCGAGGAAGACGACGGCGAAATCATCGCTCAACGAGCGGGCAGTGCCGAAATCGCCTGCCAGAATTCGGACGTCGGCTATACCGACCAGGACCCCGCGGAATTGACGATTGACGCCGGCGATGTGGCGACGACCGTCGCCGAACTCGACGAGTTCAAGATCGACGCCGGCGATTCTGTCGACGCCACCTGCAGCGCCTTCGACGAATTCGGCAATGAGGTCACCGACGCCGACTACGATCTGGTCGCCGACGTCAGCTCTTCGAATATCATCATCGACGACCAGGCATTGTCGGCGACCATTCGTACCACCGGCATCTTTACACTGAGTTGCCACGTCGACGGCCCGGCCGAGACCATCGGCGACGCCGTCGAAGTCTCGCCGGGCCTGCCCGATGACATCCAGGCCGATCCGACCCCCGACCAGGATATCTACAGCACCGGCCAGGTCGTCACCGTCGGCACCTATGTCACCGACCAGTATGGCAATCCGGTTCCGGCCCCCGATCTCGACTTTCAGGTCTATCCCGACCATCTCGAAAGCGAAGTCCTCGGTAATAATCGCTTCATGTTTTACGAAGACGGCACCTATTCGGTGACCGTTGACGTCGATGAACCGACCCTCGACGATCAGGAACTGGGCGAACAACTGGAGTTTGTGGTCAACGCCACCGGGCCCGACATCGACTGCCTCGACCCCGTCGACGGTGAGATGCTCGACCACTCCCCGGGCGACGACATCACCTTTAGCGGCAATGTCAGCGACGACCACAACGTCGACGAAATCCTCATCAACGGCGATCCTCTCTCCGATGTGGGCAAGGGTGATTTCGAGACCACCATCGAGACCCGCTACGGCATCAACTTTGTCGATATCTCCGCCACCGATGAATACGGCGAAGAAAACGTCCGCACCTGTGCGTTTATGGTCTCCGACAACTGGGTCGACGAGGGCAGCTACGAGTACTCCTGGCAGGACTCGCTTATCGAGGACGTCGTCTCCCTACAGCTTCGGCAGGACGCCATCGACGACGGCGACCCCGCCGACTGGTCCTGGCAGATCGAGAGTCTCAACGACCTGATTACCATGGTCGTCAACAGCGAGGGCCTGCGCCAGGAAGTAGAGGCCGGGATCATCGCCGGAAATCCCTACGAGGAGAGCACCTGCGACGCAGAGATTACTGTCAATGGAATTTCCTTTGTGGGCACCGAACACACCACCAGTCTCGACTTGAGTGATGATGGCATGGAGCTCTTTGCCCGACTCAACGACGTCGATATCGATCTGACCGTTGAACTCGACTCCTGGTACTGTCCGGGCACCTACCATCCGACCATTGAATTGGAGTATGTGGAATTGGAAGCCGGCACCGAGCTCTTTATGTCGGGCGGCATGCCGGCCCTCGAACTCGACGATATTTACTACGTCGAAACCGGCGAAATCGACGGCTCCTCCGACGGCTTCGGCGACTGGTTTTACAGCATCTTGACGAGCCTTGCTCAGGGGACCTTCAGCGACATCGTCGAGGATACCTTCGAGGACGCCATCACCGACAACTTCGATGAACTCTTCGGCGACCTCCTCGACTCCTTTGATATCGATTCCCTGGCCACCGAATTCGAGGTGCCGCGCCTCGATAGCAACGATACCATGGCGCTCAATTTCGATTTCGGATTCTCGTCGGTCGACACCTCGACGAGTCGAGCTCTGTTCGGGCTGGAAGCCGAGATCTCGCCGGGACTCGACGATCCGTCGGATGCCATCGGCACCGAGTCGCTGGGCGTTGCCCACCGGTCCGGTGATTTTCTCGACGATCCCTGGGTGCCGACGGCCGGCGTCGGCGTCCACGCCTCCCTTCTCAACCAGGCGCTGCACTCGCTGTGGCGCGGCGGGCTGTTTGACGCCGATGTCGGCGGAGCGCTGGGCGATGACCTGCCCGAAGATGTGGAAGTCGACCTGGAAGTCGGTCTGCCACCCATTGTCGACCTCGACGACGACGAAGCGGAGTTGATGCTCGGCGCCGTCAGCATCAGCCTTGTCTACCCTGGGATCTTCGACGAGCCCGTCGAATTGGACGTCGGGGCCACGGCGACCACCGATGTCGCCATCGACGGCGACGAAATCGACTTCGGCAACGTCGAACTCGAGGAATTCCATCTGTCGCCGCGCGACATCTCGATCAACTCCGGCACCCGCACGGTCCTGGAGGATTTTCTGGGCGACCTCTTCCAGCAGATCCTGGATCAGTCGGTCAATGCCGCCATCCCGTCGCTTCCGATCCCGTCGTTTACGATCCCGGACTCCATGGATGACTACAATCTTCCGGCCGGCGACGACATCGGACTGACCGGTCCCGACCTCGATCAAAATAGCACCCACCTTCGACTCGAAAGTGACTTCGGAATCCAGTGAGGCTTTCATGAGACGACAACTTACACGACTTGCCGCGCTGGCTGCCGCCGGTCTGTTGGCCTCGGCGACCGTCGCCTGCGGAGGTGACGATACCGAAGAGAGCGCCGTCGAAGACAACGACGACAGCAACGATGAACAGGAGAGCGCGCCCGATGCCGGCCATCTTCTGCTCGATACCCAACCGCCGCGCCACGCCTACGAAGTGGGCAGTTCGCTTCGCCCGGTGGCCACTGTCTACGACGACGACTGGAACGAGATCGACGATGAGTATGTCGATCTGCAGTGGAGCGCCTCGCCCTCCGAGATCGCGAGCCAAGACGGTCAAAACTGGGACCTCGTCCAACCCGGTATTGTCACCTTTGAGGCCTGCGCTGAGGTGTCGGCGCCGCCCCCGGAGGATGCCGACAACGATGGCGAACACCAGAATGCCGACGCCGACAGCAACACCCTCTGTGACAGTATGGATGTTCCGGTCGTCGACGACCGCAACCGCGTCGTCATCGACTCCCCCCAGCCCGGTAAGCACTTCGACGGCGCCGAAGATTCGACGATTCCCGTCTCTGGCTCGGTGGACGACGACATTGATGTCGATTCCGTCCAGGTCAACGGCGAGACCGTCGATGTCGATTCCAGCGGTCAATTCTCCCACGAGTTGTCGCCTCGATTTGGCGTCAATTCCATCACCGTCCGCGCCTTCGATGGCGTCGACGCCGATGACCACACCGCCTTTGTCAGCGCCCTGTGGGCTCCGGCGTATCGCGAACCGGTGGTCGACGACGATGGCATCCACACCTCCTTCGACGACGCGCTGTTGTTGACCCTGGGTCAGAACTTTCTGGACAACGGCGAGCCCTATACCGAAATTTCGGAATCCGAAATTATCACCGAGGATCTGGCCGACATCCTGGCACTGGTCCTCGAGAATCTAGATATCACATCGGAGCTCCCGGACCCGGTCGTCGATACCGAAGCCCTGGTGTTGAGCGTTCCCGATATCATCGTCGATGATCCCCACGTCGAATTGCTGGCCACCGACGACGGCGCCGAACTCTTTGCTCAACTCACGGACGCCACCATCGAGACCGATGGCTTCATCAGCCTTACCGATGAGAGTGTGAGCCTCGACGGCGATCTGGATGCGACGATCTCGTTGTACGCCACACTGGACATCGAAAAGACGGGCATCGACAGCGACTTCGACGTCGAAATGAACGACTTCGAGTTGGCCCTGGAAGACGCCGAACCGAATTTCGATGCCGACGAGGCCAACGCCGTCTTTGAATTGGCCGACAGTGCGCTGCGCGACAATATTGAAGACATTATCTTCGAGAGCGTCGATCTATCGTTTATCGATACCCTGCCGGACCTGGTGGTCGATATGCTCGATTCACTCGATGAGGTCATGGCCGACCAGGAGTTTGAACTCGATCTGGAGTTCGGCGAACCATTGAACATCGGGTTCGACGGCCAGCCCGGCCAGTTTACGCCGGTCCGCGGCTCCGGCCTCGAGGGCCATGTCGCCGCCGATTTCGGGCTCGACGCCGAAGCAATTCACGACGACACACCGGGGATCCCGCTGTTGGAACCGGAGATGAGCCAGTCGCCGATGTTCGATGATAGCAATATTCAGATCGGACTCGACATCGCGGTGCTCAACGGCGTCTTTCACAGTCTGTGGAACGCCGGATTCCTGGACCTCGATATTACGGAATTGGTTCCGGAATCGTTTCAGAACATCATCAACGACGGGCAGGCCGAAGGGATGCTGCCCCCCGTGATGCGGCCGCCGACTGGCGATGAGGAATTCGACGCCATTCTCGAACTCGGCCAACTGGAACTGGAGCTGGACTGGATGGATCAGGCCGATCGCTTCGGCGTCGATGTGGCCGTCGGTGTCGACCTGGAAGTCATCGGTGAAGAAATCGCCATCGAGATGGCCGACGAACCGGATATTCGGGTCTGGCTTATCGAGTCCACCGACGACGAACCGGTGTTGACCACCGACGATATCCACGAACTCATCGGTTCGATTCTGTGGTCCGACATCGAAGAAGCCGTTGGCGATAATCTGGCGTTTGCCCTGCCGATGCCGGAACTCGACATCCTCGAGCCCTACGCACCGGATCTGGCCGATATGGCACTGACGGTGCGCATGAACCGATCGCCGGACATCCGCGAGGGCTATCTGATGCTCGACGCCGGTCTCGAGGGAGAACACATGCTGGATTGATCGCCTCCCTCCCGCGCTCCCACCGCATACATCGCCCCGGTCGTCGCGACCGGGGCTCTTTTTTTGGCGTCAATCTCGTCCGAAGTGCTTGAGCCAGTACTCGCCATAGGTTCCTTCGCCCTCGTAGTAGGCGACGCCCACTTCGGTGTGATGTTCGTACAAAATATTGTCTCGATGACCCGGTGACTCCATCCAGGCGTCCATCACATCTTCCGGCGATGACTGACCGCCGCCGATATTTTCACCGGTACAGGTGCCGCTGTAGTCCGAGGCTGCGCAGCGCTCAAAGAACGTCGTCCCATCCAGCGAGTCGTGGGCAAAGTAATCACACAAACTCAGATCCATGGCATGGACCATTCCCGACTCGGCGAGCGCTCCATTGTACTCCAATTCGTCGAGACCGTGGTCGACCCGCTGCTCATTGACCAACTCGAAGACCTGGCACTCGAAGCGAGCGTCGCCATCGGGACATTCGGTGACCACATCGACGGACACCGGTCCGCAAAATCGACAGATCGCGTCGTCATCAGCGCAATGTAGGTCGGGCTCGGCGTTGCCCTCCGATTCGTCGTCGCTGCCCTGGTCGCCCTCCTCACCATCATCGCCGGAATCCTGGGACCCGTCAGTGGCCGAGTAGCGCCGGGTCTCCCCTTCGCCATCCGGCGGTTGTGTACCCACCGCTTCTACTTCATCGCACTCGCTGTCGCTGCACTCCTGAGCGAAATCATCGAATTCTCCATCGGTACCAATCGCCTCGTAACCACAGGCTCCCGCTCCGATGGCAACACCGATCATCACGAACAACGCTACCCCTCGAAACTGCATGCAAAGTCCTCGTCCTTATTCGCGGTTTATCGCCGTGAGCGGATCGCGCTTCCGCCAGACGGCGTCCGTTACAGCATCAACGGAACTGTCCATAAATAACAGAAAAAGACCGTTTTCCAACAACTTGGACCCGAAAAACCTTGTAACACCCCCATTGCGACAGCGCACCGCACCCGGGGCATCTCACCGGGTACCGCCCTCTGGGTCCACCGACGCCCCACCGGATTTGCCCGCATCGCCGAGGCGTGAAATACTGCTAGACCATCGTACCATCGCTCAACGACCCGGTGCCTGGAGACCGCTATCGAAAAACGACGCTCCCAGCCCCCGCTCACCGCTGTTGGTCCACTTCCCGTTGGTGTACTGGCAGTTCTGGGCGTCGCCGCCGTAGCCGCCTGCGGCGTCGAGGCCCCGGACAGCTCGGCAGGTGGTGCAGGTCCGGCCGTCGACCCCGACCATCCGCCCCAGTCGATTCAACTGCCGCTCAACGAGGCCCCCTGTACCATCGAAGTCAATGGCTTTGGCGACGTCGATATCGAAGACGACTACATCCCCAACGTCGTCGCCTGCGAAAATGGCGCCGCCCCCATGGAGGCGCTCAAAGCCCAGGCCGTCCAGGCCCGGGGCTACATCTACTACAAGTTGTTGGTCGCCGGCGCCGACTCCGTCGTCAATGGTACCGACGACCAGGTCTACGACTGCGACTACGCCGATGCCGACGACGACCACTTCCGGGCGGCAGAGGCCACGCGCGGTCAGTATCTGAGTTGGGATGACCACATTATCGCCCCCTTTTATGTCGCCGGCGCTATCCCCGATGACGACGAGACCCAGCCCCCCGAAGAGGCCTGTATCGGAACCGGTGGCACCGATCCGACCGAGACCGAGTCCTGGGTGACCTACAACCACGGAATGCAGGGCTGTGACATCGAGATGACGCCGCTGGGGTGGAGGCCTGACGACTGCCAGGACAACCCGTACAACCGCGGCTGCGCCTCCCAGAACGGCCAGAGCTGTCTGGCCGAACGAGATTGGAGCTACGACGAGATCATCCCCTACTACTACGGTGAAGATGTCGAAATCGACATCGCCGGCGGTGTCTGCGGTGCCGACGGTTCCGTCGACGAATACGACCAGTATTGTCGGGAGTCGACGGATGGATGGAGCTGCTTTGACAACCGCCAGCGGATCCGCTGCGACGATGGCCTGGCCGACGTCGTCGAGGAATGCGACATCGACTGCGACGACGGCCAATGCGACCCATCCTTTCCGGGCGATGAGTTCTGTCGAGACGAGGCCGACGGCGATGGATGGTGGTGTTTTAACGACGAGCTTCGAATTGAGTGTCGAGACCAGCAACTGTCTGCCAGCGAGCGGTGCACCGACGGCTGCTCTGACGATCGCTGCCTCGAATCCGACGATCCCGGCGGAGCCGACGAACGCCCCATAGACTCCGACGAGTCCGGACCCGATGTCCATCTGGTCACCGAATCCCCGGGCATCGATGGCGGCTGTTCGACGACGGCCCCGGCGCCACTGACGCCGCTGACCGCCGCCTTGCTGCTTATCGGCGCCGCCGGCTGGCGGCGCCGATAAGCGATCGAAGACTACTTCGTTCCGTAGAGTCGGTCCCCGGCGTCGCCGAGTCCGGGAATGATGTAGCCCTTCTCATTGAGCTTTTCGTCGACGGCCGCCGTATACATCGGCACATCGCCGTGGACGTCGTTGAAGTGTTCCACGCCCTCTGGCGCCGCCAGAAGACATAGAAATTTGATCGAACGCGGCTCAAATTCCTTGATGCGTTTGACGGCCTCCGAGGCCGAATTGCCGGTGGCCAGCATCGGATCGACGACGATGACGTCCCGATCGCGCATCTTTTCGGGCAATTTCAGATAGTACTCCACAGGCTCCAGCGTATCCGGCTCGCGATACAATCCGATATGTCCGACGCGCGCCGACGGCGTCAGCTGAAGCAGGCTGTCGACGAGGCCAATGCCGGCGCGAAGAATCGGCACAATCACCACTTTTTTGCCCGCCAGATGGGGAGCCTCCATCTCCATGAGCGGAGTTTCGATGGTCTTCGGTTCAATCGGCAGATCGCGGGTCACTTCGTAACCCAGCAGAAGCGCCACCTCGCTCATCAACGACCGAAATTCAGCGGTCGTCGTCTCCTTGCGCCGCATCAGCGTCAATTTGTGTTGAATCAGCGGATGTTCGATGACCTTGATATCGCCGTCCATAGTCGCCTCCTCGTCGAGCAAAAAATTTCCGCGGCCCGTTCTCCGCGATCGGCGGATCGGGGATTCCTGCCCCGTTGGTAAATTCACGACCTCCCCCCGTCAAGTTACCCCCCCGTCAGGTCCGACCGGGGACTTCCAACTCGGCGCCGCTGATCGAGCGCGCACTGTCGCCGAGTAAAAACTCGATGATCTCCACCAACTCCCCGCGGGGAACCCAGGTCGAAAAATCGGCGTCCGACATCTCCTCGCGATTATCCGGTGTATCGATCACCGACGGCTGCAGCGCGTTGACCGTAATCTCGGAGTCACTGACTTCGGCAGCCAATGACTTCGTCAGCGCATTGAGGCCGGCTTTCGTCGCCGCGTACGCCCCTTCGCCGGCGCCCGGCCCCTTCGTGGACTTCGAACTCATAAAGATCAATCGACCCTGGCCGCGATCTTTCATCGGCCCCATCACCGACCGCGCCAGATAAAGACTGGAGCGCAGATTGACGTCGACCAGAAAGTCAATGTCGCCGGTGCCCATATCCTCGATATGAGACCACCGAAATCCACCGGCGCAGTGAATGACGGCATCGATGGCACCGATTTCTTGCTCCACAGTGTCGACGGCATCGCCGATAACGCCGGCGTCGGTAAGATCGACGTTCATCCACTTTAGCGTATTGCGCCGCTCATCATCGACGAGCGCTCCCGGTCCCGGAGCATCGACATCCCAGCCGACAACCCGGTCGCCGTAACGGACAAATTGATCGACAATATCGCCACCGAGCGCTCCGCAGGCTCCGGTGATCACGATTACTCGATTTCCCTGTTCTAGACTCATCGTCTCCACTCTTTCATCGAAAAAACTTCCAGCCTTCCATCGACGCCTCATTACATACCGGTCCCGGATTCATTTGGCCAATCCGGACCGCCATTTCGTTGATTTCCACGGGCTTACACCCGTGGCTTTTTTCGTCGCGCGTTGCGCGAGGATGCTCGGAGGCTGAAGCCTTCCTGCGCTCAGCCAGCTCCCCGCGCCGGGGTGGAGGGGCTTGGTGTTGTCGTAATGAGGTTGCTGCAGACGCCCCTCCGACCGTCGGCTCAACAGCGCCGACGCCCACCTCCTTTATGCTCGTACGAGTGCCAATCGAGCCGCAGACTCGCAGAAGCGAGTCATGCTCTGGGGAGGAGCGTGGAGGTGTTCTCGAAGAGTGTTGTTCGCCGGGAGAAATCTATCTCGGGGGTGAACTACATCTTCGAAGGAGAAAGCGCAGGATGCCTCGGCTTCCGAGCACCTCGCCGCCGATTTTCTGGCGGCGACATCGACAGTCACGGGTGTAAGCCCGTGTCGACTCGTCGAATGACCACAGTTCGTCGAGACCCCGTGGTTTTTGGTCGTTCTTACGGACCAAATGCAGCTCCGGG
>LFFM01003122.1_pt1 | contig 10575 bp, 10 predicted proteins | sample 643131 | NCBI WGS metagenome assembly LFFM01 (sample SAMN03777445, study PRJNA286221) | soda lake metagenome | biome: soda lake; feature: Kulunda steppe; material: water; isolation source: sample Tc-Br brine of Tanatar trona crystallizer | place: Russia: Kulunda steppe | collected 2011-07 | reverse complement strand
TGTTCGCACTCTAGACGCCCATTCGAAGAATTTGCTACTGATCATTGGATTCTGGATCGATAACGTCTCCACAGCTCGGGCACTCTGCCCACCTCTTCGGCTCGCCAGCACGCGTTCGATAGCGGATTATCACATGCTTATCTTCGACTACGGCCGCAGAGTAGGTACGGTGACTAATTTCTGGAACAGTATCTGTCATCTCATGTCCCTTCCGTCGTCGGTGTCTTCTACCCCGTTCATCATACGGACTTCCTCGTGTCCAAAGTACCGACAGACCCAGAACGCATGTGTGGCATAACAATTGCCTTCGTCACCGTAGAAGACTCACGTACTGAAAATACAGACACCATATGGAGAAAGAGAGTTTATTCTTTTAATAGATCTAACTATGATATGGATCGACTCGCGATTAATCCCACAGATCTCAAAGACGCACGGGCTATCGGATATAATCACGGTATAATTGCGGATGGCACCTTCTACATGGCTGGCCAAGTTGCGATGGACGCCGAATCGAATATTATTGGGGATGACATCGAAACACAGGCACGTAAAGCGTACGAGAACGTTGGCACTCTCCTCAACGCGATTGGAAAATCATACGATGACGTCGCAAAAGTTACCACGCACATTATCGATCCGCACGAGCGGTACCATGAGGGATACAAGAAGGTATATTTGGAAACGTTCGACGAACCATATCCCTGTCATACGGTACTCGGTGCAGATCAACTCGCCCACGAAAAGTATCTGCTCGAGATAGAGGTAGAGGTTCCTATCACCGAGAGCGATGTCAAATCGATCGAACCGAACGGCGACGAAATTCGTCGCATATGAAGATTATTCCTGGTCTGGCATCGAAATAGCGACGTTCGATTGGCACTGTCTAGTTAAGCCAGTTTGAGAAGCGAGCAGTTCGTGGTTTGAGTTGTCTACGCTGTCACCAGAACTGCTCAGAGAGACGTCGGATACGGCAAATCTTGAATGTTGGGAGCGAGAGCGGACGGCAACCCCCGTCAGTGCGTTCGCCGTCCGGCTCCATGCGACCGGTTGTTCGCTTAGAGAAACACAAGCGATTCTCCGACTGTTCGGCGTTCAACGCTCTCATAAAGAAATCTTTTGGTGGGTACATCGAGTTGCTGACAGCTTTCCCGACCAGTCTGAGACGAAGCTGAAGCGGGTCGCTGTAGACGAAACCGCTGTCAAAATTAATAGAGAGTGGTCTTGGTTACATGCTGCAATAGACCTCGACACCACGTTGATTTTGGGTGTCAATCTGTTTGGACGACACGGCACCGATTCACCTGCTGCGTTTCTCCATGGACTCTCCGAGAAACACGACCTCTCCGAGGCCGTGTTTCTCGTCTATAGCTTCGGCTATCAGGCTGCAATTGCTCGATTAGGACTCAGCGGTCGGCGTGATTATACTGATTGAAACCTAGCCGAAATGTGGTTTCAGACACTCAAAATGAGGATCGACCGCTTCCATAATTCGTGTGTGGCCAGTCGGTCGAGCGCTCGCAGCTGGTGTTCGCAGTTCGCACATTATTATAACCGCCAGCGACCGCATCAATCGCTAGATGATCGAACGCCAGCTGAGGAGGCCGCTAACTAGACAGTGCCAGTTATATATTTAGCAACCATGTGTGAGGAATCAGTTACCGCTTTTTTTAGCAACAGCTTCACTAATCTTGAGCAATTTTCAGGCGCGACCAAGATATTTAAAATACCCATTACCTTAAGATGCGTTTACGCAACGTTTTCGCACTTTTGACAAAGCGAAGTATTGGAACTGATATAAACCACGCTCCTTATGGTACCGCTAGTATCGTGTGAGAAAAACACACACAAGAATATGATGTTTCAACCAGATCTTTGGAAACAAGAGAATCAAGGGACATATCAAAAGCCGAAAGAGACGGATGCAAAGACGATCGAAGAAATTGATCTAGTCGAATTGCGATCCGGCCCAATTTTGAAGTTCGTGGTCGCGTTTCTTATCGGATTCGCGTTCTTTCTCGTTCCAGTGCCGTGGGAAGGCTCATGGACGGTACCGTTCGACATAGTTGTCTCATTCATCACAGAGTCGTATCCGGTGATTTCAGGGGCGTTCGCCCTAGTTCTGATAGTCGGTGGCGGTATCATAACTACGGTGTCTGAACTTGTTGATCGTGGGGTCCTGAGTGTCTCGGAAGAGACGAGTGATCGGCTTAGTCTACCGTACTGGGAAACAGCCGTCTCTTTCTGGATCCTCCGCGTACTCGGTGCCATTCTCGCCCCAATAATGTTCTTTGAATTAGGGCCAGGGTGGCTACATTCGCCCGCAATCGGTGGGCTCGTCTGGGGTACTCTAATCCTCAGTGTTGCGGTAATCATTCCTATCGGTGCAATCTTCATCAACCTCTTCGTAGAACTCGGTGGGCTGGAGTTCGTAGGGACAATGGCACGGCCAATCATGCGACCACTATTCGGAATCCCGGGTCGTGCTGCACTCGACAGCGTTGCATCGTGGGTTGGCTCCTACAGCGTCGGTCTGTATGTCACCCGGAACGTGTTCGACCGTGGAGAGTACAGCAAACGAGACGTGTACATCATTTCAACCTGCTTCGCAACAGTCAGTATCGGATTCGTCGGCGTCGTTGCTGCCACCGTCGATTTGCTTCATCTATTCCCAATTATCTTCCTCGCTTATTTTGTCTGTATAGTGATAAGTGGTGTGATCCTCGTTCGGATCCCGCCGCTGTCCCGCATCCCAAAAGAGTACATCGCTGAGCCAAATCCCGAAATTCCGTTCACTGGCAGCCCGGTCGATTACGGCCGGTTCGCCCTTAGCGAGGCAGTGAAGAAGGCCGACGAAGGAGGTTCAATCGTTAATGCAGGCGTGCGTGGATTCGTTGACGGGCTCAAATTGGCAATGTTGATCCTCGGTACTATCCTTTCGGTCGGACTTGCTGCTGTGTTGGTCGCCGAGCAAACGCCGACGTTTGACATCCTCGCACAGCCAATTGTTCCAATCATAGAACTGTTGGGAATTCCAAACGCTGAGACGGTTGCCCCCGCAACAATTATTGGCATTACAGAGATGTTCATTCCTGCGCTACTGGTTGCCGAGGCAGCCGCCCCTGCCCGGTTCTTCATTGCAGTATTGTCCATCTCGCAGCTAATCTTTTTCTCGGCGGTAGGACCGATGATGATGGACATGTTCTCAGATATCCCGATCCGATTCCGTGATCTCGTTCTTCTCTTCGTCCTGCGCACCATCATCCTCGTGCCGGTCATTGCCGTGATGATGCACGGGCTCGTCGCCCTTGGGATGCTGTAGCTGGGTCGTCGAAGGTGGAGTATTGTTGGCTGCGGTCGTCAGATTCAGCAGGTCTAATCCGACAACGTGTATGACCAATCGACTTGATTTTAGTAGTCTCAGTAGAGATAATCACTTATTGCATTCACAGTTTTTCGCTCAGCTCGTCGAAGGTGATTCTCAGCGGTCCGTCGTTGGACGTCGACGCTTTCGGCGATCTCTGCCGTTGTGACCTCTCGCGGAATCTCGTAATATCCACACCGGATCGCCGTAAGCAACACTTCTCGCTGGCGTGCCGTGAACTCCGGAACGATCCCTTTGGGATCAAGCAGCGGTGCGTCGCTTGTTACGGTGCTGACGCTCCGCTTGGACTGTACGGTAACATCGTTGTCATCGTTTATAATATCCTGGTACAAATCGCTCAATGCATCGGCAGTAAGCGAAAGAATACGGCAGACTCGATCGCCATTAACATACTGAAGTGGCGGCAGCAGTAGACAGCCATGTCTTCCGACGTATAACTCAATATTGTCAGGTCGGTGTGCTGCCAGACAGCCATCGGTCACTACGACGTGTTCCTCACCATCTACTATTTGATCAGCCACACCAATAGACGTGTCAATGTCTTCAATGACAGTTTCTGCATCGGTTCCGACTGCTCGGACGAGATCGCAGTGATCATTACACCATAGATCGACGCGAACATCTCGACCCGCTGTCCGTATTAGTTGTCTTCTATTCCCGATCCGAAATATCGCCTCGTACATACTGGGCTGTCTCGATCATGGTTTATAAATAGTTCGCCGAATGGAGTATCAAACTTTTCTGCATGAGATTGACTATCATATGATATGAGTCAACAGCAGCGCTCTACAGACGGTGTCGGCAATCCAAGCGATCAATGGCACGAATACCGCGGTGCTCCTACCGGAACGGAAATTGAGTGCAAAGGGTGGCGACAGGAGGCGGCACTTCGGATGCTCAACAATAATCTTGATCCAGAGGTCGCGGAGGATCCAGAAAATCTTGTTGTTTACGGTGGCTCTGGTCGAGCTGCACGGAGTTGGGACGCCTACGACGCGATTCTTTCAGAGCTTCGAGAGCTCGAGAGTGATGAGACACTGCTCGTCCAGTCAGGCAAGCCAGTGGGTGTGTTCCGCACACACAAACGATCCCCAAGCGTACTGATCGCGAACTCGAACCTCGTCGGTAAGTGGGATAATTGGGAGCACTATCACGAACTTGAAGCTGAGGGAAAGATCATGTATGGGCAGATGACTGCCGGTTCGTGGGCCTATATCGGTACTCAGGGAATCATCCAAGGAACCTACGAGACACTCGCCGAACTTGCCCGTCAAGAGTATGATGGTGATCTCCGGGGCAATACGGTTGTCACCGCTGGGTTGGGAGGGATGAGCGGAGCTCAGCCACTCGCCGTAACAATGAATTACGGAGTTTGTATCGTCGCCGAAATCGACGAGGATCGGATCGAACGCCGGATCGAGACCGGCTACTGTATGGAGAAAGCCGACGATCTCAATGAGGCAATCGAGCGAGCGAAAGAAGCTTCGGCTGCCGGCGAGCCTTACAGTGTCGGTGTCCATATGGACGCATCGGAGATGCTCGAATCGATGCTTGATCAAGAGTTCATCCCAGATGTCGTTACGGACCAGACGAGTGCCCACGACGTAATGGAAGGGTATTATCCGGCGGGATACACCGTTGAAGAGGCAGACGATCTTCGTGAAAGTGACCCTGAGCGTTACCGAGAAGAAAGCCTTGACACCATGGAGCGTCATCTCGATGCGATTCTCGAAATGCAGGCTCGAGGTGCGGTTGCGTTTGAATATGGCAATAACATTCGAGGGCAAGTTCAGGAGCACCGTAATCACGAGAATGCCTTCGATTTCCCCGGTTTCGTACCAGCGTACATCCGGCCGCAGTTCTGCCGTGGGAAAGGCCCATTCCGGTGGGCAGCTTTATCCGGCGATCCACAGGACATCCATCGTACCGACGATGCGATTCTTGAGCTGTTCCCGGAAAAAGATCACCTCAAACGGTGGATCGAACTCGCACAAGAGCAAGTCCAGTTCCAGGGGCTCCCGAGTCGGGTTTGTTGGCTCGGTTACAACACTGAAAGCCAAGCGGATGACGAACGACTGACCGAACGGGCCCGTTTCGCGTTGAGGATCAATGAACTCGTCGCAGAGGGGGAGATCTCGGCGCCGGTCGTGGTCACCCGTGACCATCTTGATGCAGGTAGCGTCGCCAGCCCCTTCCGGGAAACCGAGGATATGAAAGATGGCACCGACGCAGTGGCCGATTGGCCGATATTGAACGCCTTGCTCAACTGTGCAGCTGGGGCCGACATTGTCTCCGTCCACGACGGCGGCGGCGTCGGGATCGGAAACTCGCTACACACGAACAACCACGTAGTCCTCGACGGGACCGAACTCGCGTCGGAGAAGGCCCGACGGGTTTTCACGACCGATCCCGGGATGGGCGTAATCCGACACGCGGACGCCGGCTACGAGGGCGCCATCGACGAGGCCAAACGCTCAGATGTCGAGATCCCAATGCGCGAGCAATGAGCGATCTCGATGCGGTGATCCACAGTGCGACCGAGATCGCGACTGTCCGGTCGGGCAATGGGTTGGGTGATATACTCGATACACTTGAGGACGGCGCAGTGGCGGTGCAAAATGGCAAGATTGAAGCTGTCGGTGACACCGACACGATCGTCACCAAATACCCGCCCGAAAATGCTCAAGTGACGATCGACGCATCTGGAAAGACGGTTGTTCCCGGTTTTGTAGACCCCCACACGCACGCTGTTTTCGCTGGGGACCGATCGGACGAGTTCGAGGCGAAACTCCGCGGAAAGAGCTATCAGGAAATCCTATCGGAGGGTGGGGGGATCCTCCGGACGGTCCGGGCGACCCGCGAAGCCGACGACGAAACGTTGCTTGAGAACCTGCTCGAACATCTCGACGTAATGCTTGCACACGGGTCTACAACAGTCGAGGTGAAGTCGGGGTACGGGCTCGATACGGAGACCGAACTCCGAATGCTTGAGACGATAGCGCGGGCCGACGAGCACCATCCCATCGACCTCGTTCCGACGTACATGGGCGCCCACGCCGTTCCCGAAGAGACAGGAACGGATCGGTACGTCGATGAGTTGATAGACGAACAGCTACCGGCCGTCGAATCACAGGGGATTGCTGAATTCTGTGATGTCTTCTGTGAGGAGGGAGTCTTCGATGTCCAACAATCACGGCATGTTCTCGAGGCCGGACAAGAGCATGGACTCAAGCCAAAGATACATGCTGAGGAGTTCGTTCGGCTTGGCGGAGCACAACTCGCTGCTGACCTTGGAGCAACGAGCGCAGATCACCTCTTACATGCGACGATCGAGGACGTTTGGGCGCTGAACGACGCTGGAACAGTACCGGTGTTGCTACCGGGGACTGCCTTTGGACTGGGTGCTGAGTACGCCGATGCTCGAGAAATGCTAGCGGAGGGAGCACCAGTAGCGTTGGCAACCGATTTTAATCCCAACTGTTACGCCCACAGCATGGGCTATGCCATGACGCTAGCCTGTGTCGGTATGCAGATGACACCGGCAGAGGCACTTGTCGCTGCAACGCACAACGCGGCACGTTCGATCGATCGCCCGACAAGTGGGCTGTTAGAGGTTGGGTCGCCGGCGGATCTTTGTGTCCTCAATGCCTCTTCGTTCGTTAATATTCCGTACAATTTTGGCGTTAACTGTGTCGAAACGGTTCTCAAAGATGGAAAAATAGTCCATAATAAGTGACAAAGTTGTCCTTAGTAGGTGCTTGTCAACTACCCAAGCGTTGCCATCGGCAATTTTTATCACATCTTTAGGAATCAACGAATAATTAAATCTCATCAGCGCTCTTGGGTTAGTTGCAAACGTAATCGGAAGATACGACTGAAGGACCTACGATTCGTGGTATCGATCTGCGCACGTCCCAAACTCGTGTATCACACCACACCGGATAATGCTTTAGCACTCACTATTACCACCGGCCAGTCGAGCGGCTGTCTCGGCCAGAGCACGGGTTGCAGTAGCACAATCACTCCAGTTTGTCCACTCTTTCGGATTGTGCGAAATACCGTCTTTCGACGGTGCGAACAGAAGTCCCGATTCTGTGACTTGGCTGATATTTGCCGTGTCGTGCATCGCAGCGGAGTGAAGCTGTACGGCATCGATGTCGCAGCGAGTTACGGCATCGAGCGCTGCGTTGATACATCGGTCGCTCATATGACTGGGAGCATCGTCACGGAATTGATCGAACCGAACGTCAACAGGTCGGTTCTGCGAAATTCGTTCGAGTCGACTTCGGAATCTATTCACGAGTCTATTCATTGTCTCGTGGGTAACGTCCCGTATATCCATCTCCATCTCCACGTGACCGGGGATACTGTTTCGAACGTTGGGCTCGACAGTGTGTCGGCCGACAGACGCTACGGCTGTGGGATAGTCAGCGGCGACGTCAGATGTGATCTCTTCGACAGCCTGGACGAATTCGCCAGCAGCGACAAGAGCGTCCGCACGGTCGTCCATCGGGGTCGCACCGGCGTGGTCGGCCTCGCCGAAAATTTCAACGGTACAGTTTGTAATACCTGTAATGGCGTCGACGATTCCCACAGCCGCCTCTGCGGATTCCAGGCGATTTCCCTGTTCTATGTGGAGTTCCAGCCAGGCATCCCATGTCGAGGGATCAATACTGTCGTCACCGTCGAAATCAATACCTTCCAGACGTTCCGCAAGCGTGTAGCCCTCGTCATCTTTGAGAGCAAGGGCATCCGAGACCGAGTAGGATCCCGTCGCCACTGAAGATCCGAGTGTTCCAATTCCAAACCGTCCGCCTTCCTCTTCAGTGAAAGAGACTACTTCGAGAGGACGGTCCAGATTCACGCCCGCCGACTGGATAACACGGACTGCTTCCAGTGCGCCATAGACTCCGAGAGGCCCATCGAAAATTCCGCCCCGTGGGACAGAATCGAGATGGCTCCCCATCGCGACCGGAGCCGTGTCCGGATCGACGCCCTCGGGAATCCACCGGCCACTGATATTTCCGACTGGGTCGACGCTGACGGTCATCCCGGTCGCGACAAGACTATCGACGAGTCGTTCACGAGCGGCCAGGTCGGCGTCACTTCCAGTCAGAACTGTTCTTCCACGACCCTCTTCGAGGTTGAATCCACCAAATTCCGCATTAGCGACGAGATCTGACCGCAGTCGATCTAAGTCAACCTTCATATGGGTACATTTTCGACAGTTCTCATAAAATCATAGTCACCATAGGGTGGGAGGCACTGTCTATTTAGTGACCTCCTCAGCTGGCGTTCGATCATCTAGCGATTGATGCGGTCGCTGGCGGTTATAATAATGTACGAACTGTAAACACCAGATTCGAGCGCTCGACCGACTGCCCACCCACGAATTATGGAAGCGGTCGATCCTCATTTTGAGTGTCTGAAACCACTTTTCGACTAGGTTTCGGTCAGTATAATCCCGCCGACCGCTAAGTCCTAATCGAGCAGGGGTAGCCTGATAGCCGAACCCATCAACGAGAAACACGGCCTCGGAGAGGTCGTGTTTCTCGGAGAGTCCATGGAGAAACGCAGCTGCTGGATCGGTCCCGTGAGATCCGAACAGATCGACACCCAGAATCAACTTGGTGTCGAGGTCTATTGCAGCATACAACCAAGACCATTCACCATTGATTTTGACAGCGGTCTCGTCCACCGCGACCCGCTTCGGCTGCGCCTCAGGCGGGTCGGGAACGCTGTCAGCTACTCGATGTACCCACTGAAAGATCGCCTGATGAGAGCGTTGAACGCCGAATAGCCGAAGAATCGCTTGTGTTTCTCTGAGCGAACAGCCGGTCGCATGGAGCCGGACGGCGAACGCCCTGACGGGCGTCGCCGTCCACTCTCGCTCCCAACATTCAAGATTTGCCGTATCCGACGTCTCTCTGAGCAGTTCTGGAGACAGCATGAACAACTCAAACCACGAACTGCTCGCTTCTCAAACTGGCTTAACTAGACAGTGCCTGAGAATCAATAACGCGAGTCCCACACTGGTTGTTTATTTTTGTTTCTTTTATACATGTAATCATGGCTCATGGATGGCGGGATCTATTTCGAAGACGAGCGGGAACTCACTGAGATGACTGAGCATAGTTAGGAGTATGTATCGGTGCTACAGGAGAACCTCGCAGAATTTCCCCGACTTCTCGCTGTAGACCAAATGGACCCTACATCTCCAAGAGATTGGAAACTTGTGGCCCGAGAAGCATCGGTCCCGGATAGAGAGGGGGGAAGCGAGCGCTGGTCAGCAGATCATCTAACGTGGACAAGGTCAAAAGTTGGTGATCGTGAGGCTCGTCGGTAAAGGCCGTGATAATGGCGCTATCGCCGTCACTGACGCCGTCGCGTCGTCAGTGACCCCATCCATATCATCGAGTTCGGCGGCTATCTTGTTCCAATCAGTATTCACCGGGAGATCCAGCAGAGATCATGACTTATCGGCGGTATCTTCGCCGAGCGTCGCTTGAATTGAGTGGTACGAACGGCCGTCGTCTTGGCTATAGCACTTTGTACCTTTAGGAATGACAGCGTCAGCTTTTGTATCAGCAACACAGTCTGGAAGAAACTGCTTGAGTTTACCGCCGTATTCTCTGACACGGCGGTTGATGCTGGTTGGCGATGGCATCTGTTCAAAGATGCCGTCGCCGTGGTCAGCAGCATCACGGTAGCTGAGGAGATGGCGAGATCGGCACTAGTGGCAACGCTGTCCTGATGATAGCGGTTCTGTCCGTCAAAGCTGAGAACATCTTCAACGGGTCGGAAGTAACTGGATTCGTCGTGGTCAGCAGCAGTATCCTCAACGTAGTGATGGCTGAACTCGTGGCTCCCGGCAGTTGTGACGGCTGTGTGGCTACCGGTGACGCGACGTTGGAAAGCGTTGTTCACCGTTGCCGTGTTCGTGTTTCTCACCACAGAGTGCCTTGACAATACCTTCGAGAAGAACTGATTCGATATTTTGGTCAGTAATGAACTCAGCAAGTGTGGCCAGCGGTATCGTTTTATCGTCTTTGATCCTAATGGTTAACGGTACGTCGATTGTGGCGAGCATGGGGAACCTCTCAGAGTGAACACCAGAGGCATCCCTTTCCTCAAGGGAGTCAGTTGCTACTGAAGCTAAAGGACTTTGCAACACGACCAATCCAGCTATA
>LFFM01003121.1_pt1 | contig 10580 bp, 5 predicted proteins | sample 643131 | NCBI WGS metagenome assembly LFFM01 (sample SAMN03777445, study PRJNA286221) | soda lake metagenome | biome: soda lake; feature: Kulunda steppe; material: water; isolation source: sample Tc-Br brine of Tanatar trona crystallizer | place: Russia: Kulunda steppe | collected 2011-07 | reverse complement strand
TTAGAAAAAATAGGAGATACAGATATAAAAACTATTTCTGAATTTTTAAATCTGATTGATTCTTGAAACATTTTTCCTAAATGTGGCATGGTATTGTGTTTGTTTAATGGATGATTATATATTACATATATTCCAAATCAGGTCTCGTCAGTTCCCCGAAATTCCAAGCTTGTTACCAATTCGTTTAAATATATTTCTGCTCTCTTCCTCCTCATCTTCTTCATCCCGGCTGATTATACGAGCTTCATCACTGCTTTCTCCTCTGAAAAAATCACGAATTCTGTCGCGGAATCGATCTCCGCGATGATCCCGGCAATCCATCGAAAATTGTGTATCGGTTTGGTTTGGGTGAAATTCAGCAAGTTGTTTCGGTAAAGTCTCCTCTTCATCCAGATGATTTAAAAAGTGCCCCACAATTGGCAGAGCCGTTTGGGAGGCATAAGCCGGAAATTCCCGAAATCGTACGCGATTATTCCAACCGCCAACCCGGACTCCAAAAAAAATTTCCGGGGTGAATCCCACAAACCAGCCATCGGTGAAATTTTGGGTTGTTCCTGTCTTCCCGGCTACAGCATGTGTAATGCCATACTGGGCTCGAAGGGGGTTAGCTGTACCATCGTTCACTGCTTTTTCTAACATTTTCACCATTGTGGCGGCAGTTTCGGCAGAGATTCCCGAATTTTCTGTTGCGCTACCTGTTACCAACTCCGTTTCTTCGGGTTGATCCGGTTCGTTAGTTTCCGGGGCTTCTGCAGCAGTCAGGAAAGGGGAAGACTTTTCATGTTGATCTTGTTCCAGATCAATATCCGGCTCCTCGGATTCAGAGTAATCATAAATCAGTTCTCCTCTTGAATTGTAAATTTTGGTCACCATTTGAGGTTCTGTTGGAACACCTTCATTTAAAAATGCACCGTAAGCAGCCGTTAATTCCAACAGGCTTAGGTTTGATGTGCCCAGTGCAATAGACGGGCTTTGAGGTACAGGTGAGGTGATGCCCATTTTACCGGCAGTTTCTTGGATGTTAGCCATTCCCGTTTCCATAGCCAGGTGTACGGCCACCGTATTCACCGATTGAGCCAGAGCAGCCTGCAGGGAGTAGCGGCCACCATACTCTTCATCTATATTTTGGGGAGTCCAGCCGTCGTAATCTGCAAATTCGGCGAGCATATTTCGCTGGTAATCACACGGTTGCCGTCCATTCTCAAGAGCTGAGGCATACAATATCGGCTTAAATGCAGAGCCGGGCTGTTTATGAGCCAGGACCTGGTCATACGGGAAATGCCGGTAATCAACTCCGCCAACCCATGCCAAAGTATTCCCGGATTGTGGTTCCATGGCGATAAAGCCCGCATTTAAAAAGGAGATATAGTATCGAATTTCATCATGGGGTGATATTTCAATCTCTTCATATCCATCCATTGTAAAAATACGGGTGTTAACAGGAGTATGGAGAATATCGTCCAGTTCTTGATCCGAATGTCCTTCATTTTTAAGCTGTTGATACTGCGCGCTATTCTGCCAAACCCGAATAATTTCGGGATCATCATCCCCGAAAATGGGCCTGTTTTCAAGTTCGCCGGTTAATATCTGCTGAAGCTCTCTTATTTTGTGTTCTACAGCACGTTCGGCCGCCTTCTGCACACGGGAATCGAGCGTGGTATGAATGGTTAATCCATCTTCAATTGTGTTGTTGTACCCTTCTTCCTCAAAATTCCGCTCGTTCTCCAGGATCTGCCTAACCTGCCTTTGCACCTGGTTTTTAAAGTAGGGTGCAGAAACTTCATTTTGAGCTGAACGGTTATAATCAACGAAAAGCTCTTGCTCATAACTCTCTGCAGCATCTTCTTTCGTAATAAAATTGTACCGCTCCATCTGGTGAAGTACAATATTACGCCGCGCAAGTGATCGTTCCGGATTCCGGTATGGGTTGTAGATAGACGTTGCCTGCAGTAGCCCGGTAAGAGTGGCAGCTTCAGATATATTAAGTTCAGCCGGTGATTTATTAAAAAAACGATGCGCTCCCATCTCAATTCCGTACGTGTCTTCACCAAAAGATACGGTGTTGAGGTAAAGCTCCAGGATCTCATCCTTTGAATAGATCTGCTCAATTCGTCGGGCGATGATCATCTCACGAAATTTATCGGTAATAATAAACAGGCCGCCTCTGCGATTTCGCGGATAGAGGTTTTTTGCGAGCTGCTGGGTAATGGTACTGCCACCTCCGGCATTTTGCTGCAGGATAATGGTTTTGACGAGCACTCGTCCAAGTGATCGATAATCAATTCCGTTATGGTCGTAAAAACGTATGTTTTCAATGGCCAACAGGGCATCAATCATCACTGGATTGACTTCATCCAGCGAAATTGTAGTATGCTGCTGCCTGCCAAATGTGCCCATCTCTTTACCGTCGGCAGTAAAAATGGTGGATGGCTGTTGGTACTGGAGCGCTTCAAGATCGTAACTGTCCGGTATAGAGCCGAAAAGTCCGCCCCAGGTTAAAAAGAAAATAAGCACGACTGAGCCTGCCAGCACTGTTGCCCCGCCCAGAACTGTTTTCACCCATTTCGGGATTTCATCCAATTGTATCAAGTTCAAATCTGTTCAAATATTATTAATGTGATTCGCCAACAGAATTGGACTGATATGAATGGAATATGTTTCTATTTAGGCAGAGATATCGAGAGCTGTAAAACGTGAGTAGCAATGGTCTTTAGCCTGCTACTCACTTTAGTTAATTCATTCCAAAAACATTGGCACTGTTCGATGATGGGTAGCTTGCTCAAACGAGTAGGCGATTTCGAGAAGTGTTGGTTCACTCCACGCACGGCCGAATATGGAAACGCCAACAGGTAGTCCGTCAATATGCCCCATCGGCAGGGAGATAATAGGGTAGCCGGCACGCGCTGATGGGGAACTGCTGGAGAGTCCAAAATTATCGCCATTTACGAGATCCGTTTTCCAGGCCGGTGCACCTGTTGGGGAGATGATTGCATCGAGATTGTGTTCGTCTATCACGCGGTCGATTCCCTCTTCCCGGCTGTAGGTCTGCATTCGTTCCAGCGCCTCAATATACTCTTCAGAGTCAAGGTCTCCTTTTTCGGCGGCGGTTAAAATCAGGTCGCGATCAAAATGAGCGGTCTCTTCAGGGGATTGTTTCGTCAGCTCTGCTAATTCTTCAATACTGGAAATGGGAGCATCTTCACCCAAGGACTCAAAATAGCTGTTCAATCCGTCTTTAAATTCATAAAGAAGAACCTGGAAGGCATCACCACCAATATTTTCGGTCGATATTTGATCGATCTCTACAACCGTAGCACCGAGATCTTCAAACTTTCGTACCGTTTCGTGCATCAATGTATCTACGCGGAAATGGTTACCCATCGGACCGGTATAAAAACCGATTCGTTTTCCTTCCAGTCCATCAGCATTTAAAAACTCTGTATAGTCTGAATGTATGTGCTCTTCGGCCTGTAACGTTTTTTTATCCTCGGGGTCCACACCTGCCAAAACTCCCAGGGTAATGGCTGCATCGCGTACGGTTCGGGTCATCGGCCCGGCACTATCTGTAGAGTAGGAGATCGGAATGATACCGCTTCGGCTAATAAGTCCAATCGTCGGCTTCAACCCAACCACCCCATTGGCTCCCGACGGACAGACGATCGAACCGTTTGTTTCCGTACCGATTGATATAGCCGTTAAATTAGCGGAAGTGGCAACACCTGAGCCCGCACTGGAGCCGCAGGGATTTCTTGTGATATCATATGGGTTTTTGGTTTGTCCACCTAAGCCACTCCATCCACTTGAAGAGAAACTGCTATGGAAATTTGCCCATTCACTCAGGTTTGCTTTCCCCAATATTACGGCACCATTTTCTCTCAGCTTTTCAACAATAAAGCTATCCCGGAGGGGAGTAGAACCCTCTAAAAATCGTGATCCCGCAGTAGTATACATTTGATCATGTGTATCAATATTATCTTTCAACACCACCGGTATTCCATGAAATGGCCCTCGGGAATGTCCTTCTTGCAGCTCTTGATCCAGCGAATCGGCAATTAGCAGGGCATCAGGATTTATCTGGATAATAGAGTTTAGTGCCGGACCCGCTTTGTCGATGTTTTCTATACGGTCCAGATAAGCCGACACTACATTATGAACGGTGAAATCATTGTTCAAATACCCTTCTGTTAGTTGTGTAACAGTAACTTCTTCAAGGCCAAGGGAATCGAATCTATCGATCTCAGTTTCCGGCTCAGAACAAGAGATAAGCAGTAATACAAGAATAGTGAGTGGTAAGAATTTTTTCATAACATTGATTATTTAGATGCAGTTGATTGAGCACAGTATAGATATATACCTGATAATTCGACAGTTAGAAGTATGAATTTTAGTTGGATAAATATGACCAAACATTTTGTAGCTTTTAAAAAAATAAAGTACTCTATTAATAATTAAAGCTATTAGGTGTAATTGTCTGCATCGTATCTGCGTAGTAGGGCATAGGCTAAATTTTATCAAGGATAAATGATTACGACTATAATATCATTTGCTCTGTTTATCCTCCAGTTTCCGGTGGCTGACCGGGTAGTTCCACTGGATGAATCTGATCGATTAATTTCTACCTCATGGACAGTAGAAGATGGGCTACCTGTAAACAGTATAAATTCGGTAATTCAAGATCAGAAGGGGTATATATGGATTTCAACCTACGACGGTATTGTACGGTTTGATGGCGTTCGTTTCCATACTTATAATCACTCCAATACGCCGGAAATGCCGCAAAAACGAGCTGTTCTAATGCTCAAACAAGAGAATGGCACCATCTGGGTAACCTTAGAAAACCAGGGAGTTTTTCGGATTAAAGATCACAAAATTGAGCACTTTTCTGAAGAGGATGGCTTTACTGATTCAAATGTAACGTATTTGATAGAAGACCAAAATGGGATTGCATGGTTTGGGGCGCAGAATGGGCTGTACAAATATCGAGATGGTGAATTCAGAAGAATGATTGATCGGGATAGTGCCGATAAAAATAATATAGGGTTGATTTACGGAGACGATGATGGAACAGTTTGGGCCTCCACAATCGACTGACTCGTTCATGTTCATGGAGACGATCAAACCGTTTACAATAAACCCGGCAGCTCGGCAGATAACCAGATGAAACGTGTGGTTAGAACTCGTCACGGAGAGCTTTTGGTGGGGACGAATGGTGGATTGTATTCAATAGGTGAAGATGGGTTATATATGCCGGATAGATTTAGTGAATTGGAGGGGATGGAAATTTTATCAATTTACGCAGATGAACAGATCACTATAGTAAGTGCAGTTGATGGACTCTACAAAGTTGAAGATGGTTTGGAGTTAATCAAACCGTATTCGAGAAAACGGGAAGGGTTTGCCAACATTCTAAAAACATCAGATGGTAAGTTATGGATGGTGAACCTGCAGGGGAAGATTAATATATACGTGGATGGAGAGATACAATTACTACATGAAGATGAAAAATTTAAGGGGATCTATTTTAACCGAATTTTCGAAGATCGGGAAGGAAATATTTGGGGAAGTACAGCCCAGAGTGGAATCGTTAGAATAAAACGATCGAAGGTGAATACCATTGGCGCACCGGAGGGGTTAACCGGTGATAACATTTTAGCACTTTTTGAAGATAGTCGCGGCCGGTATTGGGTAGGGACGAGAGATTGGGGGCTCAATATGATAAAGGAGGATGAGGTACATCACTTTAATACTGAACTTGAATCTCAAATTGTTTACTCGGTGGCAGAAGATCATGCAGGGAATATTTTGATTGGATTTTACCGTGAGGGTATAGCAAAATTTTCAGATGATGGAATCAGGAATTATGATATAGGGCTGAAATCAGAAGAGAATAACATTCGGGCAATTTATGTCAGCCGTGATTCTACCGTTTGGCTGGGTACGTATGGAGGGTTGGTTCAGTTTGATGGAGACGACGAAAATCACACCTATTATAACCAAAATGATGGGCTGGCAGGAAACCTTGTGCGATATATTGATGAAGATGAGGAGGGCGGTTTATGGATTGCCACACAGGATGGAGGAGTCAGCTATTTTCGTGATGGGGAGTTCATCAACTATACAGCAGAGGATGGGCTCTCGTCAAATAATATCCGATCAGTGTATGTGGATGAGTATGATCCCGGTACTGTGTGGGTGGGAACCGAGACAAGTGGTATCAATAGAATACAGAATGGTGAGATTACCTCCGTCAGTACTGATGGAGGCCTCCCTGATCACATAGCTCATTACATTTCTCAGGATAGCTTTGGGTGGTTGTGGGTATCATCAAACCGGGGCATTTTTAAACTGGATAAAGAGGAATTGAATGAATATCTGGATGGGGCGACTGATTACTATACAATACGGCATTATGGTATTGAGGAGGGAATGAGAAATCCTGAAGCGAATGGTACTTTTCGTCAAGGCGGTTTACGCACTACTGATGATACATATTGGTTTTCTACACAAGAAGGTGTGGCTATTTTTGAGATTGATGAAGCGGTACAGAATACGGCTCCGCCGAATGTTATAATAGAGGGGGTAAAATCGGGTGGCCGCGAATATGAGGGACAGGAGGTTGTTCTTGATCCCATAGATAGAAATATACAAATAGATTACTATGCACTGACTTTTGTAACCCCCGAAAAAACAACATATCGATACAGGCTTAATGGTTATGATGAAGAGTGGAAGGAAATCAAAGGATCTCGTTCGGTAAATTATGCGGATTTGTCGCCCGGTAGTTATGAGTTTCAGTTAACTTCCTCAAATAATGACGGTGTGTGGAGCGAAGAGCAGGCAACACTTTCCATAACGGTTTCGCCGATGTTCTATGAACAGGCATGGTTTTATTTGTTGATTACAGCGTTGATGGTTGGGGGGTTTTTAGGTATTTCGAAGATGAGATATCAATATTTAATGAAACGCCAAGAGGAACTGGAAGAGAAAATACAAGAGCAGACAAAACAGATTCGTAAAGAAAAGAGTGAAATTGAAGAACAAAAAAAGGTAATTGAAAAACAGGCTGAAACACTTGAAGAGAGTATTAAAACCAAAGATAAATTTTTATCGATTATTGCACACGACTTGAGAAATCCATTCCAGGGATTGGTCGGTTACAGCGAGTTACTTCTCACTACGTTTGAAGATTCCGACAAGAAGGAACAGATGGAGATGCTTGATAAAATGAAAAAGTCTGCGGAATCACTCTATTCGTTATCCGAAAACCTTTTGAACTGGGCATCACTCCAAACCGGGAAAATGGAGCCTTATCCCGAATCATTTCAGCTCGATGCGTTGATCCAAAAAAATATCGATATTTTTAAACAATCTGCCGAACAGAAGGAGATTACAATTTCAAGCCAAGTAATCGCTGACTCACCGATTAAAGCGGATAAAAATATGATTGATCTCGTGATTCGAAATCTACTGTCGAATGCGGTTAAATTTACAGAAAATGGGGGAGAGATTGTTATTTCGCTGAACAGAAGTGGGAACCACTACCGTATAACTGTGCAGGATGATGGTATTGGCATGTCAGAAAAACAATTAAAATCGTTGATGAAGGTGGGATCGAACAACTCAAAAGCGGGCACGAATAATGAGCGTGGCACCGGTTTAGGGTTAATTATCTGCAAAGATATGATTGAGAAGCATAGTGGCACCATCAATATTGAATCCACTGAGGGAGAGGGAACTACGTTTACCGTAGTACTCCCAAAATTGTATTAATCGAGTGTAACTGATCTATTGAATATAACTCTGGTGATAATGTGATGTAATGCTAAAAACTTATTACAGAACGCTCAGCATTGGGCAAGCTTAACGCTTATCTTATCATAAATTGTCTCAGTTGGAAATAATTACTGCTCCATGGAAATAACGAACAAAGTAAATGTGACGGAGAGCCAGGTAAATGAGTTGGAGATGCACTCACTGGTTAACATTATTTCGGTGATAAACAGCCAAATTCAAATTATCCAGTATGAAACCGGTTACGAGGAGTTATTTGATCCCTTAATCGATGAGCTGATGGCTCTTGCTGATGCCTGCAAAGCGAAGAACGTAGATCAGTTCAATATTCAAACTGTAACTCAATTTAAAAGGGATCTCTTTGCCAAATTAGAGCAACCGGATGAGAACCTCTCTTCGGGTAAACGAGAGAGTAAAACGGCTATTTATAAATCCATATTTAAAGAGATATTTAGGGTATTTAAGGCTCGTGTTGAGGAGTTCATCACACGATGGGAGAATCCCGGAAAATGGGAGGCACACGATATACGCTCGTTCAAAAAAGATTTTAATAACTTCTTTTATGCGATGGAGAAAAATAGCAAAGGGAGATATCGAATAATCTTTAATATTGCCGAACAAGAGGAGAAGGATTACCTGGTACAGTTTGCTGTCAACAGCGACTACGAAAATACAATTTATATCCCCATTATTTTAAAAGATGTTATTCGAGATTTGATTGCAAATGCACGTAAGTATACACCACCCGGCGGTGAAATCAATATTGGTTTGTCTCAAAAAGAAGGGATGTTTCGTTTCGTGGTTGAGGACTCGGGATACGGTATCCCGCAGGATGAAATTGAGAGAATTGTTGAGTATGGATATAGAGCAACGAACATAAAAGACAAGGTGAAAACCATGGGAGGAGGATTTGGTTTAACCAAAGCTTACTACGTTACAAAGAAATTTAATGGACGATTTTGGATTGAATCCGAAATAAATCAGGGGACAAAAATTTCAATTGAAATTCCGGTACCCGATCATGTTATTTCTGCATTTTAGTGTGATCAGCTGAAAAATGTTAAACCAATTTACATTACAAAACTGCTTGATGAGCCTTTCACCTTTTCTACTTTATCGAAAGTAACGGTGCATGTAAACCCGGTTTCAGAGTTTCCCATGGAGACATCGGCATCCAGCTGTGTGGCCAGCGTTTGAATTAAAGTCATCCCTACGGTACTTACTTTTGTGTAATCAAAGGTATTTGCCACTCCAACTCCATCATCTTCTACGGAAAAAATAATTTTATCATCTTTACCGTAAACCTCTATCTCTATAGTTCCTGCAGAACGATTTGGAAAGCCGTGTTTGATGGAGTTTGTTAACAGTTCATTGATAATTAAACCTGCTGGATGGGCCTGGTTTATGTTCAGATAAACATCTTCAATATTTGTGGTGATATCTGTATCAAACCCTTCAGCTTCCACGGTATTTTTTACGGTTGTAATTAATTCGTGGATGTAAGTTTTGAACGAAATTCGAGTGAATGTATCGGATTGATAGAGAATTTCATGAATGTTCGCCATCGCTTTAATTCGCATTTGGCTGCTTCTGATGATCTCTTCAATGCTCTGTTTCTCAGAGCTGTACAGATTCAGTTCAAGCAGTCCGGAAATAATTGCCAGGTTATTTTTTACACGGTGATGAATCTCGGCAAGAAGTACTTCTTTCTCTTTTAATGAACTCTCGAGCCGCCTTGTCATCTGTTTTTTCTTTGTGATATCCTCCTGAATGGCGATAAATCCTAACAACTCCCCGTCACCATCAATAATGGGGTTACTTGAAAAATAAATATCGATCAATCTGCCGGCTTTTGTTTTGTTGATGATGTCAGCTTCCATAACATTTCTATTTAGAATAGTATTCCAGAATTTTTCATAAAACTTTTGATCAACCTTGCCTGACTTTAAAATTCTGGGGGTTTGTCCCTCAACATCCTGTTTGTTATATCCATAAACCTCCGTAAATCTCGAGTTGATATACTGGATATAGCCTTCTTTATCCGTTATAAATACGATGTTAGATGATCGTTCAATACCCAGCTTAAACTTTTTCAGCTCTTGTTTGGCTTTAACTTCCTCTGTGATATCCCGAATGATAGAGTAGATTCGTTGTTTCCCGTCAATTTCAATCATCCCATTGTAGGTTTCAATTTTTCTGGTAGATCCGTCAGCGAGCCTGTGCTCAAACCGGTAAATACTCCGCTTTTCCTGCCGGGCTGATGCATACTCCTGCTCAATTTCATCATATGAGTAGGTGTTGATCTCATTGATATTCATCTTTTTCAGCCTATCGATTGGCCAACCGTAAAAATTTTCTGCAGCCCGGTTTGCATCAATGATGGAGCCGTCAGCGGGATCTATTAATAGGATAACGCTGTACTCATTATGGAAAAAACTATGAAATCGTGATTCGCTCTCCAGAAGTTTTTTGCCCGCCGTATGTTTCTCGGTTATATCTTCAACCATGCCGATACCACCGGCCGATTCAGAATCAGATCCCTCTACAGGATGAAAGGTTGCCCTCACCGGTACCGTTTTGCCTGAAGTAACTGACCTGTACTGACCTTCAAACAGCCCCTTGTTACCATGTAGCGATTTTTCGACCTCCTCAACTAATTCCCGATTGGGAAGATTTTTAATAGGCAGACCTAACAGTTTCTTTTTTGATGAGCCGAGTATTTCCACAAACCGATCATTACAAGCCGTAATAACTCCGTTTTTGTTGAAATATAAAATGCCGAGAGGGGC
>LFFM01003120.1_pt1 | contig 10582 bp, 6 predicted proteins | sample 643131 | NCBI WGS metagenome assembly LFFM01 (sample SAMN03777445, study PRJNA286221) | soda lake metagenome | biome: soda lake; feature: Kulunda steppe; material: water; isolation source: sample Tc-Br brine of Tanatar trona crystallizer | place: Russia: Kulunda steppe | collected 2011-07 | reverse complement strand
TTGTGGGCCGAGTGTGCTCGGGCGCAAGAACCGCGGCAACCACTGTTGATCAACCACGTCAGTTGGTACAGTCCCATCCAGTGGTCGGATCGGAGCAGTTTGACCGACAGTCGTTGATGAGTCATACCGAGCATCAAGTGGAACATCGTTAACGACGACATCTGTCTCTTGGTCTACCCCGTCCCCATCTGGTAACGAAATTGGTTGCAGACCTGTTGACTGGAGTGTCTCACTACCAATAACGTCGTACAAGACTTGCGCCCAGTGCTCACGCCCTGATAGCAGAGCATCATCTTCCGGAAGCGGGAGTATCAGGTGCTCACGCGCTCGTGTGAGGGCGACATACAGCTTCCGCCATGACTCCGCCCGAGCGGCAGCGACCTTCTTGCGACGGACTGGCGGACCCAACAGACAACCAGCCGACGACTCCAGTCCCGGTGACCAATATTCGGCACGCCATCGAATCCCAGCACTGTCTGGACTCCCGGTGATGTGTGGAGGACTTGCATCAGGAGCATAGAGCTGTTCAGAAAGCACAGGAACCTGCGGCGGACGCTTCGAAAGCACATCTTCGGGAGGGGCAATCGCAACATCGCTGCCAGCGGTCGTTATTCGACGCGTATCGAAGGGTTTGCTCCCGAGATGGCAAGTTGGGTCTGCCAAGATTACAATATCGTCTTGATCACCTTTCATCGCATGGATTGTTTTGAAAACGACGTCGACGCTCTGAGTATCGGCGACTGGCTGGAGCGGCCCGAGCCGTGGTTTCTCGACGAATGGATCAAGGAGGTCACACAGCTGACGGTGTGTGTAACGCTCGTCACCTTCCCACTCTTCGATGAGCGAAATAAGTCGATCTAGTGTTGCAATCCGTTGGTGGCGGCCAGTAGTGTGGTCGAGATTCAGTAGATCTGCCTCCAACTGGAGAAAGTCAATGATCTCACGGACGACGACGGCGGCCGGTTCGGTAGCCAATCGACGTCCGTCATCAGCAAGCGCGGCCAAGCCCTGGAGAACACTGTGGTATTCTGCATCGATGTCATCGAGTTGTGCGGCTTGTGAGACCGACCAGTCAACCGCTGTCAACTTAGATGAGATTGCCCCAAATTCAGCCACTGTATTATCAAATGTTGACTCACTCATTTCACCAGCGAGTGGCGATGCAGTCAGTAGCATCTCAGTCTTAGCTGGGTTAGTTGGCGCACACAACCATTCTAAGACAGCGACGACGGCACACACCACAGGAGACTCAAAGAGGTAGGTGCTTGCATTCGCCACTGTGAATCCCGCGGCTTCGAATGCAGACCCATACCCATCCATCTGTGTGCGGGTATTGAACAACACCGTGATACTCGGAAGCTCACCATTTTCATCGAGTAGTCGACCCTTGTCCACCGCACCACTCACATATGATACCAACACACGCGCTTCGTTCCCACCGGCATCAGGGTCGACCCACTGATCGGTTCCAGGATTACCGTTTGGCTGAAACCGAGCGACGTGTATCGACGGTCCGTCGATAGACTCACGATTAGAATATAACGACGGCGTCGACGTCTCTACCTGCCGTAGTCCTCCACGTTCGGGATGGTTCAGTGTCCGGTCGGCGACCGCATTGGCTAGACGGACTATTTCTGGACGTGATCGATAATTTTGGTTGGCAATTTCAGTTTCATGTGGTGACCACACCCGGCCAAAGTACTCCCCGTCATCGAGAGCTCGCTTGAAGAGTTCAGGCGAAGCATCTCGCCAGTCGTAGATACACTGCTGGAGATCTCCTGCCAGAAGAATCCGCGTCTCAGAATCGATCAGGTGCGACAACGCATCGTGCTGGATCTGGCTGATGTCTTGTGCCTCGTCGATGACGATACTCTCGATCCGACTGTGGTATCGCCGGAGCAGTCGCTCACACCGCAGTGAGTCCGGCTGTGAGGTAAAGTACTGATTGACCCAGTAAGAACAATCGAGATGAGAGACAGCCCCACGGTCGACACAGAGTTCGTCGTATCGGGCCGTATATGATTCAAGGACAACACCGAGGTCGTCAATGATGGCCAGCCACTCATCGTGTAACTGCAGGTCTGCTTCGATCAGGGCCGTTTTTGTCTCTAGAGTCGCTTCCTGCTCCACTTGGGCTGCGATGTCAGTCCCCCGGTAGGCTCGAATTGTCTCAAGGATATCATCGAAGCTGGCTGGCTTACTGTCACAGTAATTACTCTTGACTGCTGTTTTGAGACGACCGGTGAACTCATCAGCATCAAGCATTCGCCGCCGAGAAAGAACAAACGACTCTCTAATGAGGTCTGAAACGTCCATCGAATACTCAGCTGTTGGATAGGCTGTATGGAGTCGGCTGAGGTGGTCTTGAAGTTCTGGTTGTGAGGAGAGCCACTCACTAACGTCGCGGTGTAGATGCGTACAGAGAGCGGTATTGCCCACAGTGGGCATTCCGTCGAAGCTAAGTTCTGTCGCGGTTTCTTTGAATACAGACCGTAACAGGCTGTCGACCGTCCCAATTTGTGGAGCTTCTCGGACGTGATGGATCAACTCGGAGATATCGGCCTCCGAAAGCTCCTTGGGAATCTCTCCACGGTCCTGAAGCGTCTCAATCCAAGCGATCACATCCGGAATAATGTGAGAGGCATCTTCCTTGGAAAACGAGACCGAGATGATCCTTTCATGAGGCACCATTTCGCCGTCAGCAGCTCGGTCGAGCAGCTCCGTGGCAACAGCTTTCGTGGCTGCAGTCGACTTGCCCGCACCCGGTACACTACTGAGTATGACCAACCCGCTGTCCATCTGTAGGTAGGCATCGATGGCTGCTTGCTGGCCAGCATCAAGTTTCGGCATCAAGCTCATTCTTGTACCTCCTGTCGAACGGGATCGACAATCGCCTCAGGAAGCATCGAGGGGTCTGCAATCAGGTCGTCAACTCCATCAGTGATATGAGTAAGCTCAATTTCTTCAATAAACCGCGAGGGATGCTGGCCGACACCATCTGAATCTGTCGCAAAGCGAGTGACGACAAACAGGTCGCTGGCCGCGGCCGCCGCACTCATGAAGTGGTCGTGGTCTCGAGCGGTCGTCCACGAGGAGTGAGGCCGAACGCCGCTGTTGTGTATGGTTTCCTGTTGGCTAATAGCGGCTCTGCTAATCGAAGGGATAGCAGAATCAATCGGGCGAGGCCACTCAGTATCAACCAATCCAACTGCGATAACATAGGGAACCTCAAGCGCCCACATATCGTTGGCTTCTTTCACGTCTATCGCGGCGGCCGTCGGAAGCTCTCTACGCCCAGGAAGCGTTGTCGCAAAGGCATCGAGGAGCTCAACAAGGACTGACCAACTACGGTCAGTACGCCCGTATTCGAGCCATTTCGAGTAGCGTTGTTGAACCGACTGAAGTAACGTCATTGTCCGATCAAATCCGCGGAGTGTTTCGGCAAGTTCGCTCACCGGCTCATGGTCGACCTCAGATAGAAGCACTGAGTGTTCATACGCTTCCATGGCAGGATTAACGGTGTCAAAGAACGCGTCTGGAGATGGTTGTCGTGGCTGTGTATCGAGCCAATTGAGATACCCAATCACGTGGCGCTTGCTCTCACCCTGAAGGTCACTCTCTGCGATCTGCCGTTTCCACTCTGCAATGGTGAGTGTGTCCCCCTGGTAGTGGTCGATGAGCTCCTCTACGTTATTTGTGATTAGTGGTTCGTCCAGCGACTGATTCTGTGGTGATACCCACCCTAGACGGAGTGGCTCACCAAGCGTTTCGAAATCGATAGGCCCATCAGATCGCACACGAAGGACTGTCAAGAGACTCGCTGCAAACTGGTAGGGACACGTTCGTTTGAGATTAAGCGGCGTCCACACAGCAAGCGTCAGCTCATATCGTGCTGCAGCACGCTCAAGTAGGTCCTCATAAGGATCGAGATCGACCGCAGTAATCACGATGTCACTTGGGGAGACCCCGTATTCGAGAAGGCCTGCTGCTGTTGCAATCGCTATTCGGGCTTCTTTGTGACGGGTCTGGCCGACAAGTTCGACTACTGGACGATCGCTCGTCGACTCTTTTGTCGGTGCCAGTTCCGAGGACTCGTTAGTCATCGCCACTTGAAGACCTCCTGAGTTCCAAACTGCTCTATGTCGGATTCTGCAGCAAGTTGTTGACTGATCTGTGAGCCAGTCACCTCACGGAGATGCAAGTGGACGTCGACGTCGGTAATCTTCGAGACGAGTCGACACAAATCCTCTATTGGGGCGGTAAGCATACTTACCCCAGTCACAGAAAGCGTCTCGACATCCGGATAAACACTCGTCCAGACTGATTCATCTGCATCTACAGTCTGTATGGCACGACACAACAAACTCGTTTCTGAGACTGCTTGGGTACAATAATTGTTCCCACCGTCAGACAATCGCCGGTGAAGATCGTGATGGAGATGCGAAACTCCTGCCAGCAAATCAAGTGTATCCTCTCTCGAAGGAGCGGTCTGTTCACCAAGGAGCGATGCAAATGTTGCCATCCTGGACGGATGAAATCCAGTCACTAGCTCAAGCTCACTTCGAGTCCGTTCGAGAGGTTCAACATGACTCCCAAGCGGACTCCCAAGAGCAGCAGCCAGATATTTATAAACCGGGTCCTCCGAATCTTCGAGCACTTCCCGAATAAGTGCAAGTCGGTCGACGCGATCTAACGAACTGGATAGATTTGTTTTTTCATTAGCAAGATTGCTAGCAAGAGCACCAATACGTTGGAACACAAAATTGCTGTGAGGCTGCTTTGCTTCACGAAGCCGTTCCTCAAGGTTTCGTTGATGGAGATTGGTTGGCGTAACAACCAGATGACTTGGTACCGTTACACGACCAGTATCGCTCCAAAGATGGCTAAGATTGCCTACATGGAGTTTGAATGGACAATTTGTATACCATGTATTTTCAGGCACTGCGTATGATTCCATAATTTGACTCCTCTGAGACGGTTGCTCAACGCGTGTCTATAACATTAATAAAGAGACACTTAATAATATGGGAATAATATATTAAGAACCGATATAACTTATGTTAGCCCGTTGGACTCCACCATTGGATGGCACTCAGCACAAAGAGTCATAAGATTCGAACAATCGTTTGCTTGTTTATAAGATAGTCCCTCATCCAGACATTCGCGAAGTGGGCGAATATGATGGACGTGAAAGTCGTAATTAAACAATATCGCGTGTTCATCACGCGAAAGCCCACATCGTCGACATTGCTCGTTGTCGGCTTGAATGGCAGCCTCTCGTTGTTCAGGCCAATTAGGCCCATAATAGAGATTGTCACCACCCTTGTAACGCGGGTGATTTTCACCAGACCAGTCACGTCGCTCCAATCCAGCAGCATCTATCGCATTAATCCACGTGCCAAACTGTCTAACGACCGTCGTAATACCAGGAGTACCATCTATCTCTCGCCACTCGGTTACAGACGGTGTATGACCGAGCTCATTCGCCAGAGATTGCAACTCTGAGAGAATCTCATCAGTACTTACCGACGAGCGATGGTTAATCTCAAAGCCAGCTTCTTTCAGAGCCTCATTCCAACTCCCAAACTCACATACGTAGGGCCAAGTGCTCGGATAGGTCGGGTAGTCTTGAAGATCATCATATTGTGGGGTCCGACCAAGATACTCGCCGAGTTTTTGGAGTTGCTCAATGAGGTGTGTACGATCAAGATTCGCTTCAAAATGGACGGGCAAACCTGCGGTTTGCAACCCATTGGTAAACGATCCAAAGACGCGTTCGTAAACTGTTGTTGAAAAGGTATCCTCCCGGTCAGAGACTTCTTGATATCGGGGAGGTCGACCAAGTTCGTCAGTGAGTGTTATGAGTTCGTCAATAAGTTCATCTTCACTAATCCCATGTCGGAGCGTCGGAGTGATTCCAGCCTCACGAAGTGCGTTATTCCACGATCCAAAGGCATCTTGATACGGATACAACGATGGCGTCTCGTCGTCGTGGCGTAAGTCTGCTTGGGAAGGAGAAGTTCCGAGTCGTTGATTGAGATTTTGGAGTTGCTCAATTAGATATGTTTCGTCGTAGTTTTTTTCTTCATTAACAGAGAGACCGCATTGTTCAAGCGTCTTGTTCCAACTACCGAACCGTCGAATATACGTATTGAGACCCATTGTAAACTCTGAGTCTTCGTGAACATCACTCGCAGTTGGTGAACGTCCAAGATGGGCTGCAAATTTGTGTACCGATTCGACTAATTCTTGATCTGAGTACTTTTTTGGCATAATAATCGATTTCTCCAAGGCGGAGAACTGCCTCGATTATCCACAGACTTGATGGATTATGTGGAAAACAAAGCAGCACCACTCAACTCAAATAAATGACCAAAGACTTCTTCTGGAAAATCGTATTGGCTGTCCAGACCTTTGGACATCCAACCGGCCGGAATGCCAGAAGTCGTTTCCACTCAACACCAGAGATAAGGCCTCACGATGGTAGCCGAGCAATCCACGAGGATTGTTAAGGAAAGGAGCGCTGGCACAGATCTTTAATCTGCGTGGTCGTCTTTGATCGCCGCAGGTGACTCTGCGGGATATCGCTGCGCGATAGGGCCCAGAGCGACCGCCAGCGATCTGGCTTCCTTAACACGGTCTGCACCAGCACGTCGCTCACAACACCTCTCTCATTCCCACCACTGCCACCAAACTCTCCTCTCTCGCTCCACAAGTTCCTTGATCGACGTAGATAACTGTGAAACCCCCTCTCACAGGAGTCCCGCTCGTCCCTCCGACGTAAACCCACCTACCGCCGTTTACTACCTCAACAAACCACACACCACCTTGCAAGTGTTCTCACCCTTTTCAGAGTGCCAACGAACCCGAATTTGGGCACCCTCCCCAGAAGGCAACCAGCCTAGAGGCTATCCCTGTTAGCCGACTACCCCATGGCTCGTTCACTGTGTCAAAGGGCCTCCGTCGACAGCCCGTACTACGATGCGACTTCGCGTACGATGAATCGGCTCGGGCTGTGTTGAGAGAGCCGAGAACGTGTGCGTAATACTTGCTGTGCTGTCGACTGCTTGAATTGCCGGGGGCAGTGGTTGGTGTTAGTGCGTCAGTCGGCCCAATTAGTTTGAGGGTCAGGCTGATACAAATTGCCTGCCGGATTTGTCGGGTATCGAGACAGTTGTTCACGATATCACGAATGGATAGAAGCCTGTCTGTGAGCCCCCACACGTGCGATGCCACAACTGACTAAGCGTGAACTGGCATGGATTCGACCGCCGAACAGAAAGGTCAAATTGGTATCGAGTCAGCCTCGGTGCCACCCCAGTTTGGCGAGCTAATCGGTCGGGGTGAGACCCTCAGTGGAACCCGGTCTATCTGAGTTTCTGAGTGGGCCACCAGACCAGAACTGGAGAGGCAATTTGATCACCGCCTCAGTAGGAGTGTGTCGTCGGCCAGCCAGCCTGTTGAGGTGGCCGTCGATATCACCAATATATCAGTTCTCATAGATAGCCGAATCTATGGGTGTGTTGCAACCAGACCGATGTCGAAGTCAGACAGTCCCACATGGGTGGCCATCGGCCATCCCCGATCTGACCTCAGCAGCTCGAGCCACCAATGGGGTGGCCAAAGATTGGCACTGTGATCTGCCACACAGACTCACTCGGTGGGTACTTGCCCGCCAACTCATGGGCCTTGGGTAAGCCCTGCTCAGTGGGGGTCCATCTGACCTACACAGATGGTGGTCCAAATGACCAACCCAGTATCATCCTACTGATGGATCTATCAGTGGGACTAATCCCAGATATTAGACCAACGCAGGGGGGTATCCAACTCTATACTAGACGCGAGCGGGCAAATTGGGGGGTGTCCACCCACCCCTGTCCACCCCCTTGAAATAAACATAGGTTGGCCCTATTGGGTTATATGATCTGGTAAATGAAGTTGTTAAATATGGTTAAGAACACTTCTAACCTACATTTAGAGGAGTGTACAGGGGTGTCCACCTTGAGGCATGCAGGGGTGTCCGTGTAGGGGTGGACAGGGTGTACACCCCGACGCAATATGGTTATTTTCACATTTAGAAAATATACATAAGAAATATAGTAGTTTTCGGGGTGGGGGTGGACAGGGGTGTACATCCCAATGCAGTCTGTCGATTATAGTCAGAAATGTATTAGATTTAGATTTCTCAGGTGGACAGGGGTGTACACCCCCACGCCGTCTAGTGATTGATCGTTATATGTGTGTTTTTGCTCTTGCAGCATTTTAGTTTATACACTACATTCAGTAGATTAAAATAGTATGATTAAACTGAAAGATAATGATTGGTGAGTAGTTATTCATATTCGGAAATCAGTGTATGTTTTTCTCTATAAGATAGTTAATTCAGATGTTCGAGGTAACACGTATTATCCATCTTGAAGAAGAGCTGGTTGAGTGATCTTGGGCGTCAAAAAGGGTATTGACAATTATAAAATCTGGAGTATATTCTCCACTCTCTATTGCAGATCTACCTCTCGTATTTCTTCTGACAGTTCTATTGGCCGGTAGACCATTCTTTTTTCACCGTGCAATACTCTTCTGATTTTTTCGATATTGTACTCGTCTTTTAGTATTTTTTTCAGAATTTCTCTTCGAAAATTGTCTGCTTCTGACGTGGATAATTTATTTAGTTTAATATTATTAATTTTACTCCATTGAGTAAATACATTTATCATTTCTGACGAGGGAGTTTTCATCTGTTTGTCACCTGAACCACCTACCTTTGTAAACTCGTCGACGAACTGTTTGACTGCATACCGATCTACGTCGACATCGTCTTCATCGGGGGCGGGTTGTTCATAGGTAAGAAATCTTATATATGGATCGTCATTTTCATTTTGTTTATCAACTACATTTCCAGACTGATTTAGAGATTCCTTTTTTTCGTTGTCATGACCTGATTTATTAGAGGTATTATTTTTTTCACCAGATTCAACTTTACACTCTTTTTTGTTGTATTTAATTGTGTATTTAAAATCAGATTTATCCTTATTATTTTCCTCCGAATTGTTATGTATGGGTGATCTATTAATTTTAACATCATATTTCTTTTCCATACATTCTATAGTTTTGTGATACAATGCTTCTGGTAGCACAGAATATTTGATATTTTTATCAGACGTTTTTTCTATAAATGAATTTTTGTTTGCTATTTTTTCATGTGTCGCAAACCATTTTATTGCTAAATTGGGGAGGTCAAATGTTAAATCCATTTCTCTCCAGAGTATAAATAGTTCCCTTCCAGTTAGATAACCATCAGGATTTGCCCGATCTCGTTCTCCAAGCTTGCACAACAGTGCACTAACTGGATGATACACCGTATAATGTCGTTTGCAATACATAAACAATTCAGTAAAATAACAATCGTCTGTTTGGTTGAGAACATAACTAGATCCGTCTTCTGTTATATGATCACAAAGACAATTGCCAAGATCATATTTCCGAGTAGCACTAAACATAGTTTCTTTAAAGATCGGATGTTTATTCTGGGTTGTTATCCCATCTTCTCTATAAATTCTCTCACTTTCAAGATCTATAAAAATCTCATATTGTTCTTTTATTGGGATACGTTTGGGATCATCAAAACGAAGATCTCTTTGTTGTGTATCCACATTAGGGTTTAAAAACCCAATGACATCTTTTGGACGTCTATATGCCACATTTGATTTTGTTGGCTGGTTATTAATATTGTAATCTGGTTCCTCGTTATGGTCTGTCATACTTGTTGTAGATTATTATACTACATAAGTTTATCACTGATGATTAGATATATAGAAATTGTATTTTAACTTACAGTCAAGACTATAATCAGAGATTACAACACGATCTGCGGAAAATGTATTCAACAGGAAAGACAAGTCGTTTTATGACAGATTTTTCTAGGTATATCTTTCGATTAAAATCAACGGAGGTTGTGAGCGTCGTGAAAAAATTTGTTGACCGAAACCAATTTGTCGAAGTCCGACGGATTGTTACTGATCAATTCAGATCTGTTTTGAAGTTTGAAAAGAAGTGTTTGAAAAGTGTCACCGGGAAATTGGAATTTGGTAGGTGAATTAAATTCAACGACTTTGGTGAATCGCTATTGATTGTCGGGATGTAGGGTCTCACTGTTTTTTGATATCAGTCAATCCATCACTGTCGGATTCCTCGAGGGTGCAGTCAAGATCGTTCTATCGTAACACCTCAGGCAACAGAAGTATACACGGATAGTCGCCCTATATAGTGATTCACCAGAGTAATTCAACCAATAATTTCGGTTATCGTCAGGTGTGACCATACAGTAGTATTAACCAACAAATCAATCAAACGCTGTTTGTGTTGGTTAACAAAAGCGATACACACACCACCCACTCTCAGGGGAGCTTCTCAGCCACGTCGACGAGATCGTCTTCGGTATGCCAGCGATACAGCCGACTTCTTGATCGAACAGTTCGAAGACACCATCTTGCATCCAGCCGAAGGGGTGCTCCTCGTCCTCGTATTTCCGTTTGAGGACGTGACTTTTCGCGAAATATTCAGTAGTGCCGACGAGAAGCCCCTG
>LFFM01003119.1_pt1 | contig 10583 bp, 11 predicted proteins | sample 643131 | NCBI WGS metagenome assembly LFFM01 (sample SAMN03777445, study PRJNA286221) | soda lake metagenome | biome: soda lake; feature: Kulunda steppe; material: water; isolation source: sample Tc-Br brine of Tanatar trona crystallizer | place: Russia: Kulunda steppe | collected 2011-07 | reverse complement strand
GTATCGGTTGTGGGGGCTCGATCCCGCGACGACGCCCGCCACGTCGTACACGATCGGCCTCGATACGACCGACACGGTACGCGAGAAGGCCGCCGCCGCCGCGACGGCGGGGTATCCGATCCTGAAGATCAAGCTCGGAACGGACCGGGATCGGGAGCTCGTCGAGGCGGTTCGGGACGCCGCGCCCGATGCCACGCTCCGAGTCGACGCCAACGAGGCGTGGACACCTCGGGAGACCGTCGCGAAGAGCGAGTGGCTCGCCGATCGGGGCGTGGAGTTCATCGAGCAGCCGGTGCCGGCGGACGACCCCGAGGGACTGCGGTTCGCCTACGAGCGCTCCGCGTTGCCCGTCGCAGCCGACGAGTCGTGCGTGACGCTCGCGGACGTCCCGGCGATCGCCGACCGGTGTGACATCGCGAATCTGAAGCTGATGAAGACCGGCGGCCTGCTCGAAGCGCGACGGATGATCGCGACCGCCAGAGCGCACGGGCTGGAGGTGATGCTCGGCTGCATGATCGAGACCAACGCGTCGATCGCGGCGGGCGGACAGCTCGCGCCGCTGCTGGACTACGCCGATCTCGACGGGTCGCTCCTGCTCGCGGACGACCCCTACGAGGGGATCGACCTCTCCGGCGGCGAGATCCGGTTGGCGGACCGCGACGAGCCGGGGACCGGAGTGCGACCCAACGACTGACCCCACGAGGAACGCATTCAGACGCCGACAGCCGGGCGTTTCGGACCGACAAACGACAATCGTTTTGAGGGGCACCCGCGGAGTGTATATATGTTGATCACCGTTTCCGGGCCTCCGGGCAGCGGAAAGAGCACGAACGCCGCGGGGCTCGCCGAGGCGCTCGGACTCGACCACGTCTCCGGCGGGGACATCTTCCGCGAGATGGCCGCGGAGCGCGGGATGACGCCCGTGGAGTTCAACGAACACGCCGAGGAGGACGACGCCATCGACCGCAACCTGGACCGTCGGCTGTACGAGACCGCGACGACGCGCGACGACCTGGTGCTCGAATCGCGACTCGCGGGGTGGCTCGCCGGCGAACGCGCCGACCTCCGATTCTGGTTCGACGCACCGATCGACGTTCGTGCGGAGCGGATCGCCGAGCGCGAGGGGAAAGCGCCACGCAACGCCCGCGAGGAAACGGAACGCCGTGAGGCCTCGGAACGGAAGCGATATCTGGAGTACTACGGGATCGACATCGACGATCTGTCGATCTACGACGCCGCCTACAACACCGCTCGCTGGGGGCCCGACCGATTCCTCGACGTCCTCGTGATCACCGTCGAGGCGTACGACTCCGCCGACGACGAGGGCCAGGTCCCGGTGCAGGGCGTCACCCACGACTTTTAAGAATGGACGCACCCCTTCCAAGGCACGAATGACCGAGGACGACGGATCCGACGGAGCGGGTGACGGTCCGCTCAGGAGTCCGCCCGAAGAGCGGTCCGTCCCCGAGCTGCTCCGATTCGGCGTCGTCAACCTCGATAAGCCTGCAGGCCCGTCCTCACATCAGCTGTCCGCGTGGGTGCGTGATGCGATCAACGACGCGCTCGCGACGCTCGATCCGAACGGACCGGGAATCGACGGCGTCGCACACGCCGGAACGCTCGACCCGAAGGTGACGGGCTGTCTCCCGACGCTGACGGGCACCGCCACGCGTGCCGCACAGGTGTTTCTCGAAGGGCGAAAGGAGTACGTCTCCGTGCTGGAACTGCACGACGATCCGCCCCCGGACCTTCGCGAGGTAATAGGCGAGTTCGCGACCACGGTGTATCAGAAGCCGCCACGGAAGAGCGCAGTGAGCCGACGGCTTCGAACGCGCACGATCCACGAACTGGACGTCCTCGAACTCGACGGGCGGCAGGCGCTGCTCCGGATCCGGTGTGAATCCGGGACGTACGTCCGGAAGCTGTGTCACGACATCGGTCTGGCTGCGGGCGTCGGCGCCCACATGGGACATCTCCGCCGGACGGCGACCGATCCGTTCGACGACGGTGACCTTCGAACGCTGCACGACCTCGTCGACGCGCTTGCCTGGGCCACGGACGGTGACGAGACGTTCCTCAGGGAGGTCGTCCGGCCCGCGGAGGAAGCGCTCGTGCACCTGCCAACGGTGACGATAGCCCCGTCCGCGGCACGCAGCGTCACGACCGGTGCACCCGTGTACGCTCCCGGCGTGATCGACGGTCCGGCACCCGCCTCGGTGGCGGACGCGTCCGGCGTGAACGGGGATGACGAGTCCGGCGGCCCGCTCGTCGCCTGCAATACCCCGGACGGTTCGGTCGTGTGCCTTGGGCGTCTCGTCGGTGACCCCGGCGCCGACGCCGGGAACGTCGTCTCACTCGAGCGCGTACTGGTGTGACCGGAACGAAACGAAGTGCTTAATTATCGGACTCTCATCCTTCCAGATGCGTGGGACCGTGGGGTAGTGGTATCCTCTGCCGATGGGGTCGGTAGGACCTGAGTTCGACTCTCAGCGGTCCCATGTGAATTTCTGCTGGCTGCCATAAACAGCATCCTCAGCCATGCCAAACGCCCGAAAGACGCGTTTGGGAGGGTCACAATGATCTGCCTCGTACGCGGGTCGATGGGCGACTCGTGGTCCGACGCACCGCAAAAACGATACTCTAGACGAATCGGTCGGAACACCGACAGCGTTTTTCACTCCGGACGCTCACAACCGGCGTGAACGTTCGGGGACCGATTCTCGCGGTCGAGGGACCGCGCACCGTCTCGACGTCGTACGGCGAGCGAGAACTCTGCGAGTGTCGGATCCGCCCGGAACGCGGCGCGGCCGAGGCAACCACGGTGACGTTGTGGGGGAAGTGGGCCGAGACCGCCGACCACGCGGCGGTCGGAATGGAGTTGCTCGTCGTCGACGCGGCTGAAAACGAGTTCGACGGCGAGACGGGGTACGCGACGACGGGCGACTCATGGGTTGTGCTGGTGCCCGACTTCCTCGTCGACGTCACCGGTATCCGGTCGTGGGTCCAGTGTCCCCGAATGTACTATCTGAACAAGCTGTCCGGAATCCCGCTGAACTATCCGGTCGTGAAGGGAACGATCGTCCACGAGGTGTTCGGCGACCTGCTCCGCGGTATGGATCTCGAGGAGTCGGTTGCCGACCGAGTCGACGAGGCGGGTTTGGAACTCGGCCTGCTCGGATACGAACCCACGGAAGTGGCCGAGGAGGTGCGGCGCAACGCCGCCGCCATCGAGGGGTGGCTCGCACAGGGGACGCTGTCCGACGAGGACACCTGGCGCTCGGAGTTCACTCTCATCTCGCCGACGTTCGGCCTCAAGGGACGGGCCGACGCGCTCCGGCGCGGAACGCCCGTGGAGCTTAAGACGGGCAAAAACACCAAACGCGAGCCGCGGTTCCACGACAAGATCCAGGCGGCCTGCTACGCGCTCATGCTCGAGGAACGCGGCGTCGATCCGGACATCGGCACGCTGCTGTACACGAAAAACACCGCGCTCGATCGCACCGAGGCCTCCGGTGATCTCGCGCCCGCCAAGGAGTTCTCGGTCGGACGGGGGCTACTGGAGTTCGTCGTCCGTGAGCGGAACGCGCTCGCGGCGATGGAGTGGCGCGTGCTCAACGATTCGAACGGTTCGGCGGCTGACGACCGCCGCCCCCCGGTTCCGACTGGGTACGAGGGGGATGCGAACTGTAGCTTCTGCTTCGAGCAGGACACCTGTATGGTCGTCTCCGGGCGACTCGACCAGGAGTCGAAGGCGGGGCAGGTTGGTACTGCCGTTCCCGACGAGGAACTGGCCTACTTTGACCGTTTTTATACCGCGATCGAGGAGGAGCGCCGCGAGACCCACGCGGAGTACAGAAAGCTGTGGGAGCAGACACCCGCTGAACGTGCGGCGGACGACCGCGCGTTGATCGGCTTGGAGCCCATCGAGGAAGTCGAGATCGCGGACCGTCGGTGGAAACTTCGGGCTCGTAAGCCCGACGATGCGGTCTCGAAGCTTCGGACGGGTGACGTCGCGCTCGCCAGCGACGGCGACCCGGTCGAGGGACACGCGGAGCTCGGTCGGATCCGGTCGATCGGCGAGGAGGTAGTCGTCGAGACCGACGAACCCGTCGCACTTCGACGACTCGACGTGTATCCGTCCGAGATCTCCGTCGACCGCATGCTCACCGCGTTACACGACGCGATCCTCAAAGGCGATCCCGAACGGAAGGACGTGCTGTTCGGCCGTCGCGAGCCGGCGTTTGCCGACGCCTCCGGTGCCGACGGCGCGGACCGTACGTCGTACATCGATAACAACGAGGCGCAGAACGCCGCCGTCGAGCTGGCGGTTGACGCTCGGGACTGTGCGTTGATCCACGGCCCGCCGGGAACGGGCAAGACGTACACGATCGCACGAGCGATCCGTGCGCTGACCGACCGCGGGGATCGGGTGTTGCTTGCGGCGTTCACGAACCGTGCGGTCGACAACGCCCTCGAAGCGCTTCGCGAGCAGGGGTTCGAGAACGTCCTCCGCGTTGGGACCGAGACGGGCGTTCGGGAGGACATGCAGGACGTTCGACTGGTGCAGCGGGGTGACCCGAACGAGAAAGCGGCGGAGCTTCGCGACGCGCCGGTCGTTGCGGCGACCACCGCCGCGTGTGGATCGCGGGTGCTGCGGGAGTGTGACTTCGACGTCGCGGTGGTCGACGAGGCGTCACAGCTCACCGAGCCGAGCACCCACGCCGCGATCACGCTCGCCGATCGGTTCGTGTTGGTCGGCGATCACGAGCAGCTCCCGCCGGTGGTGCGGGCTGCAAACGACTTGCAGCGGTCGCTGTTTCAGCGGCTGATCGAGACGTATCCCGACGCCGGCGTCATGCTCGACAGGCAGTATCGGATGAGCCAGCGCATCCAGGCGTTCGCGTCGACGGAGTTCTACGACGGCGCGTTGCGCCCGGCGACCGCCGCAGTCGCCGGACAGACGCTCTTGGACATCGGCGTCGACGTAGACGCACTCGACCCATCACTGACCGGCGGGGTGTCGTTCATCGACCCGGGCGGGTCGCGCGACGGAAACCGGAACGTCCGTGAGGCCGAACGGGTGGCTGGTATCGTCGACGCGTACGTCGCCGCCGGCGTCGATCCCGTGGACATCGGCGTCATCGCGCCGTTCCGCGCACAGGTGGCCGAGATCGGCCGGCGAACGGACGTCACCGTCGATACAGTCGACCGGTTCCAGGGCTCCTCAAAGGAAGTGATCGTGGTCTCGTTCGTCGCGAGCGACGACTTGGACGGCCCGATCTTCGAGGATCACCGGCGCATCAACGTCGCGCTCACCCGAGCGAAAAAACAGCTCACGCTCGTCGGTGACGAGGCGGCACTTCGCTCGGACCCGTTTTACGAGCGCATGGTCGATTGGGCGATGCGGTGAGATCGGCGGTGCAACCACGGCCGCGTCCGAAGGACTTTGTCGGGACCGATCGTATCCCACTCCATGGTCCACGTTCGCACCCGCGAGAACGGCGTCATTCTCGCGTGTATCGCCCTGACGATCGGCGTACTGGTCGTAACCCACGATCCGTCCGATCCTCCGACGTGGGTCACCGGCGCCATCGTGATCCTCCTCGGCGTGATCGTGCCAACACTGATCAACGGCGTGCTTGATCGGCGCGGAGCGCACGACTGACCGTCCGCTCGGCCATCGTGTCGAACCGCCGCGCCGCCGCCGTCGCGTCGGGTCCGTTCGAACCGATTCGTCCCCGATCGAATCGCCCGTCGGAACCGACTCGCCGCCCGAACGCACCGTTCGATGGCCTCGTATACGGGAATAGCTAGCAGGCGGCGCATCGAACGTCACCCTCCATGACGGCGCGCCGCGCGACCGCCTCGACCGACATGGACCCGACGTCAGCTCACGGGACGTCTGGCCGCGGCTTCGTGCATAAACGCACGGCCGGGCACGTCCCGCGACGGCTTGGCCGCCGGTTCCGCCGTTCCGCGACCGGAACGCAACGTTTAGCGGGTCGGCCGGCACAGAACGGGTATGGGATTTTTCGAGACGCTCGCCGACCGGATCGAACGGACGAACAGCGTCGTCTCGGTCGGGCTCGACCCGGATCCGGACCGCCTTCCGTCGTTCCTCGAGGATACGGAGCTGCCACGGTGGGCGTTCAATCGGCGAATAATCGACGCAACCCACGAACACGCCGCCTGCTACAAGCCGAACGCCGCATTCTACGAGGACGCCGACGGCTGGCGTGCCCTCCGGGAAACGGTCGCGTATGCCGAGGGCAAGGACGTCCCGATTCTCCTGGACGCCAAACGCGCGGACATTGGTAACACGACCCGACAGTACGCGAACGTACTCGAGTACGTCGACGCCATCACGGTCAATCCGTACATGGGCAGGGACTCGCTCCAGCCCTTCCTCGACCGCGACGCCAAAGGCGTGTTCGTTCTCTGCCGGACGTCGAATCCCGGCGGTGCGGACGTTCAGAGTCTCGAGCTGGCCTCCGGCGAGCCGCTCTACGAGCGGGTGGCGGCGCTCGCGGACGTGTGGAACACGAACGGCAACGTCGGGCTCGTCGTCGGGGCAACCGCACCCGCGGAACTGGCCGAGATCCGGAATATCGTCCCGGAGATCCCGTTTCTGGTTCCGGGCGTCGGCGCACAGGGCGGCGACGTCGAGGCGGCCGTCGAACACGGGTTGGCGGACGTTCCCGGTTTCCCGGTCGACGTCGGTCTCGTGAACTCGTCGCGAGGGATCGTTTTCGCCGGCGAGGAGTCGAGCGCGCCGGATGACGAGGCGACGTATTTCGGCGCTGCGGGCGACGCCGCAAAACGTCTGAAAACGCGCCTGAATCGCCACCGATAACCACCGTCGACGAAGTCGCGGGTGGACGGCAACGGGCGAGTGACGGCGGTCGGACGGACGACGACCGCCCGGATGGCCACGGACGTTTCGGCCGTCCGATACTCGTTCTCCGGGAGCTGTCGGTCGGTTTTTATCGATCGCGGTCGACGTTCGCTCATGCGCCAGTTCGTCGTCGTCGGTCACGACGCGCCGACGACGCCCGACCGGATCTCCCTCGACAACCTCCCGGGGGCGGGCCGGCTCGATCTGCTGTGCCGGTGTGTCGCGACCGGGGTGTTCCTCTCACACGGGATCCGCGAGGCTTCACGCGTCCATCTCGTGGTCGGCGACGAGCTGACAGTGAGCTTCGATGCCGGCTCGCTGCGGCATCTGCATCCGGACGAACGGAACGTCGCCGCGCGGATCCGCGACGCGCTCGCCGCTCGCGAGGACGCCATCGGCCACATGCCTGCCGACGTGTCTCCCGGCGTAGAGCTTCGACGGATGGGGCTCGCGGCGACGCTCGATCGACTGGACGGAACAGTCGTCCAGCTTCACGAGTCGGGTGACCCGCTCGTCGACGCCGACCCGCCGGACGAGTCCGTGTTCGTCCTCTCGGACCACGAGGACTTCACCGACGGCGAAGCGGAGCTGTTGGCGGCCGAAAGCGACCGCCGTCTTCGGGTTGGTCCTCGCCGATTGCACGCGGATCACACGATCTCGGTCGTCCACAACTGGCTCGATACGGAGGGCTACGCGAACTACTGCCCGTGACCGATCCAAACGTCACCAAGGAGGCTGCAAGCGACGGGGAAGCGACGGCTGACGGCGGCACGGGAAAGGGCAACGAAACGGAATCTGGCGGCGGCACGAGGAAGGGTAAACGATGACGGACGGCGACGAAGCGTCGGACGGCGACGGAGCGTCGGACGGCGACGGAGTGACGGGCGGGGTCCGCCGAACGACCCGAGCGCCGGCGGTCGACGGTCGCTTCGCCGTTCCGCTCCGTGGCGTCGACGTCGATTCCGAAACCCGGTGTGCACACTGGGACGCCGACGTCGACGTCGTCGCACTCCGGTTCGGCTGCTGTGACACGTACTCGCCCTGTGACCGGTGTCACGAGGCGACGACCGGCCACACCCCCGAGCCGTGGCCCCGGGACCGATTCGACGAACCGGCGGTGCTGTGTGGCGTCTGTCGACGCACGCTGACGGCCGCAGCGTATCTCGACGGCGACGATGCGTGCCCGCACTGCGGAGCAGCGTTCAACCCCGGATGCCGCCGCCACCGTGACCGGTACTTCGAGCCGGACGACTGAGGACGACCGATTACCCGTGACGACACTCGGAGTCGACGCGACGACCGTGTCCCGGGCGGCGGATTCCGGCGGCAGATTCGGTGTTTCGGAAGGGTTAAAAGATTGAACGGCGTCCGTACGAATGCGGGCCGGTGGGGTAGCTTGGTATCCTTCGGCCTTCGGGTGGCCGTAACCGCGATTCGAATTCGCGCCGGCCCACTTTACCCCATGTTCCTTAGGAGTCGAGCATAATCGCCTCATAGCTAGGGGTTCGGGTGCTCGATACTCCATTTAGCCGGGGAGAGTCCAACATGATCCATGTTGCACGTGCCGTTGTCTGGTGGTTTTGGAAGAGCCGATGGCTGGTTTGGTCGGGTCGTCATCGATCCAGTACCGCAGGCAACGACAACTACAATTTTTCAGGGCGGGTGTGCCGCGCTCGCGGTTGCGAGAAAAGACGGGAACGACAAGGATGTTATTGCACCGGGTGTCGAATGTGATCGCAAGCATGCCCGGTGAGAGTGATGGTGCGTCGCAGTGGGTCGCCCACACGTCACCGTACCAGCGGGTGTTATCCACGGTGTCGGCGTTGGATCGTCCTCGACCGGTGGATTGGATCGTCCGAGAGTCGTGTGTCGACGAGTCTGACGCGATTGGCGTGTTGAATCAGCTTGAACGCATGGGGATTGCGCGGGTTCACGAACACGGCGCGGATCGTCACTGGGGCCCGCGACGCGGGTACGTTCGCTCGGTCACTATCCAGGAGCTCGTTGAATCCTATGACCGGTCCGATCTCATCGATGCACGGGATCGTGCTCGGTCGGTGATCGATGGGAGTGACCAGGGAAGAGACCGTGATCTAGCCGAATACCGGTTAGAATTGATTGAAGAAGCGATCGACCGGATGTGAGTGAGTGATACTGCCTCGGAAGATCGACTGTGTCGGGGATACGATGAACTCCCCTGTTGAGGGGTACACCCGCTCGCAAACGCTGCAGGATCTCACTGATGCGCATAATCGAAACGGTCTAATTGAGCTGCAACGAGATCTGCAGTCTCAAATCGACGAGTGTGACTGGGGTCTCGCCTGGGAGTCATTTGCCCGGTATCGACTCTCAATACTTAATGACGCCATTGAATCGCTGTAGCACCTCGTTTCATCACTGGGGGTTCTGTGAGCGGTTCATGTCGCTTCTCATCGCCTTGACCACACCCCGTTGCTGTGTCTTCATTCACAAGCGCCGATTGATCGAACCAAAATATTAGCTACCGTTCCCGTATCGATCCAGTTCGTATTTGACCACGGAGTTAATACCGACTCGGGTCTGGGTCAATTATACCAGAGACAGTCGAACGAAGAGATCAGTTTCACCACGCTTTACTCTTCATCGACCGGAAGTGGAACTATGTACTCGATATAGTCCTTGTGCGAGAGCCTTGCAACATCACACTTGTGTATACCGTCTCTTCCCGTATTGTAACTTTGAGAGCCTTCAGAATGCGTCGCGTCGCCTCCGAAGAAGCTCTTCAATTCTCGTAACTCGTCATCCTCAATATCTTCGTCGTATCCGACCCCCACGCTGATCATATCGTTTTCACTTGGACTGTTATACCGGGTCTCATCAAGAGGCTTATACGAGATCTTCTCGCTGTTGAGATCGTGGTCACACGATGAGAAATCGTACTCTCCAGCCATGTCCCCTGAGTTGTTTTCCGCATCGGCTTCCTCATTGCCGGCATCAGCTATTTCATCCCTATCTCCACCTAGACAGCCCGAGAAACCACCCAAACCGGCTATACCACCCAGAGTAAGTATTTTCCGGCGATTCATCGTACGTTATACACAATTCCCTTTTTTAAATACGCCTTGTGGGAGTGTATCCGGCGTGCGGTGCAACGCAACTGAGCAACTGATGCCGTTCAAACAGCCGGAGCAAATGAGTTGTGATGCTAAACACACCCCCCGAGTCGGTCACCCGGTTTTTGTAAGAAGCCATGGAGATAGTTCAGCGAGTGATGAATGGAAGGCGCAAACGTAGCATGTTAATTAACAACAATAGGTGGTCAGCACGTTCAATTATAGATACTACACCAAAGTTATAATCGCTCATCGGTGTTGGATCCGTTCCACGGGATGAAATCCCTAAACAGGACGTGAGCGGCTAGGCCGAGCATCGCAACTGTGGTTAGGAGAATCCCGACTTGTTGTATCCATGGCTCAGCTTCGAAGCCCAGTGACCAAAGAATGTAATCGACCCCAAATATGACCACCCACCCACCAATATACATAGACAAGAAGGCGACAGCGAGTTTCTCTGGAGAGAGTCGATCCGATACTACGCGAAGAACCGTCGTCGCTCCAATGACAACAAAAGCGATGCCACTCGCAAGCGGCCAGACCGCAAAAACAAAAATCCCCGAGAGAGCGTCACCGATAATCGCTACCAGCCCGAT
>LFFM01003118.1_pt1 | contig 10585 bp, 9 predicted proteins | sample 643131 | NCBI WGS metagenome assembly LFFM01 (sample SAMN03777445, study PRJNA286221) | soda lake metagenome | biome: soda lake; feature: Kulunda steppe; material: water; isolation source: sample Tc-Br brine of Tanatar trona crystallizer | place: Russia: Kulunda steppe | collected 2011-07 | reverse complement strand
GTATCGATGATTTTGATGACTTCTTTGTCATCGAGATCGACCCATGCGTGGATTCCTGACAGCGGACGGTTGTATGCGTTGGCGCCACGCTCGTCGTCGCTGCCTTTCACCCACGTGACGCCATGGGCGAGTCGTCGGCTTCGGTCGATATCTTCTGGGACGAAATCATGCCCGGCTGACCACGCAGTAACAATTGCTAAATCCGGGTCGGCACCGCGTTTTTTCACTGCGTCGCGGAACTCTTCGTTGCTCGTAACGACTTGTTCGACTTCGACGAATTCTTCGCCAATCATCCGAGGCTGCACCCCTGGACGGTGATTCCACTCGGTGACAGATTCTTCGTCTAATGAGACGACTGCTTCATACGTTTCATTGTCTTCCTTGTTACGGAGAACGATTTTTGCGTTTCGTTCGACTGTTGTCGCGTCTGAATCGTATGATCTGACTGCTTGCTTCGAGGGTTCTTTGAGGACAATTTCAATAAATCGATCCTGTTGGGAAAGCGATTTTTGATCGGTGAGAATCGCTCGTGCAGTATCGATCTCGGACGGAGCTAGCGGATCTAACGGATGGTCAACTGGATAGGCTGCTTCCATAGCGTGTTAAACACTGCCAAGGAACCTAAAATAAGAATGTGGAATGCGGCAACCCGCGAACTGTAGGACTGAGAGTAAGGAAATCCGACAAGAACGAAAGCATCGGAACGCGGTGTGTATCATAAAACGGTGGTTGATTTTTCTGTGTCACACGAACACATAGTGATACGGTTTTAAAGTATAGAAATAAATAGTAAGGTAGTGTATTAACACATTTATATACAGTTATTAGGAATACTTTATGTTGGCCTTGTTTAAACGGGGAAAGCCGGTCGGTCAGAGAGATGTGCAACTAGTATTGCTTCGCTAGTAGCTCTAACGAAGTACCAAATCTACTAGGAAGTGAGGCGGGACGGATTGGGTGTGCAAACCAAGACCTCCCGCTTCGCTGAGACGGTCGTATCGCTCTCCAAAAAAGCCGTCGCTGGCGCGCCAGCTCCGGCATACCGACCGGGGAAAGAGGGGTATGCCGACTGGGTAATTCTCGCGGTAGAGGCCTTCAAAGAGTATCTTGGACACGATTACCGGAAGTTGATGGACGTTCTGCGAGAAATGCCGAGAGTTGCGGAATCACTCAGTTTGACGGTTGAAACATTACCTCACTACTCGACAGTGTGTGCGCGCAAGCAAGCGATTCCGATGAAGCGGTGGCGAGCAATCCTCGACGCCTCGGTCAATCTGTACGATTTGGGAGATGTTCAAGCAATCGACGCTACCGGCGTGGATCGTGTCCAAGCGAGCCAGCACTACGCGAAACGGACAGATTACACGTTCGAGGCGGTGAAGACCACGCTGCTCATCGATTGTGAAGCAAGTACGATTATAGATATACACTGCTCGATGAAACAACCGCACGATACATAGGTCGGTTTACAGGTGTTGGTGCGGAATCCCGACGATCTGACGGCTGTAGCGGCAGATAAAGGATACGAATGGGAAGCACTGCGGACGCGACTGCGGGCTGAAAGTATCACACCGCTGATTACACAACGCGGCCCCGGCTTCCGAGGCTGGGCGAGAAACCTACTCATTCACGACCGGGCGAATAACCAGCGTTCGAACGCTGAATCGGTGTTTTTCGGTCTACGGCAGCGAGACGGTGAGACGCTGTGGGCGAGAACGTGGTTCGGTCAATTCCGTGAACTTGTCATGAAATCAGCGGTGCGAAACATCGAACGCGTTATCGAGGGGCTAGACCGCTGAAATCTGGCGTCTAAACAACGCCCAGAGGATGTAGTCAGCACAGAGTCCGTCGTTGTTTCGCACCAAAGCTGCTGAACCAACTCTTCGCGGAGAGTGTAACCTAGCGGTGTGATTCGATTCTAATGCGGGGGTTTCCATCTCTGTCGGCGATGATCGTCGCGGTCGTTCCGTCGGCCTCGAACCGGAGGGTCATATCGAGATTCCGTTCCTGAAAGAGGCCATCGAGGGCGTCCGTGTTGATGTCGTCACTGATAAGCCATTCTTGGTCAAGCACATCCTCGTCGTGCGCTTGAGCGACCGCCGTGACGACGGCTGTGCTGAGCTGTTCGGTTTCGTCGGGCTCGTAGTAGAACTCTTGGGTGTTCCTCATGTATACATACTTGACAGCCGAAGGAAAGCACTTTGTTACCAAGATGTGTCCAGATAAGTACTTGCAGTCGCCAATTCATACAGGCCTCTGAGGTCGCTGTATCAGCGATTACGACTCCTACCGATCAAAATACCATCAGTGCAAGATACGCGCTCTGCATTCAGCACGACTTTCTGAAGATCTACGCAAACTGGCAGATTCCATGATAGTCAATACGTACTCTTCAGCGACTGGCTGTTTCATCCTATTTTATGTCTGAAAGATAGGGTTTCAACAGAGCCAGTTTTCGGTCATCTACTTTCCATTTCGCCTGCATCCCTCGTCAGGTTCGGTGTCTTGGTTGCAGTGCGAGAATCACTCCGGTGGGGATGGCCACCCGAATTCTTAAGTCATTATCGCAGTAATCATTATCCTACGTATGACCTTCTACGACCGGGAGGAAGAACTCGATGCACTCACCGCTGCGGTGGAATCCCCCGGTTCGGACTTCGTTGTGGTCTATGGCCGGCGTCGGGTCGGGAAAACGGAACTCCTCAAAGAGTTCTGTGCTGACCGTCCCCACATTTACTTGCTCGCCGCGCAGGAGGCCGAGCATCGACAGCGAGAGAAGTTCCTCGACCGGATCGCAGACCACTTCGACGAGCGCGTCCCGCGAATCGACGGGTGGAACGAGGCGTTCGAGTACCTCGGGGAGCAACTACAGCGTGAGAATCTCGTCGTCGTCATCGACGAGTTCCCGTATCTGGTCGCAGAAAACGACTCGCTCTCATCGTACGTGCAAGGGTTCGTTGACCAGGCACTCGACGGAACGGACTCGATGCTGGTGCTCTGTGGGTCGAGCGTGAGCACGATGGAGTCAGAGATCCTGGGACACGAGAGCCCACTGTACGGGCGACGAACGGCGCAACTCGACGTACCGCCGTTTTCCTTTCAGCAGGCACGAGAGGTCATCTCATACAACATCACGGACGCGGTTCGCTCGTATGCCGTCACGGGTGGCACCCCGATGTACCTCACGCTGTTCGACTACGACCAGTCGCTCGCGGCGAACATTCGATCACACGTCCTGTCACCGTCTGCGGTGCTGTATAACGAACCCGAGTTCCTCCTGCGTACCGAGCTCCGAAACCCAGCCCGGTATATGAGCATCCTCGAAGCAGTCGCATTGGGCCATACGACACCGAACGAGATCTCCGGCGCAACGGGGATCGATTCGGGACCGCTCTCGAAGTATCTACAGACACTTCGCCGACTCCGCCTCATCGAACGAGATGTCCCAGTCACGGCTTCGGGGAAGAAATCGAAGCGGTCACGGTACCGGGTTGCGGACGAGTTCCTTCGGTTCTGGTTTCGATACGTGGAACCGCATCGATCCAGTATCGAGGAAGCGCCAGAGATCGTGTACGATGGGACGATTGAACCGGACCTCCCAACGCACGTCGCAACCACGTTTGAGGACGTGTGTCAAGAAGCCGTCTGGGAAGGGATTCGACGCGGCGCATTCGAACCGTACTCCGAGGTCGGTCGCTGGTGGTACGGAGAAGAGGAGATCGATATCGTCGGGCTGGCACCGAACGACGACCGAGTCCTCCTCGCCGAATGTAAGTGGACGATAGATCCGGTTGGGGAAGACCTCGTCGAGAGTCTGCGAGCAAAGGCGGAGAACGTCCGATGGGGACCGCCGGATCGAGACGAGCAGTTCGCCCTGTTCTCGAAAAGCGGATTCGTCGACGGTCTCGAAGCCCAACTCGATGACTCGTGGTCCTTGTTTACTGTAGCGGACATCGACGACCTACTCACGCCGTCCTGAGTGCTTCGCTACTAATCCAAGGGAACGCATATACGACGAACAACCAACAAATAGAAACATCAAAATGGCTTTTCTGGACGATCTCTCTGGATTCGAGTTTGAAGACGTTATCGAAGATGTCTTCCGGAATCTTGGCTACGAGAATGTTCGGCAAGCTGAGCGGACGGCTGACGAAGGACGTGACAGTCTCATGGAAGAGGTCGTTGATGGAACCCCGAGAGAGTGTTATGATTCCGTTCGTTTGCGGTCATACTCCCAGAGAGCCATATCGACCTCGCGCGGAAGGAGATCATTCTGTTCGGCTAGTTCGCGGACATGGTCTATGTAGAACTCGTAGGCGCTTGGGTCAGATCCGTACGTTCGGAATAGTTCTAAAAATTCCGCGAACTCGGCATATTCGGTGTGGTCAAGTAATTGTGGTTTGGCTGCGGGAAGCGCGCGAAGTGCCCGATAATCAATCACTGCGTGCTTCGTTGGTTTCCACATTGCCAATATCGTAGACGCGACCGGCACTCGGACACCCGTTAATTCAGATAGCGCAGCAATTCGCGTTTCATCTTTATCGGCAGTAAATGCGAGCTCACTCTGTTCTTTGACCACTGCCGGCGAATTCTTTTCGAGGTGGCGATCAATTCTACCACCTTGGACTTTCCACCGTCCAATCTCAAGAAGCTCGTCTTTCTTAAGATACTCACGCGATTGTAGGTGGCCCGAAATCGTACTGAAACAGGGATCTGAGTCAGTTTGTCGATCACCGTTCTGGTCAATGAACTCCACAGAAGCGTAGGTAGCTCGTTGTTTGAAATCCGCCACGAGAGTGGGAAAATCAATTGACATCACTCCCTAATCCTGATTGAAAATACAAAACGATTGGGCTGAATCGTTGGTAGTTGGAGGATGATGTAAATCATGACCTGTGGCTATAACACCCGTTACTACGCACGGTATAGTGATGGCTCAGCAAGAGGCGACTTGCCTATACTGTGGGGAATCTCATGAGTTTCTATCAGGTACTCATTTCAAACGAGACGACCATTTTGGAGGTTCCAACGCTTTCAAACGATACAAAGACTGGTTAGCTGGAGAATACGACATTGATTCAGAACACGAGGTGTTTCATACACCGGGTGCTCTCACGAGAGGAAAGGATTTCAAACAATACGAACACCTGTTTGAATAAGGGTTGCACCGTTCCCACACGTATCTAACGGCAGATTCTCTAGAAACGTAAGCGAAAGAAACACTCAAATACGGTTCTATGACACGCCCGCACTCGTTAGCGGCTTTCGATCTCGTCAATTGCAATCGACGACGCTTGCCGTACTTCCTCGTTCTCGTCTGTTTCTTTAATTTCTCGTAACCGCTCCAGTGCGTCTTCGGCTGCGAGATAACCGAGCGCCCAGCAGGCATTGGACCGGGCGTACGCGAAGTCCTCGTCTAATGCGTCGATCAACGGTTCGATTGCGGGTTCGACGACATCCGGATCTGCTTTGGCGATTCGTGCGAGGATCGATGTCGCGTTGTACCGTGCCTTCTCATCAGAATCGTCCAACAACTCGATTGCCCGTGGTACCACCGGCTTGACCTGATCAGGGTATACGTCAGCTAAGTCTGCCAACAAGCCAGCTGCATTCGCGCGAAGTTTGTAGTGATCCGCGTCAAGCAACTCGATTGCCGTCGGAATCGTGTCTTCAGCCACGTTGGGGTAGTCCTTCGAGAGTGTTCCGAGGATGGCGAGCGCACCGATCCGGTGTGACTCATTACATTCGCCAAGATACGCGATGAGCTGCGGGGTGATTGGCACGACAGCGTCTGGATACGCTTCTGCGACGCGTTGAATTGCTGTGATTGCTGTCGCGTCAGCGGGCGAGCCATCTTGGAGAAGCGCCGCGAGTTTCGGCACTGCGTCGACAACAGCAGCGGGATTCGAATCGGCAATCTCCGCGACGATGGTAATCGCGTCACCAAGAACTTCCGGATCTGCTTCCGGAGTGAGAAACTCGATGACGTCCTCAGCAGCAGGGTTTACCTCTTCAGGATACTCTTGAGCGACATACGAGAGTATTGTTACAGCTTCAGCCTGGACAGCCGGGTCTGATCCCTGTAATTCAGTCGTTAGTACGGGCACGGCTGTGAGAGCGGCGCTGGGGTCTGCTTCTGCGAGTCGTGCGAGCCTGAATAAGGCCAGTCGCTGCGCTCTCTCCTCGCCTGTTTGAATGGTGTCAACCAGCCCGTCAACGTCGGACGTGTCTACAGATTTCGAAGCGTCCTGTATGTCGTCATGGTCGTAGGCGTGGCCGTACTGGTCGTACACTACGTAATCTTCGAAGTCGGTCGCTGGTAGCATCGTGATATTGGAGAGTGTCAGGTAATGGCAGAGTAGCGTGAGTGCCTCTCCCGGTGGTCGCATCAAATCGATCTCGAGGAGATTATATCCTGCGTCTGGATAGTGGGCTTCGCGCTCTTCCCGACCGCTTTCGAAAGCGCGATCAGAGCTATCTTCGTCCTCGTCATTCGTCGATTCATTGTTTCGGGTCATACCTGTTCGTGGAATCTCTCCCCAGTGCGAATCCGAAGTTCGAGTAGGTTCTGCTACACTGTTTGAGTGGCCTCGTAATTAACTCGGTGGGACGTTCTGGCTTGCTTTAGTCGTAATATCCTGTTATACTGCTACCATGGCGTGCTGTGATTACAAAGGTTTCATCGACGAGATGTCAACCGGCGCGCGCGGTACGTTGACCAATTCACCGTCATCTCACGGCAAATATGGTTGAATTTTTGTCATTGATGGCGATATGGTCGTGCTGTCAGTCGGTGGTCCATGCTGTGAGTACGGATTGGGGCTTCTACGCCCTGTAACGGTAGAAATGGCGGTTTCTCAGTACGAGGGTTTATAAGTGGCTGGATAATTTCCCGCTTTGCAATGCAACGCGTCATCGACCGGAAACTCTACGACACGGATCGAGCTGAACAGATCGCCAAGCACGCACCCAACACGGATCGAGGTGACTACCACTACCTCATCGAAACGCTGTACAAAACCTCAGAAAGAGGGTACTTCCTGCACTGTGAGGGCGGTGCAGCGACCGAATACGCGAAACCGTGTGACGGAGGCGGCCGGACCGCCGGTGAAGAACTCAACCTCTTCGATGAGGAAGCAGCGCTGGACTGGTGCGAAGAACGCGGCATCGACGGTGAGATCGTCGTCGAGGAATTCGGTCACTTGATCGAAACGTAAGACCAGCAGCTGCCTCGGAAACCACACCTCTCTGAGTGGTTGGCGTACTGCGGATCGTGCCCGCAGCGAGGTATATGAGAGACCAAGAAGAAATCAAGCGTCTCCACCGTCGGGGGACGGGTAGCAACACTCGTCCATATCCTCCGGCCACTGTCCCATCGCCGGTAACGAGGGAAGGAATAGACGGCTCACCCGTCACTCCAATGGGGTTGGCCGCACGGCGGCGTAAACAGGTAGACGCCGTCATCCGTCAGCTCACGAGCGACGGGCACGAGATTCCAGCACCGTTCTCGAAACGAGCGCTGTACCAGACTGCTGCCAGCGTTGGTATCGAGGTGTGGAAACCCACGGTGAAGGACCGAATCACAAACCGTGTACTCGACCGACTCAGCTACGAGTGGGATTCAGTCTCTCAAACATTTGCGCCCGTAGTCACAGATGAACTCATCGAGGACATTCAACAGGCAGCAGGCACCATCACCCCGGCGTTCGATACGGAATTATCGGAGTCACTCCGCGAGCAAATCCTGGAGTGGTGCGATCTACACGGCCTCGGTTCGTTCGAAACTGGGGCGGTACAGAGGACGATTGCACGTCACGCCGTCCTGAGTGTCCTACTGAAAGCGGCGTTGCACGAATGGTACCAGTGCCGCGATGTCGTTCCGCCGCTCACCACTTCGGTACAGCAGGCGTTTCACAACGCACGGAAGCAGACAGGAGACGGAGCGTTCGATCAGTTCGTTCTTGACCACGTCGTGGAACTAGCTGATGAAGACGCCCTGGAAACTGCGTTGGCTAACCGGAATCGATTGCTCTTCTCGCCCCAGCCGACGGAAGATATCGGGAAGCTCTACGCGGAGCTAACACCGAGCGAGTACCGGCAGTCACTTGGGCAGTTTCGGACACCGCCGGAAATTGCAGCGACGATGCAGTCCTGGGCTAACCGTGACGCCGACCACCTTCTCGACCCCGGAATGGGAGCGGGCGTACTATCCAGCGCGTTTCACCCACGTTGGCGTCTGAACACTGACCCCACGCACGTCGACGGGATCGAACGCAGCCCCCTCGCTCAGATTATGGGCGCGACAGCGCTCACGTTGGGTGGCCAGCTGAATACGCCGCGGACACACGACTTCCTCAACCTTGATCCAGACGAACTGCAGCACGACATCGGCGGGATCGTGTGCAATCCACCATACACGAGCGGAGATGCACTCCCGAAAAAGTACAAAAACCGGGTCAACGCTGCCATAGAACAATCGACAGGAATCGACGTTAGTGCGCGGTCACCGCTCTACGCGTACTTTCTGCTCCACGCTCGCTCATTCCTGTCCTCGGGCGACCATGCGGCATTCCTCACGCCGGACAGCTTCCTCACCACTGCCTACGGCGAATCGCTCAAACAGTTCCTGCTGGACGAGTTTTCCATCACTGCGCTCGTTCAGTTCGACCCGGCAGGCGAATCGGTTTTCGAGGACGCCCAAGTCACCGCACTCGTTTCCTTCTTAGAAGCAAGTTCTGATGGTAACGAGGGTGAGACGCGCTTCATTCGCGTGGACGAGTTCATCGATTCGAGTACGCTTCGTAATGTAGTGCAGAATGGGGAGGAGGGTGAGACTGAGTGGGGGTTCATCAATCACGTTCCGCAAGCAGATCTTGTGCCCGGGCAAAACTGGGCAGCACTATTCGATCCCTGCGATGTCGATACAAGCGAGCTGACTGAGCTTGGCGAGTTCGTCACGATCCACCGCGGGAAGTCCACCGGCGATGTGACGTTCTTCTGCTTGACCCAAGACGAGGTCGACGAGTCCGGGATTCCCGTGAAATACTTATCTCGACTCATTCGCCAACCGAAGCTCGTCGACGGGTACGATTTCAGTGGAGAGGACTGGGAGCAATTACAGGCTGCTGGTGAGGAGGTGTGGCTACTAGACCCAGACGAACTACCAGGAATCCAGAAGTCACGGGAGGTCTTCGAGAAGCAAGTGCTATTCAACGCTGACTCGCTCCCGAGGAACAGCGACGGCGAGGTGCTAAACGTCGTTTCGTATCTACAGGGTAGCGTCTACCGGAACAACTCGCTCGAAGCGAACGTAATCGAGAACCGCCCGTACTGGTACCGTCCCCGTCGACAAGCCTCGCCTCGATTCTTGGTACAAGACGCCGGTCGAGACGGCTTCACCTTCATCCTCAACGAAACAACGGCGAGAAACATCAACAACTTCCGTGGATTCTACGACGTGTCCCTTGATGAAACTGAGCTGAAAGCGTTGCTCGCGTATCTGAATAGCAACGTCGGACAGCAGGTGATCCAGGCACATACACAACCGCAGCAAGGCGGCTACGAGAAACTCAGCATCAGTGCGCTCAACGAACTCCCTGTTATCGATCCGACATCGCTCAAAGAACCAATCGTGGCGAATCTGGCCGACCTATTCGACGAGTTGTGCGAAACTGCCAGAGAAAATGGCGATTGTGAATCGGTGTTGGATTGTCTCGATAGCCTGCTCCAACAGGTAGTGTAGATCTCCATCCTCAGTTGAGCGCGTTCCACCGAGATGTCGACATCCTCGTCAATTCGTTCGACGAGGGAATTACCAACGAACACCCCGCGACACTAGATGAAGAGCGTACAGCGGTACGTGAATACTCACCCGTGTACCCACCCATATACGTAAGTACGTGCGCAGAAATGCACTCAGAGCGGAGGTGGATTTTAGGAGGTAAGTCACTTTGTCGACGGCATTTCGACGGTCATTCCTCAGCGCACTCTCGGCGATCCCTGGGGCTCCGTTTTTTTCCAACCGACTCCAGTCCAACCACCCACCAGCTGTCCCTCCAGAGGGAAGCGTTATGCTCTGGTTCCATTTCTATGGGGCGATTCAACGCGACCGACCCATGAGTACTGTACAAGCGCGCGAACAGACGGTGGAGGAGTTGAATCTTCAGAATCTCACGGACGACGAAGCCGTCCATCTCCTGGAGTTGGCAAACGAGGAGGTATACGACACCGATGATATGCCCGAGCGGTGGCAGGGCGTCTTCAAAGAAATGGAGTAAAACCTCTACCCGTAATGCCTGGCTCCAGATGGAGAACCGAGAGGGGTGAACAAGAACCATTCAGTAGATCCAATCGAGTCCTCTCGGCATCTGCTGGGTCTATCAGTATCTATAGATGTATCTCTGGAAAAGTGGTGGAACCCAAGACAAGGTCGTCTTGGGCTTTAGGGTATCGTGTGAGAGCCAAGGGCCGGATTTGAACCGGCGTTGGGCGGCTCTGCAGGCCGCTGCGTCTGACCGGACTCTGCCACCTTGGCGCAATATGTCCTTACCCGGTAGGCCGCTTAAGTTCATCGAACTTTCTGGCC
>LFFM01003117.1_pt1 | contig 10587 bp, 8 predicted proteins | sample 643131 | NCBI WGS metagenome assembly LFFM01 (sample SAMN03777445, study PRJNA286221) | soda lake metagenome | biome: soda lake; feature: Kulunda steppe; material: water; isolation source: sample Tc-Br brine of Tanatar trona crystallizer | place: Russia: Kulunda steppe | collected 2011-07 | reverse complement strand
GGTCACTTATACTGGATTCAAGGTCTATGCCACCCGGGAAAATACTTGTATATCTCAAATTATATACCTGCTAAATCCACTATGTAGTACCCTAATACAAGATATTAATTACCGGTCGCGAGGCTCGGCGTACGACACGTTCGTTTCCTAGATCAGGTAGTTTCAGGTGGTCGGTGTTGGACGTAGGAAAGAGAGTAGTCGTACTCAGTTCATGAGTCCTTCCCCGGCCCTCGGCCTCTCCCTTCCCGCTCACAGACCGTGTGACAATTGATCCCCGTTAACGCCCCCCGTGTTTATATTGATGGGTCCGGGGCACGGAAGCGTCCGTACTCGTGCGATACCGCCTTAACACAGCGAGACATCGGATCGATGACCTGCGAACGGGGATACGAGGGCGCTAACCGTTGGTCCAGATCGCGGGCTCTCTACGTTGGTCTCGTCATAGCGACTCGATAGCGTCAATGAATGCGGAAGTACACTGCTCGGGCGAGTCTTACTCACTACCGATCGGATACGGTACGGACGTTCATGTGTAGCACGCTGTGGGGAACTGTCTTGCGATCCTAGTGTTGTTCCGACGATCCGAGAATAGCTCCGTGAACCGTTCTACACGTTGATTGCTTTCGCTGTCTGTGTGTAGGAGCCGTATCAACGAACTCCTACGGAAGACCGTTGTACAGAGTCGGATGTTCGACGCGCATTGATCGCTTGCAATAGACGGGTCACCGTCGAGGATCAGCTGGAGACCACCAGTATCCCACGATTCACGGCTCAACCGACCGAATACGTAGGCCGGACGGTCCCGATCGCTTCTCGGACCGTGTCTAACGGCGTATTTCGGACCGCGAACTGCTGTTCACTGGCGTTCGACTACAGGGATGCTGTACGGGCGAACGAGTTTAGAGACGTTTGCCATCGCCATTAGAGAGTTCTACGCCGGTTTCGGTTCGGTACACTGGTGAGGCTCGATCCCTCGTGCTTCTCAGTAACTGAAGGCCTTCACCTAGTGACTCGCCGACTCCTCGCCCCTTTGGTTCGTCAAACGAACATACGACCTCCGTAGGCGTGAGAGCGATGCCGTTTCGAACATCTCGGCTGAGGCGAACTGATACAAATCTGTTGTACGTTACACAACACGAATCTGTCCGATCCCGATCTGGTAAACCACAATTCGCTATATGGAAATTTCTACAAAACCTGATCGATGAACCCGTCCGAGTGCGACTGAAGCACTGCTCAAACGGGGATTTCGGAATCGGTGCCGATCCCTTCGAAGACGGCTAACGCACGCTCGACACCAGGGTGGTCTTCCGCGGTGTTCCGCATAGCGACGGTTTCGCTGGGGAAAAGGTGTTCACCCAACTCCAAGCCGTGATCCCGAGCCGTCGATCCGCTTACCGTCAAGTACACGCCGATCCCGGTCTCGGCGATAGCTGCCTCTTCCGACGTTTCCGAAGCGGGATACACGAACTCGACGTCTTCGAGGAGATCCGTCCCGAGTACCGCCGTGACGAGCCGCTCGTACCGAGCGGAGATACACAGCGGTCCATCGTACGCGTCGAGAAACGTTCGATCCAGCGCAGTGCCTGCCGGCAATACCTCCGGAGCTGCCATCAGCGTGTGGTACACCGTATCCCCGAGCCCACTTACGACCCGAACGTCCGTGTCCATGGGATCGATCCGGTCGTTCACGTCCGCGAGTCCTGAGAGGCCGCTCGGACGGATCCCGACGACTTCCTCTAAGACCAGATCGGCGGAGTCGAAACCGAGCGCGAACTCGTGGGTTCGAAGCGCCCGGAACGGTTCCTCTCGCCCGACAAGCCTGAAGTCTGCGTCGCGGACGCGTACTGTCGCCGAGTCGAAGACGATCCGGCGAGGCTTTCCCGGCCGATCGTCTCGGAGTAGCGTGAACTCTGGGTTGGTCGGGTCCGCCGGGTCCGAGTACGTCGCAAGCCGTTCGTATGGGCCGTGATCCGCCTCAACCGCGTTCTTCGTCACCGCCTTCTCGTACCGTAGCGTGTTGCTCACGGTGTCCGCGAGCGACGCCAGCTCGTCCGTTCCGCCGACATCCGCGAGCCGTTCGAGCACGGCTTCGAGCGGGCGACCCTTCCGCGGAACAGCGACGGGTAACGGATCGGTCATTACCCGACGTGGGCGACCGTCGGTAAAACGGGTTGCGCTTCGGTCCGGTGCTCTGTGCGCGCACTCGACGATCCGATCAGGGCCCGAACGCTTCGTTGAGCCGTTCCCGGAACGCCTCCAGCTCCTCGAGGTGGTCCTGTATCTCGGTTAACTCCGCATCGACATCTTCGAGGTCGTCGCCGAGGCGACTTTCGATATCCGTCAGGCGTGTGTCCACTTCGGCGAGATCGTCCCAGACATCGTCGAACTCCTCGTCGAACCGACCCAGCCGGTCTTCCACGTCGTCGACCCGACCATCCGCCCGGTCGGCGACCGCGGCCGCGTCGTCGACCGACTCGTAGAGGGTTTCGATATCGTCACCGAGGTCATCCACCGTGTCGTCGAGCACCGACAGGTCGCTTTCGACACCCGCAACGTCCTCGACGACGCCCCCGACCGTCTCCTTCGTCTCGTGTACCGTCTCCTCGACCTCCGACACGTCTGTCTCCACTCTTTCCACGGTCGATCGGACGCCGTCGACATCCTCGTGGAGCGTCGAGACCTCCTCGGAGACGGCGTCGACCGATCCTTCGACATCGTCCACAGTGGAGGACATCTCCTCGACCGATCCCTCGACTCGTTCGACCTCGCCGGCGAGCTCTCCGTGTGCGCGCTCGCCCGCGGAGACTCGGTCATCTACCGAACTGAGTTCCGTTTCGACGTCCGCTACCCGCTCGTCGAGGCCGTCGAGGATCTCGCGTGCGGTTCCCTCTTCATCGATGAACTCCGCGAGGGCGTCGGCGTACGCTTCGATATCGGCGACGCTCGACTGAAGCCGACTGATACGGACATCAACCGATCGCGGGACGCCGCCGATGTCGAGCTCCGAGCGAAGGACCGCCAGATCCGCGTCGTCGACCGCTCCGGATCGGATCTCCTCGGCGAGTGTCGACGCGACGCCGCCCGCCGACGTTCCGGCGGCGGGGTCGTCCCCTCCGGCCGCTGCTTCGGGTTCGTTGTCGGACGCCACTTCCGGCTCCGCTGCCCTGTCTTCGGTCGGCACGTCCGCTTCTTCTGACTGGGTATCGGACGCGTCGTCACGGCGCGTCACGGCGGAGACCGTCCCGCTACCGACCGCTCGGGGAGTCGGGACATCCTCGTCTTCGGCGGCGATCCCGTCCTGATCGACGGTGTCGCTCTCGCCCAGCTCGCCACTCTCGTCGGCCGCCTCACCGCTCTCGTTGGTCCCGACCGCCTCACGCTCCATTCCGGGAAGGGTTGCACGGTCGCCGGAGAGGACTTCTCTGACGGCGTCGGTCTCGCCGGCTCCGAGCACGTCTTCGATCTCCTCGCCGACAGGGACGTGTTCGATGACCGGCGCGCCGAGGAACGTCTCGAGATCCGGGTCGTCGTCGCGGATACCGAACACTGTCTCGACCGATTCCCCGGGTTCGAGCACCCGTTCGAACTCGACACGATGGTCCTTGTACGCGGTCCAGTTCTCGCTCTCGTAGTCCGGGTGGAAGCCGATCCGGTCCATCGGGAACGACTCCGGGATCCGGTCGACGATCCGGACCCGAACCGCGTCCTCGCGGTTCGAAGCGAGGTCGTACATCACCGCAGGCACCGGAAACGCGTCGTCGGTAAAGGACTTCTCCACTCGGATCCCGTCCTCGTCGACGGTCGTTGTCGCCTCCGCCGTCCGTTCGTTCATACGAAAACCTCCGTAAGCACGGGCTTAAATTCCACGGGCGATCTCTCAACACCGATAACGGGACGATCGGCCGGAGCCGGCGTTCCACACCGGTGACCGACCCTTACAACTCGATCCGGTCGCCGATCTCCACGATCTCCAACCGCTGGGGATGCTCGAAGCTCCGGACGTGCTCGTGAAGCGCCGTCGGGTCCGCGGTGAGCCCCTTCCACATGTCCCAGTGGGTCGGAACGAGGCGGTCGAGTTCGAGATCACTCGCGGCCGAGACGATCTCGTTCTCGTCGCTGTACCACTTGGTTCGAACCGGTTCTCCGGTCTCTTTGTCCGGGATCGCCCCGACGGAACCGAACGCGAGGATCCCCAGATCGATGTCGTATTCGGCCGCGAGCTCTCCGAACGTCGAGGACGGTTTGCTGTCGCCCGCGTGGAACACCGTCCCAGTTGGATGTTCAATGACGTAGCCGACGGGGTGGGTCGCGTCCACGTCGTGTACCTCGACCACGTGAATCGTGAACTCCCCGACCCGGAGTTCGTCTCCTTCAGTCACTTCGAGGAGCTGTTCGTCATCGACGTCCCACTCCTCAGTCCACGATTCCTCGCGCGCGACCGCGAGCGAATCGTCCGGTGCAACGAACTCCGCGTCCGTGTTCGCGAGTATCGGGGCCTGTGAGGGGCCGTGGACGTGATCGGTGTGTTCGTGCGTCGCCAACACCGCATCGGCAGCGTCCACATCTACTGGGTCAAACGGGACCGGGATCATCCGGATCGTCCTCGGTGGGTCTCCCGTCCCGACGTACGGATCGATCCAGAGAACGGTCCCCTCGCGACCCTTGATCACGAACCCGTTACAGCCCAGATACCACAGCGAAACCGTGTCGGGGTCAGCCTCCGCGACCGCGCGCGGTAGCCACGTTCCCCAATCGGATGTCATCATGTCCGGAGCTGTCTCGGCTCACACCGTAACCGTTGCGGAGTCGGACCGGTCACGATCACCAACAGCGAGAGGGACGACTCGTATCGGACTTATCAATCTCTGACTGCTATATCAACGCAGTAAACTCGCCATGACTGATCACGAACAGGACGACACGCTCAGCGAGCTCGCGGCCGCGATCCGCGAGGCTGACCGCGTGAGTGTGCTGACTGGTGCCGGACTCTCGGCCGCGTCCGGGATCCCGACCTTTCGCGGCGACGACGGGATCTGGGGGGACGCGTTCGAGGAGGCGGACTTCCACGTTTCCCGGTTCCGCCGGGACCCTGCGGGGTTCTGGGTAGACCGAGTGGCGCTGGCGGAGCGGATGCGTCCACCGGGCGGTGCCTCGCCGAACCCGGCACACTACGCGCTGGCGGCGCTCTCGGACGCGGGGGTCCTCGACGGGGTTATCACCCAGAACACTGACGGGCTTCACGCCGCGGCCGGAACGACCGAAGTCATCGAGCTACACGGCACGAACGCTCGCGTGGAGTGTGCCCAGTGTGGTGACACCGCGGCGGCCGGGCCGGTCCGCGAACGGGTTCGTGGCGGCGAACGCCCACCGACCTGTGACTGCGGCGGCGTGTATAAGCCGGCAGTCGTTCTCTTCGGGGAACCCCTGCCGGCGTACGCACACCGACGGGCACGACGGCACGCTACCGAGAGTGATGTCTTCCTCGTCGCCGGATCGTCGCTGACCGTCGACCCGGCCGCGTCGCTACCGGGACTCGTGGACGGCGAGCTTGCCGTCGTCAACTTCGAGCCGACGCGCTACGTCGACGCTGCCGACTACACGTTTCGTGCGGACCTGACGGATCTGCTGCCGTCGCTAGCGGTGCGGGTGCTCGGCGAAGACGCGGACGCTGTCGGCCCGAATAAATTCTCGGAGTAGGCGTAAGGGGTTATTCTCGGCTCACCCGAGGAAATAACGGGCCCACGGGTTGGCCCGGACGAACTGGGTTTCCTCGAGTGCGCGGTCGACGCCGAGAATGCGGCCGGCACCCCATGCGCCGAGGCCGAACAGCAGGAGCATGTAGACGAGCGAGCTGTCGACGAAGTAACCGTGGTCGACGGGGAATCCCTGCATGAGTCCGCCCTGCCATGCGGCGGTCCAGAACATCGACATCTGGATCGCGCCCATCAGGGCAGCAAAGCGGAAGAACACGCCGAAAAACAGCGCGAGCCCGATCAGGATCTGCCCGAAGATCACGAGCGGGTCGACGATCGCCCCGTAGTTGGCGAACCAGGCAAACAGCCCGCTCAGCGGGTTCGCCTCCGCGATCGCGTTCTGGAGGAACCCCGCCGACGACCACGCCAGCGGGTCCCCGATCCCGCCCTCCAGCAGTTTCTCTAATCCAGCCTGAAGGAACACCCACGCCATCACGACCCGGAGTCCCAGCATCGAGTACGCCAACCACGTCTCCGAGTAATTGAACTCGACGTTTCGACCTAACAGCTCTGCCTGTAGCGTCCGTTCGGACGGTTGTGTCGACATTATGTCACCACCGTGCGCCGGTTCTCTAGTATATATCAAATAACTGTTGGTGAGATCGGGCCCCTACGCTTATCTTTCGTGTCGGCGAACCGGTCCGTATGCTCTCCAGCGACCGGATGGCGGCCGTCGACGCCAATGCGGCAGCCCTCGGGGTCCCGCGCAAACAGCTGATGGAGTCCTCGGGTAACGCCGTCGCCCGTGTGGTTCGCTCCGTCTCGGAGCCGGGAGATCGAGTGGCACTCGTCTGCGGACGTGGCAACAACGGCGGTGACGCGTTCGTCGCTGCCCGGTTTCTGAAGGAGCGAGACGTGACCGTCCGGTTGCTGGGACGTCCCGAGTCGATCGGGACGACGATCGCTCGGGAGAACTGGGAAGCGCTCCGAACGGCCGAGCTCTCCGCGGACAGCGTCGTTGACGTCGCTGGCTCAGACCTCGGTCTGAACGCGGCGGACGTCGTCGTCGACGCCCTTCTCGGCACGGGGATCACCGGTAACGTTCGGGCGCCCGAGCGGACCGCCGTCGAGCGTCTGAACGCGGCCGCAGCCGCCGGAGTGACTATCGTGAGTGTTGACGTGCCGACGGGGATCGATGCCGACACGGGACAACCGACCGGGGGAACGGACGGTGTCGCGGTCGACGCCGACCACGTCGTCACTTTTCACGACGAGAAGCCCGGCCTCGGAGCGCTTGACGCGACACTCACCGTGGCCGACATCGGGATTCCGGCGGCAGCGGAACGGTACACCGGCCCCGGCGACCTCCTCGGGCTCGGGCGGGACCCGGACTCACACAAGGGCGACAACGGCGAGGTGCTCGTCGTCGGCGGCGGACCCTACACCGGTGCACCGTCTCTCTCCGCGCGAGCGGCACTGCGGGCCGGTGCGGACCTCGTCCGCGTTGCGTGCCCGACTGCCGTCGCCGACGCGATACAGGGCTACTCGGCGGACCTCATCGTTCGCGGGCTCGCCGGCGACCGTCTCACCGCGGACCATCTCGGTCGTCTCCTCGACCTCGCGGTGGCGCAAGACGCCGTCGTGATCGGGCCAGGAATGGGCGACGCTGACGACTCCCTCACGCTTGTCCGTCGGTTCCTCGAATCGTACTCGGGCCGGGTGGTCGTCGACGCCGACGCGCTCCGCGTCGTCTCCGACGTCGATACGGACGCCCAGCTGATCTGCACCCCTCATCAGGGCGAGCTCCGTCAGATGGGTGGAGAGACCGCGGAAGACCCGGACGAACGCGCGGAGCTGGTTCGGTCGTTCGCGGCCGGGATCGGACACACCCTGCTGGTGAAAGGCCGGTACGACGTCATCGCGGGGCAGAGCCGTTCGAGCGCTGTCGGTCCCAACGAAGGATCTAACTCGGACGCTCGTACCGGCCCGGTCGATGTCCGGCTCAACCGGACGGGAAACCCGGGGATGACCGTCGGCGGCACCGGTGACGTTCTCGCCGGTGTGACCGGAGCACTCGCGGCCCGGACCGACCCGTTCGCGGCCGCCGCCGCTGCCGCATACGTTACGGGGCTCGCCGGTGACGCGGCCGCAGAGACCAACGGGAACGGGCTCGTGGCGACGGATTTAATCGATCGGCTCCCGCAGGCGCTGTACGATGAGTGACGGCACGGCTCCGGACGACGAGCTGACTCACACGACCGCCGACGGCGACGTCCAGATGGTCGACGTCGGCTCGAAACCAGACACCGACAGGCGAGCAGTCGCACATGGAGAGATCCGCCTGACCCCCACGACGATCGAGGCGATCCGTGGCGACGAGATCGGAAAGGGAGACGTCCTCGCAACCGCGCGTGTCGGGGCGATCCAGGCCGTGAAACACACGTGGGAGACGATCCCGATGTGTCACCAGATCCCGATCACGAACGTCGACACCGAGTTCGTGGTCGACGACGACCGCGTTGCGTTGACGGTCACCGTCGAGACGACCGGCAAGACCGGCTGCGAGATGGAGGCGTTGGAGGGCGTGACGACCGGCCTCAACGTCGTCTGGGACATGGTGAAAGCCGCGGAGAAGGACGCCGACGGCGGCTACCCGGATACACGGATCACGGACGTCGCGGTGGTGGAAAAACGGAAGGGGCGTCCGGCGGACGACCCGAATCGGTGAGCGACCCATGGATCGATCCGTCCTCCACGACCTCGGCCTGCTCGGAGTCGGCTGTTTCGGCGGCTGTGCACTCGTCGCGCTCGGCGGCTGGCTGATCGGGCTCCCGTTCGGGAGCGCGGACGGCTCCCCCGCCGGTATCTACCTCGACTTGGCCGGGCCGGCGTCGGCCGTCTGGCTGGGACTCGCCATCGTTGCCGTCGGGTCCGAGCTAGCGAGGTAGGCGCTCTGGCCCCATGGCCACGCGTCCAGTCGTGGCTGAGCATCTAGCCACGAGAGGACGATTCCCCCTCAGTCGTCCGCGGGGGCGGAGCCGTCGCCGCCGACGGTTACCGCGATCTCCGCGGCGGCGGCCTTGTACTCGGGGATCTTCGCGCGCTCGTCGAGGACGTCGTTCGTGAGACGATTCGCGGAGGCGGCCGCGAAGTGCGGGGTCGTCCAGACGACTCCCTCCTTGATGTCCTCGGTCACCTGTGCTTTCACCGCTATCTCGCCGCGTCGCGATTTGAGCGTCACTAGGTCCCCGTCCTCGATCCCGTAGCGTTCGGCGTCGTTCGGGTGAACGTCGACGAAGTTCTCCGGGTGTTGTCGCGAGAGCGTCGGCGATCGTCGGCTCATCGTTCCCGTATTGTAGTGCTCCTCCAGCCGGGCCGTGGTGAGTATCAGCGGGTATTCCTCGTCCGGCACCTCCGCGGGCGGCTGGTGGCGGACGCCCTCGATCCGTCCCAGTCCGTTTTCGGTGTCGAAGGTGTCCTCGTAGAGGAACTGGTCCCCCTCGTCACCCTCCTCGTAGCAGGGCCACTGGAGTCCCTCCTCGCCAAGCGCGTCGTAGGTCATCCCGTGGTAGATCGGACACACATCGCGGAGCTCCTCGAAGACGGCCTCGACGTCGTCGAAGCGGAACTCGTCCTCGCTGAACAGGCGGCTTCCGACCTCCATCAGGACGTCGAGGTCGTGTTTCGTGTTCTCGTGAACCCTCTCGACGCCTCGCATCCGCTGGACCCGCCGGTCGGTGTTGGTGACGGTGCCGCCGCGTTCCGCCCACGTCGTCGCCGGGAGGACGACGTCGGCGAGCTTTGCGGTCTCCGTCATGAAGATGTCCTGAACGCAGAGGAACTCGAGGTCCTCCTTGAATCGTTTCTCGGTCTCGTTGCCGTCCGGTTCGCTCATGATCGGGTTTTCACCCATTACGTACAGCCCGTGGACGGTTTCGCCGATCGAATGTGAGATCTCGACGTTCGTGAGGCCGGGCTCGTCGGGGACCTCGAAGCCCCACGTCTCCTCCACCGATCGCCGGGCCTCGTCGTCGTCGACGAGCTGGTAGCCGGGGAGCACGTTCGGCATCGCACCCACGTCACACGTTCCCTGAACGTTGTTCTGTCCGCGAAGCGGGTTGACCCCGGTGCCCGGCTCGCCGAGATTCCCCGTGATCAGCGCGAGGTTGATCTCGTTCTGGACGTTGTCGACCCCGCAGGTGTGCTGGCTCATCCCCATCCCGGTGAAGATGGCGGCGTTGTTCGCCATCGCGTACTTCTCCGCGGCGAGCTCGATGTCGGCTAACGGCACGCCGCACTCCTCGGCGGCGGCCTCCTTGTCGAAGTCAGCGAGCGTCTCCTTGAGGTGCTCGAACCCCTCCGTCCGCTCCTCGATGAACCCCTCGTCGATCCATCCCGCGTCCGGATCGTCCTCGTGACCGTCGAGGATCGTTTTGAGGACGATGTTGAGGAGCGGGATGTCGGTGCCCGGGTTCAACTGAAGGTGTTGGTGTCGCTCCGTCTCGTCGATCTTGAACGAACGCGTCGTCTTGTTCGCGTGCGGGTCGACCTGTATGACGGTCGCGCCCTCGAGTACTGCCTGTCGGAAGTACTGGCTGTTGGCTATCGGGTGCTGCTCGCCGGGGTTCGCGCCCTGGATCCAGAGCACGTCCGCCGACTCCTCCAAGTCCGCCATGCTGTTGGTCATCGCACCCTGTCCGAGACTGGTTCGAAGCGCCCAGACGGTGGAGGCGTGACACATCCGCGTGCAGTTGTCGACCTGATTCGTGCCGTATCGGCGCGCGAGCTTCTGGAGGAGGTAGTTCTCCTCGTTCATCGTCTTCGAGGAGCCGAAAAAGCCCATCCCGTCCGGACCGTGTCGGTCGCGGATCCGCTCCATCTCCGAGACGAT
>LFFM01003116.1_pt1 | contig 10591 bp, 10 predicted proteins | sample 643131 | NCBI WGS metagenome assembly LFFM01 (sample SAMN03777445, study PRJNA286221) | soda lake metagenome | biome: soda lake; feature: Kulunda steppe; material: water; isolation source: sample Tc-Br brine of Tanatar trona crystallizer | place: Russia: Kulunda steppe | collected 2011-07 | reverse complement strand
TCGCCAGAGCCACTGCTTGAGCGGTTGATCGAAGACGCCCAAAAGATACACCAGCAAAGACCAATCCTGCAAGAGACGCTCGCTACCACCACACAACCGAGGTGTGAGGCCTAACTAAAGACCAATGTGAGCCGAGTTATCGTAGACGAGCTACGGGAACTCGAAGCACAACAGCCAGAGACGGATGCCGCCGCTGACGCCGACTCGTCGGCGTCGCGGCTTCCCAGTCGTCGATGTTCGCTAGCCGTTGAACAACACACACACATCTGATTCAGTTGTATCTAATGCTTGAGTTGGGCTACGAACTGCCGGATTTGGGTGAGTTGTTGCTATGGGCGTCGCAGAACCCAAATTCCCATTGGGAGCGGTTATGCAAACAGGTTGAATCGAGTGAGTTTGCTTTTGATCGCCACTAAACTAGAACGGATGCTCTGTATCGTCTTCGTCACCGTAGTAGGGACGCAGGTGGAGGTCTGAGTAACGACCTCCACCTGCTGGGGAAGGACGTCGAGAGCGTCCTTTTGGAGAAGCGTGTTGCCAACTTGTTCGAGCATCTCAAGGTCGAATTTGGTGCGGAGATGGTAGAGAACCGAGTTTTGGTGGGGTGGCATCTTCACTTCTCTCACAAAGCGTTGAGACCGAGGTTGCGTCGGCGCAAGCACCGACGAGGACCTCGTATGTGTCTTCAGCATCGATTTCAGCGTTTTCAGCGAGTGTGAGAGCAACTTCCTCGTCAAGGGAGTTGACGAGGAAGTTAAGAATCTAGTCTTCGTGGATTTTTCCGTCTGCTTGCTGGGTTTTAGACACACCTTCTGCAAGCAGACGTCTCAACTAACTGGCTTTGTGATGTACTGAGTCTTAATCCCCGGCAACTCCCACACTAAGATGTTGGGAGATATCGTCACCTTCTCGCAATTCCTCGCTGGTACCTTCTACAACGATTTGCCCATTTTCCAAGATATAATTATTTGAGGCAAGTCTTAGTGTCATCTCAATATTCTGCTCGACTAGGAGAATAGTCATACTGCGTTCGGCCAATCTCTTGATAACCTCGTAAACATCTTCGACGATTTGAGGTGCCAGACCTTCAGTCGGTTCGTCCAGTAATAGAACTTTTGGATTAGGCCTGATCGCGCGCGCGAGAGCGAGCATCTGCTGTTCGCCGCCGCTCAAGTTTTTGCCTTTTGAGTCTTGCAATTGTTTCAGTTTCGGGAAGAATTCATACAGTTCTTCGATCAACCAAGAATTCGGTTCATCATATAGAACTGGCACCGATAAGTTTTCTTCAACAGTGAGATCAGGGAATATCCCTCGGTCTTCTTGTACCATGCCCATTCGCAACCGATAGCACTCCGTTGGAGACAGGTGAGTTATATCTTCACCATTGAACCTAATTGTACCAGATTTTATAGGTATTTTTCCCATGATTGCTCGCAAGGTGGTTGTCTTTCCTACCCCATTCCGCCCGATTAAGCCAGTCACTTCTCCAGAATTAGCCGTTAGTGAGATCCCTTTAAGAACAGATCCCTCTCCGTATCCGGCGGTGACATCGGACAAAGATAGTTCTCCGCTCATGCTACACCCCCCAGATAGGCTTCCTGCACCTTTTGATCAGTTTGTATTTCCTCTGGAACTCCCTGCGAAATTTTTTGTCCACTGTCCATAACGGTAATCACATCAGAGATACTCATAACGATATCTATATCATGTTCTATTAATAGCACTGTGGTATCTTGTGCCATCTCGTCAAGTTGTTTAATAATACGCTCTGAATCTTCTTGACTAACACCGCTTGTCGGTTCGTCTAAAAGAAGAATTTCTGGTTCCGTTGCGAGTCCCATTCCAATTTCTAAGCGCTTTTTATCTCCATGGCTTAAGTTAGACACCTTTGTATCAATACTCTCATTAAATTCCATATTTTTCAAGATTCTTTCTGCATGATCAGTGTGATTAGGATTAGTTTTCTTGAAAGGGTTGAAGGACTGTTGGATAGCCTGTCTTGCGAGCCGGGCGTTTTCTCTAATCGTTAATTGAGGGAAAATTTCAGCAGACTGAAAAACCCTTGACATCCCGAGACGTGCCCGCTCGTCAAGACTCATATCTGAGACGTTTTCTCCTTTGAAGAAAACGTCTCCAGAAGTTGGTTTGAGTGTTCCTGTGATCAAATTAAACATGGTTGTTTTCCCGGCACCATTGGGGCCAATAATTGAATGTACTTCTCCATCGGTTATTGTTAGTGAGACTTCATCCACTGCTCGTATTTCACCGAAGTGCTTAGATATATTATCTATCCGCAAGATTGTGTCGTTCTTTGGTTTAATTTGCTCTCGAGACTCAGTCTTCTGTTGCATTTCTGTTGCCATGAAAGTCTTGAGTCTGGCGCCAATGTTTAATCTTTCGACTGTCCACCTTATATCATATATGGTGTTTGAATAACTGGGTATCTGATCTTTTGCTTTAATTCCCACTGCTATTCGGTACGTTATTCAAAAATTTTATAACCTATGGTACAAAACGATTGCATGATGTCAGAACAACCTAAACAGGAGAACACATCAAATAAAATTCGAAACACCGCGAACAGGCGTACATTCCTGCAAGCGGCATCGGCTGCGGGGATCGCTGGTCTTGCAGGATGCAGTGCTGACGCCAGTGGCGACGGCTTTAGAGTTGGTCTCAATGTGCCTCTGTCAGGTGGGACGAGTCTAATTGGGCGTGGAATGGAGAACGCCATCCAGATAGCCGTTGATGATATAAATAATTCCGGTGGAATAGGAGGAACGGAAAGTGAGATCAACCTAATTGTGGCTGATAACGAGGACGACCCACAGACGGGCGTTGAGAGAACTAATCAGTTGATCAATGAAGATGATGTTGAAATAATAATAGGTCCAGTCAGCAGTGCTGTGAGAAATTCGATGACCCCTATCTGTGAACAAAACGAAGTACCGCTAGTATACCCAACAAATTATGAGGGCCCTGCAGCACCAGACTATTGCAGTGAGTATCTGTTCAAAACTTCCCACGTGCCATCCCAGCTCATCGAACCAACAATACCGTGGGTAATGGATGAGTACGGAACTGATTTTTATTTGCTTGGTTCTGACTACCTTTGGCCGCAAGAAATGAATAGCGCAATAACCGAGGTGGTTGAAGCAAACGGAGGAAGCATTCTTAATGAACAATACGTTTCACTTGGGACGACTGACCTTTCATCAGTTATACTTGATATTGAGCAAACTGATCCGGACGTACTAATGACTCAGGTTGTGGGACCAACCCCTGGCGCTCTCCAGGCCCAATTGTCGAACAACGACCTGCGCGGTGATGGTCTTACAGAGATTGGGCTGGGTCACTCGGAACCGACCATTTCGGGAGTGAGTGATGAGGACCTCGAAGGCTTGCTCTACTTAACCAACCATCACACGAATCTTGAAACCGAACGTAATCAGGAACTTATGAGTAGGTATTACGACCGATACGGCGAAGATGAGGTCATTGGTGCTATCGGTATCTGGGCGTATGAAACGATGCGAATGGTCGACGCAGCCCTTGAGGGTGTCAGCGAAGCAACTGGCGAAACGGTTCGTGAATCGCTCCCAGGGACATCGATCGAAACCGTCTCAGGTGAACTGACTATGGCACATGATCATCAGGCGGAACAGTCCATCGTTGCTGCGGAAATGGATTCGGAGGGCGAATACCGAACAATTAAGGATGACTTTGAACCTAACATGCCCCCAGAAACATGTGGGCTCTGAATTAATACCACTAAGTAGCCTATGAGTTACAGCCTATACGCCACATTGGCGCTGAATGCAATAAGTGCCACTCTAATATTGGCAATAGCAGCGATTGGACTGTGGATAATCTTGGGAATGATGGGCGTGATTAATCTTGCTCATGGAGCGTTTATTGGGGTCGGTGCGTACACAGTTTGGCTTTTCCAAACAGAACTTGGTATCAGTTTCTGGTTAGGACTGATTATGGCTCCTGTAATTGTTGGTTTGCTCGGCCTGATTGTTGAATATACTATAGTAAGATTTCTTTATGATAGACTCATTGACACACTATTAGCAACTTGGGGTGCTAGTATTATAATCATAGAAATGATAAAAGTGGTAATTGGTGATGATCCCGTGGGTGTATCAACTCCATTAAGCGGACGGACAGATTTAATTATAGTTCAGTATCCAAGCTATCGGTTATTTTTAATAGTATTTTCTATTGCTATATTAGTATCTATATATGTTTTATTCACTAGAACAAATTTTGGAATCCGTCTCCGTTCGGTACTCCAAAATGATGGTTCCGCAGAACTGCTGGGGATTGATAGAGAAAATACCTATCGTAAGGCGTTTATTTTAGGCTCAGCGCTAGCGGGGATCAGTGGAGCTATGTTGGCTCCTCTAGTTTCGATTCGACCTGCGTTGGGAAACGAGTATCTTATTCAGTCTTTCCTAACGATCATACTAGGGGGCGTCGGGTCACCATTAGGTGTGGTACCTGGCGCAGCATTCATAGCTGGATTAGAAAGTTTGGGAACTTATTACATTGAACCGGTAGTTGCCCAGACTGCCGTGTTTGCTGTAGTGATAGCAATAATCATGGCTCGCCCACCGATCAAGAAATTCGTTGCACGTAAGAGGGAAAAAGCATGAGTGTTATCAACTACGACCAAGGTGGTAAGATAACGATAAATTTGTTGGGGAGAGGACTAGAAATTCCGACTGTATTAAAAGCGGTCGGGATGATGTTAATCGTAGTATCGCCACTAATCGCGCCTAGCTTCACCCATGTTTTGACGACAGCACTCATTTTCGTAGTGTTCGCTATCGGATTAGATTTCGTCTGGGGATATGGGGGGATATTGACCTTCGGTCAGGCGGTATTCTTTGGTCTGGGAGCATATATAACTGGAAAAGCACTTACCGAGAGCTGGTTTATTCTACCGGATTTTACCATATTGTTATTTGCCACAGCAGTACCCGCAGTTTTAGGAATTGTACTCTCTGGAGTACTATTTTATCAACGTATGGATGCGTTGAATTTCGGAGTTATTACGCTCATATTTGCTGCTATGGCTGAACAGATTGCAACCTCGTGGACATCGGTTACAGGTGGATCTAACGGGATTGTTGCTATTCCCTCGCTTTCGTTCGGGTTTGAAATGAATTCATTGCAATACTTCTATTTTGCACTAATAATCGCTGTTTCTGCGTACACAGTCACATATATGATTATCCAATCTCGATTCGGAACTGCTCTGGTCAGTATCCGAGAAAATGAAAAGAAGGCCCGATCATTGGGTTATAACATTGAAATATACAAGACGCTCGCCTTCGGCATCGGTTGTGCTCTCGCTGGATTCTCCGGAGGTCTATACGCCACCCATGTCGGATTTATATCACCATCAGTGTTAGGATTTATTTTGTCTACTCAGGCCATCATCTGGGTTCTCATCGGCGGGAAAGGAACTTTAACCGGCGCATTCATCGGTCCAATAATTATCCTGAGCGTTGAGAGAATCCTAGCAGACGCGCTACTGGGATCATGGAGACTGATCATTGGTTTTGTCTTGGTCATAATGATTCTTTTACTCCCAGGTGGCATAGTATCACTTTATGACCGATTTGAAAAGAAACTGCATGTTCTGATCGATGATGAGGAAGAGGTGATTGTATCGGATAGTTAACCTAAATTATCATTCAAAAGCTAAGGAAAAAATCGTGTTTAGTTGAGCGAATTCCACCAGACGCCAATTGCAGCCACGTTCTGCGGTCGCTAGATCAACGTGACTGAAACTATTACTAAATGGACATGTATGTTTTTTTACTTTTCTAAAGACATGTTCAACAACACTCCGATTTCCATGACGGACTGTCTGAAATCGGGGTCCTGCTCGTTTTAATGTAACCGACAAATGGTGTGCATGATCAACAAGAAAAACGCTCTCAGACACATCGCGTTTTTGCTTAAGTTCGCACAAAAATTTCTGCGTGAGTGCCGTTGTTGTCGTCGTAAACAGCCGTACATGCATGAATCTGTTCGTCTCTGGATCGACCGCCGCGTACAGCCAGTACTCTGACCGTTGACCCGGATCACGGTCTCGTCTAACGCAATGTGATCCAGGTTTGCATCAGTAGTGGACTGTAGATCTGCTTTCTGAACCCAGTCGTGAACTGTTTTCCGTGAGCGTTGGATACTGAACTTCTCAATTATCTATAACTATATTTGAAAGTGAAAGTCCAGAGAGATGGCATCGAATACAGAGTTTTATGAGATGACTCGGTGTCCGCTCTCGTTCCACAAAATCTAATTCAAACCAGTCGTAACAACTACTGAGGCGAGTGATTTCAGCCATGGAAAGTCGAAATTCACTTCGCCTCATTCTTCAATCCTAAGTACTTGACTTCACACGTCAGATGAAGATTCCCTCGATTTCTTGCATTAGCTCGTCGGTGCTTCGGTTCGGGCTGTTGAGTGCCCACGAAAGGAGATTTTCGACGCCTTCGCGGAAGGATCGTTTGATATTGGCACGAAGCGACGCTGCATGACCGAGAATTGTCCCAAGAGCGCTGTGTGCAGCACCCAACTTGAGCAGGCTGTAGGCCAGCATCAGCAGGTGCCAGTGCCGATGACGACACCGTCACTGGACCAGTGAGTATCGTCGGCTTGCTGGAGAAGCTCCAGTCGCTCTTTGTTCAGTTGATCTTCGTCCCAGTCGTACCCGGTGAGGAATTTATTGAGAGCGCGTTCGCTTTTGGCTGGAAGTACGTGTGTTGAGATGCCGTCAACGGTCTTGTTGCATGTGTCACCCTTGCCCGCTGTGACTTCCAGCTACTGCTGAGAACCGACCAACAATCCTCTACCCAAGAGCGTAATTTATATAATAAAATGGTATTTTGTTTTAATATCGAATATCATTAGTAGCGGTACATCTATCACTAACTACCTGAGTTCGTCGGCAGTGTCTCGTTTTTTTCCTTCGTAAGCGTGACTGGCCGGCATGAAAGATAACTCTTTTCCGAGCTCTCGTTCGCGAGCCTTCTGGTAGACCAGTCCCGCGCTTGCGACGGTCTCGATGGCTGTCCCGCCGCTGTCGAAAACAGTGATCTCCTCACTATTTGTTCGTCCCTCAGCGGTACCCGCGAGAATGTCTCCGACTTCACAGTGGATATGATCCTCGTCAATAGCCCCTTCCTCAACGGCTAGCAGGAATGATCCCGCATCTTGGAAGGCACGCTCCTGGAGATCAATCACATATGTTGACCGTCGAACGACGTCCGATGATAGTTCGCGCTTCTCGGGGTGATACTGACCGATTGCGTTGATATGTGTCCCTGGCTGAAGCTCCTCGGCAGCGAAGACCGGTTCACTTGCGGTCGTCGCAGTCACAATTACGTCGGCCGCTCGCACCGCGTCGCTTGACGTGTCAACAGCACGTGCTTCAAGCGGCAACAAATCATTCATCTCAGATGCAAAGGATTCTCGATGTTCCTTGGTCGGTGAGTAGACAAGCAACTCATTGAAATCGCGAACTTCAGTGGCGGCAAGCACCTGTCCACGGGCCTGCGCCCCGCTTCCGAACACTGAAAGCACGCTAGAGTTTTCACGCGCAAGCGTGTCAATACCAATCGCACCCGCGGCGCCGGTTTTTTGTGTGTTGAACGCTGCCCCGTCAAGAAGAGCCACTGGCCTGCCGGTCTTGGCATCGAAAAGCGGAGTCATCAACCAGGCGTCTTCAGATCCAAACCCGGCTGCGTAGGTGTATCCACCCATTACCCCTGTGTCTGGAAGTATTGCGACATAGCAGTTGAGTAGGCCGGTCGGATCGTCGCTTTCCAGTGCCGTCCGTGGGTCCGCCGGTGCACCGTTCCCTCGCTGTCGATACGCATCCTTCACAGCGTCAACGTGCTCAGCTACCGTCGTCAGTTCAGCGATCTGTTCGTGGGATAGGAAAATTACGTCTACCATAGATATCAATCATCACATAGATACATAAAATTGATTAATGTACGGCTCTGGCCGAAGTATGAATTCTGATTGTAGCGTATTGATGTCATTGAATGACTAACAGGAGTTCGGAATGTGCATCAGCTGTTGGTGATTAGCAGATTATGTCACTCATTGATTGGCTGAATAGCATTGTGTTGGATTTCGATTACAGAAACAATCAAACGAACTGCTGGTTTTGACAAATAGGGGGATAGAAATGACCAGACTGAGTAGAGATGTCTCTCAGAAGTCGGCGTTCCGCCCGTCGCGCTCGCGTGGCCTCTCTACGCGCGGGCGTGAAACATAATGATAAGGACAAGCCACCCGGTAGTGTTCAGATAAGCTGATTCCATGCGAAGCTGAGTGAGCTGATCCAGTCGTCGGCAGTCTCTGCTGATGCGTTGCTAAAACAATTCGAGAAACAAACAGTTCGCCGTTTTATTTCTCTGAAGACACGTTCGACGGCATTCCGATTTCCATGTTTTTCATATCTGAAATCGTAGCCGCCCCGGTGACAAGCAGCTTGCAGCGACTGCGCTCCATCAATCAAAAACATGGCCTCAGAAACGTCATGTTTCTCGTCAATCTCAGCGAGGAACCTTTGAGCAAGAACTGTATTTGTAGTCGGCTCAAGGCTTGTATGAAGTAATTCGTTTGTCTCTGGATCGACCGTAGCGTACGGCCAGTACTGCTCATCATTGAGTTGGATCACCGTCTCATCAACCGCAACGTGATCCGGCTTTTTTCCCGACTCCGGCTGTAGATTGGCCTTGTGAACCCAGTTGTGAACCGTTGATCGAGCGCGTTGGACACCGAATACCTCAAGAAATCGAACAGTATTCGAAAGTGAAAGTCCCGACAGATGCAACTGAATACTGAGCTTCATGAGAAATTCCGGTGTCGCTTCTCGTTCCACAAAACCTAATTCGATCTGGTCGATACTATCGTTGAGGCGTCCGTTTTCGAGCATAGAGCACTCAGAAAACTCGACGCCTCATTCTTCAATCCTTATCTGAACACCGCCAAATGTTGTATCCAAACATCTTTTCCCTAAGTGACTAGGTAGTGTCCACATTGACGAACGTTCGATGCGGCGGAACGATAATGACGTGATACAGAAATTTAGTGAAGATGCACTGCTCGGTCGTACTTTTACACTCTCGCCAAATTTGACACTTTTCTTCAGCAAGGATGTTATCTTGCTATACTCAGATAACGTCAGAAATTTATCCTGCCAATTGCAGTTAACATTCATGGAATACTTACTATGGACAATTGTTGGTCTTGTGGCATACTCAATAGTTGCTCCACTTGTTAGCATCATAACTGAAGATATCAAACCAGTCGTAGGATTATTCTTCTCTACGATAGTGTTTCTGTTGATTGCTATATTCGTAGTGATCATAACTGGAACAGCCGATCTGAACTACGCCATCAGAGGCGAAGCAGTATTTATATACGCTGCCGGAATATTTCTGGCAATTGGAATCTTGGCCTATGTCTCCGCACTTGAACTCGGACCTGTTTCTATTGTTGTTCCCATTTACGGGATGTTTATTGTCGGAAGCTCCGCGCTTGGAATCATATTTCTTCACGAGGATTTCAACGTAACTCGTATTGTAGGCATCACCTGCGCGGTCGCCGCGATTATTCTTGGAGCAGGTGAAGATGAATGAAACGTTATCTGGTTCTATCATTGATTGCTTTTATTTCATATAGTCTCGTCGCACCACTTCTTAAACTAGCCATGGTGGCAATCCCGAGTTCGACTGCCGTGTTCCTTTCAAATACGGTTATGTTTATTATCCTCACTGGAATTCTTGTATATGAAGGTATTTCGCCGTTCGAATATCTTAATCATTCTAAAATGCCGTACATTATACTTTGGGGGATCGCACTTGCGGTAGGCCTCCTTGCATACTATCGGGCACTTGAACTTGGGCCAGTTAGTGTCGTGGTTCCCATCTACGGACTCTTTATCCCCGTTAGTTCGATAATGGGGGTGTTAATCTTAGAGGAGTCTGTGACTACTAGAAAAGTTGCAAGCATTGCCTTGGCCGTGCTTGCAATCACTCTCATGTCGATCTAGCGAATGGTTCTGATATGTATCTAATTACCCTTTGCCAACCTTCACAATCTGCAAGCTAATTCCACGTTCTAATCTCAGTACATCACAAAGCCGGTTAGTTGAGACGTCTGCTTGCAGAAGGTGTGTCTAAAACCCAGCAAACAGACGGAAAAATCCACGAAGACCAAATTCTTAACTTCCTCGTCAACTCCGACGTCAAGGCCGTCTACCTTGACCGTGAGTTCTATAACCGGTACTTCCGGACTGACGTAGTTGGCCAGATTAGATCATAGAATTGACCACGAGAAAGTGTCTGGATGTGGATGTGTTCAGTATTCCTAATCCTGACAGGTACCTTTCGGCGGCAGATGTCAAATGTGTAGCGGAAGAAGTCATTACTCTGCTCCCCTTGCCGGGCGTCGAGGGGTAGTGATTAACGCAACTTCTGGATAAATCCACTGAGATGATTCTCGATCCACGACCCTGCGAAACTCAGCTGGTCGGTCAGCTTTGTGAAGATCTCAT
>LFFM01003115.1_pt1 | contig 10591 bp, 7 predicted proteins | sample 643131 | NCBI WGS metagenome assembly LFFM01 (sample SAMN03777445, study PRJNA286221) | soda lake metagenome | biome: soda lake; feature: Kulunda steppe; material: water; isolation source: sample Tc-Br brine of Tanatar trona crystallizer | place: Russia: Kulunda steppe | collected 2011-07 | reverse complement strand
CTTGCTCTTCCAGTCGTCGTTCTCGCTCTGTGCGAGAGCTCACGTCACGTGCGATAGCGAGAAATTCATCACCGTCTCCTTCCATTCGGCGGAGATGCACTTCAACCGGGAACGTCTCTCCGTCCTTTCGACGGAAGATGCCGTCGAACAGGGGCGTATCACTGTCCGGCAGATTCTCCCAGAACTGCTGGGCTCGGTCCGGAGCTGCGTTAGCGTCGATATCCCATATCTCCGTCCCGAGTAATTCATCTCGAGTGTAGCCGAGCGTTTCGCAGGTCTGCTTGTTCACCTCTGTGATGTTACCCTCAGCATCGTGAATCAGAATCATATCGGGCGTCTGATCACACACCGCCTGATATCGGGTTTTGCTTTGAGCGAGTTCACGCTCACGCTGTTTGCGATCGGTGATCTCCTGCAGGATTCCTTCAATGAAGGTCTCATCGCCGTCTCGTCTCTTGATGGCCGTGATCGACACCCAGAACTCCTCGTCACTGAGTGTTCTCATGGAGTATTCTCGATCGCGAATTACCCCCGTCTCGTCAAGTTCTCGCCGCAGTCGCGTCCAGTCTTCGGGGTCTCTATAGAAGGCCCGCACGGGATGGCCGATTAACTCTTCGACAGTCTCGCTACCGAAGATCTGAGCAAGGGCTGGATTTGCATCGACTATTCGACCTTCCGCGTCGTTTGTAGTACAATAGACGCCGACCGGCAGGTTCTGGATGGTTCGCTCGTACCGCCGCTGTGTCGCCTGAATCTCTACAGTATAGAGCGCGTACGCGATGTCATCGCTCAACTCCCGTAACAGGTCACGCTCCTGTTCGTCGAACGCGTACGTGCGGTTCGCGTAGACGTTCAAGATCCCGTACAGCGTTTCGTCGTGAACGAGTGGGACAGCAGCACTGGATTGAAATCCTCGTTGAATGGCCTCTTCGCGCCAGGGTTCGTATGCCGGATCTTCGGGGATGTTCTGCATGACCTGCAGTTCGCGGGTACGGACCGCCCGTCCAGTTGGCCCCTGTGCTGTCGGTTCCTGGTCGGTCGTGATCGTGATCTCCTCGAGATACCCCTCCTCGACTCCAGCGCCCACCCGCGGTTCGACGATCCGTTCATCGGTCTCGTGTTCGCCGATCCAGGCGAACAGATACGGTTCGGCGTCGCTGAGTATTTCACAGACGCGCCGTTCGGTGTCCTCTCGTGATGTCGCCCGGATCAGCGCTCGATTGATATCGCGAAGAACGCGGCGAATCCGATCCAGACTTTCGGCATTTTTCGTGGCCCGATACTGCTGGACGGCGTTCGAGATGCGGTTGGCCAAGATCCCGTACTGCTCAGAAACGCCCTGTTTCTGAAGGTAATCCGTAACTCCCCGAGCGATCGCTTCGGTAGCGACTTCCTCGCTGCCTTTCCCTGTGAATAGGATGAAGGGAAGCTCTTCGGCCTCGTCTCGCACGGCATCGAGAAAATCGAGGCCATTCATCTGCAGCATGTCGTAATCGCTGACGATACACTGGACGTTCTCGGTTTCGAGCCGATCCAGCGCGTCCGCTGGATCGGTCTCGGTAATCACCTCAAACGCATCGCGTTCCCGTTCGAGGTACGAGGCGACCATGTCCGCAAACGATGGCTCGTCATCGACGTGTAGAATCCGAACCGTGCGGGAGGACGTCATACGATCTTACTGACCTCTCGCGCCGCGTTCGATTCGAATGCGACAGCGGAACGGATCCGACGAGCGGAGCCCGCCCCGGGTTCAGACCGGAATCTATCTCTGTGTATCTTCTCGGCGTTTCGTTGTCGTACCTGCAGCAAAGAATTCATCCGTTTCAGCACTTTCACGGGGTCAGGTTCTGCGAACAGATCTGTACGCTCTTGTGAAGCAACGCTCAGACACCAGATGAGAAGCCGCTGGAGCATTTTCTTCGGAAGCAGAAACGGCTTTTCAGTCATGAGCGCCCCCGAGATCCCGGAACATATCCCTGACGTCTCCCTCTCTGAACGCCTCGTGTAGTTCCTCTGTCTCAGACTGTAACGCTTCGACACGTCGCTGCAACCGTTGATATTCGTCGTGACTCTGCAGTTTTGAACGGCTTAGTGCGCGTTCTATCGTCGCTTTCTTCGTCAACAACTGTGCTAACTCCCGCGTCGTATCATCAACCCTCGAACGAGCCACCATCCGTTCAACCACGTCGACGACCTCCTCACTATCGACGGGTTTGACGAGATATTCGTCGAATCTCATATCGAGCACGTCGACGTCCGGCGTGATGGCTGAGACGATTACCACGCGAACATCGTATCCGTCACGCCGAATGTGTTCTAGTACCTCATCTCCCGAAACCCTCGGCATCCGACGATCGAGTAACACGACATCAATGCTTTCGTCAACTGCATCAAGGGCTTGCTCTCCGCTATATGTCGTTTTCACCGAGTAAGATTCCGACAACCATACAGCGTACACGTCCGCGAGACTCTGTTCGTCTTCGACGATCAGTACGGTGGGTGTTTTCGAATCTGTGTCAGTCATTATTTTGCGAGGTATTATCGTGATCAGTACGATCGCCATTCACAGCGACTTCGCTCTCGTTGTCGATCGTATCGCGGGGAAATGGCGAGACGGATCCGCGCGGCAACGTTATTGCGACACAGGTTCCATGCGGATCACGGTCTCGAATCGTAATGTCACCGCCAGCGAATGTGATCTCCCAGTAAATAAGCCACAGCCCAAGCCCGCTCCCGTGAAAAAGCGGCGTCTCTTTTCCTTTTTCAATGACAGAACGTTCCTGTGTCGGAATGCCCGGTCCATCGTCTTTGATCTCGATGAGAACGGAGGGCGATTGTGTCGCTCGTTCCGATCGTTCCTCTCGGAGAGAGACACAAATGGTTACCTCGGGGGAGTCCTGAGTGTTATGCTCGACCGCATTTTCGATGGCCTCTTCGAGAACTACGTCGATACTTGCGAGGACATCAATTTCATACGCGGGCAGCTCGGTTGTGATTGTCGCCTCTGGATATCGCTCTTTCATTGATTCGCATACCCACTCAATCGTGTCACAGACGCCTTGAGACGGTCGGTGGTTGTCATGCTGTAATTCACGTACCGTTCGGTCTGCCTTGTCGCCCACATCGACCATCTCTTCGACGTGTTTTCTGATCCTGTGTCCGTATTCTGCTTGTTCTTCGGGGTCATCGCTCTTCGTGATCTCTTGGGCGTAGCCATCAATGAGGTTACATTCAGTACGAAGGTTATGTCGGAGAACGCGTCCGAGAACCTGTGTCTGTTGTTCAAGCATGCGCTGTTCAGTCCGATCAGCCATAATCGCTACAAATCCGCTGATCTCGCCGTCACCATCGAATATTGGTGCAATCGTTTGATCCGCGTGATAGAACTCACCAGTAGCTCGCTGATTGATGAACTCCTCTTCCCAGACCTCTCCGTCAAGAATCGTGTCCCACAGCTTCTCGTAGTACGATTCAGATTGATACCCGGACTGTAAGATTCGCGGGTTTTCACCGACCACTTCATCGCTATCGTATTTGGTGATCTGTTGAAAGGCGGAATTGGTGTATTCTATTGTCCCATCCGTGTCGGTGATATAGATCCCATGGCCTGCATGATCTACTGCCTGTTCGAACTGCTTCGTCTGCTGTACGGTTGAGACTAATTGATCTTTCATCTCACAAAGCGACTGTGAGAGCGTTCCGATCTCATCGTTCGCATCGTAGACGGTGATCGGTTCATCGAGATCTCCACGAGCGATGGCCTGTATTTCAGTCTCCATCCGATCCAGCGGACTGATGAGGTGCCGATTGATCAGTATGAACAACAGGGCAACGATGAACAATGCTGCCCCGAAACTGCCCAGCAAGAATAGTTGAAGCTGGGCTCCGTGGTGTGACGGTTGTTGTAAGAACCACCACGTTGCAGCGAGATATCCCGTAAATAGCAACAGAATAAGGGACAGATGGATACCGATCTTCGTTTTGATACTGAAATCACGGTATGAGTTCATATGTCAGGATCCTCTGTTATCGAACCGAGCGCTATGGCGTGTGAGAAGCGATTGTGGACCGGATGAGATCCCTGAGTTCCCGCTTTGGAATCGGTTTATCGATAAATTCGCTTGCTCCGTGTTCGTGACTCTCCCGTTGGAGTGACCGCCTCCGTACGCCGGAAAACACGATGAATGGCACATCATGTTCGTTGAGTTCTTCACAGTATGGCCAGACGGGACTGTCGAAGCGATCAACGTCGATAATGGCAAACGAAAATGTGCTCCCCCGGGAGATGATCTCATCAGCCAGCTCAAGATCGGTAGCAACCACTGGATCGTATCCCTCCGCGGCAAGGAACTCTTTGAGCAAGTCGGCATTGCGCTCGTTGGCGTCCATAACCAGAATTTGCGGCCGGCGGTCATGTGTCTGAGTCATTAGCGTTGATCAATGCCGCATCGTCGGCCCCTTCGTTCCAGGTGGGGGTGCCCGTGAGAATTCCCTGTAGTTCCGGGAGCGGATCACCGGCGCTGAGTCCCTGTTCCGTGATCTGAAGCTCGCGAAGCCTGTGTTCGAAATCGGTTGTCCGCTTTTTGAGAACGCCAACGACCTTCCGGAGCTCTCCCTGATATTCGATGTGGCGCATGAACAGAATACCATCCGCAATCTGACTAATCCCGTCTTCAGTGACCTGAAATTCCCCCGTTATACGATGCACTTCATTGGCGAGGAGGGTCGTAACACCCATATTCCGAAGATACCGGCCGAGGTTCGTGAGATCCTGCACTCCATCGACGCCCAGCAATGATTGTTGAAACCCATCAACCGAATCGATCAGTACGACCGCAGTTTCGCCATCTTCGACGTCACGCCGAACCCGTTGTGAAAATTCGTCGACAGATCGTCTTCCAGGCTCGATTTCGGCTATTTTGAGATATCCCCGTTCACGCATTTCTCGTACGGGGATGTTGATGGCGTCTGAACGATCGAGGAGCGTGCGTTCGCTTTCCTCGAACGAATAGACGACTGCTCGAGTCTCCTCACCGGCACACTCCGTCAGGAACTGCAGTCCCATCGTGGTTTTGCCGACACCGGTCGGGCCGGATAGTAACGTTATCGTACCGCGTTTCAGTCCTCCATTGAGTAACGAGTCGAGTTCAGAAACGCCGGTCGAAAGTAATCCAGTCGAGACGTCTTGGCTATGGATATCGGGACGTAACGTGGGTGAAACGAGAAGCCCATCATCGGTGATTCGAAACGTATGTTCTCCTCTCCGGTAGTCTGAACCGCGGAATTTCGAGATATGTACCGTTCGTCGCTGGTTGTTTCCAGTTAATTCGAGAACAGCGTCAGCCAGGAATTGGAGATCGTCGTCGTGGGTGGTTTGCGTCGCCTGAGAGGTGAATACGACGTTCGTCTGTTCGAGAAATCGCAGGAATGCCATTACCTGTTTCCGAAATCTGTAGGGATCGTCGATGAGATATCGAAGCTGTGTCATCGGATCGATGAAGACCCGGTCCGGTTCGACAGTATTGACTGTCTCCGCGATGGTTTCGGCTATCGGCGGCCCTTCAACCTCGGCGGTAGCGAACACATCGTAGGTTTCTTGGGCGTGAAAGTCCTCTTTATCCGGCGTCAGATCGAGGAACTCGATCGCATCGGTATCAAATCCGAATGCGGTGGCATCATCTCTGAGGTACCGCTCCGGCTCCCCCATATTAATGAAGAGGCCGGTTTCTCCGTCGTTGATACCGGCAGTCAGGTAGTGGAGACCGAACAGCGTTTTCCCAGCGCCGGGCGGCCCACGAACGAGTGTGCTTCGGTCGGGGATAAGTCCGCCGTCAAGTATCGTATCAAGTCCGGGTATTCCCGTCGATACCCGATCGGGAGATGCTGCTTCTGTTGACGTATGCGTTGATGTCATGGTGAAATCCGTACTTCGGTCGGAGATTCTATCGTGATCCGATATCCGATATATGAAAACGAGACAGTGGGTTGCAGTGCCGTCGTAGATTGAGTCGAGTCGAATAACCCTTGTAAATGATCGGGATCGATGTACTCCACAAGCGGTTCGAGTTCGAGAGGATCGGTCTGTGTGATCGTGGCAATCGCCTGGATGGCGGTGACCCCTACTGGTACTCGCTCATTCGGATCAATCGAAACGTGGTATGTGTCTGTACTTTCATCATACGTAATCGAGTAGCTATCACGTTCTGCTATACCCCCATCTGGCGCCTCTTTCTCGATATCCGCATCCTCCATATCTGGCGTCATGAGTGCTCGTTCCCGTCTTTTGAGTCCCGTGGCACATATATCCCATGTGATTTATAATAACTGGTGATAGATAGTTTTGGTAATATGAATAACCACAACGGCAATAGTCCATCAGGGGACGGTGGAACAAACGTACCTATCGATGAAGGTGTGGTCTTGCTCGTTGTTTCATCGGAGAATGCCGAGGATGTTGCAGCAAACCTTCAGCGGGATCTCGATCAGGTCATTATCGGGAGAACGATTCAACAGGCTCTTTCTCATCTTTCAACCAGAGAAATCGACTGCATCATCAGCGAATATAAACTATCCGATGGAAGCGGAATTCAGTTTCTCGAGACCGTTCGAACAGACTATCCATCACTACCGTTTATTCTCTGGACAGAGTCGGGCAGCGAGTCTATCGCCAGCAAAGCAATAGCCGCTGACGTCACCGAATATATCCCCAAACGCGAAGGAGATGCGATCGACTACGATTCGCTGATCAACCGTGTTCGGGATGCGCTAGCCGAGTACCAATCGAAATCCACGGTTCGCTCCGGTGACGAGATTCGTCACCTCTTCTCCAACATCTGCTGTGGGCTCATCGAAGCCGAAACCAGGGACGCCGAATTCCGGACGGTCCTGCAAGAAGTGTGTAACGCGACCGCCTGGGAATACGGTGAGGTCTGGATTCCAGATGATACGCGAACGCATCTGCGCTGTCCAGTCACGTATGACGATACCGATCGATTCGAGGAATTCGTCGAAATCACAGAATCAATGACGTTCAAATCGGACGAAGGGCTCCCCGGGCGCGTCTGGGAATCTGAGGCGAGTGAGTGGGACCCTGATGTCTCATTGCTGCCCACATCACGATATCGGCGCGCCTCATTAGCGAGGCAGGCGGGTCTTAAAACCGCTGTGGGAGTTCCGATCGAAGTCGCTGATTCTATCGAATCCGTTTTGGTATTTTACGCCACGACGCGCCGAACGGGCGACTCGAGAAACCAGTGCCTTGTTGAGACCGCTTCAGCTCTTCTCAGCACCTATCTCGAACAGGATCAGCCCGAATCAGGATTTCTACAGCAGAGCGGACGAACGAAAGAACTGAAACGGCGGCGGGAACTCCTCCGACATACCGAAGAGCTCGCGCGGACAGGGGGCTGGGAAGCAGACCTGGAGACCGGCGAGCAACGCTGGACCGAGGGGACGCGAGCGATTCACGACGTCTCTAGCGACTTCGAACCAACCGTCGAAGTGGGGATCGATTTCTTCCACCCCGACGATAGGGACACCATCGAACGGGTGTTCAACCGATGCGCTGAGACGGGTGAGCCGTACGACGTCGAACTCCGTCTTGTCACCGCGGACGATCGGATTCGCTGGGTCAGAGCGACGGGCGTTGCCGTCCGAGAAAACGGAGAGATTTCGAAGATCCGCGGCGCGATCCAGGACATTACCGAACGCAAGGAACGCGAACAGAAACTCGAACAGCTACATGGCCTGCTCAATCGGACCGAACGGATCGCAGACGTAGGAGGGTGGGAGTTCGATCCGGAAACGGGAAAGATATTCTGGACCGAACACGTCTCCGACCTATTGGGTGTAGATTACGATGAGGAGCCTCCACTGGACCGGTGTCTCAATACATACCACGAAGAAGACAGACCGATTGTCGAAAACGCCATTGAAACCGCACTCGAAACCGGCGACTCATTCGATGTGGAAGTGCGGTTTCGCCGACCTGGTGGGGAAATCCGTTGGTTACGGGTGCAAGGCGTTCCGACGATCACCGATGGTGAGGTTGTGACGCTTCGTGGGGCAGTCCAGGACACGACTGAGCGCAAAGAACGCGAACGCGAACTCGATGCGACTCGGAAACGGTATCGAACGCTTATCGAAGCGGCTCCCGACCCCATCTTCGTAGCGGATGCCGAGACCGGGGAAATCATCGAGGCGAACACTGCCGCTGCGGCGATCCGTAACCAACCGTTAGATGAACTTATCGGGATGCATGAGACTGAACTGCATCCCGAGACGGACGCGGACCGCTATCGTGAACTGTTCGAACAGCACGTCGAACACAACGGGACCAGCAGGCAGATCGCCGACGGCTCACCGATCTATATGGAGACATCCGATGGAGAACGAATCCCGGTCTCGGTCAGTGCTGCGACGATCGAACTCGATGATCGCACACTCATCCACGGGATCTTTCGAGATATCTCCGAACAACAGAGTTACGAAGAGTCACTTAAAGGTATAAACTCGACAACACGCCAACTGTTGGAAGCTGATACGGATACCGAGATCGCACAGACTGTCGTAGAGGTCGCAGCGGACGTACTCGATATCTCGGGAGTTGGAATATTCCTCTATGATGGGGATGTAGAAGAGCTCGTTCCAGTCGCCTATTCGGACGTCCTTGACGACATCCTCGGGGAAGTGCCGCGATTTACTCCGGGGGAAGGAATCGCGTGGCGCGTATTTATCAGCCAGGAACCGGCGAATTTCGAAGACGTACGAACGGCTGAGGACGTATATAATCCAGGGACGCCCATTCGGCGCGAGCTGATCTATCCGCTCGGAGATCACGGCGTATTGATCGCCGGCGATACCGAGGTCGGCGGCTTTTGTGAGTTAACCATCGAGCTCGTGGAGATTCTCACTGTGACCGCTCAGGCGGCACTCAATCGCGCGGAGCGAACGCAGCAGCTCCGTGAACGAGAACGAGATGCACGCAAGCAGGCCGAACAGCTCGAACGAGTCGAACAGCTGAACGAGGAAATTCGGACGATCATCAAAGCTGTCGTGCAGGCTGGCAGTCGTGAGTCAGTCAGACAGATCGTTTGCGACTCTCTTTGTACGCTGGATCACTTTGAGAGCGTCTGGATTGGTGAATCGAACCTTGCAACGAACGATGTCACTATCAAGACCACCGCTGGTGCACCGGAGCAGTACTTGGAAGCTGTTCCGCTCGACCTAACGTCGGATTCGGCCCTCCCCACAGTTCGGGCGATACGGGATCGGAAAGCGGTGGTGGAATCCAATCTCGCTCGACGCCCCAGTACGGACGAGTGGCGGAGTATGGCTCTCCTCCACGAGTATCGGTCGATCATTAGTGTACCAATCCTGTACGAGGACGTGTTGTACGGATCGATTACTATCTGTAGTAATCAGGCGGATGACTTCGATGATCTGACAAAGAGTGTTCTCACAGAACTCGGGGAACTCATCGGATATGCGTTAAATACAATTACTCAACGAAACGCCTTGCTCGAGGAGGGAACGGTCGACTTGACGTTCGAAATCCTCGAAACTGAGGACATATTCGTCAACATAGCAAGAGAGCTTGCAACCCCAGTTCAGATCAAGAATATCTGTAGCAAGTCGGAAAATTCCTCCCTCGTTCACTTTTCGGCAGACGGTGTTGACCCCGAGCAATTGCGGTCCGTCGTTCAAGATGTGGTCGGTGTCGAGAATGTTGAAGTAATTTCTGACGAACAGCCACCGCTATTCGAAGTGACTGTCGTGGGCGAGTGTATCGCAACGAAGGTCGCCAACCTGGGAGCAAACATCCGATCGATTACGGTGATCGAAGACGGTTGTGAAATTCGAGTTTCGATTCCGCAAAATCAGGATATCCAGGTTTTTAATAGATATCTCGCTGACCACTACTCTGACATTACACTGACCACCCAGCAAGACGAAACCGCTGATTCCTCACAAGCGTGGATGCGGGTGCTCAGTGATAATCTCACCGAGCGGCAGCAAGATATTCTGGTGACTGCCTACTACAGCGGATACTTTGATCGGCCTCGGAAACGAACCGGGGTTGAAATCGCGGAATCGTTCGGTATCTCCCAACCCGCGTTTGCAAAGCAACTGCGGGTGGCACAGTATAACCTCCTAACGGCTATCATCCGACCCTCTTAGCATGTTAGCTCGTAGTTGTCTCCGCTACCCCCCGACTGCCGCAAGTCGCGTCGTTGAAGCAGAACCCCTCCGTTCTCACGGAGCGAGTAGACAAGGAGAACTCACTACTGGTATATACGACGAAACGGTCGCCTGGCTTCATCGTCGAGATTCGGCGTCACGGCGGTTCGAAACGACGACACAAACGATCGGATCGTTCTTTGTGTCGGAACGAGAGTACCGAGTATGAGCGAACTCCGAGTCGCAGCCGTGGTCGGCAGCCTCCGGGACGGAAGCTACACCCGGCCGGCGTGTCGGGAAGCGCTTGCCGCCGCGTCCGAATTCGATCGCGTCGAGACCGATCTCGTCGATCTCCGAACGCTCTCGCTACCGGTTTACGATGCCGACATCGACGATGCCGGAGACGCGCCGG
>LFFM01003114.1_pt1 | contig 10594 bp, 13 predicted proteins | sample 643131 | NCBI WGS metagenome assembly LFFM01 (sample SAMN03777445, study PRJNA286221) | soda lake metagenome | biome: soda lake; feature: Kulunda steppe; material: water; isolation source: sample Tc-Br brine of Tanatar trona crystallizer | place: Russia: Kulunda steppe | collected 2011-07 | reverse complement strand
CGAACGCTACCTCCTCGAGACCATCGGACGGTTCCCAGCCGTCGTCGAAGAGGCCGCAGACGCCCTCGAGCCACATCAGATCGCCACGTACACACGGGCGTTCGCGGAGGCCTACAACGCCTTCTACCGGGAGTGTCCGGTCCTCGCCGACAACGTCGACCCGGCCCTGCGGGAGGCGCGTCTGGCACTCGTGGCCGCGTCGAAGCACACGATCGCCAATGCACTGGGTGTCCTCGGTGTGGCGGCACCGGACTCGATGTAATCGGACGGCCACAGCTTTCCTCTCCCCTCGTCACGTGACTGGACGCTTTTCACAGCAGTTGCTCGAGGGTGACCTCGAAAAGAAAAACGCCGAGAACCGGTTTCCGATCAGGCGAACGTTTTCGAGACGTCGGTGTCCTCGTCGGATTCCGCCTGGACTTTCTCCCAGGCGTGCTGGAAGTCCGATTTGTGGATCTCCGTCCGATCGTCGCGGATGGCGTACATTCCGGCTTCCGTACAGACGGCTTTGACGTCCGCGCCGGAGGCCTCGGTCGTCTCCGCGGCGAGTTCGGCGAAGTCGACGTCGTCGTCGACGTTCATGTTACGGGTGTGGATCTGGAAGATCAGCTCACGTCCTTCTTCGGTCGGTTTCGGTACCTCGATGAGGCGGTCGAACCGGCCGGGGCGGAGAATCGCGCGGTCGAGCATGTCGAACCGGTTGGTGGCGGCGATGATGCGGATGTCTCCACGCTCTTCGAAGCCGTCCATCTCGCTGAGCAGTTGCATCATCGTCCGCTGGACCTCGGCATCACCGGACGTTTTCGACTCGGTTCGTTTGGCGGCGATCGCGTCGATCTCGTCGATGAACAGAACCGCTGGCTCGTGTTCGCGGGCGACGTCGAACAGGTCGCGAACCAGCTTGGCCCCCTCACCGATGAATTTGTGGACCAGTTCCGAGCCGGCCATCTTGATGAAGGTGGCATCGGTCTGGTTGGCGACGGCCTTCGCGAGCATCGTCTTGCCGGTTCCCGGTGGGCCGTACAGCAACACCCCACTCGGTGGATCGATGCCCACTTTCTCGAACATCTCCGGGCTTTTCAGTGGCATCTCGACGGTCTCACGAACCTCCTGCATTTGCTCGTCGAGGCCGCCGATGTCCTCGTAGCTCACGTCGGGGCTCTCGGTCACTTCCATCACCCGGGCGCGCACGTCAGTCTCACTCGAGAGAGATTTAACAATAGAGAGGGAGTTGTTGACGGCAACCCGATCGTCGGGCTCTAAGTCCGCTCGCATCTCCTCGGTGACCTCCGTCAGCGCCTCCTGATTGTTGCCGTGTTGTTTGATGATGACACCATCGTCGGAAATCTCCTGGACGGTGGCAACGAACAACGGCGACTGTTTGAGTTTCTTGTTCTCGTGAGTCAGGCGCTCGAGTTTCTGTTGGTACTTATTGTTCTCGGCGTTTGCGTCGAGGAGCTTATCGCGCATCTCCTCGTTCTGGGATTCGAGCACCTCGAGACGTTCCTCGAGCGCCCGAATTTTGTCCTGTTGAGACGCCCCGTCCTCGTCATACGGAACGTCGACGTCTTCCACAGTGTCGCTCATCACGCTGAGGTAGGGTTGTGGATCATAAGAGGCTTCGGGTACCCTCGATCCACTAAATAATTACCAGAAAACATTTTTAGAAACAGAAAATATTATTACTCTGTATTGGGTAGCTAGTGTTACGATGAGCATCTCAGAGCCGTTCAGCCAGGACGAACCCGAGCGGGGAACGTGGGACGATGTCCGTGACTTGCCGCCCAGTGCGAAACTCGTCGCCAAAGTACTCGAGTACAACGACACGATGACCCAACAACAGATCGCCGAGGAGAGCCTCCTGCCGGCTCGAACGGTTAGATATGCCCTGAGTCGCCTCGAGGACGAGCAGGTCGTCGACTCCCGATTTTCCTTTTCGGACGCCAGAAAACGGTTGTACTCCCTCGAGATCGAGGCTTGAGCAGGGTAGTGGTCGTCGACTGGGCTACCTGTCGACGCTGACTGACTCGAGGACGATATCGGTTTTCGGTTTGTCGTTCGCGTCGGTGTCAGCCGCGCCAATGTCGCGCACGACGTCCATACCGTCGGTGACTTCGCCGAACACGGAGTGACGGCCGTCGAGGTGTGGGGTTGCGTCGAGGGTGATGAAAAACTGCGAACCGTTGGTGTTGGGTCCGGCGTTCGCCATCGACAGTGTGCCCGGACCGTCGTGGGTCAAGTCGTCGTGGAACTCGTCGTCGAAGGTGTACCCTGGGCCGCCCCGACCGGTTCCGGTTGGGTCCCCACACTGGATCATGAACCCATCGATGATCCGATGAAAGAGCACGTCGTCGTACAGCGGTTCGTCGGTAATCCGGTCGCCGGATTCCGGATCGGTCCACTCGCGCTCGCCCGTCGCGAGGCCGATAAAGTTGCCCACGGTTCGGGGCGCGCGCTCTTCGAACAGTTCGACGGTGATGTCGCCCTCGGTCGTGTGTAGCGTCGCTGTCGGGTTTGCCATACCTCGAGCCACGGCCGGTGGGGTGAAAACACTAGTGGTCTCCGCTCGAGGCCCCAGGCAGGCGTCTCCGGAAACCCGGATCTACATGGGTGTTGGCACCCAACCGACCAACAATGAGCGAACCCGGACACACGAGCACTCGACGCACCCTCACGACACTCCCTTCTGGCGTCCCGATCGAGACGACCGTCCACACCTACGAGGGGGCGACGGATGGGCCGACCCTCTACGTGCAGGCGGCCCAGCACGGGATCGAAGTCAACGGCACCGAAGTCCTCCGGCGGTTTCACGAGCGCCTCCCGCTCGAGGACCTCGCGGGCACGATTATCGCCGTTCCAATCGCCGACCCGCTCACCTTCGATCACGTCTCGTATACGACGCCCCGGGCCATCGACCACGCGAATCCCAACATGAACCGGGTCTGGCCCGGCGACGAGGAGGGGTCGTTGCACGAGCGGATGGCCGCCTCGCTGTGGGACCTCATCGAAGACGCCGACGCACTGGTCGACCTCCACACGGGGAGTCCGGACATGTGGCCTCACGTGGTCTACCTCGAGGGCGACCTGGATTCGTTCGCCCTCGCCGAAGCCTTCGGCACCGATCTTGCCCTCTCCGAACAGGCGAACGACGACGCCAGCGAAGAGTGGCACGACCGGAACTTCAGCGGCAAGCTCCGGGTCGCCGCGACCGAAGCCGGCATCCCCTCGATCACGCCCGAACTCTCCCACAACAAACAGATCCTCGAGGGCCCAGTCGAGGACGGCGTCGAGGGCTTACTCGACGTTGCTCGCCACCTCGATATGCTCCCCGGTGAGCCGCCGGAGCGAGACCAACTCATCGCCCGCAACCATCTCGGACGCGTGCTTGCCACCGAATCCGGGTTGTTCCGGGCGAACCCGGACCTCGAGTGTGGGGAGTACCTCGAGTCCGGGACGTATGTCGGGACGGTCTACCATCCGACGACGTACGAGCCCCTCCAGGAGGGCGTCACTGAGCGCGACGGGATTCTGTACGCCCACCGCAAGGAGTCGACGGTGACGTCGGGGTCACAACTGGCCGGCATCGCATTGCTTCGAGACGAGCCCTGAGGTCTGGATCAGGAAATTATAGGTGGTCGCGACTGAGGCGTCGAACGCAGAGAGGGTATACCAACACAGCCGCTTTCACGATCACGTCGTCGCGTATCCACCATCGACGACCAGTCCGTGCCCGCTCACGAACGACGCCTCGTCGCTGGCGAGAAAGACGATCGCGTTCGCGACCTCTTTCGGTTTTCCAAACCGCTTGAGTGGGTACTGGTTTTCGAGCCGTTCTCGTGCAGCCTCGGGGTCGTCGTAGCCCGCCAGCATGGCTTCGACGAGGTTCGTATCGGTGAACCCCGGACAGACCGTGTTGGCCCGAACGCCGTAGGGCCCGGCCTCAGCGGCAACCGCTCGAGTGAAGTTCAACACCGCACCCTTACTCAGCGAGTAGGCGGCCTGTTTCGGGAGTCCGCGGATGCTCGCCAGGGAGCCGACGTTGACGATGGCACCCGATCCCTGTGCCTTCAGATGTGGTAAGGCGGCGTGACAGCCGTTCCAGACGCCGTTGATGTTCACATCGAGGACGTAATCACGGAAGGAGGCGTCGGTGTCTTCGATCCTCGAGGGCGGGTGACCGACGCCTGCGTTGTTGATGAGGACGTCGAGACCGTGTTCTTCGGCGACGGCGTCGACGACGTCGTGAACCGCCTCGCTGTCGGTGACGTCGAGTTCGTGACTAATCGCTGTCCCCTCGGTTTCGCCCTCCGTGATGGCGGTGGCCGTCTGCTCGGCCGACTCGCCGTTGATATCGGTCACGACGACGAACGCTCCCTCTTCGCCACACCGTTTCGCGGTTGCGGCACCGATTCCCGATCCTGCGCCAGTGATGACGACCGTCTTTTCGGTGAGTCGCATACCCCCTCATCGTTCCCGGGGCTTAAAATCGTTCAGTCTCTCGGAACATATGTTACCATTGGAAGGTGGGGGTGCTCGAGTCGCTGGCCATCGACGACGAAACCATTATCTGTCGACACCGAAACTGTCGAGTATGTCAGTTCGGGATCTGCTGTTTACTTACGAGGAAAAGATGCTTCCCCCCATCGTGGTGCTCACGACAGGGATGTTGATCGCGATCCTGGTGCTCGGGACGATTATCCGAATCCTGCTCACGCTGTTGTTCTAACGTCAGCACTGACCGTCACAGGCTTTCCCTTCACCCACCGCTGACCGGTGGAAAGAGCGCTAACTCGTCATCGCCCTCGAGTTTTGTCTCCAGCCCGGATTCCTGTGTCTTGACGTCGACACCGTTTCGGAGGACGTTGATCTGCCCGCGCAACTGATCGTCTTCATCGAGAACGCGCGCGGCAAGTGCCTCTCGATCAGCCAGCAGTGCCTCGAGGGCATCACCAACGGTATCACCTGGTTCGACGTCAACACCTACCTCACGGCTCCCAGCGTGTTCGGCCAGGTCCGCAAAGAGTTTCCACTCGATTGCCATACGCGGCGGTACTGGCTCCCCGAGCAAGTAGCTACCGCCATCGGTGGTTCCCAGCCCACCGAACGAAACCGAATTCGTTTATTGTATCGGCGGACACAGGGGTGTATGGTCGGCGAGCGAATCCAGCACCGGATTCCCGACAACTGGCGGTGGATCATCACGACTCGAGCAGCGGTTGCACTGGTGATGCTCGTCGCGATGCTTTCGGTGATCACCGGCATCATCCACATCGACCAACGAGCGGCGGATTTCGGCCCAGTGGCCGGTTACGTTCCCGATTCAGTCCAAGAAAGTGTCGGATTTACCGGCGCACTTACCGGATTCATGATGGTGGCCAGTGCGCTGGCACTCCGACGTGGGCTCAGAGCCGGGTGGTGGACGACCATGATTCTGTTGCCGGCAACCGCGGTACAGGGGTTATTGCAGGCACACGCCTATTCGATGCCGCTCATCGTCCTGTCGATCATCTCCTTACCAACGCTGTTGCTCACGAAACGGCACTTCGATAAGTCGATCCAGCTTTCGGTGACCCAGATGGCGGCCGGTGGAGCGCTCGTCGGCGTCCAGGCCTACGGCACCTTCGGCGCGTTCGCCCTCCGTGAGGATTTCGACGATATGTCCACGCTCGTCGACGCGTTTTACTTTACGCTCGTTACCTCGAGCACGGTCGGCTACGGCGACATCACCCCGCAGACGGCTGAAGCACAGCTCTTTACCATGTCAGTCGTCGTCCTCGGCGTCGCCAGCTTTGGTGTCGCGATCGGGGCACTCGTCGGACCGGCCCTCCAGGCGCGCATTTCAAAAACACTCGGAAAAATGACGGACTCACAACTCGAACATCTCGAAGACCACATTCTCGTCCTCGGTTACGGCGAGTTGACTGAACCGATCGTCGACGAACTCCAGATTGCAGACCAGCCGTTCGTCGTCGTCACCAGACGCGACGACGGCGCCGATACACTCATCGACCGGGACATCCCCGTCGTCCGCGGTAACCCGAGCGACGAGGCCCCCCTCATCCGAGCCAAAGTAGAACAGGCGGCGGCCGTCGTTGCAGCGACGAACCACGACGCCGAGGATGCCCTCGCCGTTCTCACGGCACGTGAACTCGCCAGTGACGTTCGTATCGTCGCGTCGGCGACCGACCGCGAAAACAAACCAAAACTCGAGCGCGCCGGTGCCGACGCCGTAATCAGCCCGGCTGTCCTGGGTGGCAGCCTCCTCGCCCGTTCGGCGCTCGGCTCGGACGACTCAGACGTTCTCGACCAGATTCTCAGGGACTAGCCGTGGTAGTCCTCCGGCACACTCGAGTCGAGAGGACACTGGAAGCACGCAGTTCGTGTCCGGTAGGTCGATGATACAATGCCGTTACGCTCCGCTTGTCAGTGGACGTGAGTCACTACATCTGCCTGTGTGAACGCATAACAATGCCGGGGGCTGCGATAGGTCCTCCTGCGGGGAGACCCCCGTCGGGTGCGAACGTGGCGTCCCCACTGTCGTCGGCGTGAATCCATGCTCGACCGCCGAACCGCCGTGTCCCGTGCCTGCGCTCGAACGTGGTCCCAACCCCTTCGAGCACGCTCGTGTCTATCGGGCGGGTTTCCCCCGACCCGCCCAGTACCACGTCATCAGCCGACGTCTTTCCTCCCCGACACTCATACTCTCGGCTGCCAGCCAGTTGCGATTCTCTCCTCCCGGGTGGCGAGACGCTTCACACGGCTTCAGCCAACAGTCTCACCTCGAGGCCCTCAGAGTCACCGATTCACTCCCAGGATAAACCCAGAGCGGGAGCGACTAAAATACGGATTTTAGCTTCCGTGATTTATACGTACTCCCGAGGCCAAGGGAGAGGTATGAAGCTAACCCGTCGAACGATCATTGGCGCGACCGGTCTCGGTCTGAGTGGCGTCCTGGCTGGCTGCCTCGGTGACGACCTCGAGGACGATGATGACGATGACGATGACACTGATCCTGGAGGGAACGACACCGACGATGATGCCGACGACGCCGGCAACGAGACCGACGACGATACTGACACCGATGACGACGAGTCGTCCCCCGAATGGGACGGCTCCATCCTCGAGACCGAAACGGCAGCATACGATCCACACGACGAGCCACTGGCCGAGTTCGAACACTTCACAGCCCTCGAGGATGCCGAATCCTTCCTCGACCTCGACGCACGGAGTGGCGACGAACACGAGGCTCTCGAGTCACTCCTCACGGACACTGACTTCACGAGTGACACGCTCGTTGCCCTCGAAGCCCAGGGCCAGAACGGCTGTTACGAACTCGAGGTGCGTTCCGTCGAGGAAAGCGACGGTGTCCTCGAGATACAGGCCCAGGCGGCCGAGGACGCTGCCGACGCAGAGGCCTGTACCCAGGCGATCGTCCATCGTGGAAAACTCCTCCGTGTCTCTCACGAAACGGGAGTCCCTGAGTCAGGAACCGTGATCATCATCGACGGGAAAGGCGACTCCCACGAGTTCGAGTGGTAGCTGCGCTCGAGAGCGCGTCGTGTGTTGTGCGCTCACGAGTGATCGCCAGCAACTGCGTCCGTATATCCGAGGGCGGTTTTATCGGCTTCACTCGCCCCCAGCCACCACGCGAGGCGGTCGATTGCTCCCAGCCGAAACTCGGTCGTGAGTGACAGCCACTCAGCCGCCGCGACACACTCGAGTGGGCCGTTCAACGTCTCCCAGGGCACCGACGACCGATTCGCGACGGTCTCGAGCAGGGAGACGAGGTCAGGTCGTGGTGCGGCCGTGTCCATGCCGGCGAGTTGGCGGAGAAACTGAAACGTTGCGGGACCGATACCAGAAATCGAACCGATGGGGTCGTCCTGGTACCGATAATAGTCGGCCTCGGCGGCCCAGCCGATGAGTGCCGCCAGATCGCTCGCTTCATCACGGGCTGCCAGAACCGCCGCACTCTCGACGAGCACCTGTCGTTTTCGAACAGCCCCGAAGACGGCTTCCAGTTGGGAATCGTCGGCCTCGAGCGCCCCAAGCTCGGCGAACGTGTGTACCACCTCCGGCTCGAGAAACGTCTCCTGAAACGACTCGACAGTCGGTCTCACGCCGGTGGCGTACGCCTGTCCGGTCGACGCACTTGCAGCCGTCACGAGAAGCACCAGTGGATCATCGCCCGCGGGGCGACGGTACTCGAGGAAATCGGCCGTCAGCGAGGCAACTGGGACACCCTCGCTCAGTCGCTCGAGGGTCGCCTGCGGCGATGGCATGGTTCGTGTCTCGAACTGAGACTGTCTGGTTACATAGGTGTACCGACCAGATTACACGTCTCGAGAGTGGCTCTTTCAGCACCGTGGACGCTTCGGTGCTGTTTCACGCTTGTCGAGAGTCTCCTATCGCTGGCGAATCGACTTCGGTGGAGTACCGGCATGGTGGCCAGCACAGCCAACGTCCGTCTCAGTCGTCAGGCTGCCCGTTCGTAATCGTCGTATGCGCGCCAATAAGTGCCCCTGCGAGGTCCATATTCTCGAGGCGGGTCCCCTCGTCGATAATCGACCGTCGGATGTCACCGTTTTGCACGACGGCGTCGGGAAAGATGACGGCGTGGTCGAGGGTCGTCCGCTCGAGGACTGCCCCGTCCATTACGTGGACGTTCTCGCCGATGGTCGCCTCCTCGAGGGTGGCCGATTCCGCGATCAGACTCTCCCCGTCGAGATGCCAGGCGACGGCGTCGAGGTAGCTGTCCGGCGTCCCGATATCGTACCAGGCACCCTCGAAGGTGTACGCGTAGGTCGGTTCTCGTTCCTGGAGCCACTGGATGAACCAGCCGGGTTCGTCCGGGTTGTTCCCCTCCTCGAGGTAGTGAGCGAGCAACGAGAGGTTGTCACGGGGGAACGCATAACAGGCGATGGAGACGAGGGTACTCTTCGGGTCGTCGGGTTTCTCCTGGAAGTCGACGACGCGTTCTCCCTCGAGTTCGACTAACCCGTAGGATTTGGCCTTCTCTCGCGAGCCGACGTCGTAGGCGGCAAGCGTCGGGGAGCCGGTCGCTTCGAAGTAGTCGACGAAGTCACTGATGGCGAAGCTGATCAGGTTGTCGCCAGCGATGACGACCAGGTCGTCGTCGACGTTCTCGCGCTCGATGAGTTGAGCGAGGGCACCGACGACACCGAACTTTTCGTCTTCTTCGGCGGTATCCTCGACGGAGAGGACTGGTTTTTCGTAGTCGGTTTCCGCGAGATGGGCCTCGAACTCGGCTTCGAAGCGTTCGTTCGTACTCACGTAGACGGTGTCGATCCGGTCATCGGCCTCGAGTTCGTCGAAGATCCGATCGATGACGGTTGACTCGCCGATGGGGAGGAACATTTTCGGCCGGTGTTTGGTGATCGGCCAGAGCCGGGTTGCGTATCCACCGGCGAGGACGACGGCTTTCATCACTCGTTTCTTCACCTGCTGGCTGTAAGACATTTGCCCTTTCACGGTCCCCATGCCGTCCGGTATTGGTGGCACCCACCCGTTGGCCTGCTGGCGTGTGCTGGGTCACAATCAGCCGTCTTCAGGGCCCTCGAGCACTGCCTCGAGAACGACTCCGTCCTCGAAGCCACCACGCACAGCCCGTTTTTTTCGACGGGCCGTCTCGAGGTCCGCTTGTGTCCATCCATGGACTGCACCAAGCGCGTATACCACTTCGAGGACGTCGGCCAGTTCCTCGAGCACGGTCTCTTCGCGAAATTCCGCGTGTTCTTCCTCGAGTTTGTCGTGTAGCCGGGCCTCGAGGGCAGGTCCCGAAACACGGTGGATTACGGCGCGGTCGCCGTCGGCCTCGATAACCGAAGGAATGTCATCTCGGACCAATTTATCGTACGAACGGGTCATGGCAGAACGGTCAGCGGCCGACACTAAACCGCTGTGGGTTCGAAACAGGCCGCCCGAACAGAACGGGCGAACCGAAGTATTAAAGGCCGAATCGTGGCGAGGTACGCACAAGAATGATCGAGGTACCTCTCCAGACAATCGACAACTTCATGATCGAGTTACATATGGGCCACGCCCTGATCGGGTTGTTGGTACTGGCTGTACTCGGCTCCCTTCCGCTCAGGTCGATGAAGATCATGGGGCTCAATCTCATCCTCGTAGGCTCGTTGTTCATGTTGACGCCCGTGAGCGCTGCCGGTGATACGGTTATCTTTCGCCTGATCGGCGTCGCGCTCGTCATCATTGGCCCGATGTTGTATGCCGCCGGTCGATAACGCTTCTCACTCTCTTTTTGACCGAAACAACCGAGGACCGTAACCTGAAAGACGCCTCCCCCCTCACGACCACGTATGAGTGACGCTGAAAAGGGGCCACGCCCGAGTGACGTCGGCTCGAGTGACGGGCCACCGATCGAGGAAAAGCCGTACAAAATCATTTTCGAGGCGAACAAGTGCTTCGGCGCGGGCAAGTGCGCCGAAGTCAGCGATAACTGGGAGATGGACATCGCCACCGGATTGGCCCGCGCCAAGACCTATTTCATCGGAGAAGACGAGCTCGAGTCGAACGTCCGTGCGGCGGAGGTCTGCCCAGCCAAAAAAGAGCAGGG
>LFFM01003113.1_pt1 | contig 10594 bp, 10 predicted proteins | sample 643131 | NCBI WGS metagenome assembly LFFM01 (sample SAMN03777445, study PRJNA286221) | soda lake metagenome | biome: soda lake; feature: Kulunda steppe; material: water; isolation source: sample Tc-Br brine of Tanatar trona crystallizer | place: Russia: Kulunda steppe | collected 2011-07 | reverse complement strand
TCGCGATAAGCTTTAGTTACAACTTCTCCATTAATCTCATCTAAACTAGCAAGCATTTCTCCCATCAAGCTTTCTCGCCCAGCTTTAAGCTCTTTTTTAGCTTTATTTGCTAAAGCAGTCCCTGAAGCAACTGCTTCCCAACAGCCATAATTACCACAACCACACTTTTGTTTACTATCAGGTAAAATTGTCATATGGCCAATCTCACCAGCTCCAGCATTACTCCCATGAAAAACTTGACCATCAATTACAATTCCACCACCAATACCAGTACTTATAGTCACATATAATAAATCATCAGATTTTACACCAGCTCCAAAATATTTTTCTCCTAAAGCTGCTGCATTAGCATCATTTTCAAGAAAAATAGGTAAATCTAATCCTGCTAAACGCTCTATTATATTTACATTATCTAAATCTAAATTAGGAGTATTATAAATAATGCCCTCCTCAATATTAATTGGCCCTGGAACGCCTAACCCTAAGCCAGCAACATCTTCAATCTCAACACCAGCTTTTTCAAGCACCTTATATACACTATATTTAATATTATCAATTACTACTTCTTTTCCTCCATCAGCTTCAGTATCTTTTAAAACTTTAGCTTTAATATTTCCTTTAGAATCTGATAAAGCAGTTAAAATCTTAGTTCCGCCTAAATCAACTCCAATCACATATTCAGCTGCCACTTTTTTATCCCCTCCATACTCTTAATTTAGAATTGTCAATTATTATCCTTTACTTTGCAAAAGAAAAGGAGTCATTGATATCTTCTCTAAAATCATACTCTATTAATAATTTAATTACTGCATTGTTAGCAAATAAGGCAATAGCACCTAGAAAAACAATTGCTATAGGCATTACTAAAACAAATACTAATAAAGAAAGTAAAATTGAATTTAAAAAAACTAATAAAGTAAATCTAAGCTCTCTTGATAATAATAAAAGAGTTGTCTTAATTAATTTCTTAAAAGAAGTATCTTTATCTGCTCGTTCAAATTCAATTAAAATTGGCACAATGTAAAAAGAAATTAATAATAACAAAAAAAGTAAATAAAGCCAAACCCCAGCTAAAATATTAAGTAGAATATTTCCTGAAGTAATAAATTGATAAATATAAAAACCTAGACTATAAGCTAATAAAGCAATAGCCCAACTTAATAATAAAAATTTAAAGTAAAATTTTCTTATCCCTTTTAATAAGTCAACTAAATTAGTACTTTCGCAATTGATATCGCGATTAATCAGATAAAAACAACTCCCAGTAATTGGCCCTGCCAAAAAGGCGGCAGCTATGGCTGGAATAATATAACCATAGTATAGAAAAAAACTACCGAAAACTAATAATAATCCAGCTGTAAAAAACCACAACATACTCATTGCAACAACCAAAAATAATCGATCATAAATTTCTTTATAACTCTTTTTTAGTATAGCTAAAACTGACATTTTTATAATTGACCCTCCTGTTAGTTGATAGTTGTTTAAAGAAATTAGGAATTAGGTACTAGGTATTAGGAACTAGTGAAGTCAAAACATCTACTTCAAAGCTTTCTTTCTAAGCGATTTGTATCAGTAAGTCCAGGAATTCTGCCTCGTTTAGCAATTGGCTTTCCTGCTACTTTTTTAATGTCCATTGTCATATTTATTGAACTTGCTCCAGATATATAGCTGCCCACTCCAAAACCATCAACTCCAGCAGCTTTTAACTTAGTAATTCTTTCTGGAGTTAAACCTCCTGAAGCAAAAAGATTAACGTGTTGATAACCAGCTTGGTCTAAGCGAGCTCTAATTTCTTTAACTAACTCAACAGTAACCCCACCTCTTTCGGAAGGAGTATCTAATCTAATCCCATCAAGATTTTTTTCTAAATCAGCAGCAAGCCTTAATGTTTCTTCTGCTTCATCTTTAAAGGTATCAACTAACATAATCCTAGCTGCTTTTTCAGGCATTAGATCATGGTAGGCTTGTGCTACTTCTAAAGTATCTCCTACTACTAACATTAAAGCGTGTGGTACAGTTCCTGATGGCTCTTCACCAGCTAATTTGGCCCCTAAAATAGAGCTTGCTCCATCAGCACCACCAATAATAGCTGCCCTTTCCATCACTGGAGCAGAAGATGGATGAAGATGGCGCGAACCAAAGCAAAGCATTGGCTTATCTCCAGCGGCTTTTTTACATTCATTAGCTGCACTAGCCCAACCGCTAGAACTAGCTAGAATACCTAAAATGGCAGTTTCAAAAATACCAAAGTCATTATATTCTCCTTCTACTCTCATTACAACTTCTTTTTTATCCATTGTGGCACCTTCTTTTAAAGCCCACACCTTTACATCTTTTTCTGCTAGCAAATTTAAAGCTTCATCTATGCCAGCAAATATACCACTACGATTACAAAAAACTTCTGCTACTACATTAGTATTAACTTCTTTTAACTGCTGTAAAATTTCTCTTGTCTTAATAAAATAAATATCTGTAGTAGCTCCTTGAATAATCTCTTTATGAGTAGCGGAAAATAACTTTCTTTCCGAAGCAATTTCTATCTCCCTTACTTGTTTTAAATTATGTAATTCATTATTATCTATATTATCCATTTATATCTTCCTTCCTGCAATTACTATATATATATATATTATCTCCTTAAATATTATCTTCTTAGCTAAAAACTATTATCCTGCTTTATTTTTAAATTTTTATTATTTTTCAAACTTAAATAATATATTTTTCAATAACTTTTGCTACTCCTGATTGATTATTAGAACTTGTAATATAATCGGCCTTTTCTTTTAATTTTTCGCGAGCATTAGCAACTGCTACACCTAAGCCAGCATAATCTATCATTTCTAAATCATTATAGCTATCTCCGATTGCTATAATTTCTTCTTGTTTTACAGCTAAATCTTTAGCTAGTTGCTTTAATGCACTCCCCTTTGATACCCCTTGGCAAGTAAATTCAATAAAAGGTGATTTTGAGGTGAAAACATTAAGTTTTTCTTTAAACATAGATTTAAATTTTGCTAGTAAACTTTCAACCTTAGCTAAATCTTGTTCTACAATCACTGCTTTAGTAGTTGTTGGCTTTGATTTTAGAAAAGATTTTAAATCACTTTTAATTAAATGAGCCTTAACTCCAGCAATTTCTTGATAATATTTTGCCTCAGATTCTAATTTGTTAACATATAATTGATCATTGTGATATAAATTAAGGTGTAAATCCTTTTGTTTAACTACTTCAACAATTTTAAGGACATCAGCTTGAGAGATAGAATGATGATATAATGTTTTATCACTAGCAGCTTCTTTGACTAAAGCACCATTATAGGTAATCGTTGGCCCGGTTAAGTTTAACTGCTTTAAATAAGGGCCAACGGAAGAATACATCCGCCCTGTAGAAATAATAACTTTTACTCCTTTATCTTGTGCCGCAGCCAAAGCTGCTTGATTAGCTTGAGAAATTTCACGTTGATCATTTAATAAAGTATCATCCACATCTATTGCTAAAATTTTATAGGACACTTTTAAGCTCCTTTCTAGACTTTAGCTTCAATTGTTAACTCATAATCTTTATTATTTTTTTGCCCAAAATAACGGGCCAACACTAAAGCAACTACAAATAAAACTCCTCCTAGCAAAATTCTAACTCCCTCACTAGCCACTCCTAAATAAGCTGCCAATAAATAACCCGCTATTAAAGCTAGTAAAGGCAATAAATAAATTAATAACGCAGCATTAATTAATGAAGAATCTGAAAGAGTCAAAGCAACCATATCACCTTTTTGAACTCCAATTGAATCTTCAACTAAAACTTCAACTCTAGCTCCATTATCACACTTTCCACAACTCCCGCATGAAGAATGACGTTTAATCCTTACTTTAGCTATTCCAGTTTCAGGAATAGCAATTACCTCAGCAAATCTTTTCATCCTCTTCCTCCCTAGATTAAATAAAAACCATTATTTTTTAGTAAATTTATTGATTAACTCCATTAATTCATCAATTATTTCATCATCAGTTTCTTCTTTAACTGCTCTTTTCACACAGCCTTTAGTATGTGAAGATAAAATATTCATCCCCACTCTATTTAAAGCCCCTTTAACCGCAGCAATCTGGGTTAACACATCAACACAATATTTTTCATTATCAATCATTTTTTGAATTCCTCTAACTTGGCCTTCAATCCTTTTTAATCTATTAACTAACTCTTGTTTTTCATCTTTATATGACACCATATTAGTCCCCCTTTTTCTAATTTAGGAGTCGCGGATAAATCTTTAGCTGCAAATTATTATTTATACATAAAAATATATTTAATTCTACTATTAATTAGATTATACTATATCTTAGCTAAAATTAAAAATAAAAAAACAAAGACTTCCCTAAATTAGGGATAGCCTTTGTTTGAAAATCTTTATTGTTAAGCCTAAATCTATGGCATAGTATCTAAAACATCTTGTTCTTGTGGTTGTTCAACTTCTCCAATATCATCTGATTCTGCAAAGAAGTCTAATACATCTTCAGTTACTTCTTCACCACCACTAACTACTGCTTCCTCTACAACAATAACATCAACACCTATTGCTTCACGAGCACTCTCTAAATCAGGCATTACCTCTTCTTCTAAAGCCTCTTCTTGTTGCATTTCTAATTGCTGCATCTGCTCTTGGTAACCTTGCTGCATTTCCTGCATTTCTTCAGCGTCTTCTTCTGGGTCTAAATCTCCCATTTCAGTTTGCATTTCTTGTTGTAACTGACCAGCTTGCTGTTGTAAATCTTGTTGTGCTTCTACAATCGCTGGATGTGCTTGAGCAATTTCTTGCATATTAACATAACCAACATCTAATCCATCAGCTTCAACAGGTGCGACAAAAATAGCAGCTAGAGTGAATACAACCATCATTGATAAAATAACTTTTTTAGACTTTAACAAAAATATCCTCTCCTTTTTAGGTTTAAGTCTACTTTTTTAATTATAACATCTTAAATCTAATTATCAAACTTATCTTTTTCGACTTCATTACTTAAAAGTATAGGACATCTTTTTGAACTTTTTATGATAAGAGGGTGAAAAGTTTATAATTTTTTAATTGCATCAGTAGGACAAACAGCTAAAACTTCTTCGCCTGCTTTAGCTAAATCACCATCAAGCTTTTTATCTTTAGCTACTGCTTTATCTCCCTGCCAACTAAACACATCAGGCAAATCATTAATACATAATCCACAACTAATACATAAATCTTGCTCTACTTTTAATTTCATTTTTTTAGCTCCTTTCCAAAAATCAAAAAGTGATAAAAGCTAAACTTTTTCGCTTTTAGGTTGAGAAGGATAAGATATTTCAGCAATTGCTTTTGATATTTCTACATCATCAGATTCAACAGCTAAATCTCCAAATGATAAAAATCCAACTAACTCCCCGTCTTCAATTACTGGTAATCTTCTAATTTGATGTTCTGACATTAATTCAATAGCTTGCTTATCACTCATATCAGAAGTAGCATAAACTAAATCCTTTGACATAATATCTGCTACAGAATGATTGAAATCTTCTTTATCAGCAATACTACGAATAGCAATATCTCTATCAGTTACTATTCCTAAAGGCTTTTCGCCTTCACAAACAGGAACTGCACCTACATTTAAATCTCTCATAATCTTTGCTACATCTTTAACACTAGTTTGCGGGCCAACAGCAGAGACATTATCAGTCATTAATCTTTTAATTTTCATTTTATTTTTAGCTCCTTTCAATTCCTTTATCTTTTATAATGTACAATAGAGTTTCTTTTTAAACTTGAAAAATCATCCAAACTCTAAAAGCAAGGGACACAGATGAACACAGATAAAACCCGATTAATCACAGCGCCCTGAAGGAGACGTTTTTTGTCGACTGAGGAAGTACTCTTGGGGTGATTAGAATCAAGGACTAAAAATAATTTTTATTTAATAATTTTTTTATAAATGGTTTTAATCAGCGTGATTTTGTGTTTTATCTGCGAAAATCTGCGTCCCCTGAAATTGATTTTGCTTTCTGCATTTACTAATTCCCAGTTCCTAATTCCTAGTTCCTTTAATGTATTAATTTTCAACCTATAAAAAATTGACGCGAACCATATAAATAAAATGTTTTACACTTTCATTTATTAAGGTTATAATAATAATATCGACAGAAAAAATCATAATTGATTAAATTAATAATTATAGTAGGTAAATTAGCATATATAATAAACATTGCTAAATCTACTTATTAAAGATTTATGATTTTGAAAGGAGAGAATTTAAATGAAAAAAATTAATGATTTAATTAAGCAGCTAGCCAAAAAGCTTAAAACTGATAAAAAAATAATAGCTAAGCATATTAATCAGCTTAAAAAAGATGATAATACAAAATTTGATTTAAATAAAAGTATAAGTGAAAAAGAATATAATCTTTTAGTTAAATTATTTAAAGAACATCTGTTTTCTAAAAAACGAATAATTATCTCTTATGTATTAGTCAATCAGCTACGCAAATTAGTCAATGATAGTAATATTTTATTTCAGGTAACTAAAAGAACTAAATTTAAACAACAACAAAGTTTAAATGAATTAGAGGAGTTACCAAACTATATTCAAAATGAATATTTAAAAGCTGCTGATAAAATATTAAACTGGATTGAATATAGCTTTATCTCTACGGAAACTTCAAAAATAATTTCTGATATTAAACCCGGAGCTACAATTGAAAATCAAACAATTGATCTTAGAATCACCTTTTATGAAAAAAAGCATCCACAAGATCTAAACCTCATCTTTAAAAAAGAACCTAACTCTTTAAAAAGACTAACTTGGACAGAATTAACTAATAATTTAAACTGCATTAAAAAAATCAATCCTGAGTTCAACAATATATTTGATTGTTCTAAAAACTTTTTATCTAAACTCGCTGACTTTTTACAAGAGACTAAAAATCCAAAGTTAATTAAAAAATTCTTTAAAAGAATTACTGTATCACCAACATATTATGAAATTATTATCGAACCTGAAATTTTAATTATTGATTTTTCAAATATTAAATTACCCTCAAAAATAAAAGTAAACTACAATCAAGCTAAAGATATCTTATATTTAAATTTTAATAACCAATTTGATTTAAAGTGTGAATTAAAAGAAATAGAAGAAGATACTATTTTTACAGTTAAATTTAATGATATTCCTAGTGATTTAGAATTAATTAGTGTTTAAAATAAAAAACTGGCTTCCTAATTAGGAAGCCAGTTTTTTTATTTATGAGTACATTTTAAAATATTCTTCTTTATTTGGAATATAGCCTAAAATCGCAGCACTAGCAGCTACTTGTGCACTACCAAGATAAGTCTTAGCATCAGCAGGTCCAATTCTTGATTGATAATTTCTAGTAGTAGTAGTTAAAGCTGTAGCATTAGAACCAATGCGGCGTTTATTACCCATACACAAACCACAACCAGGCATAATCACAGTAGCTCCAGCATCTGTCAAATCAGCTAAACTACCATCAGCAGCTAATTGTTGATAAATATCTTTAGAAGCAGGTGAAACAACAAAATTAACTCCTGGAGCAACTTGTTTACCGGCAACAATTTTTGCTGCATCTCTAATACTAGCTAAATCACCACCAACACAACTACCAATAAATACCTCATCTAATTCAACTCCAGCCACTTCAGAAATATAAGCTACATTATCAGGATGATGTGGCTTAGCAACTAATGGTTCTTCAACCTCTGCTAAAGGAATCTCAACAGTTGCTGCATATTCAGCCTCTTCATCAGCCTCTAATAATAACGGATCTGCTAAAAACTCTTCCATTGCTTTAATATTTCGTTGCACAGACGGTGAACTTTTAGCATCAGGGCGAGATTTTAAATACTCTAAATTATCCATTATAGCAGTTATAGTTTTATCATCTGGTGGAACTATTCCAGCCGATGCACTTCTTTCAGCTACTGCATTAGTTAAAATATAACGCTTATCAGAGTCTAAAAATTCAACACCTTCCATTTCAATAATTCGACCATTATATACTTCTTTACCAACAGTTTCTTCAGCGTAAACAACTAAAGTAGATACAAGGTCTCTAGCAGTAATTCCTTCTTTCGGCTCACCTTTAAAAACAACTCTAACTGATTCATCCATTGTTAAATCCTGCTTACCATATTTCATTGCACCAGCTACAATATCAGAAGCAGCAGGAAAAGAGATTCCAAAAGGTGTTCTAGTATGAGAATCACCACCTACAATAATATCAGTCGGCAATACAAAACGATTTGCTATTGTGTGAATAATCCCTTCACCAGGTTCTAAAGCTACTCCACCCTTTTCTTTAGTAAAATCAGTTAAAAATTTATGCATATCTCTTTCTTCACTAGATGGACATTCTCCTGTATGACAAAGCGATTGCACTACAAAATCAGAACCAAAATCGCCTCCAGCCATTGATTGATATTCATCAAAAGTCATTGGCCCTGTAGTATCTTGAGAAAATACTCCTCTAACCTCTACAGTTGCTGTTTCACCAGGCAAAATAGTATTTTTGTTATCTAAACGATTAAAACCAACAATTTTTTGGGCCAACGTCTGTGGTGCATCACTAGATTCAGTTAACTCAATAGTAGGAAACTGTGATTGATAGCTAATATTATTTTCATTACAATAATTAGCCGCCCATTTTTGTAGCTCTTTACCAGCATCAAAAGAAGTCATCCCGCCAGCAGAAATTTTATCTAACTGATATTGATTAGGCAGCTTAATCTCTATTTCTAAATCATCATTAACTAGCAATTTTTCCTTATCTAAATCTATTTCTAAACTATCTCCTTCTTTTATCTTATCCGTTTTAGCTTCTAAAGCTAAAATTCCTGAGGCAATTAAAGAATTTTTAAAAATTGGAGCAAAACTTTTAGCAATTACTACTCCACCTTCTTTTTTCTCAGGCTCATTTTCTAAATCATCACCTAAAATCTGTAACATAGTATAAGTAGCAGATTTTCGTGATGAACCTTCCCCTAAAGCTTCACCTGCTACAAAAAAGACAGAATCATCATCTGCTTTTAACTCTTCTAATCTAGCCAAGAAGTTTTGTTCATCCTCACGGCCATCCATTATGTATTGAGCGTGTAAAGGATGGTCAGTTCTACTATCAGCATTTTTAGATGGACTTAAATGGCCAGTAGTTAAATTATCTCCAACTGTAATTGCTAAACCATCATATTGATTAGCTAAATCCCATTCTGCAGTAAATTCAGCGTTGGCCCAGCTTGTAATTACTTTAGCTGCAAAATTATTTTCTGCTGCTAAATCAGCTAACTTTTTAAAGTCATCACGATTAACTAATACTGTATCTTTTAAAATCTCACAAATCTTTGCTTGATAATGACCCTTAGCTAATAAATCAATTAATTCAGTACTTGCTGCTCCACCTTTCATTTTTGCTAAAATATCTAATGCCTGCTCAGCAGTTAAATAATCACTTTCTAACTCTCCACTTATAATTCTAGCAAGCCCCTTTGCTTTAGCATAAGAAGAAGGGAAAGTACCTCTTCTAACTTCTTGTTTTAACAATCTAAGTAATAATTTATCAACTCTTTCACTACTAAAAATTTCAAATTCTTCTTCCTCTAAACCTGAGATTGCTAAAGCTTTAATTATAATCTCTACTTCTGTTTTAGTCAATGGCCTTGGTTTAAGACCATAGCTTTTTTTACGTGCTAATGCTTTTTGTTTATATCCAGTTAACATTTCATATAATTTATCTTTCATCTTTAAACCCCTTTCTTTTAGTGAATTTTAATCTATACTAATTATACAGAAAAGTTTATATTTTTACAAATATAAATAGAAATATTGTTGCACAATATTTCTATAGTTTACAGTTTACAGTTGACAGTTGACAGTTAAAATCAAACCCCTTACAAGCAAAGTCAAAACCTTGCTCATTGACTAAGCTCTTAAGCTTTTGACATTAAACGGTCTTGAACTTAACTGTAAACTGTAAACTGTAAACTGTAAACTAGATATTAAGTTGCAAACTGCAACTTAATATCCATGCTTCACCAAAAAAGACAGGCAATTAATTGCCTGTCTTTAAATTAATCTCGATATAATACTGTAGTACTAATTTTAGCTACTGAAATACTTTCAGCAGTTCTGATTTTAAGTGGATATGTTCCGGCAATTTGATCACTAACTACAAACTTCCACTCAGCTTCAAAAGGTAAGAAAACCCTTTTACTCTCCCAATGTGGATTATGAATTACCACAATATCTTTCCAACTATCTCCATTAGCATTGCCCTTTAATCTAAAAGCAATCATTCCATTAGAAACATTGAAAAATTCTAAATGCTTTCTTATCATTTCGTTACTATTCATTCTAAAAGCTGGGTGTTCTTTACGCAGTTTAATTAAACCTTTATGATATTCATAAACTTTATAATTTTCAGCTTTACGCTCCCATTTTAATTGATTAATTCCATCAGGGTGACTATAACTATTTTCAATTCCATGCTTAGTCCGTAAAAATTCAACCCCACCATGAAAAAATGGAATTCCTTGAGCAGTTAATAAAATTGCACTACATA
>LFFM01003112.1_pt1 | contig 10595 bp, 12 predicted proteins | sample 643131 | NCBI WGS metagenome assembly LFFM01 (sample SAMN03777445, study PRJNA286221) | soda lake metagenome | biome: soda lake; feature: Kulunda steppe; material: water; isolation source: sample Tc-Br brine of Tanatar trona crystallizer | place: Russia: Kulunda steppe | collected 2011-07 | reverse complement strand
GGGTGCTGTGGGTAGAGGTAACTCTCTCAGAAATATTCGAATTTTCACGTCCGATTTTAGGAAAACGATGATGAAGTGAGGCCCCCACCCCACCCTTAACAGAGATCCCCCAATCCCTGTTATAGGATGGTAAAGACGTGTGGGTAAAAACGGTTTGTAATTTCATCCACATAATCAAAACAATGCAGAGAAATTTTGAAAAAGAGAAAGTATATTAGGAGTTACTTTGTAGGAATCCCTTGTGTGTTCAAATCACATGACAGACAGAAGGCCGCCCCTTGAGATCATCATCGAGAAGATCGAAGAAATAGAAGGCGAGGGAGCGTGTTCAGTAAAAGAGCCACTCTACAGCGTCGTTGACGTTGAAGCACTGGAGGGAATATTCGCCGGTCGACAGACAAATGGAACAGTCACATTTGACTGGGATGACCGGACTATAACTGTCTGTCAATCGGGGTCTGTAAAAGTGATCTAATTAGTAACTTCATTTATGCCAGACTCTACGAATGAGAGTCTGTGGAGGCAAGGCAAAGAAGCAAGAAGCCTGTAAAATTGTCCCACACTGGGAGTATGGGGAAAACTTGCTCCCATCGGTCATTTGCACCCTGAAGCGTGCTAACATGGTAGAATTACCGGCAAACGCGCCTCAGAAGTAATAGACCATCTACAGGTGTAAGTAAAGACAAACTTCGTAGGAATAAGTTACGAATAACAGGGCAAGTTCCGTCTTTACTTGACAACCAACACCTGTCAGTTAGCGTTCTTCTGAGAAATCCGGTCATAGTATATAAATCTTCCTGTCCTTTATATAGGGTTGTATATTAGTAGGGGTAAGGAAGAAACATTTGAGGGCACGTAACAGTGACCGACATTTCTCACTGGATGTGTTCTTTCACTTTTCAGCTTCCTTGAGTTTTTAACTGATTGCCATAGTCAACTTTTCATGGCAATCTGTGGGTTGGTGTGTATAGATCGTTCCGCCAACTTACAAACACCTCTTGTTTCATAGGAGACTATGGATTGAGCAAGGGGAAATTAGTTTTATTGAGATAGGCTCGTTCCGCATCGTAGAAGTTCCACTACTCAAATACGTCAGTGACACGTATTAGTGGAACTCACCATGATCGGGAGAGTGCTCAGTAAAACAAAACAGATCAGATAATCGTGGCAGTACAGGCGGTGTTGGCAAGTTCTCTTTACCCGGTCTGACAATTTTTTGATAAATGGCAACTAACGAAGTAACCGGGAAAACGGCGGAGGAGATCGAACAGATGCGAGAAGAACATTCTCGTCTCGTTCCCTTTGATGACAACTACTGCCTGTCGAAAATACCACGGCAGCCTGACGACTACGACGGCCCACGGCGATTTTGCGTCTCACGATGCGTTAAGCGGAACGGGCGTTGTAAGCACCACGGAGGGTGTGTTGTACCGAGACTGGAAAACTTAGACAAGCTGGGAAATTTAAAACACGGAATGTACGCCACAGACGAACACTTGAAGCAGACGATGAGCGACCGCGAAGAGGAACTCTACGAATGGGTTCTCTCGTGGCCTGAGGTCTATGAGATTGATCTCGAATCAGATCCTTCTACAGCTCACGACTTCCAGACCCTCGCCGTCGAGATCGTCAGGGAAGCACGCGGCAAAGACTACATTCTGAGTAACGGCGAGATTACGGAACGCGGTGTCTATCTGCCCGATGGACAGCAGATCGATACCGAAGAGATCCCGAACTCATTGTCGGAAACAATGGCTTCGCAGGTTCGTCTGATCCAGAAGATCAAGACTTCGCTTGGGATTACTCGCAAGCAGCAGATGAAAGACGATCAAACGCAGTCTGCTCACGAGATCATGGACGGGATCGTCGATGTGATGGGCGGCCTCGTAAACGAAAACGACGGTTACGATCCTGACTCATTTGACGATGAGTGATGCAGTCTGACGGTAGTTCATATTCTTCAGCTGGTCCGGGTGTCGGTGTCAGTAACCCGGACACGGTTTCGAAATACAACGTTACTCAGGGTGGCATAAAGACCGGCCTGATCATTCGGTGGGACGGAAACGAATACACGAAAAAAGACTGCTGGATTCGCGCCGAAATTGACGACGTTATCTCTCTGAAAGAATATGAATAAGATAGTTGCATCATTCGCTGAGGAAGCCGGTATTTCCGAAGACGAGATTGTGCAACGGTGGCGCGGTCGACCGGATCGTATCGCACAGGATCTTTTTCAAGTCGCAGACAGCGACACTGGAGAAGTAGGCGATCTACAGCTGTTCGAGCCGTACCAGCCGAAGATTATGCACGCCTATTTTTACGGCGATGCGTCTACGCTGAACATTTACAAGGGCCGCCGTATTGGTGTCTCGTTCATTATCGTCGTCTGTATAGCGATTGACGGGCTAATCAACCCGAATGCGTTCTTTCCGATTGTTTCTTCGAAAGAAGAGCAGGCGCAGGCACGTATTCGTGACCTGAAGACCCTATTTGAGAACGCTCGTATCGAGATCCCGTTCGCTAAAACGCCCACTCAGGGCGAGATTGTGCTCTGGAATGGGGCACGATTCAAGGCGTACACGGGCAACCCGAAGGGTGCTCGTGGTGATGACAGTGCCAAAACCGTCTTTATTGACGAGATGGCGTTCCTTGAAGACCAAGAGGCGACGAGTCGGGCGTTCAGTCCGTTCGTTTCTCTTGGTACGAACGGGCTGATGGTCGAAGTTTCCACGCCGGAAGCGATGAACGACCTGTTCATGCGTAACCACGAGCGGGGAACCGACACTGGTTGCGATGAAGACGGAAACATGATCGGAACGATCTCGATCAAGCAACCGTCGTTCAAGAACGCAGAGGAGATCGACGTTGAGGTGTCCCTGTTCGATCAGGAGGTCGTCCCAGCTCGTCCCGATCTAAATCTACAGGTGGTAGAGGGAGATCGGCTCAAAGATCCACAGGGGTTCGCACAGGAGTACCTGTGCAGGCCCATTGACGACAGTTATCGGTTCTTCAACGAGGAATCGGTGGTTCGAGCACAGGATCGGTCGATCAAACCGAGCTATCACTACGGGATTTACTCCCCGAAACAGCCCGGATTCATGCGTACAATGGCCGTCGACATTGGCATTGACCATGACGACACTGTGTTGTCGGTCTATGATCACGTCGCTGAGAAGCGAAATCAGCGATATTTCGAGGTTGTAGACAACGAAGTGCTTGCGGAAGCGGGCATACAGAACCCAGATCGGGGTAATGCAATCCATGTAGCCCATCGAATCGCGCAAGTTCACTCTCAAATGGAAGTGGACTACGTGATCATGGACAAGACTGGCCCCGGTGAGACGTTCCAGCGTATCATCGAGGAGAAACTCGGTCGACAGGTGATCGGGTTCAATTTCTCCGATCAAGAGGCCGTGAGCGACATGATGGGCGACATGAACGCTGCTCTTCGTAACGATCAGGTCACGCTTGCGAAGGACGAGGAGATGTACGACCAGCTGATCTCCATTGTCAAGGAGAAAAAGCGCGATGGGGCGAAACCGAAGTTCTCAGGAAAAGAATACTCCGAGAGTGGTAAGGACGACATTGCTATCGCGTGCGTTCTGGGGGCCTTCCCACCGGGTTTGAGTGTCCAGCCGGTCACTAATCCGGTAGCGAAGAAGCCCAGCTCAGGACGGCCCACAGAGGGCCTTACAATGCCCGGACAGATTGAAGAACAACCTCCCGCTGAAACACCGAAAGTAGCAAAGGTGGCATACGGATCTCGTTCCGTTTCTCGAAAGTCACGGAAACAATATTCTCCACGCTACGCTCGGCGTCGTTCCGGCTACTGATTTATCTAATCTAATCTATGAGTGATGTAAAAAACGCCATGATGAAGCGGGCCGCTGACGGGCGGATTGGCTTCAATCTTGAGCAACCTACGGCAGTAATCAAGCGTCCCGCTGGTGCTTCTGGTCGGCCAGAAGTCAGTGAGCCGCCCGAACAGAATATCGATAAATATCGGATCATTGCTGATACAGATCCGCACATTGCAGAGGGTATTGACACGCTGGTCGACTACCTCGTCGGATCTGGTTTCTCGATTCATCCTGCCAACATTCCGTACACGGATCAGGAGCAAACAGACGAGGACATTGCGGCCTTCAAGCTGCTAATTGAAACCTCTGAGTTCGAGCCAGTCATTTACGAATGGGTCTGGCACGCTCTGGTCGACGGAACGGCGTTTTTGGAGATTGTCGTTGAAGACGACGTATTCAAGCCGAAATTGCTCCCCACGGAGCGAATGAAGATTCAAACCGACGAGTACGGTGACATTGAAGAGTACTTGATGGAGCGAGAGGACGGTGGCGATGATATTCAGTTCGGCCCATACGACGTTGCTGAACTCTCCTTTCACAAGCACCCCGGAGAAGACTTCGGTCACTCACTCGTCCAACGGATCGAGGAGCAGGCCGACTTCTTGCGCGATATGGAGATCGACCTTGCGAGGTTCATCTCTACGAAGGCGTATCCTCCGGTGCTTTGGAAATGTGGAACGGATGATCGTCCGTGGAGTACCAATCAGATCGAAGAATGGCTTGATACTGTCGAGCAGATCGAGCCAGAATCCATGCTTGCAGTCGGTCACGACATTGATCACGACATTATCGGTGTCACAAGCACGTCTCAATCGGCGGGTATGTTGAATCTCGATACGACGTTCAAGCACCTTCAACAGCGCATTGCAGCTGGGCTTGGTGTTCCTGCATTCCTTCTCAATATGGACGCAGACGTGGGGCGGAACGACGCAATCACCCTGATGCCGAAGTTCGACCGGCGCATTCAGCGGTATCGTTCCATCATTCGGAACGTTATTCGATACCAAATCTTCGTATCGATTCTCGGCCACCCAAACCCAGAAGATTACTCGGAGCTTCCGCCAGCCTACGAGTTTGGCGAGCACTCTTCTGATGAAGGTCGCTTAGAGATCGACTCCGCGATCAAACTCTTCAATGAAGGGTTCCTGACTCGTGAAGCGTTTTCCAAGCGTGTCGGGATTGACCCAGAGACAGAGCTTCCCGATGACAGCGAACTTGACGAGATCGTTGGTCTGTTACAGAACCTACGCGGTACTGGTGACGCCATACAGAATCCAAATGGCGGCAGACCAACGGACACGGGAGGCGGGGCCGAGTCTTCTGGAAACGAGGTGCAATCGCGTCAGAATCCAGAACGAGATTCATCCGATGGTAGAAACGAACGCGACGTAACCAATGAATGATCTCTTGGCCGAAGCTGACGATTTGGTGGATTCAATGACCGAAAAGAACGAAATTACACACAAGCAGGAAGAATTACTCTACAAGATCCTAAAGGCTACTTCGGAAAACGGCAAGACGATTCAATCAGTCGAAGCAAATTTGTCTGCGTTGACTACGAGGTACGTAGCCGAATCTGAATACCGCGATCAGCGGATCAACAAACTCGAAAGTCGCGTTGACCGTCTCGCTATCATCATCTCCGGGGCATTGTTCGTTATTTCTGCGATGCTCGTGGCCTTCATGGGATATTTGGTCAATCTGTTGTAGAGTGACCGATGATATTACATGACGAAACAATTTGAAATAGACGAAGAACTGTCCTTTGGCGTTTCTTTTTCTCGACCAGACAGAATCCTTCGCGGTGATGGCTTTAACAAGTACGGAGTGAAGGAATACGAAGACGGATCGATTGACGTTATCTTTGCGGCTATGCAGCCGGGAGTTCGCAAAGGTATCCGAATCACAGATCAGTTCTTGGCACGAGTTGCCGGGAACTACTCAGATCCTGTTCCAATGCAGTTGGATCACTCTTCGGGACAACTGTCCAACGTCGGTCAGCTGAAGGGTGTGCGATATGCGGATGACTTCCTCCGCGTTCTTGCACACGTTCCGAACACCGGAAATAGCGTCCGTAGCGACGTTATCTCCGACTTTACGCACGACCCACCAGCCATCAATGACGGATCTGTTGGTTTTGGGAACGATTATCGCATTGAGCGCAACGACGCAGGAGAGCCTGAGTTCGTTGACGCGACTATCGCGGAGTTCTCATTGACGCCATTCCCCGCCGGATATGGGAAGGATGGCGGCCTCTCGCCGCAATTTACGCGAGCAGCCAGAGAAGCTGGTGTGTTCAGCAAGCAAGAAACGGAAGAGCAGCCGGTGTCGCACCTTCGGGGAACGAGCCGGGCACGATTTACTACAATCTAACTATATTATGGCAATTCGAAAAATTGAACTTGAAACTCCCATCGATGAACTGAGCGAGGCAGACCTTCTGGAAACGTTTTCGGACGTTATGGAGGCCCACGAGAGCAACGTTGAGGAATACGAAGCTCTTGAAGCAGAAGCGGGTAAAGCTACCCAGTATTCTGAAGAGATCGAGGGCCTTGAGGCCGATCTCGGTGAGGCAAAACTCTACTTCTCGGCAAAGGCCTCTGAAGTCACGAATATCAGCGAGGATCTCCTTGCGGAACGGTTCTCGATGACTGAGCTTGTCGAAATGGCAGGCAAAGCAGACGAAGCAGCCGAAGTTGAGTTCTCGGAAGGCGGCTGTGGTGTTGAGGGTTGTAATGGCCCAGACGACTGTGCCGATCCCGATGACGACGACTGTGCCGATGACGAGGCAGCCTCTGTGTTTGCAGAAAAACCACAGAAGTCACCTGCATTCTCTGCTGACGCTCTTGCTGCTCGAAAAGAGGCAGCTCGACAGCGACTTAGTGGTGTTGACGGGATCACCCTGTAAACCACGAATTATCTAATCTAATCTACATCTATTATGGAACACGATATTGGAATTGCGACCGCTGGTGCTGAACAGCCTATCAACCGACACGGAGCCATTGCAGGAGCCGTCATTCACGAGGGCGACCTCGTTGGCGTCGACGGGGATGGTCACATGGTTCAGGCCGATGCCGCTGCTGGTGCAGACCAGCAGCCTGCACTCGGTGCTGCACTAACCCCCGCTGATGATCTTGACAACTACAGTCAGGAAGAAGTTAAGCTCGTAATTGAAGCGGAACGCGCACTCGTTGGCCGTGACCGCGTTTCAACGACCGCGTATGGCGTTGAAGTCGAGAATGGAGCTGGTGACTGGGAATTTGCCCCCGGTGAGCCTGTCTATCTCGGTGTTGGTGGCGGATACACGCAGACCGCCCCTTCCGCAACTGGTGAGTTGATTCAGGTTGTTGGAACGGCTCTGACTGAAGACCGAATCATGCTCGCAGTGCAGCCTGCATACGACTGGTCGGCCTGAACTGACTGAAGAACACACACTGTTAATATAAAATTTTAGATATATCTATGGCAATTTACCGCGAAATCAGTACGAAGGACGACGTTCCACTAAGCGACCTCCTTCTCGACGCTGTGGCAGAGATCGACCTATTCAACGAAGCGGAACGTCCTTTCCGCGAAATGCTGGCTCAGACTGTTACTGAGCGAACTTTCCGTGTTCACACTGGTGATCTGACGTGGGAAGAACTCGCAGAGGGTGAGCACGCCCGTACCGGACGCCTCGACAGCAGCGAGATGGCGTTCTCGGTCAAGAAATACGGTCGTTCGCTCGGTTACTCGCAGGAGTTCATCGAGGACAACACCGCAGACATTGTTCGACGACAGTTCCAGAAGCTCGTCGAGGGAGCACTACAGAAAGAACACGAGGTTCTTATGGACATTGTTCGGAACGGCTGGGCAGACGGCAGCAACCTCTGGTTCGAGCCAGAAGACTACGGTGCGTATGAGTTCGACAAGACTCACAACCACGTCTTCGAGGATTCGGAGCACCTTCTCGACACCCAGACTTCGGGAACTGCAACGCAGCACATCCGTGCCGCAAACGCAGAGCTTCGACACCACGGCAAACGCCCAACCTTCGCTCTCATGAGCAACGACTCGGCCAACAGTTTCGTTGACGAGCTTGCATACGACGCGAAGTACCTGATCCCCGAAGCCGATGGTATGGTTTCGACCTCTCTTCCAGAGACTACGATTCAGGTCGACGGTACGTTCTGTCTTCAGACGCCGTGGCTCACTGACGATGAGGTTCACGTCATTGCTGGTGACGAGCGACCTCTGTACTTCCACGAGGCACGTCCCGTTCAGCTCACTCAGGGCGAATGGGGCGGCCCTGTCGGTGATCCGGGTCAGCTGCTCGGCAGCTACGGTTCGGTTCGATACGGAGCCGTCATTGGCGATCCCCTCGCTGGTGTTCGGTTCAACATGACGGATCTCGCCTGATCGAGCTTCCGCATTCACATTTTAGCGCGACTCTATTTACAAAATGGCTGAAAATATACAAGAATTAATCGGAGAGGTTCGCGCTTTGACGAGCTACAATGAGAACCTGATCAACGAAGTTGAGATGAATCAACTCGCTGAAATGGCGATCACTGAGGTCAAGGGAATCACACGCAATCCAGAGTTGGAAGTGTTCAACGTACCAGAGGCGGAACGAGCCGCATTCTGGTCGTGCTGCTTGTTCTGTAAGATTCACATGGGTGAGTTGGATGGTGTCGACTTCAGTCTCGGTGAGATCAATATCCGGCAGATGCCAATTCGAGACATTACTCGTGTCTGGTATCGCCAGCTCGATTACTACATCAATCTGCTTCGAAGTGGTGACAACACAGCTGCGATCACACAGGTACGCCGACTTGATCGGCAATACGAACGATGACCGATAATTCAGACGATATTGGAACTGGTGCAGATACTGGTGACGATACAATCTATCCTCAGCGGAACCCGTTCGTCAAGATTCTCAGCGCACGTTCGAAGACAGTCAATCTGATTTTCGAACGAGCTGGCCGAGAGGTGGACATTTACCGGGAAGTCGATCTCGGAACAGAGGACGCCTACGGCAAGGAAGACGAGGACAAGATTTGGGTAGGAACTGAGCCTGCCATCATGTATTATCCGGGCACGAGTCCCGGTGGTGCGCGTCCAGATCGGCGCGAAGAGCGTTACGGAGAACGTGTTTACTGGGAGCCTCATATGTTCTTCCGATTCGACGCCGACGTGCAGGAAAAGGATATTATCCACTTTCCGATGCCACGATACCCGGAGAATCAGGGCGGCAAAGAGCAGCTATGGGAGCTTGAGACGCTCATTCCTTACGAGACTCACATACACACGCAATTGCAGCGGTTCGTAGAGCAGTAGTTCACTTTCTATGGCTGGTAAGAAGCTCAAAATCAACGTCAGTGTCAACAAGAATGCCATCCCGAAGCGCATCAAATCATCAATCAAAGATGGTATGCGTTTCTCGGCGTGGGAACTTGTAGAAAAAGGACAGGACGTTGCCGAGAGCCGGATTATTCAGCGCGATGCAATTTGGCAGTGGGATCTCATTGGTTCCTTTGAGACGCACAACAAGGGCCACGCACGCGGTCGTACCGCGATCCTGATGAATGACGCCGACCACGCGGCGGCGGTAGACGAGGGAGCTAAATACGGCAAAAAGGGGCCGCCACTCGCTCCGCTCATTCTGTATTTGATGAGCAAATGGGGCAGTGCGGGGTTCAGTAATGGGCCACAGTTGATGCCCGGCTCAAGTGGCGATTCGGGAACTGGCAGGCAGAAAAACGACGACGTTCCAGAGAACTGGGAACGTTTTGATCTCAACAATCCCGAAGGCTCGTTCGATTCGTTCTACTACGGACAGTCCGTCAATATCTACGACAGCCAGTCAGATAGTTATCTGAGTGGTGTTGTTCGTCTGAAATCTGACTCCTTTGTTGACATAGAAATCAACGGAGAAGTAGAACGCATCTTTTTCGGAGATAACAATCGCTTCCGCGTACTCGCAGGTATGCGGTTTGGTGATCTTTCTCCAGCAGACCAGCTTGGTCTTATCAATCAGTCGTTCCTGAACACGGTTCGGCGTGAAGACGTATCTGGTATTTGGCCTGAGGCGTATGAAGATATGCCTGAGCCGCAACTGAGCGAGGTTACTGATGAACTTCTTAGTTTTGCGGAAGGCGGGAAGGATCGTCGCTCGATGATGCGTTCTGTTGATTCGCTACAGGCGATTGTAGCACTCAGAGAGTCATACGTTGCTGATACGAATACAGACGCGCACATTGGTCGCAGAGGCAATCACGGACTCACTGCACGGTCTACGTTTGGTTCGAGGATATGGGATCGAGGCGGAACGCGCTTCGAACGTAATCACGATCTCGATACCTACAACCACGAGTTTGGTCACTTGTGGCTGAATGCTCACGGATATGGATACGATACCAACAAAGAGCATTCACAGCTTGGAAGCTATACTCGCGGCGATCTCCTCGACTGGGATATTGATACAGACGGATTCACGAATGACTTCGCGGCTCACACCGATCCTGAGCTGTTCATGCTGTTCGAGCACACCGACAGGAACAACGCTGTCGGGTGGGAGAACATTGTCGAAGACGTACCTGACTACTACGATGATCTCTGGATTCCCGGTCGAGACAACCACGAGGAGTTTCCCGGTAATGATCTACTTGATCCGAATAATCCAAGAATCAACAACGGGGACGGCCTCGTAGTCGAATGGGATACTGGTCTATTATCGGAGTACGAAAT
>LFFM01003111.1_pt1 | contig 10598 bp, 9 predicted proteins | sample 643131 | NCBI WGS metagenome assembly LFFM01 (sample SAMN03777445, study PRJNA286221) | soda lake metagenome | biome: soda lake; feature: Kulunda steppe; material: water; isolation source: sample Tc-Br brine of Tanatar trona crystallizer | place: Russia: Kulunda steppe | collected 2011-07 | reverse complement strand
GCTTTGCCTGATATCGAGTCGATTAACCGGCTCGCCACAGTTGGATTCACGATGGTCAATCTCGGTCGCAATCACTGGTACAATACCACTTTCAATCAAACTGAAATCATAGAATTTGAACGCGGATCGCTTTTTGTCGAGTGAATACACCGACATAAGACTGATACAGCGGATGAAAATTTCGATTATACTGAAAGAACATTTCCCTTGTTGATTTCGTCGCATGCTCATGTATAGCAGTTGCTACCTAGTTCTGAGCAGAATTTACAATTGACAAAAACGTGACTTCAACAACTAAATTACAACAGTACGTTTGTAAAGGACATTTAATTCGGTAAACTCAATTTTTTCTTGAGCCACTTCTAGTGATAGAACTGAAATACTTTGGCGTGCCATAGACTTTCAAACGTTTTCAAAATATCTGAATTCCAATTTCATACTGTTGGCACTTTCTGAATAACCCGATTCAGCCCTCAGTTCCCCGACTGTAATAACCACAACAGAACATGATGGTTCTGGCTTGTTGGCTCCTCTAAGGAGTGTCGTCACGGGTAACTGATATTGATGCTGATCAGGTCCGCTGCACGGAGAACTTTTTCTGGCAAATCTTTTCGAAACCGATCCCCCTTGATTCTGCTAGCTGGACCTGAGACGCTCACTGCACCCAGTACTTTGTCATCGTTAACAATCGGGGCAGCAATACACCGTTGATTTTGGATGCGCTCGCCGTCGTCTAGGGCAAACCCACGTTCTTTGATTTTGGTGAGTTCTGATTTCAACATGGCCATGTCCGTCGTCGTGTTTGCCGTCGCTTCTGGAAGCCCGTGGTAGTCCACGATAGCTTCAAGACGTTGTTCTGGCAGGTGCGTGAGGATGGCCTTTCCGAGCGCGTTGCAGTGGAGATGTACGCGCTTACCTGCGAAGCTGTCGAATGAGACTGCTTTCTCACCCTTTGCCTGGTATAGGTGGATCCCTTTGCCATGTTCTTCGACCATCAAATTCACCAGTTCGCCCGTTTCCTTGGCGAGATTATCGACCTCGTTTTTTCCTTCCAAATACAACGGTGTCTGGTTGCGAACGTGACCACCTAGTTCTAAGAATTTGAACCCGATCTGGTACTCTCCCGACTCATCCTTCAATATGTATCCCATTTCTTCAAGTGTGCTGAGGTGGTTGTGAACGGTGCTCACGGGCATTTCAAATTCTTTTGATATATCTGAAAGGGTCGTGTTGTCCATCTCTTTGATCCCTTCTGCGATTTCTAAGGAGGTGCGAACCGTGTTGACCGGATTCGTGGCTTCTATGTCCATGTGACAAGTTAGTGATTGTCAGGGAGTAATAAAATACTTTCCATTATTCTGAAATAGGTGATATGTTCGGAGGCCATCGCCGATTCCACTGGTCGCAAAAAAAGTTGCGTCAATAGCCACATATCTCGGCTGACTGATCGAATTCTACGGACAGTGAGGTAGTGATCTTTGTATCGCAGCGTCTTACATTTCGAATGTTTTAATAGTAGCCGGAAAATCGTTCACATATGTCTGAGTACTCCCAAAGAGTGTGCCAGCTTACGCCAAGTGCGACCGTTCGGATCAGCGACAGAGCCGAGCAGCTCAGGTCAGAGGGCGTCGATATCATCGATATGAGCGCTGGAGACCCGGATTTCTCCACACCTGCAAACATTTCTGAAGTCGCAAAACGAGCCATCGACGATGGCGACACACACTACACTGCGTCCCGCGGAATCGACGAACTCCGATCCTCAATTGTAGATAAGCTCCAGTCGGAGAACGATATCCCCGCTACGGAAGACGGCGTCGTGGTGACCCCCGGAGCGAAGCAAGGTATCTTTGAAGTATTATCGGCTCTGATTGAGACGGGAGACGAGGTCGCCGTTTTGGATCCTGCGTGGGTTTCTTATGAATCGCTAATCAAGTTTGTCGGCGGTTCGGTGACTCGCGTACGGATGGATCCCGAAACCGGGTTTTCGCTGGGCTCGGTCGACCTTTCCAAGGCGGTCAGCGACGACACGAAGGCAATGATCGTCAATACACCCGCCAACCCGACCGGCGCCGTTTACTCGCGAGAGGAGTTGTCTCGGATCGGCGAACTCGCGGTCGAACATGACATCTGGCTTATTGCTGACGAGATCTACGAGAAACTCATCTACGAGGGGGAGCACCACTCCCTGGCCGCCATGGACGGGTTGTTCGACCGAACGATTACGATCAACGGTCTCTCGAAGTCACATGCGATGACTGGCTGGCGACTCGGGTACTACGCTGGTCCAAAAGAGACGATCGATCAGGCTGCGAAGGTCCACTCACACACCGTTACTTGTGCAACGAGTTTCGTGCAGCGTGGCGCAATCGAGGCACTGGAAGGAGACCAATGGGCTGTCGAGGAGATGCGGAGCGAATTCCACTCTCGACGTGATCTTCTAATGAATAAGCTTGACGAGTATGGCGTCGAGATTCCGGCGCCACAAGGCGCCTTCTATGCCTTCATTCCACTGGCATCGAGCGACGATATCGAACTGTGCGAACGGATGCTCACGGAGGACCATGTCGCGACCACGCCCGGGAGCGCTTTCGGTGTGAGCGGCTATGCGAGGATCTCCTACGCGAACTCCAAGTCATCTATCGAAGAAGGAATCGATCGAATTGGAAAGTACTTGGGTCAGTCTTCCCGATCCAACCAGTAATCGAACGAACGGCCGGGGACGAAAATGTCCAGACCGATCGCTTCCGTGTCGCCTTCGTTTTCCACGCTATGCTCCTCCCAAGATTCGAGATAGACTGAATCGTATTGTTCAGCACGTTGGGTGTCGTCCTCCGTGTGGATGGTCAGCTCCCCCTGGAGGACAACACAGACCTGTTCGTTCTCGTGATTATGCATTGGTGACTGGTGGCCCGGGGGTTTCGTAAACCACTCGAGCGAAATCGCTTCATCTCCTGCTAGGGCGATACGTTCCCAGCCTTCTTCAGGTGAGTATTGGTCCGCCTGCTCGAAGTTGACAAGCTCCATGCGACTTTCTGTTTATCCTACTCGTATAATAACTTTTGCTATTCGAACAGTTTCGTGGCTGCATACACACTTTCTTTCACAATTTTTTCAGTCAATTAGTTCCTAATCCCGCGAATTACATTAGCCATTCCCTTCGTGAAGCCGTGAAAACCCGATTGTGTAATCACGAGTCGTCTCCCCAGTCATTGGCACCTCCAGACCCCCCCTACGAACAGGACTCCCAGAATGAAGAAGAAACTGATCGATAGAATCGCGGGCGATACAGTCGATAGATCAAGAATGCCCCCTAGTAGTACAGGACTGACGAAGCCCCCGAGTGACAGCCCGGTATAGACGAAGCCGAAGCTCGTCCCGATAGACTCCGAAGACGAGAGGGATTCGACGATGCGGTCTCTCGACGGTAGAGCTAACCCGTAGGCGAATCCGACAACTGCATACAGCAACACTGCAGCGACGACTGTGCTCGATCCGATGGGGGTCGCGAGGATCAACAGTCCCCCAGCCGCGGTCGAGAGTGCTACAGCGATCACGGCGTATACGTCGTACCGATCGGTAGCGAATCCACCTATCAGCACGCCACCGGCTGCAGCGCTCATATGTACGGTAAGAGCTGTACTGGCCAGCGTATTGTTGTACCCGAACCCGTCGGTGAAAAATATTGTCGTGAACGTTTGGATTCCTTGACTCGACAACGTCGATACAAAAAACAGTCCGAAGAGTAGCAGAGTCGGGAGGTACATGAACCCGCGAACTCTCCCTATTAATGATCGCTTTTCTTCACTATCTTCACTGCTGTTCGTATGCCCGCTCTTGTGCACCCCGTCCATACATACCAGGACGAAGCTAGTGAATATGAGGCCCGCCGATCCAACGACCACGAGCGCGAATTCCCACGAGTACAACTGGCCGAGACCACCGACGACAAGGGGTGCAACTGCAAACCCTGCAAATCCGGCGAACGTATGGTAGCCGAAGTTTCGCCCCTTCCTCTCCTCGGCGGTTACGGAGTCGATCAACGCGTAATCTGCGGGATGAAAGGCTGCTTGCCCGATGCCGTTTAGCCCCATCCAGACAAGCATCCAATAATACGAGGACGAAACCCCAACCAGAATCATGGCACCGGCTGTACATGCCAGTCCTAGCACGAAGACGCGCTTCGCACCGATCATATCGACGACAACGCCTGCTGGTGTCTGGCAGAGGAACATCAAAAACGACATTGCGGTCACGAGTAAGCCAAGTTGGGCGTTCGAGAGCTCGTAATCAAGGAGAATAAGTGGAAAGACGACGGGAAGAGCGATGTAATATAGGTGGGAAAAAGATGACCAACGCTCACGAGTCCAACTATCGATCTTGACGTCTCTCGAGTAAACAATGGGAACGCACTCATTCTATGATGCGTCCGAAGATGCGAGACAGCCAATCGTTCTCGCGAGTGTTTCCGCTGCGCGGGCGCAGTCCTCCCACCGGGTCCACTCCCGAGGGCTGTGAGAAACCCCCCCAACAGAAGGTGCAAATAGCAACAGGCTGTCGGTCACTTGAGCCACGTTCACTGTATCATGAGTCGCGCCGGAATGAACGACCGAGAGCTTTGTACTACTGTTGGCAGCTGCTTTTGCAGTATTCAGACAACGGTCACTCAGCTGTGTCGGTGACTGGTCCCTGAAGCGATCAAAATCCGTCTCGACCCCTCTTTTATCTTCTAAACGTTGCAAGCACCGTCGGGAGTCGGCGATGATCTGGTCCATCAGTCGGTGGTCGGTTGCCCGACAGTCTATCGTCAGTTCGACCAACCCCGGAACAGCGCTTACGACGTTCGGATCGATACTGAGTTGACCCATTGTCGCGACTGCAGATTCGTTTCCACTCGATGCTGCGTCGCAAGCTGCCCGTTCGACAGCTAGGATGAACTCGCTGGCTGCTGCCATCGCGTCGGTCCGGCTCGACATTTCGGTCGTCCCCGCGTGATTAGTTTCTCCCGTGATTTTCACAGTACAGTTTGTGATACCCACGATGGTGTCGACTAATCCGACCGAGACGTCTCGCTGCTCCAGTCGTTTCGATTGTTCAACGTGTAACTCGCACCAGGCGTCCCACGAAGATGCATCAATCTCTGCTTTGCGATGAAAACCGATCGACTCTAAGTGCTCGGCCAGCGTCGTCCCGCCCTTGTCTTCCATCTCCAGTGCATCCTCAGCGCTTCTTTGTCCTGCCGCAACGGAGGATCCAAGCAAACCAGTCGGAAACCGAATCCCCTCTTCCTCGGTGAAGCTCACGACTTCGATCGGTCGTCGGGTTTCGATGCCGGACTCACGGATCGCGCGAACTGATTCTAGCGCTCCGTAGACCCCGAGAACCCCGTCGAAGATTCCGCCCTGTGGAACGGAGTCTAAGTGGCTTCCAGCTGCGACCGGTGCTGCCGATGGATCTGCTGAGTTCGGAACCCACCGCCCGGCGATGTTACCTACTGCATCGACTCGAACGTCGAGTCCCTCTTCTTTCATCAACTTAATTAAATACTCGCGTGCTTCTTTATCGGCAGGGCTACCAGTCAGAACTGTTCGCCCGCAACCTTCTTTTACGTCGATCGCTCCGAACTCGGCCGTCGCTTCGATGTCCGAGCGGAGCCGCTTGAGCTGGATCGAAACCATAGTTCGCATATATGTTCGCAGCTAATAAAAGTAGCTCTGACTATCGACTGGTTGTTAGCCAAAAACTCTTTTATCCACGCAATTGTTTGCCGAGACGGGATCGAAATGAACAGTAATCAGCGGATCAGAGATAACGTGCAGGACCTTCGCCGTGACTTTCACGCGTATCCGGAACCGTCATGGTGTGAATTTCGGACGACTGCGCGACTGATCCAGGAACTCAGAGAAATAGGTGTCGACGAACTCTATGTTGGCAGTGAAGCGATGGATCCAGACGAACGAATGGAGGTACCGAACCAAGACGAATTAGACCGGTGGTACCGACGAGCCAGAGAGTCCATGGGGGATCCGTCTCCATTGGCGTCGCTCGAGAACAAGTGTACCGGGGTCGTCGCTGTACTACACCAGGGCTCGGGACCGACAGTCGGACTACGAGTTGACATCGATGCGCTTCCAATTACCGAGTCGAGGCGATCTGATCACATCCCCGCTGCCAAAGGTTTCCGATCCACTAACGACGGGACTATGCACGCCTGTGGCCACGATGCACATATGACAATCGGGTTGGGAACGCTCGAAGAGGTCAAAGAAAGCGAGTTCTCCGGTACGCTGAAGATATTCTTCCAGCCAGCAGAGGAGGTCGGTGGGGGCGGAAAACCGATGTCACGGGGTGACCTGATAACAGATGTCCAATACCTGTTTGCCATCCATATCGGCCTCGGACACCCATCGGGGGAGGTGGTCGCTGGAGTTCACAGTGCTCTCGCGTTGAGCAACCTCACAGTAGAATTCGATGGCGTCTCCGCACATGCTGGAAATAGTCCGCACGCCGGTCGGAATACCGTTCAAGCGCTAGCTTCGGCCATTAAAAATCTCTACTCGATCCCTCGTCACGGCGACGGACTTACACGGGTCAACGTCGGCAACGTGCGGACGACGAACTCGACGAGCGTCGTCGCCGATCATGCAGAGTTCGAGTACGAAATCAGAGGAGGCACTAACGACTTGATGGAGTACATGAAGTCAGAAGCGAAACGGGGTATCGAAGCGGCGGCCACAGCTCACGACTGTTCGGTTAACATCGAACTCTTACATGAAACCATCAGAGCTGATAGCGACCGAGAACTCGCCGAAGTGGTGTACGACCAGGCCACCTCGAACGGTGCAGTCGATTCTGCGATCGAATGGGCTGAACTCGGCGTGAGTGAAGACGCGTGTTATCTCATGGATGCCGTCCAGTCGAACGGCGGCAAGAGCGTCTACTCCATTATTGGAACTGAACATCCGACAGGCCATCACACGAAAAGATTCGACATTGACGAAGCATCAATCGAGATTGGTATCGATGTCCTATCGAAATCTATCGAGAGAACATCGCGTGATCAGTTACATTTATGAGGAATGTCTCTCAAAGGGTAAGTGTAATGCAAGAGTCAGACGCTAGGTCAAGAAGGACGTATATGAAGACAGCTGCGACACTCGGTATCGCATCGCTAGCAGGATGTCTTGGAGGAGACGAATCAGACGAGTTCCCCTCGGAACCGATGACACACATCGTTCCGTTCAGTGAGGGAGGATCTGCCGACATATACGGGAGAAACCTCACCGAGGTAATTGGTGAGAACCTCGACCAGGAATATCGAGTCGAAAACGTACCGGGAGGGGCGTCACTCCGAGGGACCCAACAACTGTACAACGCTGACCCTGACGGTCACACGACAGGATACGTCGGCTCAAACCCCATCTCCTGGCTGGTTCAGGAACCGGACTGGGATATTCGGGAGCTCAAAGCCGTCGGTGCATACTCCACCGTCCAGTGGTCTTTAATCGCAAACGACGACGTCGCCGCCGACCTCGGATTGGAGACGACAGGCGATGTCTTCGATGCATACAACGATGGTGAATTAGAAGTAATCTCGGGCCAACAAGAGGGTGGTATCTCTCATCTGGCCGCCATGGTAATAAGGAATGATAGCAGCTACGACGTCCAGTGGGACCGATACGTCGGCTACGACGGTAGTGGCCCACTCATTCAAGCAGTCATCAGTGGCGAGGTTCCAATCGGGATATCTGCAAGCGGTGAGGTCGTCCCGGCCCGGTCGGATTTGACGGTTATTTCGTCGATGCCCTCCGGTTCGAACCTGTACATGGATGACGTACCGTCGATGGTAGACGATCACGGATTTCCTAACATCGACTTCGCCACTCGGGTGCCTGACGCACTCTACGCCCCTCCAGATACCCCCGATGACATCATCAACACGTTGACGAACTCTCTGGAAAGCGCAATCCAGTCGGACGAGATTCAGGAGTTCACGAGCGAAATGGGGTGGCCTGCAGACTATATTGGTCCCGAAATCAAAGAGGATCATGTTGACCGCATTCTTAATGAACTCCCACAGAACGTCGACTTGGACGAGATCAGGTAGTTCCGAGATATCCAGCCACCATGGTAAAGAGAACTACAATATCAGCACTGAAGACTCGGTTGCTCTCAGAGACGACGTTTGTAGTCACACTGTTGGCGATTTCCATTTACATGTTCGTGAGATCTTTCGAATATCATGAAACATCACAGACTTTTCCACAGCTCACTAGTAGTATCGTTGTCATCAGTTGTGTCCTCATTCTGATAAGCGATTATTTACCAGAACCGATTCGGCAAGCCATCACCGAGTCGCAAAGCATCGCGTCAGTGGACTCGAAGCAAGAGTTGAAACCTCAGGACGACGATGGCAACGGCGAGGTGAACCAAGCTGACGCTCCTCATTCGAACCTCTTCTCCAGTTACATCAGTGACAAAGAATTTACAGTCGTAATGATAGTGTCGTATACGGTATTGTCATATCTATTTAGTATACTGCTCGCGAGCCCGGTGTTCGGTATCGCGTACTTTCTGGGTACAGGAAAACCGTGGCACTACGCCATCGGAATGGGTGTACTAGGTGTCGCCATACCGTATCTACTGCTCGTACTTCTCTACATCCCACTTGATCAGGGTTTGCTGTTTGGAGGGATATAATGAGTGCGATCGAATCATTGTTCCAAGCCGTAGAGATTATCGCTCAGCCAACGGCAATCCTCCTGATCCTCGGTGCGGTCCTCATTGGAATCGTCGTCGGGTCACTCCCCGGCATCGGTTCAGTTTTGGGGATGATAATCTTGCTACCACTTACGCTAAGTATTGATGGGACGCTTGCAGTCGTACTACTAACTTGTATCTATTTGGGGGGGATGTATGGGGCAAGCATCTCGAGCATTCTGCTGAATGTACCGGGTTCATCAGCTGCTGTGGCGACGGCGATTGAGGGTTATCCGATGTCAACGCAAGGGAGAGCGCTTAATGCCCTCGCCGCCTCTGCCACTGCGTCGGGTATCGGGGGGATCATCTCTGTCGTCCTGCTGTTAGCAATCTCTCCGGTTCTGGTAGACATATTATTGTTGTTCGGGGCTCCCGAGTATTTTTTAATGGCTATCCTCGGGATATCACTTATTTCTGTAGTCGTGAAAACATCAATAATCAAGGGCATTACTATCGGTGCTTTCGGATTGTTATTGACCACGATTGGAATCGCACCGATCCGCCCCGAAGCTCGATATACATTCGGGGTGATTGAATTGTTTGACGGGCTAAACTACATTGCAATGATGTTAGGAATTTTCGCTATCGCTGAAATGATTAGGCTGTCTGGGAAGTCTGGCGGCATCTCCGAATCTACTGTCGGCTTGTCTGGGAGTATCGGGGAGGGCATAAAGGAAACAATCAGGCGCCCCGTCACGGTCGTAAAATCGTCAGGAATCGGCATCGGTATCGGTTCACTGCCTGGTTCGGGTGCCGAAGTGTCGAATTTCTTCGCGTACGGGGAGGCGGTGAGGAGCTTAAAAGACGAGGGCAAATGGAACGATGGCGATATCCGTGGCGTGATCGCTTCGGAATCGTCCAACAGCGCAACTGTCGGCGGAGCAATTCTGCCTACGTTGGCATTTGGTGTCCCTGGTGGAGCAGCAGCGGCAGTTCTGCTCGGCGGACTGATCATGCACGGCATCGTTCCGGGTCCCGGTCTCTTCGGCGAACAACTTCACATCACATACAGCATGGTTCTGGGAATCTTCGTCGGATCGATATTCATCGCATTATTCGGTCTCACCTTCGTCACTAGAGCAAGCTATTTGACGAAAATTGATACTGATTACATCATACCTATAGTAGTAGTGCTGGCTATGTCCGGCGTCTTCACCCTCCGTCAAAACTGGATAGATGTATTTACCATACTGATGCTCGGTTTCGTCGGATGGTACATGATAGAGTACGAGTACTCAGTCGTAGCTTTCGTCTTAGGTGCGGTTCTTGGTGAGATTGCAGAACAAAATTTCCACAGAAGTCTGAGGTTGTCGGACGGATCGTACAATATCTTTGTTAATGAACCGCTCCCTCTGCTAATGGTTATCACAATCTTCGTTTTGGTATTGGGACCGTTCATGTTTCCGTTCATTCGCCGGCGTTTAAACTCATGAGGCGCTGTTTGACACTCGCTTCAGCGGAAATATTGATTTGATAAACTTGACTTTACAAAACGAGAAGGGATACGAGCACTGATGGGATGAAAGCCTGCTAAGTGTAGCTTCAGGCGTATTCTCACTAGTTGCTCGGCTCAACTGGATAGAGCTGGCGTAGTTTGATACGAGCGTCATCAGTGGTGAATTGCCAGTCAATAGGCCGATCAATCGAATTGTGACGGTGCTGCCACGCAGCGACCTCCGCTCGGAGGGTCGCTGCGTCATAGATGCGCCGGTCAAGACACTGACGTTTGAGGATGCCAATCGAAATTTCGGCCATATTCAGCCAGCTGCCTCGCTTCGGAGTATAGTGGAACTCGAATCGATCAAGATACGCTTTCGCTTGCTCCGGTGGGAAGAAGT
>LFFM01003110.1_pt1 | contig 10601 bp, 3 predicted proteins | sample 643131 | NCBI WGS metagenome assembly LFFM01 (sample SAMN03777445, study PRJNA286221) | soda lake metagenome | biome: soda lake; feature: Kulunda steppe; material: water; isolation source: sample Tc-Br brine of Tanatar trona crystallizer | place: Russia: Kulunda steppe | collected 2011-07 | reverse complement strand
TAGTGAATTTCGAGCTGTGGGAGCAAGACTGCGACAGTTGCCTGGTTATGATGTTTCGAATACGGAGATGAGCAAAACCGTGTCACTATTAGAACGACGTGGTGCGAGTGCTATTGCGCAGGATAACAGGGATATTGCGGACATCGTAGCTGATCATGTAGCGCAAGAGTTCTTGGTGCAAATTTGTGATGAGATCTTCACCCAGAAATGCGATGATGAAGCCCCAAAGTCCTCCGTTCTTACCAAATATCAGGGGGCTTCTATTGATCGGTACACTAGTCCGGAAGTTGAAGCGGTCAAAAAACATGTCAGTGACAGAATCGATACAGAAACACAACCAGCGGACAAAGCACACAACTCAATCATCCATTCACAAATAATGCCAACAAAGAATATAGAAATCCAGGTGTCCCCGATACTCGAGCAGTTGGTGGAAAAAGACGTTGAGTCAGGAGAGTACGAGACGGTAGCTGATTTGGTTGATGATGCCTTAGGAGACTACTATATTTCCTCTAATCAAGAAAGAAATGATAACAGTTCAGTAGTATTATCAAACAATATTAATGTTAGCCTTTCACCACAATTAGAACGAATCATCAAAGATCGATTGGACTCAGAAGCTGTAGACTCCATTGACAAATACGTGTTAAACGCGATTCATAAAGAATTGGGATTAGGGACCGATCCAGTATCTATGGACGTTACACTCACAAACGGCCTCCATACGATAATTTCCGAAATCGCAAACAACAACGAACGTTATTCAGCACCTGAAGACATTATCGTCGAAGCCATCGCTAACCAGTACAATTCTATAGCAAAAGAAACACGAAATAATTTCGGAGAAGGTATGAAGGACATCGAAAGCGGTGAAGTGTCTCTTGATAATAAACTAGAGCAGTATGTTATTGAGTTATCTGATGGTACACACATACCAAAAGGAAATGAGATACATGACACACAAGCAGAAAATATGGGTGCTGCAGTCAACTACTTGATTGAAGAATATGACCTCCTGTCAAAGATTGATGTCCCTTATCACGACAGCAGCGTAGGCAGAGACTGGTTGATAGATACCAATCCACAAAGCGAGGACAACAATATGATGAAGGATCCATTTGAACTCTCGAATGATACATGTTTACAGACGAAGATGGGCGGGTCAGAAAAAATGAGCTGTCTGGAAACACTGGTAAGAGAGGTCAATCTCAAGATTACATTCAAAGGAAAGTGGGACAACTGATCATGGATTGATGTCTTCAGGATGGATGTTGACATCGCTCTCTCTGATTACTAATTGAATTTTTTAGTAGAATTAACGCTGATATCAGTTGGGATCAATATCAGCTTTTGCAGCTCGAATTGTTTCGAGTGTCTGCTGGTATGCCTCCGTGGTGTCGTTGGCTGTCCATGTCTTTGCCTTGTTGACATCGGTGAAAAACAGAGTTGCAACGATGTCTCGGTCGGGATCAGCTTGTGAGAGGGCTGCTGCGTAGGCAAGGACTTGTGGTTCGTGATGGGTGGCTCGCCGGGTGAGGAATTCAGCAGTCGATTCGTTGTCGTGTTTTCGGTCGGTTTTGTAATCGATGACGTGGTATGCGTCTGGCGTCACAATCAAGTGGTCGATGAATCCCGAGAGCTGCCCGTGTGGGAACTCCATATCAATAGGGAATTCATCGTAAGCACTCAGCACCTCCAACTGGTTGTGGAGTGAATCGAGAAAGGAGATGGCGCGATCGGCTGCAGTCTCGATGGATTGGAGATCAGACGTGGCGAGTGAAACAGGTGGGGTTGGGTTGCCGGCCGAGTGTTCTTCGTGAGTGATTTGCTGGATGAACTCCGGCCACGACTCGCGTGGTGGACGTGTTTCACAGAGCCGGTGGACTGCTTGGCCGAAGACTGCTGCTGACATGCTTCTGTTGTCGCGGTCGATGCGGTGGCGGTCGCCGGTCTCGGTTTCTGTCGGTGTCACGGGTCGGATTTGCCGTGATTCGTGGTCACGTTCGAGTTCTTTCGTGCCGTTGGTGAGTCCGGACAGCGCGGATGGTGAGAGGATGGTCTCCCAGTCAGGCGTGTAGTCGTACGTCGATCGCTGCGTGGTCGGTTCTACAGGTGGGTGTGTCGTGCTGTACGATACATCGGATGGTGGTGTTCGGACCGTGATCGAACCTGTATGCGTGTCGCCGGCGATGGAAACTGGGAGTGTGGTGGTGAACTCGCCGGTGGTTTCGAGTGTCTGCCATGCCTTGGCGGCGTCGTCGTCGGTGCCGAACAGTACGGGTTGAACCCAGTCACGCCATGATGACGGGTTTTCGGGGTCTGGTTGCGTGATCCCGGTTGAGTGGTCATCATCGCTGGTGTGTCTTCCAGTCAGAATTAGGTGGTCTTCGGCGCGAGTACAGGCAACGTACAGGATTCGTTTTTCTTCGGCGTGTTCTTCGGCGCGTCGACGGTCACGCGCCGTGTGCCGCATGAGTGTCGTTCGGTCGTCGTCGCCCCAGTTTTCAGCCGGTGTCTTGAGGCCGATTAGTGGAATCCGGTCGCCATTTACTGGGACGCGTTCGAATTCGACTGACCCGTTGCTGAGTCGGGCTTTGTCGGTAAACCCTTTGTCGAGACCGGGAACGACTACGACTGGGAATTCTTGGCCTTTGGCTTCGTGTATCGTCATGATTCGAACGCCTGAACCGGTGGCAGCGACGTTGGCTTCGGCTTCGGTTCGGCCTTGCGTTGATTGCTCTGAGAGGCGTGCGACGACGCGTGTGAGACTCGGAACGCCGTTTGCATCGAAGTCACGGAGTTTCTCACGGAATTTGTCGACGTTAGCAACGGCGGCGACGCCGCGTTCGTCTGCGGCGACAGACGTGAGATACCCTGTTTCATCGAGAATCCGGTCGATGAACTCCGTCCACGTTGTGACTCTGGGTGCCGCGGTGGTCGTGTCGGTGCCGGCGTATGACTGCCAGCGGTCGAAATCACTGGCGACGGTTTGGAGCACGTCGTCGTCGGCCGTGCGGAGACAGTCCCAGAGTGGTGTGTCGGGGTCGTGTATGGCAGCGATTGTTTCGTCGGCAACACCACATAATGGTGAGCGGAGCGTGGCGTACAGCGCGATTTCGTCGCTGGGGTCTGCGATGGCACGGAACAGTGAGACCAGCGCACGGATTTCTGAGGTCTCAAAGAACCCTTCGCCTTTCACGACGGTGTACGGGATACTGGCGTCTCGTAACGCTCGTTCGTAGTCTTTCAACGCATTCCGTGATCGAATCAAGACGGCGATATCGTCTGGTTCTACTGGTTGACCGGTCGTCTCGGAATCGGTTTCTCCGCTCCGTTCGTCGGTGATGTTCGTCTCGTTGTTGAGCAGTGCAGCGATGCGGGATGCGATGGCGGTGGCTTCGATGTCGGCCGGCTCTGATTCTGGAAGCGCTTGCAGTGCATGTTCGGCCGGCAGGTATCGGTCGCGGAGCTCATCTTCGACTGGAACGGGAATGTATTCTGTGAGTGGATCGACGTCAGGAATCGGGGTTCGACCGGGGGTGAGTGGCCCTGAGACGGCTTCGTATGGTTCGGTGCCGCCGTACGCGAAGATGCCGTCGAAGAGCCCGTTGATTGCGTGCAGTGTCGCTGGAAGCGTGCGGAAGTTGGTGACGAGTTCAGGCGCGGCGTTGATGCTTTTAGATGGCGGGTTGGCTGTATGCAGTGTGGTGACTGCGGTGTCGAACACTGTGACATCGGCGTCACGGAAGCGGTAGATGCTCTGTTTGGTGTCACCGACGACAAACACGGTGTCCGCATCGAACGTCTCGCTTGCGGTGACGAGTGATTGAATGAGCTGCCACTGGCGGGTGTTTGTATCCTGGAACTCGTCGACCATCACGTACCAAATGTCAGAGCGTAACTGATTGGCCGCTGCACTGTCGTTTTCGAGGAACTGGATGGTATGGGTGATGAGGTCGTTGTAGTCGAGGACGCCACGTTGTCGCTTGCGGTCCTCATATTTTTCGCGGGCTTGTTTGGTGAGTGAGGCGAGCGCGAGGAGATACTCGTGTGCATCACGGTCTGCGGCGACTGACGCCTCAATCGGCTGGGTATCGGGTGCGAGCGTCTCCAGAACGGTGTCGATGGTCTCTTGAAACTGTGTCGCTGTGTCGTCGCTGGCTGTTCGGAACGACTTGTTCCCAAAGTAGTTCCCCTCGCTGTACAGCTCGTTGTCGCCGTTGGTGAGGACGTCACACAGCTCAATACAGAGCGAAAGCTGTTCGATCGGGGATTGGGCGGCCAGATCATAATCATCGAGTCGGTCAGCGAATTCCAGTAATGGGTTCCCGACGTATGTCATTGGGTTTGATCCGAAGCGATCCTGGACAGCCTCGTCTGCGAGCAAGTCACATAGCGTGTGTACGTCAGGGAGCGTTGTTCGGAGTAGTTCACCGGGGTCGGCGGCGAACGGATGCAGCTCAACGAGGAACGCTTCGTAGTCGTTTGTGTCCGTGAGTGAGTTGATGTGTGAGAGCCAGGCGTCTGTCATCGCTTGTTCCGACAAGAGTCCGGTGATGACGTCTCCGAGTTTCTGCCGGTCGAACAGGGCGGCGAGGGTGCGTGTTTCCGGTGGATCTGTTTCGATGAACTCCTTGCCGACCGTGTTGATGAGGTGTGTCGCGTCGTCTTCGTCAATAACGTCGAACTGCGGGTCAATGTCCGGGTGTTGTATCGCGTACTCTTCGAGGATGCGTCCACAAAACCCGTGTGTGGTGTCGATGTAACTCGCTTCGATACCGTCGGCGGCTGCGCGCCACAACGCCCACTGGTCGGGATCGGTGATGTCGTCGAGTCGGTCTCGAATCTTCGCCCGGATTGACTGTTTCAGATCTTCGGCCGCCCGGTCAGTGAATGTCGTGACAACGATTCGTTCTGCGAGCCGACGCGCTGCATCCGGGTCAGTGATGCGTTCGATACCATCCGGCAGCTGGTACGGTGTTGCATCGTCAGTCGCCTCGTCATGTAGCGCTGCTGGGCCATCAAGATGGGCGCGAAGGATTGTGAGGTACCGTTCGGTGAGCGTCGTTGTTTTCCCGGTCCCAGCACCGGCTTCCACCGTGACGTTTCGATCAAGGGTTCGTGCTGCGGCTTGCTGTTCCGGTTCCAGTGAGAATGCCTCGTCGTCACTGGCTGGCTCGTCGGTCACTGGTCGGCCTCCATGGAGGCCGGCGTGTATGTTTTATTATCATCAGCGTCGAGCTGTTGATGGATTGCGTGACGGCGGTGGTGTCGAACATCACAGGCGTCTCGATACTCGCAATACTCGCAGCCAGCCTCACTCGGATCTAAAACTGTCGGATGGAACGACCCATCACTGACAGCGTCGGCGATCTGTTCGATCCGGCTCGGGACAACACTATGGAGGAACTCGTCGAACTCAGCATGCGTATCGAATTCGAGCGTTCGCTCCCGGCGGAGTGGTTCCACATCGGATTTCCCGTACCGGGCATGCGCAGCAAATTCCTCGCTCCCAATTGTGCCTGCATGGTACGACACGGAACTGCTGGGATCGACCTGATAGTATGACCCACCAATCGCGTCGGAATCCAATACGTCTTCTGCCAACAGTAGGTACGCCGGGAGCTGGAATGTGTGCCCGGTGATGGTGTCTGCCTCGGTCGGTGTGCTACCGGTTTTGTAATCGAGGCCGATCACGCCACCGGACGGAGTCACGTCAAGTCGATCTATCTTCCCACGGAGGGCGACGTCCGTTCCGGGGAGCATGACTGGCTCCGGTGAAAGCACAGTTCCAGTGTCATCACGAGGGGTGAGTCCGATGTGCGCCTCGAAGTACGCTGGCTGTGCATCGCGTGCGGTGAGTTCTGTCTCTGCCGTGAGGAACCGACGGAACAACCCGGCTGACCCTGTCGGGTCACCATACTGGTTTTCCTCGGCGTCTAGGCCATCGAACAGCGATCTGAGCCACGAGTCATGAAATGCAGTGTCAGTCACAGCAAGCTCATCAAGGAGCCTCGCTGCCACATTATACAATAAATGCTGTGCGTCTGGTAGCGTCGCTTCACACACCGGATCATCTCTGTGAGTGGTCCACTCTGCATAGAACGCCTCGAACACATCGTGGATGTAATTGCCAGCGTCAAGCGCATCCAGTTCTATGGTGATCGGATCGTCGTCTTCGATGCTGAGCAGATACTGCAGGTAGTATTTGAACCCGCAGTCAGCGTACGTTTCTAACCGGCTCGGGCTAAACGGCGCAGCCGCATCCCGGAGCTCCTCAACGATCGTTGGAGCAACGCGTCCATCGTATCGTCCGACGGCTGATTCACCTCGGGCTGCGGCGACGGTGACACCAGTCGTGAGTCGTGTCACTGTGTTCGCCTCTACCACTCCGATATCGTACGTCTCGGCGTTCGCCGTGATATCTGCGGGTGTTGTGCCGCCTGTTTCTAACCCCGTAGCTAGCGACCGGTGAACATCTTGTTGCGTGGCTGGCGATGCAGTTCGTTCATCACAGGCATCGATTGTGACGTTGGCCACGCGCTGTAACTCTGCAAGCACATCTGCCTGCACGTACTGGTCACCGTTCGCATTCCGTTCCGGAGCGGTCACCCACAGCTCGGCTGCAGACGTGAGCAGTAACGCAAACAGGTACCGTGTTCGACGGATCGGGTCAGCAGCCTCGAAATCAGTGTGCGATTCGTTCAATGCGCGGGCAAACGCTGGACGACGTGGCGGTGAAGGTGTGTGCTCAGTAGTCAAACCAGGTGCGAGCACGTGTGTATACGGGTTTGAGACCGCTTCTGTTGGAGTGCATACGCGAACACTGTTCGATTGCCGTCCGACTGTCGTATCGATCGTCGCCTGCTCCAGTACTCGTTGCAGCGTCTCCACAGTCGTTTCCGTGGTCACAGTAGTGAGTGAGGTACAGATACGAGCGAGTTGGTGCAAGGCTGACTGCTCTCGGTGCTGGACCCGCGAGGAGAACGTCACAGCGTCAGTGAGTTCGATTCCCCGCTCGCCGACTGGAACACCAAAGTCTCGAAGGAGCGCCACGCGCGCATCAGAAAACTCGGTACTATCGACGAACGACTGACACGCTGTCACCAGCGTGTCGACGACTGTTCGTCCTGGTTGCTCAAGATGTGACTGTAAGACCGGGATTTGCGTTGATTCAACGCGGTCTGCGTACTCCAGGATCGTGTCTGTGGTGTCGGTTCCGACCTGCACGAGTGGGTTCGAAAGCAAGCGAACCAATGGCTCCTGCCGATCTGGTTCCATCCCAAGCGTGAGTGCAGCCTCAATCAGGTCACCCGTCGTTGTAGAAAAAAACTCGTGAGACACGTCAAAGTGTACTGGGACGTCCGCGGCGCGAAGTTGCTGAGCGATCGGGTTCGCGTACGTGTCCGCATCAAACGGCGCAACACAGATGTCCTCCGGCTCAGCCCCGTCTGCAATCAGTGCCCGTATGTGCCGAGCAACCGCAGCGACCTCGTGTCGGACTGTTGGGTGTGTTTCGATTGTAACGTCATCACTAACCTCCTCAAAACCCGTTGGGTCTGGAGCTGGGTACTGATACAGCGATGCAGCAGCGCGTGACCAGGGCGATCGAGAGTCTGCAGCGGTGTGTTGTGTTACCGCTGGGGTGAATCCGAGGTCATCATACCACGCGTTGATGCGTGAGATTGTGGCGTCGACGCCGACCGGTTCAGATTCTGCGGTTACCTGAGCAGAAACGATGGCGGTGTCGAATACTGACGCGAACATATCGATCAGGTCTCGTTCGAGCGGTGACAGCGTCTGAAAGGCACCAACTACAACCACGCTTACTTCGGAAAACTCTGATGCCACCAACGCCTCGCCCTGTTGAATCACGTGTCGATATCGCTCACCACGAAACGTGGTAGTCCGTGTGAATGCTGCGTCGTGAACTGCTGCAACGGTTGCGGTGAACTCCGCTAAGGGTTCTGCAAGATGGTCGACACCGACCTGATTCAACCGCTTTCGGACAGTGTCCGCGGAGCCTAATCCAGCGAACTCCAGCAGCGAAAGCACGTTTTCGGTCTGTTGTACCAGACCAACTGCTGGCTCGCCAGCACAGTACAACGGGTGCTCCTCATCTGTGATTTCCGAAAGTGCAGCCTCAATCACCCACTGTCGTTCAGCCTGCGAAGCATACGTAGACTGTCCCTCGTGCGTATCACCCTCATACAGTGTATCAACAATCTCATCGAACCGCGTCGGCTGCAGGGCAAGTCGAGGTCCATGTTGCCCCCATTGGTTAACGAGCGTCTCGTTGCGCACTTCAGGTGGAGCAATATACAAAACAGAGTGTGGAAGGCCCGATGAACGATCAGCAGCCCACTCCATAACCGCCGCTCGCCCGCGGCAAGGATTGGACGATGTAAACAATCGTCGTTGAGACATTACATGTAGTCAGGTAAACTACTAGTTGAATCTTCTGCTGAGTGGACTACTGTACTGTCATCCTGAAAGTCCGGTAAGTAGGTGAAATATGCTTCTCAGTAGTGACTTCGCTGCGTTGAACCGCTCGGTTACGGGCGACGGTCTTCGGAACAGATGGCCACATGAGTCTCTCTGGGGGTATAGCTGAATACTTTCACGGTGTTGACACCGATGTCCGTCGGATATGCGTTTCAAGCGGCTAACAGACTCAATAAGCACATATTCTCGATTGACAACGTGATTGAGGATTGCTGGTTGAGACTGCGGTAGTATTCTTTCTGGGTGTTACCGGTGTATTCCGTGGCGAACAGCAGGTTACTGTCTTTGCCGAACTGTACGTTATGCGAGTGTCTACATACCTACGTCTCCGATCAATTCTTCAGTTCATTCTTGAACCCATGTGTTCGGTCAGGGAAGTCAATCCCGGTATCTGCGAGCTGATTAAACAAGAAATCAATGAATTCCACTTAGTCGTCTGGAAGACCTTGCTGCACAATGATTCCGTTATTTACCAGGCTTGTGTGATCGTATGTCTAGTTATCGTAATTACTCAGAGCTGGCTCATTATTCGTTACTCTGTGGTTTGAATCTCTGTACGGATGTCTGTTAGTTCTGACTTCACTTCTGCCTCAATTTCGTCTAATTCTACATCAATCTCGTTTGCTGTTTTTTTGATGGATGTTGTTTTCTTTCGGATTGTAGTAAAACGGTCTATCGAGTCACCTACTTCCCTTACAGCAGCCTGAACGACTTCTGGTTCAAACGCGGTGCCTGAATCTACATATCCTTGCACGGCGCGTGTTTTTGCCCAGTTATGCGCGATTCGGAGGAAACCTGGTTCGATGTCGTCTTCGTTTGTTTCGCTGAGGGCAACCGAGAGCCGTTGGTTATCGAACTCGTGAAAGTAACCGATTTTGTTTGGAATATATGACTCGCATTCGAAAACAATGATTCCATAGTCGGCATCTCGGTTCTCGATAGCATCATCAAGTTCGTCTTTGATATCACGTTGAGAGTATCCTGTACTACTTTTGGCCTCGATGACGATTCGCTGGCCAGTATCGTTGAGCGTAATTACGAAGTCGCCGACTTTCCGAGATCCTATTTCACCGATTGTCTCACCAGTAAATTCTAGTTCATCACTCGTGCCGTACACGAGGTCTGATAGGATGTTATTGACTGTGTCCTCGAAATCATCACCTTTCAGTGTAGTTCGTTGTCGGATTTCTTCCGTAGCTTCCTCGGTTGCTGCTTGCTCTTCGATCTTGTCATGGAGTGACCGTATTTGATCTTGGAACGCTTGTTTGAGTCGGTACGTCGGTGTTCCTTCCCGATCCGGATCAAGAGCTTCTTGGATTCGTTCGCCATCCTCACCTAATTCTTCGTCAAGCCGTTGTTTGAACGGGCCGTCGTCGCTGAACGCGTCTTCAATCTGCTGGTTGAGATTACCGTTTTGTCCGAGGTGATCCTCGAATATTTTGGGGACATCGCCGTCGTCACCGAATTTTGCTTCGACTTCATCTTCGATCCGTTCGATTTCTCCCTGGAAGTCACGTTGCATCTCGCCGAACTTACGCTCAACAAATTCTTCCTGCTGTGACGTTTTTGCGAGCTTCATTGTAGTAACACCAACCCGAAGCGCTCGCATGAATGCGTCTTCCTGTTCCTGTGCGTTGTCGAACTCATTTAAATAATCAACAATTCTAGAGTCGGTTATCTCAAGGTCGTTAATAACAGCCCGATCATGTTTAATTTTTAGAGCAACTGATTCTTCGATAGCCATATATTATACAATTACTCGCAACAGACATAAAACTAACATGTAAATTGAGATACGAGAGTAAATCATAATCCGTTTTTCCCTGTGTGAGGTACTTCGCAGAGGACTATTATTATCGTCTATCATCGTATCTATCGCTTTACAAAGTGTTAAAATAATATACATAGATTTTTTGAAGTGTATTATAGAATAACCCGTATGGCTATCGACCCAGAAAAATTTCGGAACTTCACCAGTCACCTTTCTAAAATTGCTGAAGCGGCTCCGTTGAGTGATAAGCGGTCAAAAAACATCTTAGATACAGCTGTAGGGACTGCTATTCATGACATGGAAAAACTGATTGATGAGTCGCGTT
>LFFM01003107.1_pt1 | contig 10607 bp, 13 predicted proteins | sample 643131 | NCBI WGS metagenome assembly LFFM01 (sample SAMN03777445, study PRJNA286221) | soda lake metagenome | biome: soda lake; feature: Kulunda steppe; material: water; isolation source: sample Tc-Br brine of Tanatar trona crystallizer | place: Russia: Kulunda steppe | collected 2011-07 | reverse complement strand
CTTCCTGTAGTTCTTCAAGAAGGAAGTGGTTCTCCGTGGACTTTACCGCCTGAATCGCCTGTTCGATACCAGCCATATCTCGATTGATGTGCTTCTGAATCTCGGATAGCGCCATCGACTTTGCCGTCTCGTAATCGCCACCACTCACGGAAAGTCCGTGTCGGATTGCGTTACGGATTGCTCGTTCAACACCGGTCATCTGGTACTGGTAGTCTTCTACCGTCATACTCTATAGTATGCGGGGGATATACAAAAAGACACCGATTTCAGCGAAAACAGGAGGTTTATAGGGTGATGGTCATCGATGAACCATCCGCCCACGCCGTGTACTTCCCAACGCCAAGGGCATCCTTCGCAACCGTCTCGATTTCAGCGTACAGTCGGTCACGCTCTGACTCATCAACATTAAACAACTCAATCTTTGCGCCAGTCTTCCCTCGAATCTCATCAACTGTGATTTGACCATCGACAGAATGAAGCGATTGTTCAAGCCCAGCAATAAACGACTGGAATGGCTCTGAAACGGTACCGTTGGGAATCTCCCACTTCGTATTGTACATTACATCTACCTATCTCTCATATAGATATAAATATGTTTGGATTAGTTTGTCTTTAATCTGAGTATCGCATACACGAACCCAACAACAAACCCTGAAATATGAGCCGTATGTCCAAACCCACCTGCTCCAAATCCAAAGAGAGCCACGACAATAATCGAACCTCCAAAGAATAGAATGGAAGCCGTTCGTAGTTTCATCTTCACGATAAAGAACAAATACACCGCTTGTTCAGGCTTCCGTAGCGTAAGATATCCAATAAGCCCACTAATTGCGCCACTCGCACCGACAATAGCCATTGGTTCTGTAGAGAATACCGTAACAACTCCAACCTGTGTAAGTCCAGCGATAAGTCCCGCAATAATAAAGAACCCAACCATACGGACTTTACCAATATCTATTTCTACGAATCTCCCAAAAGAAAGCAGAACGATTGAATTAACCAATAAGTGAATGAAATTCCCATGACTTACCATCGAAGTAAACCATGTCCAGTAATAAGTGATATTCTCACTTGAGAACGCAAATATTGCCTCCCATTCAGGACTCCCAATACTGTAGCCTACATACGGGGCAACAATGAATTGGATAAAAGCCCACACCCAGAGAAATGCTGTAATCTTAAAAGTTATCGTCTCCCGAAGCTTCGGACTTTTCTTTCGGATTACATAGAAGGGTTTTGTCCCTTCAGTAGATTCTGGGATTTTATATACAGTTCCATCATCCAGAATATCCGTCTTCATATCCACTAAAAAGTTCTCTGGTGTGTTAAAACTATCGCTTGCACTACCTATGTCGGTGAGAATATCTCCTGAGCAACTGCTTGCTGGAGAATCGCTGTGTGAACCTCCCGTACATCCGTATCCTCAAGAAGTTTTACCGCTTCAACTCTGTCCTTAAACGCATATACACGATTTTTCGGGACAGCTACTGTTAGAATACGATACTCATCAGGGTCACAACCAACAGGGAATGTTGCTGACTTGTATAATCCAGAGAACTCTTCGATAATACGAGTGAATACTGGAGCAAATGCGTCTGCTAATGGGTCTCCATCAGGGACGGTTGATGTGGGTTCCTCAAAATAACTTGTAATATCAACTACCCCTGCTGTTTCATAGAACCAATCCTGTAACTCTTCTTCTAGTTCAGGGGTAACATACAGTCCAAGAGTTGTATATGCTGTCATAATAGTGAAGTTCTAAAGTGTTGGTTTAGAGGTCGTCTTCGTCTACGATAATTCCAAGAACTTTGATTTGTTCCTGGTATCGGTTTCGGATTGTGACCTCTGTGACATTTGCTACTTCCGCAACTTCTCGTTGAGTTCGCTTCTCGTTACATAGGAGAGACGCCGCATAGATAGCCGCCGCCGCAAACCCTGTTGGGGATTTGCCTGAGAGAAGTCCTGCTTCTGTTGAGATGTCAATAATCATATTTGCCTTTGTATTGACAGATTCTGAAAGCTCTAACTCAGAGCAGAATCGTGGCACATACTTCTTCGGGTCAACAGGCTCCATCTCAAGTCCGAGTTCTTGGGATACATATCGGTAAGTTCGTCCGATTTCTTTTCGGTTTACTCGTGAAACAGTTTCTAGCTCTTCAAGACTTCGTGGGATTCCTTCAACACGGCAAGCAGCATATAGACAGGCTGTTGCCACACCTTCGATGGAACGCCCACGGATGAGGTCTTGGTTGAGGGCTTGTCGGTAAATCATACTGGCTACTTCTCTGACATTTCGTGGGATTCCAAGTCCACTCGCCATTCGGTCAATTTCACTGAGTGCGAACTGAAGGTTCCGCTCGCCTGCATCTTTTGTCCGAATCCGCTCTTGCCACTTACGAAGCCGCCTCATTTGTCGCCGTTTATCTGAGGATAGCGACCGACCGTAAGCATCTCTGTTCTTCCAGTCTATGGTTGTTGTTAGCCCTTTATCGTGCATCGTGTTTGTTGTTGGGCTACCAACACGAGACTTGCTTGACCGCTCCTGAGAGTTGAATGCTCGCCATTCTGGTCCTCGGTCAATGATTTCATCATCAATGACTAATCCACAGGATTCACAGACTCGTTCGTTGTCCTCTTCAACGATATGTCCCTCTTCACATTCTGGACACTGTAGGCTTTCTTTTTCTGATTCCTCTTCGGGTTTCTCGTCGGTTTTCTCTGAGAGACGACCAGTCATCTTCGATTCGGTCTCCTCATCAGGTGTTTGCGTTCTCTGTCTCTCCATCTCTACTACTATAAATGTTCTTCGGCTATTTAAAGCTTTCCTAGAATTTATATACCTCTTCCCAATTAGAATTAAAATATTGAATTAAATCGTGCCATCTCGAAACAAACAGGATGGAGAAATGTTTTTTATGATTCGTTTAACAATTACTATTATGACACTTCCAGAGTCACAGGAATACTATGATTGGAGATACAAGTTAGAAAAGTACGGAATCCCTTATTTAATTGCCGAGAAATACTACGACGAAGATGAAATCTACACAGTCTCATTCGAAGATGTCGATTACACATTCTCGATGCTCACCGACCCAAAACTACTTCATCCACAAACTAACCCTAACACCGTAAAACGACCTGACTCAGATGAAGTCACACAAAACATTGACACAGACAGACTTGTCGAAACAGTTCGAAAAATGGCAAGCATAAATAATGAAAACCCCGAAGATATCACTGAAGACGACATCTCCAACTACCTCTGGAATGACCCAACATACACCGTCGCAGATACATCCTACAACACCGAAGTCTCTATCGACACAAAAATATCAGATTTTTACTCAGTACTATCTGACACACAGCAGATTGTAAATGAGTTAGATGAAGCCATACTGAAGGAAGTCGATATTGGAGAAACACAACTCCCAGTCCGTGACATCCTCGCCAACAAAATGCCTATCCGAGATAGATTATTCAGCTCACTTTCTGAAAGCCTTGAAAATATCGGAGACTTCAATCGCTCAGTAGGGCTTACTACAGTAACTGTTGTCAAAAGCGAAGATGAATACTTCCTCCTCTTAGCGAAACGAGGAAGCGAAGTTGTTTCATGGCCTAATTATTACTCTATCATCCCAGCAGGATATATGCAGAAATCATTAGTTCAAGGAGACTCTCTCACTAAAGAACAATTCATCTCAATGTACACAAACGAAGTCTTTGACATCGAAACACCGACAGGAAAAACACCACAAGTAAAAGGAACCGCCCAAATGCTTGATTCAACTGTTGGAGACTTTGATGTAACGGGCGTAGGAGTTGAGGCACTATACCTTAGCATCCAAGTATCCGCAATCGCAATTATCGAATACGACCAATACATTGACTATCTCTCAGAGAAACATAATATCAACTTTGAATCAGAAAGTTTCGAACTTGTTCCATTTAGCAGACTCCCAAAAGTCCTGCCAAACCTCTTAGATAATGCATCACTTACATCCCCTAGTGCTTTCGCATTATTAAACGGATTAGAATACATCAAAAACGAGAAAGAACACATCGATGTACCTGTTGACTTTGACATTAAACAAACAAACCAACCCAGCCAGATTTAAGACGGTCGAACACTAACACACAAGTAATGATATTTACAGAACATCATTTATCTCTTATTGCTGATGGTGAAAAAACACAAACACGACGACAGAAACGAATAGATGAAGTCAGATATACTGAAGGAACAGTATACAGAGCCACACAAGGCGGGGCAGATATGTTCACAACAATCGAAGACTGTGACTTATTTGTAAAAGTAACAAATATGTACGAAGAACAACTCGGAGATATCAGCGAAGAAGACTGTCAAAAAGAAGGACAGTACACACGAGAAGAATTCAAACAAGAATGGAACGACATCAACGGGGAATGGGATGAAACAGAAATAGTTACTGTTCTCTGTATAGAGCCTGTCTTCACCCACCCCTCAGAAGAAAATTAAAGTTGGAATGGAGTGATATCCGCTTCACAATCAAACAAGTATGCCAAAAACTCATCTGTTACCAATCGTGGAATAACTTCCACAGATTGATTCCGATTTTTGTAAGTAAACTCATACTTTGAGACAGACGACTGTTCAAGATATCCGTTCTTCCGTCCAGGCTTAATGACAGAGAGTTCGATTTTCAATTGGTTAATGTAGATATCTGATTCAACTTCATGAATCGCATCTACTCTAAACGGAAGTTCAAATTCCTGCGGACTGTCTTGTACATCTAAATATACAACCGCCCCCTCTCGAAGGTCTGACAGTTCGTCAATCTTATGAGTATGTTTCTCCTGTTCAGTAATCCGAACAGGGTCTACAGACTCCCACTCGTCTTCTGTAACTGTGAACCCATTGATGTGTCTATCATCTCCAGTTTGTGTCACCACCTTCGTAATTGTCTCTGAATCTATTGTAACCATTGTATGTGTGTACCTACTCGTTTTCAAGTAGGTTCTGTCCTTTCTCAATCAGAATCCCGATTTCGACGGACATATCTGACATTCCCAATAGAGCGTTTCGGATATCCCAGAATAATTGCTGTTCGATATCAATCATCTCTTCCCAGAGTTCATCTGAACAATTACTCCAGCCATTCGTTTCCTCGGAGTCTTCTGGAATCTGACCAACAGCACGAAGGAAAGTATCCGAGACATTATTCCCCTCCATACTGCCGAAACGACGGAATGAACTACAGAATACACCGACAGGGTTCTTGATATAGATAGGGAATTCACGCATATGGTCAGCGGAACCCTCTGGAATATCAGTGTGTCGAATCCAGAGCGAGTATCCCGTCCCATCGACTTGTTCCCACACACTATCAAAGACCACATCCACGAAGGATTCCGCAAGGTCTTCGATTTCATCTTCAGTAAGTCCGTCTGTATCAACACGAGAGGACTGGTCGAACTGTTCGATAGCCATCTTAACACATTCCTCTTTATGTGCGGGGCGGTGGTTATTCAGCACACTTTCAACATTACTCTCGAAATACACGAACTCGACACTATCTAAGTCATCCTGTGTAATGAGTTCGTCGTCGGCATCATCTCCAGCAAGCGTCTGTTGGGTGGGGTCGGAATCAGACATTTTCTCTGTATACACCTTGTGCTGGAGTCCACTTATACTTTCTGTTTTCAGATGCTGTCCACATCAAAGGGTTTAAGTATACTGCGCCTGTACAGTATAATAGGTGATTTCAAATGGAAAACCCATCTGACCTCAACCATTTCCGTGTTGGAGGTTCAGTTCGTGATGGCGTCCTTGGACGAGAACCCAACGACATCGATATTGTTGTCGTTGGACATTCGGTTGAGGATATGAAGAACGCTGGGTTTGAACAGGTTGTCGGTGAGGCATTTCCTATCTTCCTACACCCTGATACGAAGGACGAATGGGCGCTTGCCCGTCTTGAGCGGTCTACGGGTGGCGGTCATACGGACTTCAACATCCAAGCGGCACCAGATGTGACGCTTGAAGAGGACTTAGAGCGCCGAGACCTAACGATTAATGCGATGGCAAAAGACCCTAACACGGGCGATATCATCGACCCATTCGGCGGGCTTGATGATATTGAAAACCAAACGCTTCGTCATGTCTCGGAAGCCTTCGCTGAAGACCCACTCCGAGTCCTTCGAGTCGCAACCTTCGCCGCACGACTCCCTGAGTTTACGGTTCACCCTGACACGAAAGAACTCTGTAAGTCGCTTGAGGGCGACCTTACGGAACTTTCACCACAGAGAGTCCACAGGGAGATGCTCAAAGCGTTCAGGAAGGCACACGAACCACGGCGGTTCTTTGATGTGCTTCACGAGATTGGCGTCCTTGAAACGCTCTTCCCTGAACTACACGCACTCACGGAAGTTCCAGCAGGGCCAGAGTTTGCCCACAAAGAAGGGTCGTCATTTGAACACACGATGATGGTCTTAGAGGAAGCCCACAACATCCGCCCGAACGATGAGCGCCTCCTCCTTGCCGCTCTTGCCCACGACCTTGGTAAGGGTGTTACAGACGAGGATGACCTTCCAAACCATCCTGGACACACGAAGACGGGTCTAAATGTTGTCGATGAGATGACGGAACGACTCAAGATGACGAATGAACATCAGAAGGTTATGCGAGATGCGGTTCGCCACCACATGAAGATGCACTCATTCGATGAGATGAATGAGTCTACCATCATCCGATTCGTTGACGCTCAGGAAACGGCTGGTGACAAGATGGAAATGGGTGAACTCATCGACTTGGCGGTTGCCGACTCCCTCGGTAGGGTTCCATCCACGGAACCAGATACTGACCTCATCCGAGAAAAGGTTGACCTTGCCCGTAACGCTATCGATAAAGTCAATGGTAACTTCGTTATGGACAAGTTCGATGTTGACCAATCGGAGGGTCTGAAAATCAGAGACCTCATCATCCAAGAACGGACGCTGAAGTTCCGAGAATTACAGTCGTAACGGCTCTTTCTCGGGGTAAAACGCAGTATTTTTGTATGTGGAACCCGTACTATATGGTATGCTCACGAAGTACTGGTATAAACTCCAGAAAGCATTTGGTGTTGATACTACAGCAGTTCGGACTTACCAAGTCCCGCTAAAACAGTTCCAACTCGAAAAAGAGGTTTCTACGGAAACCGTTGAAGGTCACTTCTATAAGTGGGATAACGGAGAGATTGTTATTTCTGAAGCAAATGATGATGAGTGGGCACTCGCAACAGTCTACCCAATATTTGATGGTCAAGCCCTCAAGCCTGTTTTCAGCGGGCTTGGTTTCGATGAAGTAGACCGAGTGAAGGGTGTTGTTGATGTGAATGAAACAGTAATTGGTGAAGTGAACTGGGAGATTACCGTTGACCTTGCCGAAGCGTCTATTGAATCCGTTGACCGAACCGAATTAGTCTCGTGATTCCGTGAGTTTGAAGACTTTCTCAAAGTAATCGTGCATACTAGGGAGTTCCTCCTGAAGCAGTCGGGGATGTAAGACCCAGTTCTCAAAACAGACACAGAAGAATTCTGCGGGATTCTTACATTGATAGTCCCGAATAACAGGTCGGTCTTCTTGCGAGTACCAATCCATCCAGATATCCTTATATTCCGCTATAATTGACTCATTTTCGGGTTTCATCCCTGAGAATGAACCAATCGACTCATCATTTCCAGTTGTCTCCCAAAACCACTCTGAATCGTCTATATCTCGCATGTCGATTGAACTGAACTTCATCCCAATCATATTATGGAAGAAATGCCCAAATTCATGGATTGTTGTACTACTCCCACGAGCCGATTCCCATGAATCTCGGTCAAATAATCGGTCGTACCGATTCTCAACCGTTAATTCATCCTCAATACTCCACTCAGTACGAACATTCACAACCCGCTCAAAATGATTATACCAGCCACCATCCCCAGTACGGTCTTCATACCGCCCACCATACAGATGATTCGTCCGATTAGTCTTCACTGTATGAAGCTCCACACCAACAACTCCCATATAGTATGGGTGAACAAGGTCTGCTAAAAACTCTACATATGGTTTTACTGTTTCCACATCAGGACCGCCACCCTTATTACAGAAATCAATAAACGCATCCAATTCGATGTCGGAATCGGTGAATGCGAGACCTAGAAGCATAGATTCCGTATTTCGTATATCAGAAATCGACCATTCTTCAGTCTGATAACTACTGACTATATGTTGATAGTGACAGTTCAACGCCTCCTGTATAAACAACAGTTCATCGGCTGTGTATTCAGTATAAACTGAAAGCCATTCGTCTCGATACATACTTCCTGAAACAGGAACGGGTGTATCCAGTACAGACTCAATTTCCTGTTTTGAAACTTTCCATTCAGAGGGAGCTGGATACTCCAGAAATTCGATAGTCTCATCTATCGTTCGCAGAAGGTCTCGCCGCCGCTCTGCTTTCTTTGTCCGCCAATTACCACGCCCGATTGAAACAGCATCTAACTCATTTTTGAGAGCAATCAACTCATCCTCATCTGTACACTTTCGAATTTCAGGTTTCAATCCGCCAAACGGGTTCTGATGATAGGAGTCTAATGGTGGGAGTTCCTGATATCGTTCTAACAACGATGACATACTATACTATACGGGTGAGAGGCATATAATGGTGTCGGAATTCAACTCGCATAAGACTATTCCAATTGAGAAGCCTTAACTTTCTTGGCGTTGTAGAAGTATGTATGAATAAGACTCGCTCTAGACACCGAGCCACTATCGAGAGTCCAAACAACATCCAGAATCTGTACAGAGATATCCAGCATATCTTTAAGACTCAAATCCCAGGTCTTGAAGATGACTCGTTACGAGATTTCGAACGGAATAGTCTGATTGATAGACACGCATCCATCCTCAACACAACTGTTCAGCAAATCTGCCAGAACGCTGGAATGAGTGACTCAGATATCTCACGATATGTTGAACCTGCGTTTACCGAGGGTAGTGATTCAGTAACTATCGAATTTAACTTCGCTAAGTTTGGGCGTGTTGGCATTGAGGTGTATGATGGGTCAACAGATACATTTTCATCTACAAATGAAGTATATAGGTTCTCACTTCCGACACGGGATGGAATCGATTCTGAATGGGACGAGTTTGAGAATGAGTACAGTACCAAATCATTCTCAGACGATGGAGTAGCAGTTGCACTTAATATCTGTCGTCGTTCCGCCAGTATCCGTATGGAATCCTATATTTTTGACCGAACAAATGAAGTCTTAACACAACCCGTTCGACGCTCTCGATTGCAGAAACTTGTCGGAGCAGATAAACCCGAATTGAGGGTTCGATAAACTAATTATCTTCTATCGGGACTAACCCTGAAATTGTAACTCTCCCTCCTTCGTCCGTATTTTCAATAACAGCATCCCATTCATGGTTTTGTATAATTCTATTAACTACTTTTAATCCAACTCCTTCTCCTTGAATTGGTAATTGTGTGTAGACTTCGGTAAAGATTCCAGTTTCATCAAATCCAGGCCCATTATCTTGAACATAAATACTATGTTTATCATCTGTCAGTCCAAGGGTAATTTTCGTGAATCCATCAGAGTGATGAATAGAGTTTAAAATAAGGTTTTCAAGGAGATGAGTGAATTGTAGTGGGTCAATGAGGAAGTTCCCAGATAAATTGGATGTTATTGTAACAGAATCAGATTCAAATTTTTGTTTAAGTTGGAGCGCAATTGTGTCAAGGTCTGTTTCGTTTTTATAAGTGTCCCGGAATAGTGGTGATTCAGGCATGTGATTTTTGAGGACTTGTACAACTTCGTCTGATGCGGTTTTAATTGGAATAATATGTTTATCAACAACTTCTGGATGAGTATCAACGATTTCATCTTCAATCTGACTTATATGTCCTGTCACAATAGCCATTTTATTTCTTACTTCATGATTCAGGTATTGTGTATGTGAGGTCGAAAATGATTGGATTCGAGAAAGTTCTGCTTCCGCAATTTTCTGGTCTGTGATATTAATATGATGTAATAGGAAATAATCTTCGTCAGTATCTAATTTTGAACAATTTACTCTATACCAATCTCGTACATCTACACTATGACAAGGGTATTCCATACTGAAGGAGTCTCTATCACCATCTAATACTTCTTGTAGTGCAATTTTAAGTGTCTCTGCCGATTTAGTTGTTGTACAGGCATCTAAATAATTACGACCGATAAATTCATCAGTCCCATCCCGATTGACTCCATACTCAGACCATGCGTTGTTCACAAACTGTATTTCACCAGATTTATCGATAATAACGGCAGGATTCAATAATGCGTTAAACAGTTTGAGATTGGTCATACTATTAATAATGGAGTTTATGATATATAAGTGTAGAGGTCCGAGAGAGGGGTATGCTCCCTCATCTTAACCGTCACAGGGCTAAATCTTATCTAATTAGACCATCTCGGACATTCGATAGAGGTCCGGGTACGGGATTCGAAACCCGTGTCACTGCCACCACAAGGCAGTAGGATAGACCACTACCCCAACCCGGACACGCTGTGTTTTACCAAGAGTATAAATTGTTAGTAGT
>LFFM01003106.1_pt1 | contig 10608 bp, 9 predicted proteins | sample 643131 | NCBI WGS metagenome assembly LFFM01 (sample SAMN03777445, study PRJNA286221) | soda lake metagenome | biome: soda lake; feature: Kulunda steppe; material: water; isolation source: sample Tc-Br brine of Tanatar trona crystallizer | place: Russia: Kulunda steppe | collected 2011-07 | reverse complement strand
TTTGATGTTTCTTGGCCACAGCCATTTGAGAACTCTCAACGGGTGTGGTCGTACGATCGAACCGTAAAATAAACCACTGCCAAAAAAAATAAAGATGTATCCGCCCGACCGAGTTGTATGGAATCCATACATAATTTCAGGAATAAACATTCAGGAGATAGAATATTTATAATTGGGAATGGACCTAGCTTATCTGACACACCTTTGGATAGGCTCAAAAATGAATATACAATGGCTACAAATGCAATTAATAATATATACGACGAAACAAAATGGCGACCAACATATTATTGTTTAGCAAAAAAACCAGGAACAACAGTGGAGAGATCTGATATTGAAGAAATAATCGAATACGATACGACGTGTTTTATAAACAAAGAGCGGAATTATATTCCCAACCAAAATAGAGTATTCAAAATTAATGTAGAAACAAGAACGGAACCCCGAATAGAGTGTTTAAATGACCCTTATCCGCCAGAGGATGCAAGGGATTATTGGTCCGATGAAGTACATGATATTATATATTTATATAATGCTTCTATCTATCCGTTATATCAGATAGCCAATTATATGGGGTTTGATAATATATATTTATTAGGGTGTGATTTAGGAATGGATGCTAATTATCAGCTGTTTCCAGAAGCGGATGACCCAGTTATGTTTCGGAAAAAAAAACAAACACGCTTTGATAGTGGTTTTCCACTTCCAAATTACACTGGGTTTATATATAATTCTGATTCTCCAATAAAATCACTATTGAATCTGCTTTATGTAGAAATTGGCAATAAAAATCGTTTATTTGTGAATAGTGATGATCCATATTTGTATTGGGAAAAACATGAAGAAAATAGAAACAATGACTTAGAGATGTTTGTTAATTATATAATTAATTCGGAGTCAAAATTCAAATCGGGGATTGATGCACTTTATAGTAAGCTATCGGGGAATCTACCACGACCAATATCAGCTACTGACCCTCATTTGGGAGACGGAATAATATACAAAAGTAAATCGATCAGAATTGGTGAAGATGATAGACAGAGAAGGGCACATAATTTAGCTCGTGAGAAATTAAGTGAAAGAGGAGTTGAAATATATAACGCGACGATTGGTGGTGAGCTAGAAGTACACCCGAGAGTAGATATAAATGAGATAATCTAAACAGTGGCTTCTATGTTCCCCTAGTTAGAATTAGTATTCTCCAAATAATTCATCTTCGCGCATTAATTCTTCTACTCTTTTGTGATCTTCCTCAGTATCAACAGCATGAACTTCTCTTTCAGTTTCTACAATTTTCACATCGTAGCCGTGCTCAAGCAGCCGAAGCATATCAATAGATTCTGCTAGAACAAGTGGTGTCTCTTCAAGCTCAATATAGTTCAATAAAAACTCACGTCTGAATGGCATTATGCAGACTTGCTTATATACGTCAAATTCCTCAAAATTAACATCACGGAGATTAGGTATCGGTTCACGTGAGAAGAACAACGCATTCCATTCCAGATCAACAGTTACTTTGACTGTATTCGGGTCCCTAAACACCTTTTCGTCTTCAATTTTCTTAGCTAAATTCACACAACCAATTTCTTTATCATTAAGTAACGGTTCGATAGCGTTGTCAATCATGTCTGGATAGACTAGGGGTTCGTCCCCTTGGACCACAACGACAATCTCTCCATCAGTAGATATCGCAGCCTCTGCTACTCTGCTCACAGGGCGCGTGTGGCTCCCAGTCATAATTGTGTTCCCTCCGAACGACTTGACTTCATTTTTAATCTTCTCGTCTGGAGTCGCCACGTACGTCGTATCAACTTTATCGCTAAGTTCAGTTCTGCAATAAACATGTTCAATCATGGTCTTTCCTTGGATATCACAAAGGGGTTTTCCAGGGTACCGAGTTGATCCCATGCGAGCAGGAATGATAGCGTCGACTTGCATACTTTAGATACCTTACCCTTGATGTTATAGCTTCTGAAAGAGTTATATCGCCTTGTTTACCGATAGCTACTTTACCCCCTATAATAATTATTTAAATGTGGCAACTGGGATTCGTATTTCTGACTATGAGGTGTTCCGTGCCTCTCCTCGTTGGGTCTTTTTGAAAATAGAGACATCTGATGGTCTTACTGGGTGGGGCGAACCCATTGTGGAGGGGCGCGCGAAAACGGTCATCACTGCTGTTGAAGAATTACTTGACACGTACTTATTGAATGAGGACCCGCTCCAAATTCAGGATCATTGGCAGACAATGTATCGCGGAGGATTTTATCGTGGTGGTCCTGTTCTAATGAGTGCAATTGCAGGGATAGATCAGGCACTTTGGGATATCAAAGGAAAACACTACGGAGCCCCTATTCACGAGTTACTTGGTGGTAAGGTCCGGGATAAGATACGGTACTACCGATGGGTTGGTGGAGATCGTCCTACCGATGTTGGGCAGAATGCTGCGTCTCTTGTTGATAATGGTGTTACAGCGATAAAAATGAATTCTACCTCTGAATTTGAGCGAATCGAAACACCGCAAAAAATAAAACAGGCTGGTGAGAGACTCGAAACCGTTCGTGACGCGGTTGGGGATGAAGTAAAAATTGCCGTTGATTTTCATGGGCGGGTCTCCCAATCAATTGTTCCGCGTCTCGCTAAGGAACTTGAACCGCATGATCCTATGTTTTTTGAGGAACCTGTTCTTCCAGAACATAATGACGTACTTCCAGAGGTTACCGCCACAACGACGGTTCCAATCGCAACCGGAGAGCGTCTTTTTTCTCGGTGGGACTTCAGGTCGATACTTGAACAGGGGATTGTAGATGTAATTCAACCAGATCCATCACATGCCGGCGGTATTACCGAAGTGATGAAAATTGCTAGCATGGCCGAAGCGTACGACGTGGCTGTTGCCCCCCACTGTCCTCTCGGGCCAATTTCGCTTGCTGCCGCACTCCAGATTGATGCGGTCTCTCAGACTGCGATAATCCAGGAATCCAGTCTCGGAATTCACTACAACGAAACAGCAGATATTCCTGACTATCTTGGAAACAGTAATGTACTCAAACCCGTTGATGGATTTCTTAATATCCCTGATGCGCCGGGGCTAGGGGTTTCGGTGGACGAAGAACGAATCCGAAATGCGGACGAAGCTGACTGGCATAATCCAGTGTGGCGGTATGAAGATGGAAGCATTGCCGAATGGTGAGATTCTGGTTCTAGGGCTTGATAGAAATGAGTGGAAACTGCTTACCTTCTTTCGCTTGGTGATAAGCAATATCAAAATCCTCCATATCGTAAGTTCCGTCTAATATTGAATCTACATCTATATTTACGATAAGATCAGTATTGTTATCTTCATTTATATAAGAAAGGCTATCAATCTTAGTTATAGTTTTTCTAATAATATCCTTATTTGTTATATCAAATTCCCCGTAGCTAGTTCCCAGTAAGAGAATCATTGAACCCTGTCCTGCCGTCTTTATAATCTGTTGGGAGATTTCTGTCGTTCCGACAGCGTCTATGATGACATCGTACTCGGTGAGATTCTCTGAGGAAGCGGTGCTGTGGATTATCTCCTTGGTTCTTTGAGTTCCTGAATATTCCGGTATATTATCAATAACCTGAGTAGCTAGTTTTCCTTTTGGAGTGTCTCCGATGACAATACAATTACCCGAACGGTCAACCACATTTTTTGTCCGATCTAGTTCTTTTTTAATTTGTACCACCAGTCTTAATAGTGTTCCTTTCTTTGGGTCAAGATCTTCAGGTAGCGGATACACGTAATCAGATGGTACGGCCACAAAGCGGGAATAGGCACCCTGTTCGGTATCAATTCCGAGTCTAACTGGATTTTTGCATTTTTTGTATGTTTCGTCTGCGCATGCGCTGCAAATCCCACAGTGGAACCGAGTTCCTCCAATAACGCGATCGCCTACTTCAACAGAATTAGCGTTGGCACCTAATTCCACGACGGTACCGACATAGTTTCCACTAGGTATTATCGGATACTCTCCCGAATCTATCGGTCGATCAAATTCAGGATCTACGCCGACGTATTCATTTTCAATAAGCACTTCGTTCGGCTTGATATTCGGTAAAGGTGATTCCTCAATTAATGTGGACCCATTATTTTCCAGCAAAACTGATTTGTTGGCTTCACCATAAAAATATTTGAATCGAGAATTTTCCAGATCGCGCTCAGTAATCAGTCCTGAGGCAGTTCCCATGTGCTGATTGTATCGGAATCGAATTATTTCTTCTATTAATGAAATATCGATCTTTTTTTGACTAATCGCAGCGAGTGTGTCTTTAAAGATATCTTTTGGGATTGCAAGATACTCTCTCCAGCGATCCGAAGGGGATTTTATACCAATCTCAACATCGGCAATTGCCTCACGCTCAAACCGATTAAACACTTGTTCCCAATTCTCATCATGGATGTGGTAAATACAAGCGTCGGCTTCATACACAACAGTATATCCATTATCCATAAAATATTTTGCCCACTCAATGTCCTCGTGGCCAGTTAAATACTCATCAAACTTATGTTCATTCCAGAGTGAACGTTTAATTGCGGAACTCGCGTTATTCGCCCAGTAATCGGGCGGACGTTGGCGTCGACTTGTCTCCGGAAAGAGTTCATCGAAAAGACGCTGTTCAGAAAATTTTGTTGTTTTTGCTCCGACCTGATTGCTGTAGGTCATCGCCACTTCTTCTTGATACAGATTCTCAATCATTGTTCCCAACCACTGATCATTAGTTGGGATTGCATGCGCTGACAGAAATGAACAGTAATCTCCAGAGGCGGCTTCACACCCCACGTTACATGAATAACCAAAAGTGAAATTTTGTGGAGAAACAAATTCAATTGAATCTACATATCTCTCCGCAATTTCGAGTGTTCCATCGGTCGAACCAGAATCAACGAGAATGATCTCGAAGTCTTGATACTCTTGGGCTTTAACAGCCTCTAAGACGTCACCGATGTAATCCGCCTCATTAAAAGAGCGGATTATCACACTCGTTTCTGGCATCTATGTAGCCATGGGTTATCTGCAGGTGATTTAATAGTTTCTGGAATCTAGTTCCACATCATTAAGATATAAATTATCCTGTAAAATTGCTGTTCGTCCTCCATCCACAACCAAGCATTCTCCGGTCACGAACCCAGCCAGATCACTCACTAAATAGACGACAGCGTTCGCTACATCTTCTGGTTTCCCAATTCTCCCAACGGGATGTATTTGCTCAAGTTCCGCCAGTTCCGCATCGGTTACCGTCTCTTCGATCCGGCCGACCATTGTCCACCCAGGATTGACGCTGTTGACACGAATACCGTCGACCCCCCATGCAACAGCCATCGATCGTGTCATTCCATCGATCCCTGCTTTCACAGCGTTATATGGGAACTTCTTCGGTTGTGTGGCGAACGAGTGGTTCGAACTCACGTTGACGATAGCAGCCCTATCGCTCTCAACAAGATACGGATATGCGTACTTCGCTGCCAGCCAATAGGCCCGAAAATCCGTCTCGATGATTGCACTCCACGTTTCGAGATCAACCTCATCAGGTGAGGTATCTGTCTCGAACCCAGCATTGTTCACGAGAATATCAAGCCCTCCGAACTCCTCGACGGCTGTCTCGATCAGCGCTGCTATCTCGTCGGGATTTCTCATATCTGTTTTCTTGAATAATGCGTCACCACCATCGGCTTCGATCGAATTCACTACGCGTTCGCCGTCAGATTCGGTACGTCCACTGACGACGACTGCCACTCCTGCTTCAGCCAGTCGTTTGGCGATCCCTTCACCGATACCTCTCGTACTCCCAGTAACGACTGCCACTGAACCCTCAATGGAAAAAATATTCTGTGACATGATTAGAGTTCCTCAGCTAGTTCTGCCGTCGCTTTTTTCACCGCATCCGTACTGTCCAAATCAGGTATCCATCCAAGCGCTGAAAGCTTCTCAATTGATAGACGCATTCGCGGGACATCTCCGGTCCAGCCCCGTTCTCCACCAGTGTATTCATAGACCGGATCAACGCCAAGGGTATCGGACACGATATCAGCAATCGTATCCACTGTCGTCATCGTCTCTGTGCCGAGATTGAACGTATAGAGCGACCGTTCCGGCGCAGCCTTGGGTGCCTGTTCAATGACGTGACACATAGCACCCACACAATCGTTCACATGCATATACGATTTCTCTTGTTTCCCATTCCCCAGTATTCGTAACGTTTCTGGGTCGTCCCTGAGCTTTTCAATAAAATCCGGGATGACTGCACCACGGAGTCGCGGTCCAACGACGTTTGCAAACCGGAACACGTACGCTTCAAGTTCATGAGAGTGGGAATACGTCGAGACTAGTCCTTCTTCACCGAGTTTACTTGCACCGTAGACGCTGATCGGTTCCAGAGGCGCGTAATCTTCCGGCGTCGGATATGGGGCTTCCCCGTACACAGTCGATGATGAGGCAAAAGCAAACCTATCGACTCCAACGGCACGACAGCGCTCGAGAAGGTGATGGGTCATCACTGTGTTCTCCGCAAACTGTCCGCGCGGGTCGTCGTCGTTGGGATCTTTCCGGGCAGCGAGGTGAAAAACAAGGTCGAATTCTGAATCGAGTACCTCTTTGATTTCGTTCGGATTCGTGAGATCGGTTTCGACGAATACTGCAGACTCGGGAATCCATTTTACACGCCCGTTAGAAAGATTGTCCGCAAGCACGACGTGATTTTCACGTTCTATGAGATATTCAGCGAGTTTTGAGCCGACGAAGCCGGCACCACCTGTTACTAGAACCCGTCGATCAACCAGTTCCATGTCTCTGCTAGGGAATGAGAACCCTGAATCCTTTTTGGATTGCATCAGAGCGATTCAAACCACTGGAGACTGACCGATCACCATACCTGTTATTTGAGCGTGTCATACAATAGTTCTCAACCAGAATATTTCGCCTCTTCTTGCCTGAATAGAGGCAGGAATACAGTGTCTCCCCGACTCGATCGTGAGATAAGGCAGCCAAAATCACTGTGTAGAGGGTGTGAGGCGTATTCTATGACACGCTGGTTATTTAATTATTCTTGCGACTGAATTGTATACAGCTCAGCGTACTCGCCATCGTCCGCTAACAGCTCACGATGTGTTCCTTTCTCTATAATCTCGCCGTTCTCTAGTGTGTAAATCGTATCCGCATTCTTTACTGTCGACAACCGATGTGCAATCGCAATAATCCCGTACTCACGATCCATCGACTCAATGGCTGCTTGCACCTCTTTCTCCAAATTCGAATCCAGATCACTGGTGGCCTCATCAAGCACCAGAAAATCAGCATCTTTCAATAGTGCCCGTGCGAGTGCTATCCGCTGACGCTGCCCGCCAGATAACCGTACACCCTCGTCACCCAACTGTGACTCGTATCCATTCGGTAGCTCTTCCAAGAACTCGGTCACTTTCGCAATTTCACAGACTCGTTCGATATCCCGACGCATTGCGTCCCGGTTGCCGATGGTCACGTTCCGCTCTAGTGTATCGTTGAAAATATATGGGTTCTGCCTGACCACGGCGACTCGCTCGCGCCAGTCGTTGATATCGTATTCTTCGATTGGGGTCCCGTCGGCCCGAATCTCTCCCAAGTCAGGATCATACATCCGTGCCAGCAATGAAACGATTGTCGACTTTCCGGCCCCGGACTGCCCGACAAACGCAACAAACTTTCCGCGTTCTGCGCCAAACGAAATGCCACGTAGTACCTGTTCCTCGCCATCGTACGAGAATTGTACGTCGTTGAACTTGATTTCGGACACAGACGACACCGGTCGCTCGCCGTCAAATTCCTGTCTATCTTCAAGTTCGTCCAGGAACACCTGGGTCCGAACGAGGTGAGACGTGTAGCCTTCCAGTTTGTACACCTTACTGTTCAAATCGCTCACCTTTGGTGCAAGTTGGAACATCGCGATTAGGAAGATGCCGAGTTCACCAAGCGAAAGTCCAGTAAATGTAAATCCTACATAAATTAAAATGAAGATTGTGATCGCAGCCGATAGTTCATAGAAGTTTTTGATCGCAATGTCGTTCCGCGAAAGCCGAATAGACGAGTCGGCGTACTGCTGGATTGACTTCTTGAACCCTGAGAACACCTCGGATCGAAGCCCGAACAGCTTGACATCTCGGATTCCCTGTGTTCCGGCCTGTACCCTGCTCTGAACCGCTTCGTTCGCTTCAGCTACCCGCGACCCAACTATCATCGCAGGCTCAATTACAAATCGAAAAAAGACGGTTATCCCTCCAAGCAACAAAATTGCAAATACTGTCATCGAGGGTGCGATATAGAACATCACTGCTGTGTACATTGATACTAAGAACAGCGTCTCCATCATTTTGACTCCTTTGATGATGGTTTTTTGCGAGTACCTCGTCTCGGTTATAATGGCATTCAGAATATCGTCGCTCCCCTCGTCGTCGTAGTAGCCAACTTCCGCATCGAGTGCTTTATTGAAGGCCTTTGTCCGAAGATGTTGTTCGTAGCGGTAGCTAAGCACTGACCCTAACCACCTAACGAGAAACGACATCGTATACCGGAACGTCATCACAAGCGCGACACCGACAATCAGATAGCCAAGGGAGAATGGAATTCCGAGAAACTGGTAGGTCGAGACGAATAGCTCCATGACAGGCCCGCTTACGTTCGTCGGTTCCTCCGCCTGTGCAGTCTCAATAATTGGATAAATAAAACTTAACCCGATCCCTTCGAGAAAAGCGACGAAGCTACCGAGGATCACCAGCCCACCGGCAAACTTCGGTCGGTATTTCGCGACCCGGGAAAGTGCCTCAAGTTTCTCACGCACGGTGAGATCAGTGTTTGTACCCATTCGAAACACCCGTCACTCAACAGCCACGCATTAAAAATGTAGTGTTCCCGTTGCCAGTCGGTGTATCCTCGCGTGAAAACACTCTTTGCTCGCGTGCTCGTTTCACTAGCTGGTCGAGTAATGAGTTTATCAACTCCCACTATCTCGACTATTTCCATACGTTAACGCTGACACCCTCTCCGGACGTATGAACCATGAACTCCTCGGCTGGCCACCGAACGGACCGACGCTCCGCCTCGAGCACCAACGCTTCAGTTACGCCGGCAAATTCGTCATGTCCAACACTGGCAAAGCAGTGGCTCGAGACAACGAAAACATCGTCACCGCTGTCGCGTTCGACGAAGACCGAACCGACGAGACGACACTGTAGCTACCCAGCTACTGCACACAGCGACAGCTGTCGGTTTATTATGATCCTCTCATCGAAACCATCAGTACAACCGCTCCCCCACAACACTCAGACTTCAGAAACAGTTAAAAAAGGATACTTTATCAAGTACTGAAATTACGCTGATAGTTGAACCTCGTTTTCGCCAACTTCCTCACGCAATACATCTCGCTTCGTGAGCGCATACAGATACCCAAGCCCGACCGTACCAGTGAACACGACAATTGCTACAGCCTCCTGAATTGGCTTTGTCGACTTTTCAACAACCGCCCGCTTTACCCGCGAGGGCAACGCTCGAACAACCAAATCTTTCAAAAACGCACTCTCATTGCCTTGGGCTCCTGGATACAACAGCTCCATCACACGCTTCGAAAACCCTTGCCAGAACGAGCGAAAAACCAACCATCGGAACTCACCACGATACGCAAACAGCTTGTGATGAACAACCGCATCCTCGACGTACACCACACCCTTGCCATACACCTCGCGAATCCGAATCCCAACCGGTGCTTCATGCGCCTGGATGTGTCGATCTCCCTTTCGCCCAGTGTTCACGTCGTAGCCACCGACATCGAGAAAGACTGAGCGTCGATACGAAACGTTTGAACCGTACCCGTTTCGAATCTCTTCGCCATCCTCCGCAAATCCACGCTCAGTACAGCCAACTAACCAGTAGAACTCTTCGGGAAAGAACGCCGGCTTCGAGGTTACCCACTCCGGCGCGACATACCCCCCAACAGCAACAGCATCAGTCTTTTTGTAAGCTCTAGCATGATGTTCGATCCAATCCGGTTCAGCAACCCCATCGTCATCGATGAACGCCACAATCTCACCCGACGCCAACTCAGCTCCCTTGGTCCGACTGAACGAGATTCCACGGTTCTCCTCATTATTGTGAACAATAACGCTCTTGTGGCCTCCGAACTCCTCGGCAACACGCTCGTACACCTCCGGATTGCCATCAATAACAAGCACAACCTCAACTGGATCGTGCGTCTGTCCGAGAACGCTTTCGACGGCCGCTTTGAACACGTCGTAGCGATCCATCGTATACGTACAGACGACGACCGAGACCTTCATTGCTCACCTCGTTTCGGTCAGTCAAGAATAAGGATTCTGAAATACCGGCCGTGGGTACGTATGGTGAGATTGTCCGGTAACCACCCACGACAGGTCAAAAGGCTTATGCGCAGTTTCCGATACCATCAACGCAATGAGTAAGTCGACCGACCAGTCGACAGAAACAAATGGTTCGTTTCTGTCGTTCAGCGATGACGATTCTGTGGCGGAGGTCTTCGAACGCCTCTATCACATCCCACTCATCGCTGGGCTGATGGTGTTCATGCTGTGGATTCGGGTGC
>LFFM01003105.1_pt1 | contig 10609 bp, 5 predicted proteins | sample 643131 | NCBI WGS metagenome assembly LFFM01 (sample SAMN03777445, study PRJNA286221) | soda lake metagenome | biome: soda lake; feature: Kulunda steppe; material: water; isolation source: sample Tc-Br brine of Tanatar trona crystallizer | place: Russia: Kulunda steppe | collected 2011-07 | reverse complement strand
TAATTGCTCTGCTAAAAATTCTCCATAATCTCTTAAAGAAGTATAAACTCTGCCTGCTGGCCCTAAAGCAACCGGATTATCTGAATGTCGGGGAATAAACTCCCCATCAGAATAATTATGTCCGGCTGGAGCATCAACCTCATCTCTAGAACCAGGCGGGCCAAAGCCCGAATTATTCATTCCTAATGGTTCAAAAAGCTCAGCCCTCATTAAATTCTCCCAGGAATCATCAGCAACCACTTCTAACATCTTACCTGCAATAATAAAGCCAGCATTTGAATAATTGTACTCTCCTATTTCATTAGCTGGCGGCTGCTCTAAAGTCTCTTTAACCCAAATATGCCGATTTTCTCTAACCGTTTTATTACTATCATGACTCATCTGAGGCACATTAGAAGCTATTCCACCGTGATTAGATAACAAATGACGTAAAGTCACCCCATCATAACCAGAATGAATCTCAGAAATATTATCTCCTAAAATTTCATTAATAGTACTATCAAATGATATTAAACCTTGCTCTACATAGCGACCGGCTAATGTAGCAGTCATAGCTTTAGTTAAAGAACCTAAATGCCAAGGATCATTATGAGTTATTCTCTCATCTGCTCCAGCTTCTCTTAAACCAGTAGCTCCAATCTGCTTAACTCCATCTGAACTAACAACAACAACACCTAAAGATAAAATATCATCTCTACCTTCTATTCTTTCAACAAGAGACTCAGTTAATTCTGGACTATAAGCTCTATCTATATCATCATTTTGCTGTGAACTGCTTACATAAGCTACAAAAGGATCACTTTGATTAATCCTTCTTCTCCCACTTAATCCTATCCGGATAATATCTTCACCTTCATCTAAAGCCTCAACAATAGTATAAGCAGCAAACTCATCTTCTTCATCTTCAACTCTAACTATAATTTCTTTACCAACTTCTAAATCTAGCCTCTCCATTAAATTTCTATCTATAGCAGCATAATTAGAGTTATCTACAATCTCATGTAAATCTAATGAATATAAAGCCTTTTCAACCTTAACCTCTTCAACTTTAGTTAAATAGCCACTAAAAGGATCACTTTCCTCAAGTCTTTTTCTTCCTGATAAGCCCATTCGAATAATATCGCCATCTTCCCCTCTAGCTTGAACAATGGTATATAAAGCAGACTCATCTCCAAACCCAATCTTAACTTTTTGCCCAACTTCTAAACCCAATCTAGACATTAAAGAGCTATCAATTGAACAATAGTTAGCATTAGCTATAATATCATCTTGCTCATCTGAAATAGCTCTTCTAACCTCAATCTCATAACTATAGACTGTAATTTGATAGCTAATTAAAATAGTGATTACTGCTATAAGCAAAATAATATTCTTATAGCTCAAATGTTTTTTAATCATTTTATTAGCCCCCTTATGATAGAAACGCCATCTTTTAAAATTAAATCCTAGTTCTTACTACTCTAAATCCTAAATCATAATACTTTCGAGATGGTGGATGGCTTATAGTATAATCAACTTCACAATACTGAGCATGATTATACCAAGCTCCTCCACGATGAACACGATTAGACCCCCAGCCAATTGTATCAGTCCACTCCCATACATTTCCGCTCATATCATATAATCCTAACTCGTTAGGCTCTTTTTGGCCTACTGGACGCGTGCTAGAATTATTATTATTTATTTTATCAGATGTCCAACTGCCACTTAGCCATCTATCGCCAGAATTTCTCCAATACCATCCTACCTCTTCTAAATTACTACTTCCTGCATAAATAGTTGCTCTTCCATCGACTCCACCTCGTGCTGCATACTCCCACTCATTCTCTGTTGGCAATCTAAACCCCTCTAGTTCTTCTGGCCTACCTCTTAACTGCCAATTATTCAAATCATAAGCTGGCTCCAAACCTTCTTGTTCACTCAACCAGTTACAGTATCTTAATGCATCAAACCAAGATACATTTATCACCGGTCTATTACCCATTCCCCATCCACTATCATTTGGAATTGTTACTTCTGAAGTGGAATTGGCATACTCTAAGTAATTTTCAAAAGTTACTGGATATTTACCCATCTCTATATCATAGCCTAAAGTTATACCTCCATTATTAGCTAATGTAGTCCCAGCTCTAACATTTATCATCTCTAAAGCAAAAACTTGAAACTCTTCAAAAATTGCAATAATTTCTCTATCTTCATCCATTTTAATCTCAATTTCAAGAAATTGACTCTGCTCTATATCCCCATACTCTATATCGCCTTCCCAGTGGCTAAAATCCCAATTATCCTCTATAGGAATGGCTTCTAAATCTAAAATAACCTCTTCTTCATAATCATATGAGCTATCTAAATCCCTAGAATACTGTTCTTCTCCTAGCTTTACCTTTCCAATTCCTTCAATCCTAATATTAAGACTATTATAATCTGGCTCTTCAATTACCCTAACATTAATTATCTTCTGTTCATCACCAGCTCTGACCCTTATTTCACCTTCGCCCAATTCTTTAGCGAAAATTTCTGCACTATTATAATCTATTTGAGCAAATTCTATAAAGCGACCTGAGCGAGCCCAATCTGCTTCTGCCTCCATCAAAAAACCATCTTCATCATAAACTGTAACATCTAGTGTAACACTTTGTGAAGGGTATAGTGTCACCTCTTCTGGGAATACCTCTATCCGACCAACTTCATCCACTTTTTCTTCCTCTTCTTCAGCATAAGCAAAAGGGTTAATGGCTAAAAGAAGGGCTATAATAATTATAAGTTTAATACCTCTATCCACTTGAGTTCACCCCCTATTTAAAATATAGGACTCTCCCTACAGGTCTTATCAGACCTTCCGTAATAAAAAGCATTTGCTAAAATTTTTCGCTGCAGATTAATGTTTATCTTGAATGTGAGTTTTAGCTCACCCCCAAAAAAGTTTACAGTTTACAGTTGACAGTTGACAGTTGAAATCAAAATCATTACAGTCAACCCCTTATCTTTAAAAGTATAATATTATACAATCATCTTAAATCTAACTTATACCCAAATTTTTTTAGCCGAATATCCTCAAATATTATGGTCTATGTAGTAAATTATAGTCTGTGGCACAACTGCACCACAGACTATATAATTACTACTTTGTTCTTACAGGTCTAAAACTACTATTGAAGAATCCACTCTCAGTCGTTACACCAAAGCTCCAGCTAACCCTTAACCTATCTAGATTAGTATCATTGAATGCCCCGCCACGAGTAGCCATACTAGTATCACTCCGCTCGGTATTTGTCCACTCCCTAACATTTCCACTCATATCATAGATTCCTAATTCATTAGGTGCTTTTAACCCTACAGGATGTGTTCCTCTCCCTGATGTGGTCTGTAAGTTGGAGCTTCCAGAAACGTCTGAATTATCACCATGCCAAGCTACATCATCTAAATCATCACTTCCTGAATATTCTGTTTCATCACCATTACTACCACCACGAGCTGCATATTCCCACTCATCTACTGATGGCAATCTGTAACCTTCAAGGTTTTCTTTATCATCTTTTAACTTCCAGCTATCTAGATCATAGGCAGGTTCTAAACCAGCCTCTTCACTTAACCAGTTGGTATAAGCAACTGCTCCATACCAAGTCACATAGACTACTGGATAATTTCTAATATCAATTCGATCACCATTAATATCTGTCCAATATTTTAAATGAAACTGATCATTATAGTAAGCAAATTGAAAACTTACACCATTTACATCCATCATTTCTTCACCTTTATAACTTCCATCCTCTGCCACCCCGACACTATTTAAGAATTCAAGATATTCAGCATTTGTCACCTGATATTTAGCAACCTCTAAATCATAATCTAAAGTTATATCATCTAAATCTAAATAATTAGCTGAAGTGCCTTGCTCAGCAACTTCAACTTCTAATAAATTAACTGCTTTAGCTTTAACTGAATCACTTAAACTGCTTGAATAATTATTCTCATCAAAAGCTCTAACCCAATAATAATGTCCTGCTTCTAAATCAGAATAACTTTTATCTGTAACTGTCGCTACAGAAATTTCTAAATCAGCTTGATTGTCACTTTCAGTCTGGTAAACCTTATAAAATTCTCCTTCACCATCCCAAGTTAATTCTCCATCTTCTATACTTAAACTAGTCGGTGCATCTGGAGAAGAGGGCACATTAATAGCAACCTCAATTCCTCCTTCTTTAACCTTATCACTTTCATCTACCTCAACATCTAAGCCAATTTCTCTTTCCTGAGTTGGTAATAATAAAAACTCTGCACCATGCCATTGCTCATCACTTGCTAATTTAACCTTTACTTCCCACTGAGAAGGAGTTAACTCTAAGTCCCCTGAATCATCTAACCCATCTCCATTTTCAAATATTAACCCTGACTGATAATCTTTAGTTATTCTATTATCAGGATCAAGTTCTAATCTAAGTTTTTCTACTTCAATATCTACTACTTCCCCTTCCTCATTTCTTATATCAACTTCATTAACTTGTAAACTTTGAGCTAATAGAGGTTCAATATCTATATCTAAATCACTTACAGTATCACTTTCTATCTCTGGACTAATAGCACTTCCCTCATATAATACTCTAGAGCTCTCTAAACCATCAAAATCACCTATTAGCTCTGCTTTTACTTTATATTGCTTTCCTGACTCTAAACTATCAAAGACTATTTTATTATCATCTAGCGGATTATCTAAAGTTTCTGTGTCAATTAATTCGCTTCCATCCTCTTGATAAATAGAAACTTTAATTTCTTCAACAGTTATTTCATCTTCAATAGTTGTTAATGCATTAACTTCTGCTAAAAGAGCATCTGGTATATTTATAGCTACCTTTAAACCATAAGCTGGATCTTGCTCATTAACATCATTTACACTACTACACCCAACTACTAACAATGCCATACTTAATACAACAAATAAAATTAATTTTTTTCTTCTCTGAAACATACTACCCCTCCTTAATTATTTGTAAATAACAACTCCCGCATCTTCACTTAAATCTATTTCTAAATCCACATCAGAACCATTACCTTCAATCTTAAAATACTTAACAGCCGTTGATTGTAGACTGAAGTTATTTGAGACTGAACCATCAATCGTTGTAATTTCTGGTTGTTCTGATAAGTTAGCTCCTTGATAACTATAATCTTCTAATCCTTGCTCATCAATATAATTACTGATTGCCCAAGCTAAAACCACATCAGCAAAGTCATACCCCTTATCAGCAATTATATCTTCTGTGAACTTATCACTTGTTTGTATCGCTTCAATAATATCTACCCCAAATCTTTCATATAAATAAAGAGCAAACAAACTTGTAACACCATAATCCTTAAGTTCTTGCTCCCAACCCATTAATGAAGTTCCCGCAGTGTCTGAAAAATAATGCTCTGATATCCGGTTATCATCATTATGATCATAATAACCTGTTAAATACTCAGCTAACTGAGAAAAACCCTCATTAATCCAAATATCTTCTCCTTCTCTACCCGCTTTTTGCTTGTTAACAAAAAATAACAGATGTTGAAACTCATGTGCTATAGTTGATAAAACATCATCTAAACTATAAGAATATCCTGGATCATCAGCTAAATCTAAAGCAAAATAATTGATATAAAACATATCTGCTTCATTAGATTTTTGGTGTGATTGATGTTGAGCCCAATAATCTTTACCATGAAAATATCCTGCTGTAAATCCTGCAGTACTACCTCCCATATCATAAATGAAAATAATTGTCTTCCCATTGCCATCCCAATCATATTCGCTAACATCATGGAAAGCAAAATTATCCATAACATTAGGATAAATAGTATTATCGAATTGACTTGCTATTTCTTCTAAGGTTTCAATTTCTAAATCATCTTTAATATCATCTGCTACATAAACTAAAGCTTTATCTCCTATAGCTTTTAAAGTAGAATCTATTGAATCATCATTACGATTATAAAAGCTTCTACTTTCACCTATTTGATAAGAAGAATATTGACTAGCTTGATAATCATCACTTACTTGAGCATTAGCTGGCTCTAAATCCATCTCTAAATACATATCTTCTAGTCTTCTCATTTCAGCATCTGTCTCAGCTTGAGGACAAAGTTGAACCTCTTGTTGCGACTGGGTAATTTCATTAACAGATACATTGCTATTGTTTGAACCATCTGCAAAAGTAACATCTAATGTAGCATCATAGGTGCTAGGGCTTCTAGAGCCAACTATATCTAAAGGAGTAATCGCAACTATAGCCGAATCTACATCTCCTAAATTAATCTCCTTACTTTCATTAGAGTTAAATTGATACTTAGATATTGGCCCTTCGTCAACATAATAGCTATTACTTAGCTCACTTTTATAGTCATAAGCTTGATTGTAAGCTCTAACCCAATAATAATAACCATCTTCTACCCCACGATAAATATTATCATCAAGCTGAACACTTGCTCGTCCTAAACTACTAGGGTCATTGTCCTCAGATTTATAAAGCAAATAAAAATCTGCATAATCATCCTGCTCCCAAACTAAATTATAGCTATCATTTAAAGCTAAACCACTCGGCTTAACAGGCATATTAAAACTAATACTTTTACTCTTCTTTTCTGTTGGCAATAATAAAATTTCTTCTTCTTTTTTATTACCATCACTTAATTCAACTATTAACTCCCACCTAGCAGGAGTTAAATCTAATCCATCTTCTCCATCTTCAAATCTAACTCCTGATGTATAATCTTTTGTAAAACTATTCTCTGAATCTTGTTCTAAAGTTACATTATCTACCGTAGCATCAGAATTATTTATACTTATCTCACTAATTTCTAAACTCTGTGCTCGTAGTGGCTCGAGTTCTATATCTAAAGCGGTTAACGTATCAGCTTTAACTTCTCCGCTTAATCCTTGCCCTTGATATAAAACCTGCTCTTGATTTTCATCTCTAAGATTTCCTAATAAGTCAACTTTAACTTGATATTCTCTCCCCACATCCAAATCAGCCAAAATAGCTTCATTGTTTTCTAAAGGATCTCTTAAAGTTTTTATTAAAACAAACTCACCATCTTGATAAACCCTTATTTGAGCACTGTTTACAGTTACTTGCTCTTCAACACTCAATACTGTTACATCTTCTAAAAGCTCCTCTGGTATATCAAAATTTAAAGTTAAACCATGAGATTTTTCTTCATCTAGCTTAGCTTCATCACTACTACAACCTATTAAAGTTAGCATTGTAATTAACAATAATAAACATAAATAGCTTTTAGTGCTTTTTAAGCTAAACATCCTATCACCTCCTAAAATTTTAATATTAAAATTAATCTAAAGCTTCTGAAATAGCCTGGGCCACTGCACTAGCTATTTCATCTCTATACTCTCTTCTAGCATCCATTGAAGCCTCTATCTGAATTCCACCCTCTCCTCCTAAATCCTGACTAGCTAAACGATTGACAATGTTTCTCTCAGAAAATCCTCCTAAAGGATGTCCAGGTTCAGCAACAATAACCTCAATATCTCCATCACTTTTTTCTATAATTAGCTCCTCTATTCTATCCTTTAAGCTCTTGTCAGCACTTAGCATATACTCTGTGTTTCCTCCTAAGATTACTTCATAGCCATCTGCTCTATGACCATGAAAGGCTACTGCAAACTTAAAGTTTCTATCGATTATTTGATTTAATTTAGGAAAATTAAGCTCATTGATATCATTTGAGGTAATATGCCAAGCATCATAAGCTCCTAAATCGCTTTGGTATCCATAACAATTCCAAACTGAAACTCCATAATTACTTAAATAACTTGTATCAGCAAAGTAATCACTCTGTTTTTCGGTATATCTTTCAATAAATCCAGCGTGTGGTGCAATAGTTACTACATCTTCATTTGAACTTTCATCTCTTAGACTTTCAACAAATTCATTATTCTCTCTAGCTCCTTCTTTAGTGCTTAAGCTAGAACTAACAACCTCTAAATTTAAATAAGCATCAAATGGGTCCTCTTGTTCTAATCTTTCTCTACCACTTAAACCCATACGAACAGTATTACCTCCTTCATCTCTAGCTTCAGCAACAGTATAAATAGCATATTTGTCTTCATTATCTGCAAGAATAATTCTAACTTGTTGGCCAACCTCTATTCCTAAGCTTTCTAAAAGTGTAGCATCAATTGAAAGGTGCTCTTGACGACTTATAATATCTTGGTCTGATAATGCTCTAGTAACATTTACTTCAGTTTCACTTAATTCATAATAAAAAGCTTCACTTAAAGCACTTGAATATCTTTGCCTATATGCTCTCACCCAATAATAATAGCCAGATTTAGGGTTTGAATATTTATTCCCTTCAACTGTAGCAATAGATAATTCTGCTTCATCTAATTGTTCACTACTACTTTTGTATACCTTATAAAAGTCAGCACTACCATCCCAAATTAAATCACCTTTACTATCTACTCTTAAGTTATCTGGCTCATCTGGGGATGAGTGCATAATAATATCTATCTCAATTTCTCCACTTTCTTCCTCTTCTTTAATTTCCAAGCTAATTTCCTTCTCAGCATCTGGCAGAAGCAAGACTGATCTCCCATATGCACTACCATCAGCTAAAACAACTTTAACTTCCCACTGATCTGGAATTAACTCCACCCCATCTTCTTCATGAACAAATATAACCCCAGCAGAATCATAAGGTTTCTCAAAGGCAATACTATCACTTTTCTCTAATCTTATTTTTTCTATAGTTTCTATATCTAAACTGTCATCAATAATTACTTCATTCACTTTTAAACTTCTTGGAGCAAAAAGGCTAAGTGGTAATGTTACAATAGTTGTTTCATCAGATGAAATAGGCGGAGTCATTCTACTATCTTCATATAGCACCTTAGTCTCATCTTCATCTTGAACAGTTCCTAATATTTCTACCTCTATTTTATAACTATTTTCTACCTCTAAGTCTTGAAAAGAAACCTGAATTTGTTCTTCAAAATTTTCTTTTGTAATCTCACTACTCCTAACAAGATCATTATTATGATAAAGTTTGATTTGAGCACTTTTTAAAGTAATGTGATCTTCAATTGTATTCGCATTTACCTCTGCTAAAAGTTCAGAATCAAGCTCTAAAACAACAGTTAAATCATTTCTCCTAATTATAGAATCCAAATCATCACTTCCACTACATCCAGCCACTGCCAATGCTAGCAAAAAGATAAGCAAATATAAAACAACACCTTTTTTAAACATAATAATCCCCCCTTTCTACTCATTTGCTATAATAATAATTGTTATTAATTTATTGAATTGATATACCATTCGCCATCCTCTTTAATTAAACCAAGTTCAATTTCTTCACGCTCTTCTTGCTCTCCACTAATAAATTCTTCAATCTCCTCATCTGAAAATAAATTACTAGCTAATAAATAATCTTTAGCACTATCGTAGTCTTCATCTTCTAATGCTTCAATAGCTTCCCCAATCTCTTCAATCTCATAAAAACTTTGCATATATCCTAACTGCTCAATTATCAACTCTTTTGGAGTTATAGCAACCATATACATAATTGCATCCACTGTAACTGTATCATCAGTAAGATCTTGCAAAGTTATATCATCCAGTCCTGTCATAAAATCAACTTCATCATATGCAAAAATAGTTTTTATTTCTCCAAATTCTTCTGCTAATTCTACTCCAGTTATTGACTCATCATAAAAGCTATCATAAACCTCTTCAGCTAAAACAGACCCAATTTTTTCTACATTACCTGCTTCAATTCCTTCAATAAAAGTATCTAGACTCTGATTAATTAAAGCTTCATCATCCTCGCCACAAGCAACAAATAAAATACTTAAAGTAAGTAACACCACAATAAACAAAAAACTCTTTTTATTAAACACATTAATCTCCTCCTTTTTGTAATATCAATTACCTACTGATTAACTTAAATTACTCAACGACAACATAACCTCTAAATGGCTCATCTAGGCCAACTCTTCGCCTCCCTGTTAAACCCATTCGAATAATATTTTCGCCTTCATCTCTAGCTTCAGCAATTGTGTAGCGAGCTGACTGATTTAAACTAGAATCTTTTATTTTAATCTCATCTCCAAGCTCTAAGCCTAAATTTTTCATTAAATTACTATCTATAGTACAAAGGCTAGAATCATCAACAATATGATCTAAATTTAAAGAATAAAGAGCTTTTTCAACATTAACTCCTACAATCTCTAAACCATCAGTTCTTGAACTCTGTTCGGTTCTTTCTTGAGCTAGAGCTTCTGAAAATCCTTTAGCTACAGCATTGACTATATCAAATCTATAATCTTTTCTAGCATCCATTGAGGATAAAATTTGTATTCCCCCATAACCTCCTCTATCATGACTCGCCAAACGGTTAACAACATTATCAGGACTACTCCCACTAAATAAAATAACTTCAATTTCTCCATCAGATTTTTCTATAATTAACTCCTGAATCCTTTCTTTTAAACTCTGACCATTATTTAATGTATAATCATTTAAACCTCCAATCCTAACTTGATGTCCATTAGCAGCATGACCATGAAAAGAAACGGCAAATTTAAAACCACGATCAATAATTTGATTCAACT
>LFFM01003103.1_pt1 | contig 10612 bp, 11 predicted proteins | sample 643131 | NCBI WGS metagenome assembly LFFM01 (sample SAMN03777445, study PRJNA286221) | soda lake metagenome | biome: soda lake; feature: Kulunda steppe; material: water; isolation source: sample Tc-Br brine of Tanatar trona crystallizer | place: Russia: Kulunda steppe | collected 2011-07 | reverse complement strand
GCGACCCGAAGCAGCGGAACCACCCCGTAGGAGAGGACGACGACCGCGGCGAGGAGGAACACCCAGTCGATGCGTTCGAGCCGCCAGACGCCGAGAAGGGTCGGGACGCTCGCGACAGCGTTCGACATCCAGAGGGTCGCGACGGCGACGAGACCGGCGAACAGTGCCGCCCGTTCTGCGGTCAGGTATCGTCGAGTGTCTTCGTGTCTGTCCCAGTCGATATCTTCGAATCGCGGGGACTCGTCAGCCGATGACATTGGAGGGGGACTGATAGTCGTACCTCCTTTACCATGTTAAAGATACTCATCCGCACTACCAGAGCGTTCATACAATATCCCACTCCAAGAAATAAATAGAGACACTGAGTGCGATCGGTAGACAGTCGTGGACCGATGAACCGAATCGCTGGATCAGTTTTATACGATCGGGAGACGACCGTCCCGATCACATGACATCACGGTCCAGCCGAACGCCCTCCACTCGCGGCCGTCCCGCGGTCGACGACGGATGAGCCTCCTGCGTCTCCTCGCGAAGCGCGCCCTCCTCGGACTCGCCACCGCATGGGTCGTTCTCACGTCCGTATTCGCGCTGTTCACGCTCACCGAGGACTGGGTGCTTCAAGGCCAGATCGGTGCGGCCCGGTTCGCCGGGGAAAACGATCCGGAGGCGTTAGACGCAATCAGGAGCGAGTACTTCGCCGCACGCGGTCTCGACGGCCCGCTCCACGAGGTGTACCTCGGCTGGATGGCGAACATGGCCACCTTCGACTGGGGCGTCTCACAGGCGAGCGGGGAGCCCGTCTTCCCGCTCGTGACCGACGCTGCGCTCCGAACGGCCGGGTACGTGATGCCAGCCGTGTTGCTGGCCATCCTCGCCGGCGTCGCGATCGGACTGTACGCGGCACTTCGTCCGGAGAGTCGGGTCGCGAACGGGAGCGTGACGGGAGCGTACCTGCTGTTCGCGCTGCCGAACTTCTGGATCGGCGGGATGGTCCTCTCGCTGTCCGTCGGGGGGGTCATCGACCGCCCGGCCTTCCTGTACGACCACGCGCTGCCGGTCCTGTTAGCGTTCACGACGCTTTTGGGCGGGTACGTGAGCTACGCGCGGGCACACTCCCGGGAGTATGCGGTGGCCGACTTCGTCACCCTCGTCCGTGCGAAGGGCGGATCCAGCCTCCGGATGGCCACTCACGTCGTCCGAAACGCCGCGATCCCGTTCGTCTCGATGCTGTTCACGGAGGCGCTCGGGCTCCTCGTCCTCGCGGCGTTCGTCATCGAGGTGTTGTTCGGTATCGACGGCTTCGGACTGCTGTTGCTCGAGGCGGTCAACGAGCGCGACCTTCCGGTGTTGCTCGGCGGAACGGTCGTCGTGATCGGCGTCGGTGTCCTCGGCAACCTCGTCCAAGACGTCGCGTACGGCTCGCTCGACCCGCGGGTCGAGATCGGGTCACGAAACGGGGAGTGAGAAGGAGGAGCCGGACGCGGGGACGGGTCGCTCGTCTCAGGGCGTGATACCCGTGTCGGGGCCGGCAGTCTCGACCTCCTCCGGGTTCAGTTCGAGGACGTGCTCGCCGCAGTCGTCACACCGGATGGCGACGACCTCGTGTGCGAGACAGCAGGACTCGACCGTGTCCGCGGTCGCCGCGAGCGACCCGTCACACACCGGACACGCCGTGTGAAACGATCGCAGCGACTGGAGGATCGAGAGCCGTTGCTCAACGGGGACATCCTTCCAACGGTCCGTGCGCTCCGAGAGCGTGAGGTGGGAGGCGACGTCCGCGAGGTACGCGCCGTCTCCGGGCCACTTCCGGACGCGACGGCGGACCGTGACCGCCGGATACGACCGGTCCTTGAACTCGATCGCGGCGGGGTCGACGTCGAACAGCTCGGCGAGTATCTCGGGCGTGACCGACTCGCGGTCGAGCCGCTCGACGTGTTCGGCCACTCGGTCGGCGAACGCCTCGTCGAACGCGAGCTCCTCGATCCCGTCGGTCCGGACGACCGCCCCGCTGTCGAGGAGGAACTCGAGCGGGTCGACCGCGTTCTCGCGACGGTTTTGGATGCGTTCGACCGTCTCGAACTCGGGTTCGTCGTCGGTTTCATCGTTGCCGTCGGTGGTTTCGTCGTTGCCGTCGGCGGTTTCGTCGGCAGCGGTCTCATCGTCACCAGCGACGACCCCATCATCGCTGGCGGCGGTTTCGTCGGCAGCAGTCTCATCGTCACCAGCGGCGACCTCATCGTTGCCGTCGGCGGTTTCGTCGGTAGCGGTCTCATCGGCGTCGATAGTCCCGTCGCCGGCGTCAGCGTCACGTCCGCTTCCCGTATCGCCCGTCTCGACCACGGCCGGATCGTCGGCTACCTCCCAGCCGTCGCGGGGGCCGGCAGGCGCCTTGCCGAACCGTTCGAGGACCGGGTCCGGGAGGTAGCGTTTCGTGAGCCGTGGCGTGCCGGGGATCAGGTAGCCACGGAAGTAGATCGAGCCCATCGACCCGAAGAACACGGCCGCGACGGCCACGGGGCCGAGCGGGGCGACGAGAGCCGTCGCGAGGAACGCGATAGCGACGTTGAGGGCAGTACACGGGAGACACCGGTTCTCGCCGGTGTACTCGGGTTGTCGGATCCGATCGAGGAACGGCTCGTCTCGCGATCTCATACCTCACACTACGGTCGAAGTGATAAAAACGGGCGGTTCCGCGGATCCGCTCGGGGACGCCATGGCTCACACGGGCGGGTCGATCGACACGCGAAAACCGGGGGAACGGCGCGCCGAACCGGAGCCGGTCCGGGCCGCGCGCCTACCGGGATCGACCGACCGGAGCGACTTATATTCGCGTCAGACGCCCGTATTTCGGTAGATAGTCAGTTGACAGGTAGCCCCACCTGGCCGACACACCGATATAGGCGGCGACGATCGGTCCGGTATGACCTTCGAGGAGCTGTTCGAGCGGGCGGCCGGGTACGACGTCGACGAGAGTGCCGTCGTCACCGCGCTCGCGGAGCGGCGTGATCGGGAAGTGGATGACACGGACGGAGGCGAGGACCCATGAGTAGAGACGTCGAGCCGAGCCCCGCGCGGGTCGTCGCCGACGCCGACGTACTGGCGGCCGACCTGCTCGTCGGCGGAGCGGCCCGCGACGCACTCGATGTGTTACGGGAGCACTCGTGGACGACGCTCGTCGCCAGCGATCCGCTCCTCGATGACGTCGAGGCGGTTGTCGCGTCGGTTGCGGATTCGCCCCTTGCGGCCGACTGGCGGGCGAAGTTGGCGACGTGGTGCGAGCCGGTGACTCACCCCGCCGGCGACCATCCGGCGCTGGCGTCGGCGTACCACGGCGGCGCGATGCAGGTGATAAGCATGGATCCCGCCTTGACCGGTCCGGGGGCCGCCGCTGGGCTGCGCGACCGGATGCCGGTGAGCGTTCGCGAACCGCAGGCGTTCGCTGCCGTGTTCTCCCCGGAACGGCTCCACCCGGAGGCCGTCGGCGGCGAGTATCCCGGGCCGGACCGGGAGGCGCGGGACTGGTAAGTCGCGGGGCCGGCAAGCGCACAGGACCGGCGAGCGGTCAGGATCCCTATCCGGGCGTCCCGGGTCAGCGCTCGGCGTACCACTCCGCGAACTTCGCGAGCGCCCGACCCCGGTGCGAGACGGCGTTCTTCCGCTCGGTGTCCATCTCGGCGAACGTCTCGCCAGCGTGCTCGAAGATCGGGTCGTAGCCGAAGCCGCCGGAGCCGCGGCGGTCGACGATCCGGCCGGGGACGTACCCCTCGAACAGCTTGACCGGGAGGGGGTCGGTGGTGGCAGGGTCGGTCTCGCCGGCGGGCTCCATTCCGCCGGTGTCAGGCTCCGTTCCCGCGGCGTCGGCGTTCGTTCCATCGGCGTTAGTCCCCGTTCTCCCGGCGTCCGATCCGGAGTCGTCAGGCCCCGCAGCCGCGGCCGTCCCGCGGTCCGCGCGGTCGACGGGGTCGGGGCTCGCCGCGAACCCCTCGCCGTCGCAGTACGCGAGGGTACAGCGGAAGGCGGCGCGGGCGTTCTCGAGAGGACGGGCGAGCTCGCGGACCCGCTCGATTCCGAGGGTTTCCTGGACGTACGAGGAGTACGGGCCCGGGAAGCCGTCGAGGCCTTCGATGAACAGCCCCGCGTCGTCGACGAGGACGGGACCGCCCACCTCCCGATACGCCTCACGCGCGCCGCGTGCCGCGATCGGGCCGAGCTCGGGCGACTGGATCTCCGTGTAGTCGAAGTCGAGCTGCTCGACGGAGCCGTCGGCGAGGTACTGCTCGGCTTCGCGGACCTTCCCCGGGTTCGTCGTCACGTACCGCAACATACCGATCGGTGCGGGTGGGCGACGGGAATAGGCGTCGATAGGAGCGAGCCGACCGGGCCCCGGACGGCGATACGTTTTTATCCGATCGCGGGAGATCCGACGCCATGTCGAACGCCCTCCCGACGTTCGGGAAGCTGCGGTTTCTCGGGCTCCTCGGCGTCCTCACATTCGGCGTGACGGCGCTGCTCGCGGTGTTGGGCTTGGGGACCGCAGTTCCCGTGACCTTCGTCGTCGGCTTCTTCATCTTACTCCCGGTCGCGGCGCTTCTCGGCGAGGACTTCCCGCTGATCGAATCGACGTCCGAACCGGCCGACGCGACGACCGACGAGAACCCGGTCGCGACCCTTCGCGACCGGTACGCGTCCGGCGAGATCGGCGACGAGGAGTTCGAGCGACGGCTGGACCGGCTACTTGAGACCGAAGGCGTAGCCGACGAGATCGACCGCTGTGGGGAAGCGCGTACGAACGAGGAGCCGACGGATCTCGAATCCGAACTCGACTTATAAGCGGTTACCGTCGGGTCGGCGGTGAACGCCCCCGACGCGCTACCCGTTCAACGACCCTCCACCGTCGCGGTCCGCTCGGTCTCCGTGGTCCGCTCGGTCCCCGCGGTCCGCTCGGTCCCCGCAGTCCGCTCGTCCGTTCGGCAAGACTCTTGAGTGTCGACCGTTAGAAACGGACGGATATGCTGATCACCGGAACCGTCATCGCCGACCCGGATACCGTGATCGACGACGGCGCAGTCGTCGTCGCGGACGGGGAGATCGTCGCAGTCGGCGAGGCGGACGCCCTCCATGAGACCTACCCCGACCACGAGCGCCGCGCGTTCGACTTGGTCGCGCCAGGGCTCGTCGGCGGCCACGTCCACTCGGTCCAGTCGCTCGGTCGGGGGATCGCCGACGACGCCGAGCTGCTCGACTGGCTGTTCGAGGCCGTGTTGCCAATGGAGGCGGCGATGGACGCGGAAGCCACCCGGGCGGCCGCCGAGCTCGGCTACCTCGAATGTCTGGAATCGGGGACGACGACGGTGGTCGATCACCTCTCTGTCAATCACGCGGCGGAGGCATTCGAGGCGGCGATCGAGACGGGGATCCGCGGCCGCCTCGGGAAAGTGCTGATGGACAAGAAGTCGCCCGACGGCCTCCGAGAGCCCACCGATGCCGGCTTGGCCGAAACGGAGTCGCTGATCGGCGAGTACCACGGCGCGGCCGACGGGCGGATCCGCTACGCAGTCACTCCGCGGTTCGCCGTCACGTGTACGGAAGCGTGTCTCCGCGGCTGCCGGGAGATCGCGGACGCCCACGACGGCGTCACGATCCACACCCACGCCAGCGAGAACAAGGGCGAGATCGCGACCGTCGAGGCCGACACCGGGAAGCGGAACGTCCACTGGCTCGACGAGGTCGGACTCACCGGCCCGGACGTAACGCTCGCCCACTGCGTCCACACGGACGAGAGCGAGCGCGAAGTGCTCGCGGAGACGGACACCGTCGTTACCCACTGTCCCTCATCGAACATGAAGCTCGCCTCGGGGATCGCCCCCGTCCACGACTACCTCGACCGCGGGATCACCGTCGCGCTCGGCAACGACGGTCCGCCGTGTAACAACACGCTCGACCCGTTCACGGAGATGCGGCAGGCGAGCCTCCTCGGGAAAGTGGACGCGCTCGACCCGACCCGGCTCCCCACGCCGACGGTCCTCGAAATGGCGACGGTCAACGGCGCTCGTGCGGCCGGGTTCGACCGGATCGGTCGCCTCGAACCCGGGTACGAAGCCGACCTGATCGGTCTCACGACCGAGAAGACGCGCGCAACCCCGATCCACGACCCGCTCTCGCACCTCGTGTACGCCGCTCACGGCGACGATGTCGTCTTCACGATGGTCAGCGGCGAGGTGCGGTACGACGATGGCGAGCACGTCGGGATCGACGCCGACGCCGTCCACAAGCGGGCGACACGCCACGCGAAACGGGTCATAGACGAGGCTGGGATCGAAGCGACGATCGGCTAAGACGCGGGCACGGGCAGGTGTTCACCCGTGGAATCACTCAGTGTACTCCGACCGAGGGCCGGTTCTCCGCGCGGCACGTTGCCCACTGTATCGCGGCGGCCTCGTCGTTGAACGCTTCCGTCTCGACGCCGTCGACATCGATCGTCCGCTTGAGATAGCGACGCTTCGAGCGTTCGCCGACGACGGCGAACCGACCGACGTCACGGGCGACAGCGAGCTGTGCCGCCTCGCGGAGCGCCCGCCGCCCGGCGTCGGAGCAGGGACGGGTCGTCCGGACGGCGATCACGATCGCGTCGACCGCGTGGTCGGCGACGGCGGATCGCCACCGATCGAGCAGTGCGTCGGCAGCGGCGGGGCTGATCCCCGTCCCGTGCGGGAAATCGACGATCAACACGCCGCCGTCGGTTCGGAGCGACCAGCGCTCGCTCGGTTCCATGACACCCACTCACATGTATCGAGTAATAAACCCACACATCAAATTATTCTTTTTGATATTTTGAACGGATCGCCGGTAGGGAAACAGGAGCGGAGAGAGGGCGGTTTACCCGATAACCAGACCGATAGCGCGTTCGTCGCGTGATCGAGTATCGATGTCGAGAGATGTCGGCTCGGATCGAGGTTATCGAAGGGGTGCGCGTCCGTTACGTCTCGGAGACGGACTCGTCGATCTCGACCCCACCCATGGCGGCGTCGACGACCGCCTCGGCAAGCGATTCGAAGTCGGCGTCTTCCGGGATCACGTCGACATCGATCCCGAGCTCGTCGGCGGTCACGGCCGTCGGCGGGCCGATCGCACCGACAACGGCGGCGTTCGTGCCGTCGAGTGCCGCCTCGCGAACTCCGCGGTCGGCGGCCGCTTCGAGGAAGTGCTCAACCGTTAGCGACGAGGTGAACGCGAGCGCGTCGAGCTCGCCTGCGGCCGCGAGCGACGCCGACTTGCCGGCGTCGTCGGGGCGCGAGAGCCGGTAGAGCACCGTCTCCGTCACACGAGCGCCCGCGTCGCGGAGCCCGTCGAGGAGCACGTCGCTGCCGTGGTCCGAACGTGCGACCTCGATCACCTCGCCGTCGATGCTGTCGCGGAGGGTCGCCACGAGACCCGCGGAGGTGTACTCCTCGGGGATGATGTCGACCGACCACCCAACCTCCCGAGCCGCGGCGGCGGTCGACGGCCCGATGGCGACGAGAGTGGCCTCGCCGGGCGTCCATCCCACGTCCGCGGCGAGCTCGACACCGGTCTTGCTCGTGAAGACGACGTATGCGGCGTCGAGCGACTCCCCCGCTGCGGGAGTCGCGCCAGTCGGCTCGACGGCGAGCATTGGGTCGGCGACGGGGTCCGCGCCGAGCGACGCGAGCAGCGTCACGGCGCGGTCGATTCGGTCGTCGTCGGGGCGAAAGACGGCGACACGGGGTCCGTCGCTCACGCGTCCTCACCTCCCCGTTCTTCTTCGGTTTCGCTCCCGGTCTCCGTCTCAGGGGAAGCGGTCGTTCCGACCCGTTCGACCGGCGCGGAACCCGCGTTCTCCAGGAACGCCACCACCCGGTCGCGGGTCGCCGCCACGTCGCCGATAACGGTGATCGCAGGGGGTTCGATCTCGGCCTGGTCGCGGACATCGACGATCGTATCGAGCGTGCCCGTCGCGACCGCCATGTCGGGCCACGTCGCGCGTTCGACCAGCGCGACCGGGGTGTCGCCGTCGAGTCCCGCCTCGCGGAGCGCGGCGGTGTACCCCGGCAGCTTCCCGACGCCCATCAGGACGACGATGGTCCCGCCGGTCGCCGCGAGCGCGTCCCAGTCGACGGCAGACTCGTCTTTCGTCGGGTCCTCGTGGCCGGTGACGAACGAGACGGAAGAAGTATGATCCCGGTGCGTGACGGGGATCCCGGCGACCGCGGGGCCGGCGATCGCGGACGTGACGCCCGGGACGACCTCGAAGGGGATCCCGGCGTCAGCCAGGTGTTCCGCCTCCTCGCCGCCGCGGCCGAAGACGAACGGGTCGCCCCCCTTCAGTCGGACGACCGTCTTCCCCTCGCTCGCCAGCTCGACCAGCCGCCGGTTCGTGTACTCCTGTGGCGTCCACTCGCCGCCCGCACGCTTCCCGACGTCCTCGCGTTTCTCCGCCGGAATCTCGCCGAGGATCTCCGGACCGGGGAGCTTGTCGTGGAGCACGACGTCGGCGGACTCGACCAGCCGTGCCGCCTTCACCGTCATGAGGTCCGGGTCGCCCGGGCCGGACCCGACGAGATACACCTTGCCGACGTCGTCGTCGCGCGTTCGCGTCGGCGGGTCGTCGAACCCGTCGTCCGGCTCCTCACTCATCGGCATCACCCTCTGCGTCGGCGCTCGTGGTGGCGGTCTCGACTGACGCCCGCGCCCGCTCGATGAGGTCGGCCGCGCCGCGGTCGGCGAGGTCGGCCGCGAACGATTCCGCCGCGCCGGCGTGCGATCGGATCGGGAGGTCACGGGTGCCGCTCACTTCCTCGGTGCCGTCCGTCGAGAGCACGCGAACGCGGGTGTGGACGTGCTCGCCCCGGACGAGCGCGGAGACGCCGATGGGCGCGATACACCCGCCGTTGAGTTCGGCGAGCACCGTCCGCTCGACGGTCGCCGCGACCCGGGTTCGGGGGTGGTCGACCGCCGATCGCACCGCCTCGATCACGTCCGGGTCGGTCGCGGTGACGGCGAGGGCCCCCTGGCCGGCCGCGGGGACGAACTCCTCGCGCGGGAGCCGCGTCGTCCGCGCGTCGTCGTACAGCCCCGACCGGCGGAGGCCGGCCTCCGCCATCACGAGAGCGTCGTACTCGACATCGACGGAACGCTCCATCGCCGAGCGTTCGAGCTCCGAGAGCGAGTCGAACCACTCCTCGACGCTCCGCTCGAACGACGCCTCGTCGGCCTCGGTGTCGTCGTCGCCGTCGGCATTGGCGTCCGCGTCGTCACCGGCATCGTCCGTCTCCGTATCCGACCCTTCGCCACCTGCCTCGGCGGTCAGCGCCGCCGCCTCCCCGGAGGCGATCAGTCGGCGTTCGTGTTCCGCCTGGAGGCCGGGCGCGAGCAGCTTCTCGATCCGGGTGTCGACGTTACCGCGGATCGGCTTCACGGTGAGATCCGGCCGGGCGGCCGCGATCTGGGCGGTTCGGCGGAGCGACCCCGTGCCGACGACGGCCCCCGACGGGAGGTCGGCGAGCCCGAGGCCGTCCGGGTTGACGACGACATCGCCCGAGGGCGCGCGTTCGGGGACGCCCGCGACGACCATGTCGTCCATCCCCTCCGTGGGCACGTCCTTCAGCGAGTGGACCGCGAGGTCGGCGTCGCCGGCGAGCACCTCCTCGTCGAGCGCGCGGACGAACGCCCCCGTGCGCCCGAGTCGATGGATGAGCTCGTCCGGGATCTGGTCGCCGCGCGTCTCGACGCGGCGGATCTCGACCTCGCGTTTCCGAGTCGACAACGCCTCGCGGACGGTCTCGGCCTGTGTAAGGGCCAGATCCGAGCCGCGGGTCGCGAGGGTGAGGGTTTCGGTCATACCCGAGGGGAGGTCCCCCGCGTTCAAAAGGGCATTAGTTCGGGCGTCGGCCCGGAGCGAAGGCAACGGTCCCGATCGAACGCGGGAGGCCGTCGGCAGCATATATAAATAGCATGAGATATCGACATCCCCGAGTCACGGTGGTGTGCCCGCGAAGGAGACCGGACAGACGGGTTATAAATATACGTCCGGCCGAGGAGGCGTGAGAGCGGGGTGATCAGAGACGGCGTGGGGCTTCCGCGGTGATCACCGCGCCACCGAGGATATCTAACTGACTGAGTTCTGGTGAAATCCGCATGTGCTCATAGGTTTTAAAATCGTGCTGAATAGAGAGGATGAATGTAGTAGACTAGCCCTATTTGTTCCAACCGAGCTGCGATGAATTAGCTGTCAGACTGGGCGTGCTTGGTGAGTGATAACGGGAGTGGGTATCGCAATACGGCTGTGCGAGATAGTATATAACTGCTCGAGAGTGATGCGACAATTGCTTATAAATAAGTAAGGTGGTGGCGCGCCCCAGTTCGCGCCTTATAAAGGCGCGAACCGACGGTGCGAGGGAGTCGGTCGCCCGGAGCAACGCGGAGGGCGGCCGACGAGGCTGGGGAGGCGTGAGGTGCGGTTGCGGGGCAGGGCGGGACTCAAAGGGGCAGTCGCGAGGACGCCGCAGGCGACGTAAGCAGCGTGGCGCTACGCGCCACGGGCAGCCGGCGGCTCTGCCGCCGGCGACACCGCAAGGAACGAACGAAGTGAGTGACT
>LFFM01003102.1_pt1 | contig 10615 bp, 14 predicted proteins | sample 643131 | NCBI WGS metagenome assembly LFFM01 (sample SAMN03777445, study PRJNA286221) | soda lake metagenome | biome: soda lake; feature: Kulunda steppe; material: water; isolation source: sample Tc-Br brine of Tanatar trona crystallizer | place: Russia: Kulunda steppe | collected 2011-07 | reverse complement strand
GAGGACGATCACTGGAAAACCGCGGCCCATCCGCTCGAATACTACCAACACCAGCTCGAACAGGCAAGCGACGAACTCGTCGACTGGCGAGAGGCCAACGCGCAATAATCGAGTCGAATGCGGATAAAAAGCAGCGTTATTTGTCGGCAGTCTCGCCGTTCCCATCAGCGTGGACGGATTCAGCATCAACCGAAGTCGATGCCGTGGATTCATCGGGAGCCACTTCGTCGGGAGCCGCCTCGTTGGCTCGTGAGAGAACAAATCCGAGGACTGCCATCAGGAGAATAAAGCCGACAAGTGCGCCGATAAGCGCAAGTGCACCCTCATTTGGGAGCCCATCGGCACCATCAAAAGCGATTCCAATTCCGATGAGCGAAGCGAGAAACACCCCGACGGCGAAAAACGCAACAGCCGTCTGCCGGCGCACTTCCGCATCGATTTCCATACCGCTCCGTTTTGAGGGCGATTGCAAAAGGGCTTCGAAACGTGCGACGACAGAGATGGCCGCTCAGCCACGAACGCGCCGAGATTATGGTCGAACGAGGGTTGAAATAGACAGCAGCCCTCTGTGTATGTATTGGAGGCCCTCCCAATGACGCACCACGAATACACACCAGCGTCACCGATAGTTGACACACATCCAACGTCCGTTATAGCCGCCGCAGACACCGCGAACACCGATTACGACGATGCCGTCCGTCTCGCAGCCGGCACTGGCAGCCGTGGCCGACGCGCCCAAACCGAGACGATGAAGCTCCGGACACTCCGCGATGGCCGGACAGTCGTCGAAACCGCCGGCGGAACCTACGTTGTCGACCGCACCGCCCACACATGTACGTGCCCGGATCATGCGATCCGCGGCGTCCGGTGTAAACACCGTCGTCGGGTTGCAATCGAGGCCGCACTCGGCCGAATTCCATCCGCCGGAATGCGGTGGGGCGTCTGTGCTGTCTGTGGAACCCACGTCCCAGTACGTCTCGACAGCAAGGGGTCGGTTTGTTGTTCGACACACGAACGCGCCGCTGGCGAACTGGTCTCAGACAGAGAAACCGGTGATCTCCTTGTCGTAACGACGCAGACGACGACTCGCGCCGACCAGTACCGAACGACAGCAGGAAAGCAGGTTGCCGAGTACGACTCAAATCGTAACTACGGCAGACACGAACCAGTCATCGAGGCGCTCTATGTCGCCGCACTCACCCGACAGCCAGCCGACGAGCCAACACCGTATGCGTTTCCGGCCAGCCGGCTCGTCCGTACCGATGGCGACTCTACCCGTGGACGACGACTCCTGGCAAGTCGACATCGACTCGCAGCGCACCGTCGTCGCCAGCAGCCACAACAGACGAACTGGACCGACCAGCAGTCAGTGACCCAGCCGGCCGGCACGACAGCCTAAGCCGAGAGACGGATTCCTTGGCTCACTCCGAAAGACAGTGTGGAGCCGAAACCGCAAGCCCGTCGCGTTCTGCACGGACGAGCAGCCATCCACAGAATTCGGTTTCACGGTCGCCGGCTCGACCACTGAGTTCGATATTTCGTTCGGCCGTTTTTTCATCGTCAGCGTCAGTATGATCTTCGACCAGTATCCGGTATCGACCAGTGTCCGTCGCGACTGCTTCGACCGTCCGTTCGTCGTCTTCGGCGAGGGTGAGCCGTTCGTGGTAGACCGTTTCATGGCTGACGTGAACGATTTCGACAGTCAGCTGTCGCTCCCGGCTGTCGTCATTCGTGATATGGAGATCAAACGGTTCGGCGAGTGACTCGGTGCCCAGACAGCCAGCACTCACTACCATCCCAAGCGAGCCAACGAGAACCGCCCGACGGTCATACCTCATTGTCCACCATGTGGAGCGACTGGCTGAAACGTCTTATTCAGGTAGTCGAGACAGTTGGTGTAGCGGTGGTGGATCTGCTCACAGATCGTCGAGCGTGGTTTTCGCGCTGTGACCGACGAACTCATCGAAATCAACACCATCTGACAGGGCCGTCTCCTTTTTGACCCGGTAGTTGCCGCCATCGGTTACATACAGATCACCCGGATGGAAAAAATACCAGTCCTCGCGGTCAAACCGGACCGCAATCCGGGCTTTCGCACCGAAATTCTGGGCAAAGTAGATCAGCGCCTCGACTTCCTCGCCGGTGAGATAGATCGGCCGACCGCTGCTGGCTTTCGCTTCGATCGCGAAAAACCGCTCGCCGTCACCGGCCAATACATCTGGGAGTTCGCGCTCGGTCGCACTCCCGCTGGCGGGCGCACGCATCACCGCAAAGCCCGACTCATCGAGGCGGTTAACGAGTTCGCGCTCGCGACGGTCTCCTTTCCGGTTAGCAGACATTCGTGCCTCCAAGAGGCCACGAGAAACACCGTTGACGATCAGCTTGTTCGTCCATACCAGTGCTTACGCTGTGAAAATAAAAGCACCACGGGCCGGCGGTGCGGACGGCCGACCCTCCCGAACCACTGCGAAGCGACTATTCGGGCTGATTGGTCGATTCGGCGTCCTGTTCGGCGCGTTTGGCAGCGTCCTCGGCTTCGTTCTCCGAGGCAAGGGTGGTCGAGCCGAGATAGATGAAACCAATCGAGGCAACCAAGAGGAGATCGCCGACCCATGTGCCGACACCGAGGCTCAAATAGACGCCAATAAGCACCAAGACGACCGATAACCCGAGATATGCCCAGCCAACTTTCATATCAGTAGCTCTCTCGGAGCGACGCTAAAAACACGACGGTTCCGCAGTTACGTGCCGTGGTCCCAGCTGCCGAGATACGCACGCTGCGTCTCGGTTAGCGAGTCATGTGACACGCCTTCAGCATCGAGTTTGATTTCGGCGATTTCGCGGTCGAGTTCGTCGGGGACGTTGTGGACGCCCGGCTCGTAATCCGCGCCGTTGTCGGCCAGCTCTCGGACAGCCACTGCTTGGACACCGAAGCTTTGATCCATCACTTCGACCGGGTGGCCCAGTGAGATGGGTGCGGCCAGATTGACGAGTCGACCCTCCGCGAGGACGTTGAGTCGGCGACCGTCAGGCAGTTCGTAGGCGTCGACGCCGTCGCGGGCTTCATAGACATCGACAGCCCGTTCTTCGAGCGCAACGAGGTCGATTTCGATATCGAAGTGCCCCGCGTTGGCCAGGAGGACGCCGTCTTTCATCTCGTCGAAGTGTTCGTCGATAACGACATCCCGGTTGCCTGTCGTCGTCAAAATGAGGTCGGCCTCGGCGGCCGCCTCGGCCATCGGTTTGACCTCGTAGCCTTCCATGTGGGCTTCGAGTGCCTTCCGTGGATCGACTTCGGTGACGATGACGTTCGCATTCTGGCCGGCGGCCTTTTTGGCGACACCCTTGCCACAGTAGCCGTAGCCGGCGACAACGACGTTCTTGCCGGCGTACGAGAGATTGGTCGTCATCGCAATCGTCGCCAGCGAGGATTCGCCGGTGCCGTGGACGTTGTCGAAGAGCGTCTTCATCGGGGTGTCGTTGACGGCGAAGACAGGGTACTCAAGCGCATCATCGCGTTCCATGGCACGGATTCGGTGGACTCCCGTCGTCGTCTCCTCGCAGCCGCCGACAATGGAGTCGATGAGTTCGGGGTACTCCTCGTGAATGCGGAAGATCATGTCACAACCGTCGTCGACCGTGATCGTCGGCTCGTGGTCGATGACCGAATCGATGGCGTCGTAATAGCCCTCGTCGTCGACGCCGCGGACGGCGTAGGAGGTGATATTCTCGTGGGCGTCGAGCGCGGCGCTCACATCGTCGTGGGTCGACAACGGGTTGCAGCCGGTGATTGCAACCTCCGCGCCGCCAAGAGCGAGCAGTTCGACCAGATTTGCGGTTTTGGCTTCGACGTGCATCGCCATCCCGACCGTCTCGCCGACGAGCGGTTTGTCGGCTTCGAACTCCTCGCGGAGTGCCTGCAAAATCGGCATATGCTGTAGGGCCCACTCCATCTTGCGTCGACCCTCGGTTTGTGCGGCCTCGACGTCATCGAGATGCGCAGAAACCGGCGGGTACGCTGTTTTGCTCATAGAACGTATTGACCGCAAGTGGTGAAAACGGTACCGAACTACGAGGCCAGCGAAGGGCGTTACTGGCTGGTGAAAACGTTGGTGTAGCGTCGATTATGAAAAGATGTACGCGATGACGATCACCACAGGGAGCAGCACAACAAAATAGACGATTCCGATGAATGGTTCCGGAGGAGACACGACCGCAGCGATAAAAAACGCAAGGAGACTAAGCGATAAACACAGTTTCACAAACCGAACAAAGGTGGCAGCTCCCATACGAGATATAATACAGACTAGCTGATAATTATGTTTATCCGTCAGTAATGCGTACCAGACCACTTGCTAACTACGTATCGCCAATCGGCCGGGGGAGTCATTATTCGGCGCGCTCGACCAGTGCGGCGGCGGCCTCGGCGGCCCGCCCTTTGATATCGTCCTCGTCCATCGTCAGCACTTCGCGATTTTTCATCAGCACCTCGCCGTCACAGATCGTATGCCGAACATCGCTTCCGCGAACCGCGTAGGCGAGATGGCTGACATGGTCGTGCACCGGTGTGAGGTGTGGGGCGTCGAAGTCGATGACCGCGAGGTCGGCGATGCCACCGGCTTCGACTCGGCCAGCCGGCAGGCCGATCGCCTCGGCACTCCCCTCGGTCGCCATTCGCACGACTGATTCGGCGGCCACGTCGCGGGCGTCGCCGTCGGCGAGTTTGCCGATCATCGCCGCATCGCGCATCTCGTCGAACAGATCGAGATCGTTGTTTGAAGCCGCTCCATCGGTGCCGATGCCCACGTTGACTCCAGCATCTAACATTTGTTGGATCGGAGCAATGCCGCTTGCAAGTTTCATATTCGAGGCCGGACAGTGAATCACGCTCGCACCGGTTTCGGCGAGCAGCTCGATCTCAGATTCGTCGACGTGGACGCAGTGTGCCAGAAAGGCCTCGTCGGTTAGCATGCCGTGGTCGGCGGCGTATTCGAGCGGTCGGACGCTATGCTCCTCGACAATCGGGTCGACCTCGGATTGGGTTTCGTTGGCGTGATAATGGATCCGAATCCCGTCCGCACGGGCTTGCGAGACGAAATCAGCGAGATACTCGTCTTCGGCAGTCGTCAACGAGTGCGGCATCAACGCGGTCGTAATCCGGCCGTTGGCTGCCCCATCAAATTCGCGGGCGATATCGAGGCTCTCTTCGGCATCCGCACGGGCGTCGGCTTCGTCTTTGCCGATCGTGATAAACGAGTGGCTCAGATTCGCCCGCAGGCCTGAATCGGCGGTTGCAGCAGCGATTTCGGGGACCGCGAAGTAGGCGTCCGCAAAGCCCGTGATTCCGTTTTTGATGAACTCAAGGAGACCGAGTTCGGTCCCAATTCGAATGTCCTCGGGGGTGAGTCCGGCTTCGACGGGCCAAATATCCTCTCGGAGCCACGTTTCGAGCGGCTTGTCGTCAGCATAGCCGCGAAGCAGCGTCATTGCAACGTGCGTGTGGGCGTTGACGAGCCCAGGCATGATCAGCGAGCCGGTCGCATCGAGCGTCTCGTCGGCAGCAACGTCGTCACCGACCTTTAGAATCTCGCCGGCCGAGCGATCGACCAACACGTCGGCTTTGCGCACGTCGAACTCGGGGGTAAGCACGTGGCCGCCCTCGAGTGAAAAGATATCGTCCATACAGCCGGTTGGCAAGCCAGTCCCTTAATCAGTCAGGATTGACTCCGAAGCCGGTCGATTCGTTGGCCGAGCGGCGGCTGGACTTCAAACCACGTCTGCCACGTCGCGGTCTCGGGTTCGATACCACGGAGTTCGGCGACCGTCTCGAAGGCAGCAGCTAGTGACTCGCCACCGACGCGGTCGGCGGCGGCCCGGTCGGCACGGAACTGGAGCTGGCGGCCAACCCAGAACAGAACGAAGGCAGCGACCGCCAGCGCAAAAAGGCCGTCCGAAAACGAAAACAGCCCACCGAACATCGCGGTTGCAATCCCGATGACGGTGGCGGCTGCGACGGCACGATATTCAAGATAGCCGTGGCGGGCCCGTTCGACTTCGGCAGCCAGCAACGCGGTCGCCGTTTCCTCAGCAAGCTCCGACAGTACATAGTCGGTAATGACGAGCGTCCGGCGGCCCGGAAGCCCGCGAAGTGCGGTCTCAATCGAGTGCTCACCAACCGTTTCAACGACGCTGATCGCTGCCGGCTCGGAGTCCGCAGGTGCAAGCAGCGAATCGAGGAGTCGTCGTTCGTCAGCCGATGGCGGGCGCGTCTCACGGAGTGACAACAAGAGCTGTGGACCGACGACAGCTGCAAGTAAAAACAGTCCAACAGCACCTACGACAAACCAGAGTGGGTCAATGGTGATTTGCAGGACGACAGTCGAGACAGCGGACATACCCGTTGTCTATCGGAGGCCACAATAGCGGTTCCGCTCTAGAGAGCCGAGACAGCCGGCCGAGAGACGACAGGAGGGAAAGACAGTTGGGCTCCGGGTGAGAGGGTCGGGTATGCGAATTGCTGTACCCAACAAAGGCCGTCTTCACGAGCCGACGGTTCGACTGCTCGAACGCGCGGGACTCCACCTCGAAAACGGGGCTGACCGGAAGCTCTATGCCGAAACAGTCGACCCCGAGGTAACCGTTCTCTTTGCCCGTGCCGCAGACATTCCCGAGTACGTTGCCGACGGCGCAGCCGACGTCGGAATTACGGGCGTAGACCAGGTCAGCGAGTCGGGCACCGAGCTATCCGAGCTCCTCGATCTCGGCTTCGGTCGCTGCCGGCTCGTGCTCGCAGCCCCCGAAGACGGGGAGATTACCGAGCCAGCCCAGCTCAAAGGCAAGACCGTCGCCACCGAATTCCCCCGGATTACACGGACCTATTTCGACGAAAAGGGAATTGACACCGAAATCGTCGAGGTGACTGGAGCGACTGAACTGACACCGCATGTGGAGATGGCGGATGCGATTGTCGACATCACGTCGACGGGAACAACGCTCGCGGTCAACCGTCTGGGGATTCTCGATGAGGTGCTCTCGAGTTCCGTCCGACTGTTCGGCAACCCCGACCGAGTAGCCGACGACAAAGTCCAACAGCTCGTCACCGCCCTCGAGTCCGTGTTGGCCGCGAGTGGCAAGCGGTATCTCATGATGAATGTTGCCAGCGACAACCTCGAAGCGGTTCGCGACGTTATTCCGGGCCTCGGTGGGCCGACCGTCATGGATGTCGCCGGCAGTGATGACGTCGCCGTCCATGTCGTCGTCGACGAACAGAACGTCTTTGAAATCATCAACGACCTCAAATCCGTCGGCGCGACCGGGATTCTCGTCACCGAAATCGAGCGGCTCGTCGAATAACGGTCACTCGTCGTCAACTGACGAGTCGGGCGTTTCTCGAAGCTCCGGCGTCGTAATCGCGGGATGAAGCCGAAGTGTACCCTCCCGGAAACCAACATAGCCGGCAATCCAGGCAGTGCCGACGACCATCGCAGCCAGTCCAACAATCCCCGCTTCCGGGCCGAACGCACCGCCCGAGACGACCGCTGGTCCCCGAGGAGCCGTATCGATAAGCGAGACAGGAATAGTGAGACCGCTGACCGGAAAGCCATAGACGACGCCCTGAAAGACGTTCCAGGTGATGTGCAGTCCGATTGGAATCGCAAGCTCGCCGGTAAACAGATAACCGGCGGCTAACATCACACCGGCAACCGAAATGAACAACGTACTCAGCAGCGTTGCGTTCGGGTTTGTCGCATGAAAGACGCCGAACACCGAGGAAGAAAGCAGTGTTGCAGCCACGACCGCCCCACGGTGGCCGAGGCTGTCGAACCACGTGAATCCCTCCGCAAGGTTCGTCAACAGATAGCCGCGAAGCAGGAGTTCCTCGTAGATGCCCACGACAATGAACGTCGCAAGCACCACGCCGAATGAGGGCCAGAAATCGTCGGCGAGTCGGGCCGTGTCGACGACGGCAAACCAGCCGAAGGCGAGCCCAGAAAGGAAAATACCGGTCATCAACACCGCGCCGAGACAGAGCCCGAAGACACAGTCGAGCCACCAGTTCGTATCGAGTCGAAAGCCGTAGTCGGTAAACAGCCGTCGGTCGATATACTGAGAGAGAAGACCGATCGCAACCACCGTAATAAGGCCGCCAAAGGCGGTCATAACGAATGGCTGTGTCTGTGGTTCAAACGCGACGGCGAGGCCGAGGACCGACAGCAGACCGAACAGGAGTACAAAAACAACGACGGTGATACCGAACACCATACCGAACCCGACGAGCAGCCGCCATGGCGCGCGGAGTCGTCGTTCGGACTGATTCCACAGCGTCGAACGAAACAGGTGTCGCATAGCCGAGGATATAGCTCAACTACCCTGTAACCAATGGATACAGAAACAGACAGTCACCGGTACCGATAGACAACACAACAGTCACCGGTACCGACAGGCGAGACGACAGTCACCGCGGAGCCGACACCAGAGCGGCATTAGCCCGGAATACTCACGATGAGCGTCAGTGCGCCGAACACGACGACGCCGAGGATGACCGTGATAATTGCATGGATGGCCGTAATATAGCCGCTCACCCGCCGTGGCTGGCCATAGAGATAGTGAATCGCGACCCCGTCGAGGACGAGTGCAACGGCGACGCCGATCCCGCCGGGGATCGAAAGCAACTGCGTCACCATCGAGACGAGCGCCGGAACAATGCCGACACCGAGTGCTTTGACGGGGGGCACATCACCGAGCACGTTCCGGGCAGCGAGGTGGGCCGTAAGCGAAAGAAATAGCGCCAAGAGTGCGATTGTCCCCCCGACTGCAAGCGGGGTTGGTTCGGCTTGCAACGGCGAAACGGGCTGGGCCAGCGAGAACACGGAAAGCGACATCCAAAGCGGTGCAGCCAGCGACATACCCGATGGTACGGGCGGTGGGGTGTCGAATCTGTCGTTTGCGAGTCGGCCGCCGATCTGTCGGTTGTGAGTCGTCTCAGATGTGGCAGTTGTGAGTCGGCCGTAGAACAGTCCGGATCGACGGTTCGTCGTGTCCGCCTCAAGCGAGCAGGCCAAGCGAGTCGAGTCGCTCCATGATCACATCAACCGCGTCCTCGGCGTCGGTTGGCGTTTTTCCGCCCGTAATAACGAGTTTGCCCGAGCCGAACAGCAGCGCGACCACGCTTGGCTCGTCAAGCCGATAGACCAAACCGGGGAACTGCTCGGGCTCGTATTCGATATTTTCGAGCCCAAGCCCGATGGCGATGGCATTGAGATTGAGATCCGTGCCGAGATCCGCACTGGTAACGATGTTTTGAACCGTAATTTCGGGGTCGTCCTCGATTGGAATCTGGAGTTCGCGAAGTTTCCCAAAGACAATATCGAGACTTTCGTGGACGGCTGCCGTCGAGTTGGCCCCGGTACAGACAATTTTGCCTGATCGAAAAATAAGGGCTGCAGATTTCGGCTCTTGGGTTCGATAGACGAGGCCGGGGAACTGTTCTGGATCGTAGTCGGCCCCTTCGAGATCCATCGCAACACTCTGTAGATCGAGTTCTTGGCCAATCCCCGTGGACGCAACGACGTTCTCAATCGAGATCGTTTCTTTGGGATCGCGCATGTGTGAATGTGATGTTCGGCTGTTGCGCTTATAAATGTAGGTCACCATGACTGTTCTGTCAGTCGATTTTCGTAGTGTAACGGTGTCGTTCTTATCGGCTATGAGCGATTGTGCGCATGTTCGAAAGCGTCACCGCGACCCCCAGAATAGCGATTCCAGCGGGGACGCCGACCGCAATCGGGCTGTCAGCAATCGCCAGAAAGCCGAGAAAACAGACCGAAAGCGCACCGAGTTTGAGAATCGCAAAACCAACTGGACTGGGTTGTTCCGACAACAATGCTATGACCGCCGGATTGGCCTCGACAATATCCATTCGGCGGACAGCGACTACCGTCGTCACGTAGTCGCCAATCCCGTAGAAGAGAATGGCGATGACCCACCAGTTGGCTTCTGCGGTCGACAGCTCCATAGGATCATCAGGCGACCGACCAGTAAGAGTAAGCTGTCGTTAGTCATCACCACCAATAGGTTCGCTCGCCGATGGGGCTTGCTACTCGGAGACCGATACGCTGATAGCTGCTGTTTGACTGTGTCGACTCGTGTACTGTCTCGAACTTGCTGGGACCGAAGACGAGTTTGCCGCCTGCGAAGCCCGGTCGGCTGCAACCGCCGTCGAGGTCGTCGCTCCCGGCGTGGCAACGGCTCGCGGAATCGACCCCGCTCGAATCCGAAGACTCGCCTACACCCACGCTGCCAGCGAGCTCATCGCCCGAACCGACGCCGATATCGACGCGGCCGAACTCGCACTTACCGCAGCCAGTATTGATCGGACAGGAACAGTTGCCGTCAGGGCTCGAAACGTGAGGAGCACGACAGACTGTCGTACGCAGGCAGTCGAACGCCGACTCGGTGGCGTGCTTGTCGACCGTGGCTTTCAGGTCGATCTCGACGACCCAGATCACGAGCTTCGCGTGCTGTTTGCCGGCTCGGAGGAGGAATCTGTCTGTCTGCTCGGCTGGCTGGCAGTCGAAAGCCAGCGTGATTTCGGCGAGCGCCGACCAACCGACCG
>LFFM01003101.1_pt1 | contig 10615 bp, 9 predicted proteins | sample 643131 | NCBI WGS metagenome assembly LFFM01 (sample SAMN03777445, study PRJNA286221) | soda lake metagenome | biome: soda lake; feature: Kulunda steppe; material: water; isolation source: sample Tc-Br brine of Tanatar trona crystallizer | place: Russia: Kulunda steppe | collected 2011-07 | reverse complement strand
GCAGTGGCGGTCTCGCTGGAAAATACGCTTTCGGCGCGCGAACCGGCGGGGCCAATCTCCTGCTCGGTGGACTCTACCTCGCCGCAGCACTTGTCGCCGGGCTCGTCGTTGCTTTTCCGATCGCCATGCTCGGCGTGCTCCTGCTTATCGTCGCCTACCAGCTTGCACGCACTGCCATCCAGACCGAGTGGCTTGGCCTGACGGTCGCCGTCGGGCTCGCGGGTGCCGTCTTTAACGTGGGGGCCGCATTCGCACTTGGCGTGATCGGCTGGCTGCTGTATCGCCGATTCGATCGCCGGTGATCTGGGGCCGACAACCCTCTTGTAGTGGCACCGAAAACGACGTGTATGAACTGGGCGACGCTATTTGAACGCGCACCCGCTGGAATCACTGTCGAGGAGATCCGAACAACGCTTGCCGAACACCGCGACAACCACACGGATGCCGCCAGCGACGACCACACTAACGCTCCATCTGACCCGTACGAGCCGAGCCAGGCTCGGATTGTCGCCGATGCGGATGTGTTGGCAGCGGATCTCTTGGTTGGTGCGGATGCACGCCATGCACTCGAACCCATCTGGCAACACGACTGGGCCCACCTCGTCGGCAGCGACCAACTCCTCGACGATGCGCAGAAGCTGATCGAAACCCTCTCAAATGAGGCGCTTGCGGCTGACTGGCGCGAACAGATCGAATTGTGGCGTGAGCCCGTTTCGCATCCCGTCGGCGACCAGCCAGCACTGGCTTCGGCGTACCGTGGCGGTGCAATGCACGTGCTTTCGTTTACCGAACAGCTGACCTCCTCACAGGCGGGCGCATCACTCAACGATCGGTTTCCGGTCAGTATTCGCCAGCCGGATGCCTTCGCGTTTCTGTTCGATCCTGAAAGCGTCTATCCAACGGTCTCCAATGGGCCGTATTCGGGGCCGGACCGTACACCACGCGAGCAAGCAAACTAACCTCCCCTGCCAGCCGGGTTACCGCTGATCGAACCACTCTGCGAACTTCGCCAGCGCCCGACCACGGTGTGATAGTGCATTCTTTTCCTCGCTGGTCATCTCCGCAAACGTCGACCCATCGTGTTCGAAAATCGGGTCGTAACCGAAGCCACCCTCGCCGCGCGGGGCAACGAGCGTTCCACGGACCCGGCCAGTAAAGCATTTGACCGGAAGTGCGTCGGCTGGCTGTGACCCACCAGCCGTGCCGTCGGCGTCTGCACCAGCGGCGGCGGCCGCAACCCGATCACCACGGTCGATTGGATCGGGTGAGGCTGCAAACGCCTCGCCGTCGCAGTAGGCTAACACGCACTGAAATGAGGCGCGTCGATCCTCCAGAGTCGCCCCGAGTTCCCAGACACGGTCGATCCCGAGTGTCTTCTCGACGTACGAGGAGTAGGGTCCCGGAAATCCATCGAGCGCCGTAACAAACAGCCCCGCGTCGTCGACGATGACCGGTTCGCCGACCTCGCGGTAGGCCTCACGAGCACCGACGGCGGCAATCGCTTCGAGCGATGGGCTCTGGATTTCGGTATAATCGTAGTCGTAGCCACTAATGGTCTCCTCGCCCAGATATTCGCGGGCTTCCCGGAGCTTGCCAGGATTTGTCGTCACGTAGTGCAGCATGCCTGGAAGTTCGCGTCTCAGCGCAAAGAGCCGTCGATCGAAAAACGAGCCGTTAGTCAGTCTTCGACGATGACTTCGACCGGATCGTCGATTTCGGCTTCCGATTCGGTCTCGGTGTCCTCGCTCCCGGAGCTTCGCTCTTGGTAGAGCAGCCCACCGACGACAAGCAGGGCGACCCACGAGCGCCAGCTGGCAAGGTTGAGCGTATAGCCAATGCCGAAGGGCTTCTTGACGAGCATGCCTTTGCCGGGCTGCCAGTACGCCGAGAGCATTCGTCCGATTGAGGGGCGTTCGAAGTTGTACGGGATACCGATAATTTGGCCGGACTCTGGTTTATCTGCCATACCAACACGTACACGCCTTGGTGTTATGAAAATTCGCCTTCGGTAGCTGACAGGTCCATCGAATTACGGTGTGTCGTCGGTCGCATCGTGTTCGGGCCCGGTGGATTCCTCAGTTATTCCGGAGTGCTGCTTGCTGTGTCGGTAGGTTACCGGTCCCGTTCGTCGTAGCTGTTCGGTACGCTCGTCGTACGCAACACCGATAAAGTGGTTGGCGGCAAGCTCGAGTAGCTCTCCACTGAACTGGCTCGTATCGAGTTCGCCAGCCGTCTGGAGTCGTTCACGGAGCTGTTCGGCATTCGCCCGAAAGTCGATGACTGCTATCAGGTACCGTTCAATAGTCTCGTTGGCCGCAACGATCTCATTCGCAATCGGTGTCCATTGTTCTGTGAATTCAGCTGGTTCAGCCCCCACGTCGATCCGTGACCGCGGTTCGGAAGCAAGGACTTCGGGCCGCTGTTTGACTGCTGCAGGAAGTGCGACCCACTGGATCTCGTGTGCTGTCGTTTCGGCTGATTCGGCCGTGGTTTCGGGCTCACGAGCAACCGCCAACAGCCGACTGTGGCGTGTCGAAACGGCTCGTGTTGCCGCAGAAAGCACGTCAACACAGGCTTCTTCGACCCACTGGGTGAGACTCGCCCCATCCGGCTCGGTGTATAATGGATCCAGCCCCGAGATTGCGGTCTCGATTGTCTCGATGAGCGTCGGGGATGGCCCAGCAGCCAGATCGAGAATCTCGTGGCTTCGTACGCGCTGTAGCAGTGCCCGAAGTTCTACAATCTGTGGCCCACTGAAAATCCGCCGGAGGCGATCTCCTGCAGGGAGTGCACCCGGCATACGGCGGTCATCCGGTGGTGAGACCGTTATCGGCTCGCGTGCAGCGACTGCTGCTGGCGTCGGGGAGGCGGCAAGCGACCGAAGTTCGTCGGCTGTTGCCGCGAGCGACTTCGACAGGTCTGGTAGCGCTGCGGTCCGCGCCCGGTTTGCGAGGACGTCACACCGCTCGGCAGCCTGTCGGTACCGCTCGGCAGCCGCCTGCGGTGAACCTGTTTCGGCCAGTTCATCGGCCTGCCGTTGCTGTTGGGACACGCGAGCGACCGATCGCTGAATTTCCGCGCGTTGGTACCGCTGACGTGCGAGTCTACTCGTCGGCACCGAGACTGACAGTCGACGCTGGGTTTCTCGAAGCAATCGAAGACACCGGACAATCGACCGACGGGCTGCTGGCGAGACAGTCGGCGACGGCTGATGTCCGTATAGCTGCTCGGTTGCCGCAATCGTGACAGCCGCCGTATCATACAGCAGCGCCTCGAGGGCGACCGCCAGCCGTTTTCGCTCGGTTCGATAGCGCTTCGCTAACTCGTCGCTGTCGTCTGTCGTCGCGTCAGCCGAGTCGCCCCGGCTGTGTCTCTTCTCGGATGTCGAGCGACGCTGGGTGGTGTCGGCCGCGCGCGCTTCGGCTTCCAGTGCGATTTCGTCGGCACGGACATACGCCCGAATGGCTGTGGCATACGCGGTAATCGCTCGTCCATACGCCCCAGCTTCGACCGCGCGATCGCCGTCCTGTACGGCGAGCCAGCCGTCGCCGGCGGCCGCTCTGATAGCCCCAAAAGCGGTCTCAAAACCCTCGCCTGCGACCTCCTCGACCAGCTGTTCGAGCACTTCTTGCTGCCAGTTGAATCCGTCTCGGTCAAACTCGGTTGCGTCTGGCCGACCGTCCGGGCCCAGTAACTCGTCAATCCGCGCCAGTAGCTGCCCAAACCGGTCGCTTCCGACGGCTTGACCGTCTCGCTGCCCGCGCCAGAAGGCCTGTGCTACGGCTCCAATTGGTGGTGCGGCCAGCGCAAGGGCGGCATCAGTCAGTGACTGTGCACGACGTGTTTGTCCCTGTGTGTGCGCTTCCTCAGCAGCCGAGAGCTGGAGCGCCACGCCGGCCGAAACCGTTGCATTCGGTGTTAGTCCGTCGACCCGTCCCCCGAGCGTCGACAGCAGCTCACCAACTGCCGCATTCGACTCAGCTGCGTCGAGTCGCTCAGCAGCACCAATTGCAAGGCGATGATTGACAAGCCGTGCTGTGAGTGCTTCACCGACTCCGGTTTCGTCTACTGCCGAGTGCGTATCGGCCGTATCACCGCCAGCAACAGCTGCGTTACTCCCGTCTGCTGTGCCGTCTCCCGCCGGATCGGCGCTCCGCTCGGCTTGTCGACGACGGCGGGCTTCGACCCACCGGTCGAGCCGGTCAACAAGTCGGTAGGCGGTTTCGACAAATCGGTCGCGAAGCCGGCCGAGACGCACTGACTGACTCTGAGCCACGACACCAAGTCCGAGAGTCACAAGGAGACCCACACCGACGCCGAGCCCATAGCCAGCCAGCGAGCCGACGCCAAACAGTGCGACCGCCCGCGTTCCGAACGGGACCGCAAGCGCAAGCGACACGATTGCGGTGGCCTCAATCCCGATCCGCAGCGTTGGATCCGTCTGCTTGGGCCCCTGTCGTCGACCGGTATTCGTCTGAGACAGTAGGAGCATCAGTGTCATACCACCCAACGGGACGACGAACCCTGCGAGCAGCCCAGCGAAGAGAAAGCCGATGAGAACAAGCGGGTCAGTAAAAATGAGCAACGCGAGTGCCGTGCCAATAACTGCCGTGAGCGCCCCGCCAAGTGTCACAAACGGGCCGCTCTCCGTGAGGGACACACCGGTGATAAGCAGCCACGCGGCGACAATGCCAATCGCATAGCCGGCAGTCGCGGTCGACAGTGGAGACACTCCCCACGTCGAAAGCAGCACGATCGAGAGCGTTCCGAGACTGACCGTGACGACCGCCGTTGCAAATCCGGCAGTCCACGCGGTGTTCGGGAGCCGACCACCCGAGCGGGCTGCGCCGGCAAGCGAGAGGCCGGCTGCGATACCGAGTGCGACAAAAGCGTTCTGTGGGGCGATCAGCCAGACAGCCCCAACTCCGAGCGCCACGAAGATGACCCAGACGAGCCGATTCGTGATCTTAGAATACCTCACTGCACCATCCCCGGTAGGCTGCGACGGTCGTCTCCCACTGAGCGCCGCTGGCAGTGGAGGTGTTCTGTATCAGCACCGTATAGCTACCCGGCTCTTCGATGTCGAAGACGCGTTCGAGCCGTTCGATGCGGCCGGCTTCGAACAGTGGCTCGTCAGTTGGCGTGAAAACGGTCGCTGTCGGTCGGCTTCCCTGCTGTCGGCGAACCCGTAGATACAGCCGCTCACCGGCGGCCAGCGTAACCGAATACTGCCGTTGTTCGGCTGCGCTGACCGCATCGAGACCATCATAGCTCACACGGCAGGCTCGGTCGCCACGGGTCGTACAGCCGGCCAGTCCAGCCACACTGAGTGATCCAACTGCTCGGATCAGTGATCGCCGCGAGCGTGGCCGCAATCCCATGTACGCCTGCTGGCTGCTGTGGGCTTAAAGCGCCGGTCTCCTGTTCTCACTTCTGATACCGACCACGGCCCTCGATGGTGTCGAGTCGGTCGAGGACGGCGGGATTACCAGTGGGTACATACCCATCACGAACAGCCGCAACCAACGGTTTTGGGTCGTCAGCGGTCGCTGTGAGGCTCTGAATAAACACGTGCAGATCCATCGCATGATCTTCGATATGGCCGGTATAAAATCCGAGCCCGAAGTCGATCAGCCAGATTCGGTCGCCGACTCGAATGTTCCGTGTTGTCGGATCACCGTGAACGAACCCAGCGTTGTGAATCATCGCCAAGTGCTGGCTTACCTGTCGGACTGCTGAGGCGGTCAGCCGGGCTGCAAGATCGGCCTCGCCGACGTGTTGCACGGAGAGTGTGGCGTCGGCCGGGTTGACGTCCCAGACAAGCGGTGTCGGCACGCCAAGCCGTCTGGCTTCGGCCGTCAGCCGCACTTCAGCGGTTGTTCGCTCGCGGCGAAGCGTCGCATCGAGCGCGGGATGCCGGTAGGGCTTTTCGAGTCGTTGTTTGCGAACCGTCCGCGCCGGAAGGTCATACTCACAGTCGGCTGGTTCGATGGTGTCGACGACGGCCTCGGCACCGCGTTGGCGATGCGGTTCCGAGGTGTCAGTATCGACGGCCAGCCCGCGAGCAACCGACGGCTCACCGGTTCGCCAGGCAACCGGGACCTGGTCGGGCCGGAAGTTCGGATCGACACCCGATTCGGCAAGTGCGAGCGTCTGGCCGGCCGCAAACTGCTTGGCTCCCAGTACGGCGATCATGCCGGCGTTATCGCGCAGCAGCCGGGGTTCGGGAATAAAAACGTTCGCCCCGCGGGCCTCGCACATCGATTCGAGCATCGACTGCAGGCGGCTGTTTTGTCCAACCCCACCGCCAAGAACGAGTTCGTCGGTTCCCGTTAGCGAGAGCGCCCGTTCGGTGACTTCGGTGAGCATGCCGAAAACGTGCTCTTGGAGCGAAAAACAGATGTCTTCGACTGCCTCGCCGTCGTCTGCGGCCTGTTTGGCGGCGCTCATAATCCCCGAAAACGAGAAATCCATGCCCTTGACCACGTACGGGAGATCGATGAAGTCGCCGTCTCGTGCCGCCTGTTCGACCTTTGGCCCGCCGGGATGGCTCCAGCCGATATGGCGAGTGAATTTGTCGAGTGCGTTGCCAACACCGGTATCCATTGTCTCGCCGAGCACGCGATACCGACCGTTGTGAAACCCAAGCAGATGCGCATTTGCCCCCGAGGCGTTCAGACAGACCGGTGACTGGAATCCCGATTGGTGGCGACCGATTTCGAGATGCGCAACCATGTGGTTGACGCCGACCAGCGGCACATCGAGTGCTTGAGCGGCCGCACGAGCGGCGGTGCCAACGGTTCGAAGACACGGGCCAAGTCCGGGGCCGCGAGAAAAAGCGACACAGTCGATGGCGTAGGGGTTGGGACTGCGGTCGTCATTTTTTGTAGTCTCAGCCGCATGCGTGAGCACCTGGTCGATAACCTGTGGAATCGCCTCGCCCATGTGTTCGGCTGCCTCACGCGGATGAATGCCGCCGCTGTCGGGCTGGTAGGGGTCGCTCTCGATAAAAATGGAATTCTCGGCGTCGTCGAAGAGCGCAGCGCTGGCGGCCCAGGCCGTCCCTTCGATGCCGAGAACGCGCATATGGCCGCTTAGGCTTCCTCGGCTTCAGCCTCAGCGTCCTCGGCAGTGATCTTGTTGCGTTCGAGCATGTGTTTTTGTTCGACGTCGTGGGCGAACTCTGAGCTTTCGTAGACTTTCGCATAGCCGACGGTCTTGCGCATTCCGAACTTGGTGTCGAGTTCGTGGACGACAACTTCGTCTGAGCCTTTGTCGATTTTGGCCGCGAGACTGTCGCGAACCGAGAGCCGCGAGGGAGTTGCCTCGTCGTGAACGATTTCGAAACGGATGTCAGAGCGGTGCAGCATTGGGTTCTCCTCCTCGGAGATGATAGTAACGTCCATGGTTGAGTTAGTGGTAACTCCTCCCGAAAGCTGTAAAAGGATTTCGAAGGGGCTCGTCGGGGACGGACGCAGTTGACCACCCAATCGTCGCCCCCCCTATGTATCGCCCCACATCAGGGCCACCACAGCCACGATTACAGCAATGGACTTTCGCTCGTATTTTGATTATCGGACTACTGATTCCGTCGCTGTCTTTGCAACTAACGGTTCTACGGGCGCTTCGAGCGAATCGATGCGATCCATCCCGTCTGATCGTTCCAATCGAGCACCCATTCGAACAACACGAGACCGGTTACCGTCATCAGCCCGGCGACGACAAAAAACAGTGCCTCCTCGATTGGGAGTCCAAACGGATTGATTCCGACGGTATACTGCTCGGAGATGACCCAGAGCCCTCGACCGATCGCAAACCGGTCAATCACCCAAAAGTAGACTCCAGGAACCATCGTCGCCTCGATCCACGGCCGTGGGTTGCGGACGAGGTAGCTGCCGCCGACGGCCCACTGGAGGGCGACGACGGGGCCAACCCACGCAAGCAGCCCGCCCAGATAGAGAAACGACGGGCCCTGTGTGACCAGCCACAGCCCGCCAGCACAGAGTCCAATGCCGACGAGTATCCCAGCAATCCGTGGGCCACGCGCGAAATCACCAGTCTCGTACGTTGGATCGAACCCTCGCCAGTAGAGATAGAAGCCGACAATCAGTGTCTGCATGATGAAAAAGACGTACTCACCGAGTGGAATTTCGAATACTCGCGCAAGGACAACCCCATCACCATACCACCAGACACCACGCTGGATCATATACGAGCCCCACGGTGTCGTATAGGTGAAGGCAATGGTAACGAGAATCGTCAGCCCGGCGGCCGCCCGTCGCCGACGAACCCGGCTATAGGCCGGTGTTAGATACCAGAGGGCTGCCAGCAGTGGCAGGGTAAAGATCACATGAAACTGCAAGTATGTGAGTGACATCTGTCCTGACATACCGATTGGTGTGGAAACCCATTGAGTCTACTGGTTGTGAATCGAAGTAGTCACCTAGTGCGACAGGTTTTACTCTCCTATCGTGCTTGCTCAGCTATGAGCCGGGCCGACGAGGTCGTCGACAAATCCACTGAGACTCCCGTTGAGATTGATGACGTCCTTACACAGCTGAATGAACTCAAAGAGACGATGACGACCCCCGAACAACGTCGCGAGCTCCAAGAGACAAAACACCTGCTCGAACGACTTCCGGGCGGAGAACTGCTTGACGACCAAATCGACAAATACACCAGCCGAGATATGGGCGAGGCGTTCGTTGGCAGTATTATTTTCGCACTTCCACTGCTCGTCGAAGACGGTGTCTTCGAGATTGCAAATCACTTTGTGACGTTTCTCGTGGCGGGTATTCCGGTGTTTTTCATTGCCAATGTTCTGTTCGTCATTAAGCTCGCTGCCGGCCTGTTGTATGTCGTCGATTTCCGTGAAGTCGCGATTACACATCCACTGTTCGGCATTGTTCCGCGACGATTGGTTGGTGTACTCACCGTTTCGTTTCTAACGACCGCCGGGCTGATGCTCATGTGGGGGCGACTCTTCGCGGACGACCCGACCTCACTGGAAATGCTCGCCCGGATTACGGTCATCTGGGCGGCCGCCGCACTCGGTGCGTCGCTCGGTGATATCCTTCCCGGCGAGAGCAAAGGAACTGATCTGACCCTCAGTAACATCAGTGAGTTGATCGGTGATGATACCCAGTCAGCCGAGGCTGACTCTCTCGAACACAAGTAGGGAACGTACTCGCCCTGTCTCACCACTGACCCTGCTTGGTATTGCCGGACCAACGGCGTCTTACTTTCGAGCACTCAGCGCTCGCGTTCCGATGGCGGCTGAGAACTCGACGCACCGCTCGAAGCCGAACTGCTGTCCGCTGGCGTCTCGTCGAGACGATCTCCATTCGAGCCCGCAGCCGGTGGGTCCGCTGGGATCTCCCAATCAATCCGAACCCGTCGAACTCGCGTTGGCGTCGCATCAAGGACGGTGATAATTGCATGTGTCAGCTCGATTCGGTCGCCCTCGTTGGCCAGTCGGCCCAGGTGGTGAGTAATCAGCCCAGCCACCGTTTCGAATGGCCCCTCAGTCGGCAGCGACAAGCCAAGCGCCCGGTTCGTGTATGCAATCGTTGCCCAGCCGTTGACCACCGCTGTATCGGCATCGACAACGCGGACGGGATCGGTTTCATCACCGCTGAAGAGTTCACCAATGACCTCCTCGACAACGTCTTCGAGTGTTGCCAGTCCGGTGACGGTTCCAAACTCGTCGACAACGAGTACCATCCGATGGCCCTGTTGTTGCATTTCAGTGAGCAGCTCGTCAACCGGCTTTGATCCGGGAACAAACTGTGGCTTGGCCATGAGTTCAGCAAGCGGTGTGTCCGTGTCTCTGGCCGCCAGGATGGTCCGGACGTCCACGGTGCCCAAAATCTCATCGCGCGTCTCGCCGTAGACGGGTACTCGGGTGATATTGTCGGTGGCAAACGTATCGAGAATCGCGTCGAGTGATGCGGTTTCGGGGACGGCGATCATTTCGGTCCGTGGAACCATCACCGCGCGAACGACTCGTGTCTCAAGATCAAGCACACTCCGTATCATCGCTCCTTCATCAGTATCGAGCGCACCGGTCTGTTCACCACTGAGGACAATCGTCTCGATCTCCTCACGGGAGAGATACGACTCAAAACCCGATTCACCGCCGGTCACGCGGTTGACGGCGGCGGTTGCAACCTCGAAAATGTAGAGAACCGGCCGGAGCACCCGTTGGGCGAGAACAACCGGTTTTGCAACCCGTAGTGCGTGGCGCTCGGCATTGGCAACCGCATAGGATTTCGGTGCGATTTCCCCGAGGACGATCACGAAAAAACTCGTGAGAACCGTTGCACCGGTTGCTGCCTGTCCCGACGACATGAACTGCACCAAGACGGCCGTCGCAACGCTTGCAGCTGCGATATTCGAGACGTTGTTGCTGACGAGTGCGGTTACCAAAAAGCGGTGTGGGTTCTCACGAAGCGACGCAAGTGCCGCACTCCCTGGCGTTCCGGCCGCAACGAGGCTGTCGACACGGTGTTTCCCAACGGAAAAGACGGCCAGTTCGCTGCTCGAAAAAAAGGCGCTGATGGCGGTCAACACCACGATTGCGAGTATCCCGAGAACGGTAATCGTAACGACCATG
>LFFM01003100.1_pt1 | contig 10616 bp, 11 predicted proteins | sample 643131 | NCBI WGS metagenome assembly LFFM01 (sample SAMN03777445, study PRJNA286221) | soda lake metagenome | biome: soda lake; feature: Kulunda steppe; material: water; isolation source: sample Tc-Br brine of Tanatar trona crystallizer | place: Russia: Kulunda steppe | collected 2011-07 | reverse complement strand
CGCGTCGGTCACCGATCACCGTATCGCGTCGGTCACCGATCACCGTATCGCGTCGGTCACCGATCACCGTATCGCGTCGGTCACCGATCACCGTATCGCGTCGGTCGCCGACCCCTCTTCAACGCGTGTACGTTTCCAGCGCCGAGAGCTCCCCGTCGTCGACCTCGAAGACGTCGACGAACGCGAACAGCTCCCCGCCGCCGGCGTCGAGCAGCCGTCCGCGGGCCACGGCGAGGCCGTCGTCGACGACCACGTCCCGGAGCTCGTGGGTCGTCGATCGGTTCGGGCGGTCCTCGCGCATGAACCTGAGAAACTCCGCGCGACCGACGAGGCTGCGGTCCGGCCGGTACTGGACGAACTCCTCGGAGAGAACGGCCGCCAGCTCCTCGTACTCCTCCCCGTCGATCGTCCGGTAGTACTCCCGGATGAGCGTCTCGGCGTCCATACCCGAAGAGTGCGACGCGGGGGGAAAAGCCTGGCCCCCACGCCCCGTCGACCACCGATCGGATCGATCATCCGCGGTCGTCCCGGGAGTCGACGGATCGGTCGTCCACGAGCGTCTCGGGGGCCGTGGGTCGTCGTCCGTCGAGGCGTTCGCGGGATCGATTCGCGTCACGGCGGTAGTCGTCCCCGCCCTCGTCGTCGCCGACGGCGTACCGTCTGGCGGCACGGGCGTCCCACTTCGCGGCGTTTCGCCGCAGCGTCGCCAGCTCGTTCGCCCGCGCGGCGGCCTCGGCCAGCGCGTCGTCCTCCGCGTACCGTCGGGCGGCGTCGAACGCATCGACGGCCGCCGTCAGCGTCTCCGTCGCCTCCTCGAACGCGTCGGCCGCGGCGAGCCAGTCGTCTTCCTCCCCGGCCGCGTCGCCACGATCGAGCGCCAGATCTCCCTCCTCGTAGCGGCCGTAGCCGACGGCGTACCGATCGTACCCGAGGGCGCCGTCGGTGGCGTCCTCGATGGCCGTCCGGATCGTCGGCAGCTCCGGGAGCACCTCCGGGTCGTCGGTCGACCACGCGTATCGGACGATCCGATCATGGTCGAGGACGAACACCGACCGCTTCGCGAGCCGGCGGTGGCCGAGCGGTCCCTCGGACGCCACGACGCCGTAGGCTTCGGCGACCGTGCCGTCGTTGTCCGAAAGCAGCGGGAACCCCAGCCCGTGTCTGTCGGCGAACTCCCGGTGGCTGTAGGCCGTGTCCGTCGAGACCGCGAGCAAGCTCACGTCCTGCCGGAGGTCGAACAGCTCGAAATCACGCAACGAGCACAGCTCCTCAGTACACGCCGGGCTGAAATCGGCGGGGTAGAAGGCGACGACGACGACGTCGTCGGCGTACGCCGACAGCGCGACCGAACGCAACTCCCCCTCGACCACGCCGGGCAGCTCGAACGCCGGGGCTCGATCGCCCGTCTCGATCATATCGGGGGTCGTGGCTTCGTCGACCTATTCTTGTCGGCCGACGACGGACGATCATCGATCGACTCGACCGAGCCGTTTCAGTACCATCGCCGTCGTCCCAATACCGTTCTCGAACCAGTCGACATCGAGGTGTTCGTTCGGGGAGTGGTTTCCCTGGTCGGGGTTCGCGTAGGGGACGACGAGCACCGGCGTCCCGAGTTCCCGCTGGAGATAGGCGGCCGGAAGGCTTCCGCCGAGCAGCGGCAGCTCTACCGGTTCGGCGGACCACACGTCGGAGAGTGCACCGTACACCGTCTCCGCGAAGGGAGTGTCGAGGGACGTGCTCATCGGTGGGAAGGTGCCGTGTATCTCGACGTCGGCGTCGGCTCTGTGCGCGAGCACGTGTTCCCGGACGCGTTCGAAGACGGTCTCGGGGCTCTGATCGGGAACGAGCCGCATGTCGAGTTTCGCGGTCGCCTCGTGTGGAACGATCGTTTTCTTCCCACGGCCGGTGTAACCGCTCTCGAGGCCGTTTATCGTCAGCGTCGGCTCGAGCAGCAAGGACTCGTAGTAGCGGTCCGGATCGACGCGCAGCTCAGCCAGGTCGAGTTCCGTTTTCAGTCCCGCGGCGTCGACCGGGATCTTCGCCACCATCTCTCGGGCCCGTTTGGGGATGTCGACGTCCTCGTGAAAGCCCTCTATGGCGATCCCGCCGGCCGAATCCCGCATCGTTCCGAGCAACTCGACCATCGACCACGCCGCGTTCGGGATCGGCCCACCGAAGTTCCCGGAGTGGAGGTCGGTGTTCGCCTCTCGGAGGCGGATCTCGACCGAGAGGATGCCGCGATTGCCGTAGATGAGGGTCGGCCGACCCGACTGGTGGGCCGGACCGTCGGCCACGTACACGAGGTCGGCGTCGGCAACGAGCGACGGGTCGTCCTCGAGGTACTCGATCAACCCCGTGCTGCCGCTTTCCTCCTCGCCCTCGATCAGTAGCTTGACGTTGACCGATGGCTCACCCTCCGTTTCGAGGACCGCCCCGGTAGCGAACACGTGCGTGAGAAACTGCCCTTTGTTGTCACCGCTACCACGGGCGTAGATCGACCCGTCCCGGATCGTCGGATCGAACGGCGGGGAGTCCCACAGCTCCTCGGCGCCGGGCGGCTGGACGTCGTAGTGGCCGTAGAACACCACGGTCGGCTTCGACTCGTCTACGATCCGCTCGGCGTAGACGATCGGGTTCCCGACGGTCTCGACGAGGGTCGCTTCGAGGCCGTGTCGTCGGCAGACGTCGGCGACGAGCTTCGCACAGCCGTCGAGGCGATCGCCGGTCGTACTCACACTCGGCACGGCCAGCAGCTCGAACAGCTCCTCTAGGTACGCGTCTCGGTTCTCCTGTATGTACTCTATAGTATCACTCATGACAGTTCCCTCGTTCCGTTTGTATTCGATCGACGAACGCGTCGACCAACCGCCCCGTGACCTCGCGGCCGAGCTCCTCGGTCGCGCGTGTCGGATCTCCCATATGGCCCATCTCGCTGACGGCGTCGAGCCCGCGGGTGGTAAGCGTCGAAGTCGGAACCTCACCCCGGTATCCCGGCCGGCACTCCTCCTCGAGGACGAGCTCCGGACGGAGGTGTAACATCGACGCGGTGACGGCCGCGCCACCGTGGCCTCTGGCCTCCCGTGGCACGCCGAACGCGTCGAGGCTCTCCAGGAGGGGGTCGATCAGTAGCTCCCTGTCGAGTAGCGTGACGACCTTCGCGTCGACCTCCGTGGCGATCCGCGGGAGGACGGCGTTCATCGCGGGGAAGTTTCCACCGTGCATCGAGAACAGGACGATCGTATCGAACCCGTGGCTCGCGAGGCTGTGACAGTAATCCTCGACGACGGCCATCAGCGTCTCCGGTCGGTAGCTGATCGTGCCTGCAAACCCCATGTGGTGGTCGGACGTTCCCGGCCTGATCACCGGCGCGACGAGTGTCTCACCGAGCTCGTGGGCGACCTCGGCGCCGATCGCCTCGGCCCAGGCGGCGTCTTTGAGTATCCCGAGGTGCGGGCCGTGCTGTTCGACCGACCCTCCGGGCACCAGAACGGTGTCGAAACCAGCGTCGATCGCTCCCCGAATCTCCTTCCAGCTCAGCCGTTCGAGATACACCGACCGCGGTTCGGTCACCGCTCTTTCACCCCCGGTCCAGCCGAACCCCGCCCGGTCGGTTTCGCCGTCCGGAAACCGCCGGCTCGCCGGAGGCGTGGCGGTGCCATCATCGGTCCTCCGGTTCGTGAAGGATACACCGTGCCCGTTGTCCGTCGCCGACCTCGTACAGCGGCGGTTCCTCGTAGGTGCACTCCTCGGACGCCTCCGGACAGCGGTTGTAGAAGCGGCAGTGGTCCGGCACGTCGACGAGGTCAGGCACATTGCCGCTCAACGTAACCGGCTCCCGATCGACGTCGGGGTCGATGATCGGCATCGAACCGACCAGCGCCTGCGTGTACGGGTGTTTCGGATCGCGGATGATCTGCTCTGCCGTTCCGACCTCGACGAGCTTTCCGGAGTACATCACGCCGATCCGGTCGCACATGTGTTTTAGCAACGACAGGTCGTGGCTGATGTACAGCCCCGTGAGGCCGAAATCCCGCTGGAGCTCCCGGAAGAGATCGAGGATGCTAGCCCGGATGCTGACGTCGAGCATGCTCGCAGGTTCGTCGGCGAGCAGAAACGACGGATCCAAGACGAGCGCCCGGGCGATGCCGAGACGCTGGCGCTCGCCGCCGGAGAGCTCGGAAGCGTACTCGTCGGCGAACGCCGATGCCGGGCGTAGGCCGACGCGTTCGAGCGTCTCGTGGACCCTGTCGGTTCGCTCGTCTCGCGTGCCGATGTCGTGGATGGCGAGTGGCTCCCTGACCCACCGGGAGACTTTCCACCGGGGGTTGATCGACTGGTAGGGGTCCTGGTGGATGACCTGGGCCTCGCGACGGAACTTCATCAGTTCGGTACCGTCGAGTTCGGTGATGTCCTCGCCGTCGAACCTGATCCGACCCGACGTCGGATCGTGGAGCCTGATAGCCGTCTTCCCGATGGTCGTCTTCCCACAGCCGCTCTCGCCCGCGAGTCCGAACACCTCCCCCTCCTCGATGGAGAAGGAGACGCCGTCGGCAGCGTGGACGAAATCGCGATCCCCTCGGTTCAACAGCCGGGCGACGAGCCCCCGGTCGACGGGAAAGTGTTTCTCGACCCCGTCGAGTTCGAGTTTCGGCTCAGTCATCGGTCCTCCACGTTTCGGGACGGTTTGCCTCCTTCCGGAGGTATTCCGCCTCGTCGGCTCTGTGACACTCTACCACGTGACCGTCGCCGTGTGTTTCGGGCTGTGGCGTCTCCTCCCAGCAGCGATCCTCGGCGAACGGACACCGGGGAGCGAACCGACACCCCTCCCCCGGTTCGAGCAGATCCGGCGGCGAACCGGGGATGGAGACGAGTTCCTGGGAGTCGGCAGTGATGTCCGGAAACGCGTTCCGAAGCCCGAGCGTGTACGGATGTTTCGGACGTTTGATGATGGTTTCGGCGTCGGCACGCTCGACGACGCGGCCACCGTACATCACCGCGATCGTATCACAGGTCTCGGAGACGACGGACATGTCGTGGGTGATGAGGACCATCGCCGTCCCGAGCTCGTCTTGCATCTCCTTTATCGTCCCGAGGATTCGATCCTGGATGACGACGTCGAGCGCCGTCGTCGGCTCGTCGGCCAGAATCACCGACGGGTCGACCGCGAGCGCGAGTGCGATCATCGCCCGCTGGGCCATCCCCCCCGAGAACTGGTGGGGATAGTCGTCGACGCGCTCCTCGTCGAGGCCGAGATCGTCGAACAGCTCTTTCGTCCGTTCTCGGGCCTCGGCTTTCGAGACGTCGGACTCGTGGGTGCGGATCGCCTGAACGATCTGTTCGCCGACGGTGTAAACCGGATCGAACCCGTTCATCGCCGACTGGGGGATCATCGAGATCTCTTTCCACCGGATCCGTCTTCGCAGCTCCCGCTTGCTGAGCTCGGTTATGTCCTCGCCGTCGAACCGGATCGAGCCGTCGACGATCTCGCCGTTGTCCGGCAACAGACGGATGATCGACTTCGCGACCGTCGACTTTCCGCTGCCGCTCTCGCCGACCAGACCGAGCGTCTCGTTTGCCTCGAGCGAAAGCGAAACACCGTCGGCGGCCTCTATCCAGCCCTCTTCCATCCGATAGTACGTCCGGAGGTCGTCTAGTTCTAGTTTGGACATGTATCACTCAGCGTGTCGTAGTTCGGGGTTCGTCACCCGCTCTAAGGTCCGGCCGATGAAGAACGCAGCCATCACCAACAGCATAATCGACACTCCCGGGGGAACGACCCACCACCAGGCAAACCGGATCGCATCGGCGGTGTACGCCTCGAACAACATCTGGCCCCAGGAGATCATCGTCGGATCCCCGAAGCCGAGAAAAGAGACGTTGGCCTCCGCGATCACGGCCCAGGCGACGGAGAACGCCGCGTAGAGAAACGCCAGGGGCAACACGTTGGGCAGGATGTGGAGGTACATGATCCGCAGATCGCTGGCGCCGACCGCCCTGGCCGACTCGACGTACGGCCGCTCTTTGTGTGAGAGTACCTGCGAACGGACGACCCTGGCGGTCGATCGCCACAGCAACAGCGCGATGACGATGATGATACTCCAGATACTCGGTCCGAGCAGGAACACCAGTACGATCACGAACGGGAGAAACGGCAGGGCGTAGGCGATGTCGGTGATCCGCATCAGCACGTCCTCCGTCCACCCGCCGTAGTAGGCACTTATCAGCCCGATGTTGGTTCCGATCGTGACGGCGATCAGCGCCGCGATGGTGCCGACGATCAGCGAAGCGCGCGCGCCGACGATGACCTGGGAGAAGACGTCACGGCCCATGTTCGTCGTCCCGAAGTAGTGATCCGTCGACGGCGCCTCGAGCCGGAGCGCGGAGCCGTCGTCGTCCCGATTTATCTCCGTGGGGTCGTGGGGTGTGATCCAGGGGCCGAACATCCCCATCAGGGCGAAAATCAGGAGCAACGCCAGCCCGATCTGTCCCATCCGATCGCCCTCGAACACGTCGACGAACGTCCGCCACGTGCGGACGGCGAGAGCCCGGATCCGCTCGGTAGCGCCGTCGTCCGACGCCATGGAGTCGATGCCTTGGGTCTCCCGGCTCATTTGTACTCCACCCTCGGATCGAGGTAGACGTAGAGCAGGTCGGCGACGAAGTTCATGATGATCACGACCGACCCCATGAGAAAGAACGCACCCATCGCCATGGGGTAGTCGTTGTAGTTTATCGCCTCGACCATCTCACGTCCCATTCCGGGCCAGTTGAACACGGTTTCGATGACCAGCGAGCCGCCCATCGCCGTGCCGGTCACGATCGCGGCCATCGTGACGACCGGCAGGATGGAGTTTCTGGCGGCGTGTTTGTACAGGATCGTCAGTTCGGATAACCCCTCTGCCTTCTTTATCTCGATGAAGTCGGCTTTGAGGACGTCGAGCATCGTGTTGCGCATCAACAAAAGCGGCGTCGCCATGTAGTAGATCGTCGCCGCCATCACGGGCAACACGAGGTGGTAGACGAAGTCCGTCGAGAGATATCGCGCGGAGAAAGAAGGCGCCATCTCCGCGCCGATCGACCGCATCCCACCGGAGGGTAACCAGCCGAGCCAGAACGCAAAGACCGACAGCACGATTATGCTGGTCCAGAACTCCGGGGAGGATCTGGCCATGAGCCCGGCGACGATCCCGACCCGTTCGGCACGTTTGCCACGCCACCAGCCGAGCAGAGCTCCGGCGAGTACACCGATAACGTACGCACAGATCACGGCCGCGCCCATCAGGAAGATAGTGTTCCAGAACTTGATAACCAAAACGTCCCAGACGGGCTCTCTGTACCGGAACGAGACTCCGAACGAGCCCGACAACAGCTGCCCCATGTAATCGACGTACTGGAGGTAAAGCGGCTGGTCGAGGCCGAGGTCGGCGATGATCTCCTGACGGCTCTCCTCGTCCATACCGTCCATCACGAACATCGACGTCGGGTCCCCCGGAGCTGCCCGAAACAGCACGAACAACAGGGTGATAAACGCCCAGTAGGTGATGACCAGCTGGAATATCCTTCGAACGACGTACTCTCTGAGTCCCATATAGCGGAGGTTCGTGGAGTGTCGTTATTCGGCTGGGTAATGTATCCGACCGTCGTCGTCCCACTGGTAGCCCGCTTCCTCGAGTACGTCCCGTGCTCGATCTATGTCGTCACCGAACTCCATTACGTCCGGGTTGTGCCAGAACTCGTTGACCTCGGCGATTTGTGAGTGGGTGACCGTTCCCATCCCGTCCATCACTACGTCGACGATGTCCTGTTTGGGGATCGCGTGAGCCAGCGCGTGGCGGACGTCCTTGTCGTCGAACGGCGGCCGCTCGAGCTGGTAGTTGATGTGGTACCAGCCGTGGTCCTCGATCGAGCTGTTCTCGACGTGATCGACGTCCTCTTCCAGTCTGTTGACCGTGTCGGGTCCGGGCACCCAGCCGATCATGTTGATCTCCTCGTCTTCGAGGAGTCGAACGAGCGTGGACATGTCCGCGCCGGGAACCTTGATCATCGTCTCGACGTTCGGCGTGTTGAAGTGGTCCTCGTTCGCCTCGAGTACCATCTGTTCGTCGCGTTGCCAGTCGACGAACTGGAACGGACCGCTGCCGACCGGTTCGGGGTTGTCGAAGTCGAGCGGCGAGTTGACGTCGTCCATCCCGTCCGGAATCTCCGCCCAGATGTGTTCCGGGATGATGAACACCTGGCCGAGTGAGACCGCGAGGAAGGGAGCGAACGGCTCGTCTAGATCGAACCGGAGCGTCCGGTCGCCGACGATCTCGATGTCCTCGACCGGGTCGGTGGCGGCATCGAGCACCGGCGAGTGTTCGCCGAGATACTCGAAGGAGAACTTCACGTCCTCGACCGTCAGCTCCTCGCCGTCGTGCCAGGACTGGCCGTCTCGAATCGTCACCTCGATCGTCGTGTCGTCTACCTCTTCGACGGATTCGGCAAGCCACTCCTCGGCGACGCCGTCCGTGTTGATCCGCATCAGCCGGTCGTAGATCAGGCGCATCGTCTGCTGGTCGTGGGTCGCCTGGCCGTCCGCAGGGTTGAGATTGTTGACCTCGGAGGGATACCCCAGTCGAAGTTCGGAGTTGCCGCCGGCGGGTTCGGAGTCGACCGCCGTCCAGAAAGACATCAGCCCCTCACCCATCATCGTGACGACCTCGTCGAAAGCATCGGCGAGGTAGGGCATGATCTGCTCCTGGTTGGCGATCGGGGTCCGGGGCTGTTCTTCAGCGAAGATCTCCTGACAGCGATAGACCTGCTCGCGGCGTTCCTCGTCGTCGTAGAGGCGACGCTGAGCTTCCGCGGCCTCGTCGTACTCCTCGTTTTCGAAGTTGACCTGATTGCGTGCGCCGAGTTCGGTCTGGGAGGAGTGGTGGAGATCGTAACAGAAGATGTCCGGGTCGATCCGCTCGGCACGGCCGCCCCAGTTGAGCGTAAACGCGTCGAAGTCCTGTTGATCCATCGCCGTGTCGACGATCGTGTTCCACGCCGTCGGGTTGACGTCGACGTCGAACCCGAGCTCGCGCCAGTTGTCGGCGATCAGCTGACCGAACTCGTAACGGACCGGATCGTAATCCGCCGTGGTGACGATCAGTTCGATCTCCTCGACCGGTTCGCCATCGACTCCAGTGTCGTCGTCGCCGAGACAACCGGCCGTCGCGACCGGAGCGACGGCGGCAACCGTCGCTACACCTTTCATCACGTCTCGTCGCTTCACGCTTTCATCAGACATAGATCGGCTCATGAATCACGTGAATAAGTAGCTTTCGTATTAGCTGAAAGGGAAAAGACGTCATTTGTGAAACATACGTTGGCAACGAGCGTATAAAACCACCCAGTCGTGCGGCCCGGTGCGACTTCCCCCCGCGGTCGTCACGATCGGTTGCCAGCGGCGATAGCGGTGACCTCGCGACGCGAGCTGCCGGGAGTCCACCGCCCGATCCCGATCGCTTTTGGCCCTCCGGCGACTCCGCCACGGCGTGGAGGTCCACGTCTACTACGAGGGTGACGACGACCCGAAGAAGTGTACGGCCCGCCGGCTCGAGCGGTTCGACCGGGCGATTCTCCACCGGCGAATGCAGGGGGTGCCGTACGGCGTCGTTCTCAATCCCCACGCCGATCGGGCACTCTCGCCGGCCGACGCCGCGGACGCCCTCGGGACGCTCGTCGCCCTCGACTGCTCGTGGGAATCGGCCGAGGAGGCCGCCTTCTCGATGCGAGGGGTCCACCGGGCGTTGCCCTTCCTCGTCGCCGCCAATCCGGTGAACTACGGCCGGCCGTTCCGGCTGACGACGGCCGAAGCGCTCGCCGCCGGGCTGTGGATCCTCGGGGAGCCGGACGCCGCCGCCGACCTGCTCGAGCCGTTCCGCTGGGGGGAGACGTTCCTGACGCTCAACGAGGAGCCCCTCCGGCGGTACGCCGACTGTGCGGACTCGACGGCGGTCGTCGCCGTCCAGGAGGACTACCTCGAGGATCCGGCCGGCTCGTCGCCCGACGGTGGCGACGACGCCGAGCGTTCCGGCGGTGACGACGGCGATCACAGCCGTTAAATGCTCCACCGGCCAACGGACGCCATGGCCAGATTCGACGCCGCGGAGCGACGCACCCTGGAGAAGCTCATCTGTATGCGCTGTAACGCCCGCAACCCACAGCGGGCCGACCGCTGCCGGAAGTGTGGCTACGACAAGCTCCGGCCGAAGGCGAAAGAAGCCCGGAGCGCCTGATCGGTCCGCCGGCGGAGTCGCGGTGCCGACCGAAACCACGACGAGCACCCACCTCGACGGGTCGGCCGACGGACGGGCGGGTCGGCCGACGAACGGAGGGGTCGGCCGGCGAACGGATCGGCGGCGTTCCGCCCGAACACCTCCTCGCCGACGTCGCGGTGGTGGCCCCGGCGCTGCTGATCTTCGGTTGAGACCGCCGTGAGCTCGATCGGAGGGCTCAATCGGTTCCGTCCTCGTCGTCCGTTCCGTCGTCGTCCGCTTCGTCGTCCTCGATCACGACGACGATCGAGTCGTCGTCCCACCCCGTCCCGAGGCTGATCTCGACGACGTCGCCGTCCTCGGCCCCGTCGG
>LFFM01003098.1_pt1 | contig 10617 bp, 8 predicted proteins | sample 643131 | NCBI WGS metagenome assembly LFFM01 (sample SAMN03777445, study PRJNA286221) | soda lake metagenome | biome: soda lake; feature: Kulunda steppe; material: water; isolation source: sample Tc-Br brine of Tanatar trona crystallizer | place: Russia: Kulunda steppe | collected 2011-07 | reverse complement strand
TTCGGTGACCTCGTTCGGTCGTTCGTCGCCTCGATTGACGACCGCGCTGGTGGCATCGGATCGGCGGTCTCCGACTACGTGACCGAGAACAACCCGGGTAACGCGCCGGATCACGCCGGTAACGGAACTGATGCCGGTCAGGGTCCACCGGATCACGCTGGTAACGGAACTGATGCCGGTCAGGGTCCACCGGACCACGCCGGTAACGGGAGCGGAGACGCACCGAACGGTACGCCCGGTGAGAACAGCGATGCCGGTGGAAGTGACGATGCCGAGGAGAGTAACGATGCCGAGGACAGCAACGATGCTGAAGAGAATGACGACACTGGTGCGAACGGCGGTCCCGGAAACGGCAACGGCCCACCGGGCAACTGAGTGTCGCTGAGTTCGCCTCGTCTGAAAAGCGGAGCGTTTCCTTGTTGAACAGTGCCACGGGCCGTGTCTTCGTCTGTGTCGGCAGCGTTTAGTGCGCGGTGAGCCAACGGATGGACATGAGCGAGAGCACGTATTCGCCGGTAACACACCACCTGTCTGATCCCGACGCTGCCCGAGAAGAGGGTCGCCGCAAGATGGACTGGGCACTCCAGCACATGCCGATTCTTGAGTCGCTTCGTGAGGAGTTCGTCGCCGAACAGCCCCTCGACGGCGAGGTGATCGCCATGGCGATGCACGTCGAGGCGAAAACCGCGAACCTCGTCGAACTGCTCGCCGATGGCGGCGCGGAGGTTGCGATCACTGGGTGTAATCCGCTGTCGACGCACGACGATGTCTCCGCGGCGCTGAACGCCCACGAGTCGATCACGTCCTACGCCGTGCGCGGCGTCGGCGACGAGGAGTACTACGACGCGATGCACGCGGTCGTCGCCCACGAGCCGACGATCACCGTCGACGACGGGATGGACATGGTGAAACTCGTCCACGAGGAGTATCCCGAACTGATCGACTCCATCATCGGCGGAGCCGAGGAGACGACGACCGGCGTCCACCGCCTGCGCGCGATGGACGACGAGGACGAGCTTCACTACCCTGTCTTTGCGGTAAACGACACGCCGATGAAGCGGCTGTTCGACAACATCCACGGTACGGGTGAGTCCTCGCTGGCGACCATCGCGATGACGACGAACCTCTCGTTTGCGGGCAAGAACGTCGTCGTCGGCGGGTTCGGCTACTGTGGCAAGGGGGTCGCGAAGAAGGCGGCCGGCCAGAACGCTAACGTGATCGTCTGTGAGATCGACCCTCGGAAGGCGCTCGAAGCACACATGGAGGGGTACGAGGTACTCCCGATGGCGGAGGCCGCACAGAAAGGCGATGTGTTCGTCACGACCACCGGTAACCGCGACGTGATTACACGTGAGCACTTCGAGGTCATGTCTGACGGTGTGTTGCTCGCTAACGCGGGCCACTTCGACGTGGAGATCAACCTCGAGGAGCTCGACGATCTCGCGGTCAATCGCTTCGAGGCGCGTGACGGCGTCGAAGGCTTCGAGATGCCGGACGGGCGCGTCCTCAACGTGCTCGCCGAGGGTCGCCTCGTCAATCTCGCCGCTCCTATCGCGCTCGGCCACCCGGTCGAGGTGATGGACCAGAGCTTCGGCGTCCAGGCCGTCGTGGTCCGCGAACTCGCCGAGAACGGCGCGGCCTACGAGGCGGGCGTCCACGACGTTCCCGACGACCTCGACCGTGAGGTTGCCGAGATCAAACTCGCCGCCGAGGGCGTCACCCACGACTCGCTCTCCGCCGAGCAGCGCGAGTACATGGATAGCTGGGAGCACGGAACCTAAGCCGGCACTACGTCCCGTCGGTCTCGGTCGGAAGCTGGAGTCGAGTCCTCTCCGAACCATCCCTTTCCCCGCCGCGGTCGGCCGACACGAAGCGGTCGATCGGCACGCTCTCCGGGTCGTCGAGGTCGATCCGGTTCGTCGCCGCCAGCGTTCGCAGCGCGTAGAGGCTCCGCGCGGGCGGGAGCCGCGCGTGGACCACGGGATCGACGATCGCGTCCCACGCAAGCGGGTGGGCCGCGCGCTCACCCCACGACTCCCGCGGTGCGAGAAACGGGGGATCCCATCGTCCGTCTCGCTCGGTAAACTGTCGGGCGGGAGTGTGGCGAACCAACGCGAGATGTCGATCGATCGGTTTGAGCGTCCGGTCCGTGACCGCCGCACGGTCGAGACCGGATGAGCGGTGGTCGGGAGCGCCATCCGTGTCCGCGTTGCGCCCCGCAGCGGCCTGGTAGCGGTCGATCGCGAGTTCGCTGTGGAGCTGCTTCTTCTCGCGGAGCCGTCGTGGCAGCGACGCGTACGCACGGATGTATGCGGGGTCCCATAAGGGGAGCCACGTCTCGACGCCGGCGTCCTCGTAGGCGCGTAAATCTCCATTGGTGAAGGTCGTCATCCGGGCACGCCACTCCCAGCGCTCGTAGGCCGCCGCGGCTGACGCCGCGTCGCTCACTGCGTCGGGATCACGGCCGCCGAGCAGTCCTCGGCGGATCCGGTCGTCGACCGCCGCGCGGAACCGGTCGTCGTCCCACTCCCAGAGCGTGTAGTGTCTGCGGCGAACGTAGTCGACGAGCGCGTCGACCGTCGGCGGGATCTCCCCTCCTGGACTCTGTTCGCCCGGATATCGTACGTTGTCAGCAGATGTCTCCGGCTCCGCGAAGTGTGGGAGGCGCTCGCCGGGCGTCGAGACGGTGTGTCCGGGACACCAGAGCGCGTCCGCAGGGACCCGGTCCTCGGCGACGAGCGTTCGAACCGCAGGCCACTCCGCGAGGAAGGGAAGCGCGTCGCCGCCGAACGCCGCCTGACGGTACGCCTCGCCGGCGGAGCCGCTGTACCACCTGCGCCACGTCTCCGCGTCGTAGGGAACGAACCGCCACTCGATCCCGAGGCGCGCGGCCACCTCCCGACTGACCTCGACATCTGGGTGTCCGGATCGCCCGAACGTGAACCCGATCACGTCGTGGCCGCGGGCGACGAACTCGCTGGCGACCAGTCTAGAGTCGTACCCACCGGATAGCGGGACGACGACCGGTCGATCGCCGGCAACCTGCACTGCGCGATCGAACGCCCGTTCGAGCCCCGATTCGAGCCGCTCGCGTGGCGATCGGACACCGGCCGACGAGCTAGCGGATATCGCCGGCTCTACCCTGGACGACGCTGCCGACGGTTCCGACCCATCGGGCCAGTGATCACGGTAGGTCGTCGACTCGACCCCACCCCCGTCGTCGATCCGGACGACCGCACCGGCGCACGTCGATCTGACTCCTTCCCAGACTGTCTCCGGACCGGAGACGTATCGCGTCAACAGGAACTCCGACTCCGTGGCCGGATCCATGGGCGCGTCGAGCGCGTCGCGAACGACTCGCCCCCGATCAGAGATGACCGTCGATCCGTTTGTAAATCCATAGTACAGCGGGACCGAGCGCGCGCCGTCGGTAACGAGGGTTACGGTGATATCCTCTCCCTGTCCGTCCTCAACGACAGCCGCGTAGAACCCCTCCAGATCGCTGGCAGTTGCGGCGACAGCAGCGGGTGAACGCCGCGGCGCTGACCCGCTGGCGTCACACGCGAACCGCTCGGCGATGGCCGACGCATCGAGGTGGTCGTCGCCGTCGAATGCCTGACCGCGGACGGCGACATCGTCGCGGTGAATCCATCCAGACCCTCGAAGGTCGACGTCCATGAGAGGGATTGATCCCGGGGCGTATTTATATACCGCGTCGGTAGCGCCGCTGACGTGCCGCGTTCCTTTTGAGCGGTCGGTCCGTAGCCCGACCGTGACAGTCACGAGCCTCCACGATCCGGCCCATCGCGAGGCGCTGTGGGAGTTGGAGGCCGCCTTCGACCGCGGCGACCTAATAAGTGTGTTCGGGCGCTGTACCGTCTCGTATGAGGGGCGGGCAGCCTCCGATCTGGGCTCCGGCGACCGACTCCTCCTGTTAAAACCCGACGGGGCGGCGCTCGTCCACACCGACGAGGGCCAGCAGCCGGTCAATTGGCAGCCCCCCGGCTCCGAGCACCGCGCCGCGGTCCGCGACGGGACACTCCGTGTCGTTTCCGTCCGGGACTCTCCCGATGAGACGCTGCGAGTCCGGTTCTCGAACGTCCAGCAGTTGTCAGCGATGTCAGTTACGGGCGGGCGAGAGTTAGAGCTTCACGGCAGCGAGGAGGACCTCCGAACCCGGATTCTCGAACGACCGGGGCTGATCGAGGACGGATTCGAGCCGACGGAGACCGAGCGCCCCTCCGACGCCGGTCCGATCGACGTGTTCGGCGTCGACGCCGACGGCAACGTGGTCGTCGTCGAGTTGAAACGCCGGCGGGTTGGGCCGGACGCGGTCGGACAGCTTGCGAGATATGTGCGAGCGTTGCGTGACGAACTTGGAGCGGCCGGGTCGAACCCCGCAGATACGCCGAATGGACCCGGAGAGCGCCGTGTTCGCGGGGTGCTCGTCGCGCCCTCGGTAACGGATCGAGCCGCGGAGCGACTCGCGGACCGGGGGTTCGAACACGTCGCGCTCGACCCGACGCCGTCGGAGTGACTCCGGAACCAGTGTCTTCGCGGCTCCGTCACCGTATCGAAGGCTTTATCGACGCAGCGGCGGCTACATCGGACAAGTAACCATGTCCGAGAAACCCGCCTCTATGTACCGGACGATCGACAAGCCGTCGTACACCCGTCGCGAGTACATCACGGGAATCCCCGGCTCGAAGATCGCACAGCACAACATGGGCGACCTCTCCGCGGAACCCGACGACTACCCCGTCCAGATCAGCCTTCGTGTCGAGGAGGAGCTTCAGATTCGACACGGCTCGCTGGAGAGCGCGCGCCTGTCGGCGAACCGCCACCTGATCAAGGAGCTCGGCGAGGGCAACTACAAGATGACCCTCCGAAAGTTCCCCCACCAGGTCATCAGAGAGAACAAGCAGGCGACCGGCGCGGGTGCGGACCGTGTTTCCGACGGAATGCGTCAGGCATTCGGCAAGCCGGTCGGTACGGCTGCCCGCCTCGATAAGGACGATGTCGTGTTCACGGCGTACTGTACGGTCGATCAGGCCCCCGTCGTGAAGGAGGCGTTCCGCCGCGCGTACAACAAGCTCTCGCCGCCGTGCCGGATTACGGTCGATCGCGGCGAGAAACTGCTCGTCTCGTAACGTACCGCGGTTCCCCGTTGGTCCCGCTGTTCTTCCACTTCAGCATCCTTCCGTACAGCTTCTGCTACACGGGGTTTATGAGTCTCCCAACCGAACGATTAGTAGAATGTTTGAGGGGATCGTCGACGATGCCTTCGCGCTGTTACTGTACGTCGGGCTCCCCGCACTCTTCGTACTCTTCGTGTTGAAAGGCGCGCTGATCGGCAAGCCGCTGCCGACAACCGTCTTTCTTCCGGGGTACGTACTAGCGATCGGAGCCGACCGCCCGACGACCGTTCTCGTCATCGCTACCTCGTCGTCTGGCTACGTCGTCGGTCAACTGATCGTCTACTCCGCGGCCCGCCGCGGCGGCCGATCGAGTATCGAGTCGGCACCGAGGGTGTCTATCTCCCCGGAGCGACTCGATCAGGTCGAACGGTACTTCGAACGGTACGGCGGTCCCGGCGTGTTCGTCACCAACTTTGTCCCGTATCTCCGTGGACTGATCTTCATCCCGGCCGGAATTGCGAAGTACCCGGTCGGCCCGCTGGTGTTTTATGCCCTCACGTCGACAATTATCTACCACGCTGCGGTGGTGGCCGTTGCTGTCGGCGCGTTCCGAGTGGTGTTCTGAACGACCGAGCCGAACCGCTGAAATACCCGAGACGCGTATCGACGAGCAGTGTCACAGCAGTTGGCCGATGTCGAGACGCTGTTCCTCCACGAGGCGCGGAGCGACTACACCGTCGTCGCGAACCGGGACGGAACCCGGGTGCTTCGCGGTCGTCTCGAACTGAAAGAGACGTCCGCGGGCCCACGACCGAGGAGGTTCCGCGTCGTCAGGGACGGTGAGGACCACCCGCGCCAGCCGGACGAGTTCGTCGAACTCGCGCGGGCGGCCGGCCGGATCCGGATCTCTCAGCAGACCTCACCGGAGAACCGGACGCGGCTGGAGGCGATGCTCGACGGCTACCAGTTGGAAGCGATGACGGTCAGGACCTGCCGTCGCTGTGCGAACGACGGGCGATACGGCCCGATCACCTCAGAAACCGCGATCGAACATAACGGTGAGCACGTTTGCCAGGACTGCGCTCGTCGCGAGCTCGAGCGTGAGCTGTCATATAAAGGCGAGTTCACCGGGGCAGCCGAGGAGCGACTTGAGGAGCTGCTGTACGACTCGAAGGATCTCGACCGGATCATCAACCTGTTGTCCGGTGGGCTCGACCCCGACCTCACGAAGTACGACGAGGTGTCGGCGAACGTCGACGACGTCTCCCCGGTCCGAACCGACGAGCTCGATCTCCATCCGGATCTCGCGGCTCACATACAGGGGCGGTTCGAGGAGCTGTTGCCCGTTCAGAGCCTCTCGGTGCGTAACGGGCTCCTTGACGGTGACGACCAGCTCGTGGTGAGCGCGACGGCGACGGGGAAGACGCTCGTCGGCGAACTCGCCGGGATCGATCGGGCGCTGAAGGGAGACGGGAAGCTGCTCTTTTTAGTTCCGCTCGTCGCACTCGCGAACCAGAAACACGAGGACTTCGAGGACCGCTACGGCGACCTGCTTGACGTTTCGATCCGAGTCGGCTCCTCACGGATCGCTGACGACGGCAACCGTTTTGACCCGAACGCGGACGTGATCGTCGGCACCTACGAGGGGATCGATCACGCGCTTCGGACGGGCAAGGATCTCGGCGATGTTGGCACGGTCGTCATCGACGAGGTCCACACGCTCAAGGAGGGTGAGCGAGGCCACCGACTCGACGGGCTGATTTCGCGGCTCAAGTACTACAGTGAGAATCGGATGGAGACTCACGCCGGGTACGACGGCACACAGTTCGTCTACCTCTCTGCGACCGTCGGCAACCCCGAGTGGCTTGCCAAGCGCCTGCGGGCGACGCTGATCGAGTTCGAGGAACGGCCCGTTCCGATCGAGCGACACGTCACGTTCGCGGACGGCCGCGAGAAGGCGCAGATCGCGGACAAGCTGGTAAAACGCGAGTTCGACACGAAATCCTCGAAGGGGTATCGCGGGCAGACGATAATCTTCACCAACTCCCGGCGGCGCTGTCACGAGATCAGCCGCAAGCTCCGCTACGACTCCGCGCCGTATCACGCTGGGCTCGACTACGGCCGGCGGAAGAAGGTCGAACGCATGTTCGGGGATCAGGAACTGTCCGCGGTCGTCACTACCGCGGCGCTGGCGGCGGGGGTCGACTTTCCTGCCTCGCAGGTGATCTTCGACACGCTGGCGATGGGAATCGAGTGGCTCTCGGTTCAGGAGTTCTCTCAGATGCTTGGCCGGGCCGGTCGCCCTGATTACCACGACCGCGGGCGCGTTTATCTCCTCGTCGAGCCCGACGCGGTGTATCACAACTCGATGGATCGCACCGAGGACGAGGTTGCCTTTACGCTTTTAAAAGGCGAGATGGAGGATGTTGCGACCCACTACGACGAGACGGCGGCCGTCGAGGAGACGCTGGCGAACATTGTCGTCGCTGGGAAGAACGCCAAACGACTCAACGACCGGATGATCGGCGAAATCCCGACGAAACACGCGGTCGGCAAGCTGTTAGAGTGGGAGTTCATCGACGGCTTCTCGCCGACTCCGCTGGGCCGGGCGATCTGTCGGCACTTCCTCGCGCCCGACGAGGCCTTCTTCATCCTCGATGCGGTTCGCAAGGGAACCGACCCGTACGATGTCGTCGCGGATCTCGAACTGCGCGAGAACGAGGAGTGAGCCGCGACCGGACTGCGTACGTCGTCTCGGCTACCGGACCACGGTGACCGGAACTGGACACCGGCGGAACACGGTTTCTGCGACGTTGCCGACGAACAATCGGTCGAGGAACGATCCGCCGTGGCTGCCGATCACGACCGTGTCGAACCCCTCGGAGCGCTTCACGATCGTTCGTGCCGGGTGTCCGACCGCAACCGTCGTTTCGATCTCTGCGTCCCGCTTGTCCGCGATCTCTTGAGCGCGTTCGAAGATGCCCTCCGCGCGCTCCCTCGCGGCGGCGGGGAGGTCCTCTTCGAGTGCGAGCCCGGCGATCTCGCCCATCATCGGTGTCGCCTCGCCCACGACGTGGAGGACGGTCACGGCTGCGTCCGGATACGAATCGAGGGCGTATTCGAGCGCCGTCTGTGACAGTTCTGAGCCGTCCATTGGGACGAGAACACGATCGACCATGTCTACTGGTTCGGCACGGATCTACATATAACCGCGCCGGCAGTTCCGCCGTGTCCATCAGTATCTCAACCCTTTTCTTGATTCAGTCTCATGAGTCACGTGTGAATTTCGCAGCGGTACCCCTGACGGCAACCGAGGTGCCGCCGCTGACGACGGAGATCCTCGTCTTGTTTGCGATCGTTCTCGTCGCGCTCGCTCTCTTCGTTGTGGAGCCGGTGCCGATCGATATCACGGCAATCGGCGTGATGGTCGTGTTGATCGTCTTGGAGCCGTGGACGCAGGTGGACGCGGCCACCGGGGTCACTGGGTTCTCCAGTTCGGCCACGGTGACCGTCCTCGCGATGTTCGTCCTCAGTGAGGGGATCCGTCAATCCGGACTCATCAACCGGATCGGCGCGTGGATCGCCGACCGGTTCGGCGACAGCCCGTTCAAACAGCTGCTCGCGGTTCTCGGTCTCTCCGGTGGGACGGCTGGGTTTATTAACAACACCCCAGTCGTCGCGATCATGATCCCGATGGTGAACGCCATCTCCGAGAAAACCGGTGTCTCCCCCTCGAAACTCCTCATGCCGGTGTCGTTCATGGCGATGCTCGGTGGCATGTTAACGCTGATCGGCACCTCCACGAACATCCTCGCGTCTGATGTTTCCGCGCGGCTGCTCGACCGTCCCTTCTCGATGTTCGAATTCACGCAACTGGGCGTGATCGTCCTCCTCACCGGGGGGATCTACCTTGCGACCGTCGGTCGATACCTGATCCCCGAGCGGATCCGAATGGACGACAAGCTGATAGAGGGGTTCGAGATGACAGAGTATCTCACCGAGGTGGTCGTCCGTGGGGACTCGCCGTTCGTCGGGAAGACGGTCAGCCAGTGTCTCGAAAGTCTCGATGTCGACGCTGACATCGTCCAACTTGTCCGTGACGATCAGGCGTTCACCGAACCCTTGGCGCGCAAGGAAGTTCGCGAGGGCGACGTACTCGTGTTGCGAACCGATCGCGGGAGCCTCATGTCGCTCGTCGACGCCGAGGGACTGGACCTCGCGCCCGACGCCGAGGTGAGCGAGGAGCAGCTCACGACGGAGGCCGACGCGATCGAACCGGAGACCGAACAGAATCTCGTGGAGGTGGTGATATCCCCGGAGGCACCGCTGATCGGCGAGACGCTCGAAACGCTGAATTTCCGGGGTCGGTACGATGCGACCGTCCTCGCGATCCGGCGGGGGGGCAAAGTGATCCACGCGCGAATGGACGAGCGACGCCTTCGCGCCGGCGACACGCTCCTGTTACAGGCGACGGAAGATACGATCACCCGTTTTAGCAACGACCGTGACTTCATCGTTGGTGGTCGGCTCACGCGGCCGGACTTCCGGTCGGAGAAGACGCCAATCGCCATTGGCATCGTCGCCGCCGTCGTCGCGCTCGCGGCACTCGACATCTTCCCGATCCTCGTGAGCGCGCTCGGCGGGATCGTCGCGATGGTCGCAACCGGCTGTGTGAAGCCGAACGAGGTGTACTCCTCTGTCGACTGGAGCGTCATCTTCCTGCTCGCGGGGCTCATCCCGCTTGGTGTTGCGATGGAGGAAACGGGAGCCGCGGAGTGGCTCGCGAGTGTTATCGTCGTCAACTCGGTTGGGCTCGACGCCGTGGTCGTGTTGGGCGCGTTCTACCTCTTTACCGCGCTTATTACGAACGTCGTCAGCAACAACGCAAGCGTTGTGTTGATGATCCCCGTTGCGATCGACACCGCGGGAGCGATCGGGGCTGACCCGTTCTCGTTCGTTCTCGCGGTGACGTTTGCCGCCTCGACTGCGATGCTCACGCCGATCGGGTACCAGACGAACCTGATGGTGTACGGCCCCGGCGGATACGAGTTCACCGACTACTTCCGTGTCGGAGCGCCGCTCCAACTCGTGTTGACTGTCGTGACGACGCTCGGGATCGTGTACTTCTGGGACGTCTAAAGATCGTGGCCGCCGAACGAAACGCTTTACCGGGGCATCCGGGTATATACACTTGCGGGACCGTGGGTTAGTGGTATACTCCGGGCCTTGGGTGCCCGTGACCCCGGTTCGAATCCGGGCGGTCCCATCTTGCTGCTGCGAGCAACTCCGCGAGCAGCAGCAATGGAGCAGATTCGAACTACGCGAGACGAGCAAAGCGAGTCTCGCCATCGAGTTCGAATCCGGGCGGTCCCACTTTTCCAGCACAACGCGACGAGCAGCGCGTCTGTGTAACGGACACATCTTCACGAAACCTCCCGAACTTGGGCGCAGCCACAGTGTCTGACGACCACACCGTGCC
>LFFM01003097.1_pt1 | contig 10620 bp, 5 predicted proteins | sample 643131 | NCBI WGS metagenome assembly LFFM01 (sample SAMN03777445, study PRJNA286221) | soda lake metagenome | biome: soda lake; feature: Kulunda steppe; material: water; isolation source: sample Tc-Br brine of Tanatar trona crystallizer | place: Russia: Kulunda steppe | collected 2011-07 | reverse complement strand
TGGCAAAACACGTCTGATACTCTCTGAGAAACCCCGCCGAATCTCCGTAGTTGTGAGCAAGTTCGTTCATCGGCCCATTTGTTCAGCCGCTGCAATCAGCGTGACGAATTAAACCCCAGAAGTAGTGTTATTGTTAATCCAGGGAGCGTCGGACAGCCGAGAGACAACGAACCAGGTGCCGCATATGCAATTCTCGATACTCACCAACAGAAATTCGAACCCCGGCGCGTTGATTATGATATTGATCGTGTGATCTCGAAGGTGGAAGAGACAGGCCTTCCCATAGAAACTGGGACCCGATTGCTTGACGGGAGCTGAACGATGTTCGTCAATCCGAATCTATTTTGAAAAAAAACATGTCGGCCAAAAACAACTCAGACATCGGAAGTCGATTTGAGTCGTTCACTTCGGTCGATATAGCAAACAAGTCGTCACTCAACAGATCTTCGCGATATAACGTCGGTAGGTGTCTAAGAGTAGCCCACAAAATAACTGTGTCAGCGTCGCGATGGCTCGAATTTTTATCACATAAATCGACTTCTGTCAGGACTAAAGCTAAATATGAGGAATTAGATAACACAAATATACAATATGACTGGCATTTCGTCACATCAAGACTACCCTCGTTTGGTAGTGATTACAGTCGTCACGATAGTGCTACTACTTGGCTTAAGTTCCGCACACGCTATGGCGACAGCTGGTGCCTCGAGTGATGCCACCGTTCAAGCCTCGGAGGAGGAAGCGGTGGCCGATGTGACCTTTGCGGAATCCCAACTCACCGAGCCAGCTGGTGATGTGATAAAGATTGAAATGACGTTGGACGACACTGACGACGCCTACGTTAAATTTGGTGAGCGCAGTAACCACTTCATCGATATAATACATGTCGAGACAACTGTAGATCACGATAACGAAATTTCACTGTATATCAATACTCGTCTTGCCGGTGCGACGGTTGACGACCCAGAGACTGTCTATTATTCAGAAGATGCCGATGTCCGTAGCGCAATATATCACGGAGATGAGGTCGACGCTGAATTCGCCGATGAATCAGGCAACGATCTCGGCGATTTCGAGGGGTATCTCGAGGAGTTGGATCTGATCGATTCCGGTGAAACACCGTTCGATCAAATCGTCCGCCCACTTCAACCGACGGATTACTACCTTGGAGTCGACATGGACAATGAGTTCGTAATAGACGACCGCGACAGCCGTCCAGCCGAGCCAATTGAGGCCGGTGTAGTTGATTTAGTCTCCCCTGAATTGGGTCCGGTACAAACATACACCGCACCACCCGGTGATGCAAACGAAGACACTGACGTTGATGCCTTACTTGATACGGCCACAGCTGCCGTTGAGGTTCCAGAGGGCGAGCGGGCGATCGTCGCGGTTGAGGCTGAAGGGATCTCTGGGTCGTTGATTTACCGCGAAGAGGACTTCGAGGCGCTATACGATGGCTTCAGCCCAAGCTCCCTACAACATCTCGATGAGACAGAAGGCGACGGGGTGGATATCTCTTTTGAGGGAGGTGACGTCTTAGAGGATGGGAGTACAACACTCAATTACGATGCCTCCGAAGAGGACGTGATAGTTCTCTTTGATCAGAGTGAGAGTAAATTATATTTTGTCGTGGACACGAGCGCAGAAGCTGCTTTTGAGGGCGAACTTCGTGATGGGATGGGGTTCGATATTCAACTGGAGTACACTGGCAGTGAAGAGCTCTATCGGTTCGATAATGGCGGTCCGGATGGTGGGGAAGACGGCGATGTGACCGAGCCTAGGTTCCCGACGTTAGCCTTACACAGTTCCGGTGAATCGACGTCAGGATCGTTTTCTGTCGTCGAGTCCGTCGGTGACTTAGATCAAAATGGTGGCGATGCTCAAGATGAACCCGTGCTCACTGACGATGATGACGCTGAGCCAGCCAACGACGATGACGCTGAGCCAGCCAACGATGATGAACCTGTGCTCACCGACGATGATGAAAGTGGGACTGTAGAAGATAGTGATGCGGATCAGCCTGCGGACGATGGAATACCTGGCTTCAATGCGATCGGCGCTGTTGTCGCACTACTAATTGCCGTTGGTATATCGGCACGCTACCATGCCAGGACCCGCTAATTGTTTGTTTGAGGAATTCATGGAAACCCAGAGTCGGTGAACAAACGATAGACGACAAGACAAAGCCCCACTATCACTGCCCCTATGCCAAACCCGGGGATCGAATCTGACTCGCCGGTTTCTGTCAAGGTGTCTGGATCGTCTGAAGCCTCTTCGACAGGTTGATCTTCCGTGTCGGACTCTTCGCCATCCTGCGTTTGGTCATTAGGCTCATATCCATCGTCTACAATATTGATATCGGCCACGACTGAGTGCTCTCCTGTTGAATACGCATACAGGGTAGCGTCATCAGTTTCGTAAAACCCAGAATGGTAATCTCCATTGGAAGATGGTGACGGAAGATCCAGCTCCAGCAATCCGAGTACGTTCACAAAATTATCCTTGAGTTCCATCGTTTCTGGGTCCGCTGTTTCTTCAATAAGATATGCCCCAGCCGAATCATGATAAACCATCGCGTGATCTTTGCACATCGGCCCATCGTCAGCCGAATGGACCTCTATTCCGCCGTTTGAGAGTTCAACTGTTGCATTGTTACCCGGTTGCACATCTGCAACGTACAGGGTCTCTGAATCACAAGGGTAGAATTCAAGATCGAAATCATCCACAAAGTAATCAACTGACCCTACTTCTGACCCGTCTGCGGTCCTAATGAATATGAGTTCGTCACCAGTGAGCACTGCAAGAAGTTCATCGAACTCTCCTCCACCGGGATAGACGGTCTCTGCTTCCGGCTCTCCTTCCCATAGACTTGATCCAGAATCCGATTCAATAAGTGAAATACCACCCCCTGCATACCGAATTAGGACGTTCCCTGAGTCTAAGATTGAATACTCCTCAACCTGAGTTTCGGTCCAGTCTTCGCGGCCGGTGCTTGTATTCCGACAACTCAACGCATCGCCTTCTACAATATAGATCTTCCCGCCACCTGCGTTGAGCTCAAACTCGGTTTCCCCATCATACACTCGCTGATCAATCAGCTCACTCCCCCCTAAATCGTAAGCTTGAACAAAGATCTCATCTGTCTCTTGGATCTCTTCAGCCTCCAATCCCTCTGGCACCAAAGGTTTTTCACCGGTTCCGGATGTATTGTGCGTCTCTAAGACGAAATAATCCTCAGCCGAGAGAAGGTCTGAGAGGTGATCTTTACCATGTGACACTCTAGTGGCCGTGGCCGAAACGGGGTTGACGATTACGACTGGGTTGTCTGGATCGCTCTGGTAATATGCAATGCCACCTGCACCTTCATGAGAGAGGTAATTCTCGGTAGGGAGGTCTGTAATTAACTCTTGTGAGTTAGGCTCGGTTTGATACTTGTAAACGGTCGTCCCTGATCGTACAATCCAGTACCCACTCCCCGACATCTCGAACTCGTCAAAATCCTGGACGTCTTCTTCTAAATTGGCTCCGTCTACGCGGAATATCCGGCCTACTTTTTCAATATCATCCCTCCACCCGACGCTCAACTCTACAAGGAGCGAGTTGGTATCGACACGAAAGGCGTCCACAGTCATCCCGTCGGTAAAGTGTTGATCGAAAATATCTGGATATGAATCAGTGTCTAACAACTTCGTAGTCGTCGCAATCTCGCCACTGTCTTTTTCCAGTACGTGAATTGCTGTGGACGTCGTTAAAATGGCGATGTACTCGCTATCGACACTCTCAATTCTGACGATGGGATTCTCAAAGGTTTGTTCCCATTGAATTGCTCGCTGGTCCGTTTCAAACGCGTACAGTGTCGACTCGAGCAGATATTCTGAACTGGGGTCTCTGATTTCCTCATCGGAGTATGATGTAAAGTAGATCTTCGATGAATCATCGTGCCAGGTCATGTCATCTGTGAAGATGGTTGATTCCGGGGCGGCGATTGTTTCCAGCACTAATCGCGCGTCTTCTGCAATTTCGACATCAACCAATAGCTCGTTTTCATCGGGTGCTGATTCAAAGGTTTTCTGAAAAGATCGGTGAGAGTATTGACCAGCGCTGGTGGTTCCGACGGTCGAAAGAATCCCGCATCCAACTACTGTAGACTGCTGTAGGACTCGTCTCCTGGGTAACATAATCCATATTTGTGAATAGTATATAATTAGTGTTTTGCCAAGAGTGGCAGTTAATTGGTCCTGTCCTAAACTCGTCTAGAGTCCGGTTCGCTTCACCGTTTTATTTCTTCCATAGCCCGTTGCACGGTTTCGAAATTAGCTCCGACCTATCACGGTGTGGTCACTATCGTCTAAAATAGTCACTTTAACTAGACTAGAAGTCGGATCGATAGTATGTCCAGTACTAGATCCGACACGAGTGAAAACACAGCCACATCCCATAAGATTGCTGTTCGTGAGTTCCTCCGCACCCACGGTGAGGTCGCTTCGAAGGACCAACTCCGCGCTGGCACCTCGGTGCCAGCGTGGTATATCGATCAGATAGCTTCCCAAGATCCCTTCTACACCTCGCTCAATCATCACGGTAGCTACGTCGCCAGTAAACACGTCGTTGGCCACAGATCAACTCATGACGGCTTCTGGCGGCCCGAGGTGGATGACGGCATCGCCGTCTTCCATCAAAAAGAGGACACCAAGTCAACCCTCAAACACCTCGCGTTCAGACGTCTATCCGGACTCACACCAGCCGAAGCTCACGATCTTCTCGATCGCCGCTGCTACCGTCCACTCCGTAAGCTCGCTGAACAACAAGAGATCCATGCCGTTGACTGGCAAAACACGACGCTCTACCTCCACAGCTGGCCGTCCCGACGGGACGACCAGCTGTCACAACGTCAGACCGATCAACCGACCGATGTTACGCCCGAAGAACCAGCCGAAGACGGCTACCTCTACCGAGACGAACTTCTCGCTACCTTCCTCTCAGTTGCTGTCTCACAGATTCAGTCGATCCCTCCCGAACGAGCAGCTGCACTCGTGCTTCGGCAGTTCGAGGGCGACTCCTTCGACGCCCTCGAACGCCGGATTCGTCGCAATCACTCGTTCAGGGACGCCCTTGACTACGTCGAGCCAGAGGATGTCCCCGACGGGACATCCCTCTGGCGGGCCTTCGACGATCTCAGAGCGGACGAACTCCGTGACTGCCTCCAGTCGATGTGTGGCGAGTTGCTCGACGACCACGATCACGCTGGAGAGTTCATCATCATCGACGGCACCCACATTGCCGCTTGGGCAGACACACGCGAAGAGATTGAAAACGGCGACGTTGAAGGGGCAAGCTGGGGGAAACACGAAGGCTCGTTCTACGGCTACAAGGTGTTCATCGTGGTTGATGCCGCAACCGAGTTGCCGGTCGCCATCACGATGGAGACCGGCAAACGCAACGATACCGTGGCGTTTGAACCGCTCATCGAGGAGTTCGAAGAGCGGTACGACACCGACGAACTCCAGGCTGCACTGGCTGATGCCGGCTTCGATAGTCAGGGCAACCGTGAGTTCTGCCAAGATCAGCTCGATTGTCCGTTACTGACATCGATCAATCCTCGCAGATCGTCGCCGTTAGCGACGATCAAGGAGGAAATCAAAGAACTCTTCGAGGAACACGGGGAGGAGATTGAGAGTCCCTACGACGCTCTGGAGCGACTCCCGCAAGAGCAACTCTCGGAGTACGGCGTTGAGGCCGGTAGTGTCGAGGAGACCTATATTTCCAGGCGATCAAAGAGCGGATGCATCGACACCTGCGGGCAGGTGTCGAGCGAGTGTTTTCACGGCTGAAGTCCTTCACCGGACTTGATCGCGTGCGAGCACGCAAGGAAGACAACGTTGAGACGCACGTTGTTCTTTCAGCGGTCGCACTCGTTGCAGCTTCTCTCACCGCAAAGAAGCACGGAAAACCAGGGCTGATACGCTCGCCAGGAAGGCTCATTTGACCGGCAACTCACCTGTCCGAAAATCAGAGTTCGCCGCCTGAGAGGCATCGCTCTCAGGCGGCTGTGTTTCTTGGCTGCTGACTGACCAATTGGGGGAGTTAACCGGCTGTGCGATCGTGATTTATCAAGAATCCGTCCTTCGTTGAGGCAGTTCAGTTGAGTAGGGTTGGGTCTGAACGACACCTGCTCCCTCTGGCGAACTAAGATCGAACGTGCAACAGGGTATCATTCACAATGCGAGGTGCTAACGCTGACACCCTTCCGGCCATCGTCAACATGCTTGACCGGGCGGCAACCGTCCAGCGTGGCCACAGGAACAATACAGCAACCCAACAGTTGAGGTCGAAATACTATTCAATTCACTGTCACTGGCTGCAGGAAGGGTGTGGGGCGGGTGGGCCAATCTCGAAATCTTCCATGGCTGAGTGGTCAATCGGGCAAATCAATCGGAGGTCAAGTCTGTCAGCTATCGATAGCTGGCTGACCTCAATCGACGACGGTGATTTACAACTATCTCTTTTCGACGGAACTTACCGCCGAAGATAGTGGCCTTTTCCCGCCAAACTGAAGTGGCATGTGAGATCACATAAAACTACTGGTTGTTTGTATATTCGAAGATAATGATAGTACTTCCAAGATGAAAGGGTTTATTTCGATTAAATATCATCCAAAACGTGGCTTCTCTCGAAACCCATCAATAGTGGTGAGACGGAAGTTGTCGGGGGCTGGTGTAGGCCCCGACTCTCACGGATGCCACGAGCGTTCGGGTGTTACTTCCAGCCGACTCCGTTGTGAGGTGCCGAGAGGGATTACATTCGCCTGCGGTGGCAATGCGATCAAAACGGCGAAGCCTCGGGGCCGTTCAGAAAATCTTCGATCTTCCGATGATGGCGAGAGAACTTCGTTTTCTCGAACCACTTGTCCTCAGAGTACTTTACAACGCCATCCAGAGTTATATTTTAGCAGGCCAGAATGGTCGTCTCCGCGTTCGGGAGTGGACTGAGGAATAGTATCTCTGGATCCGTCTCTGTTCCAGAAGCGTGTCGGGGAAGTTTACGACTGTTATTCCTGTGAACAGAGGGGGCAACGTCCCTCAGGCAGTCGGGCGATGCCCGACGACGGTGCGGTTTCCTCCGCTGGAGTCCCCGCCGACCCAAGGTTTCCCGGAAGCAACATTCTCGTCACGGTGGACGGTACTCGGGTCTGTGGGCTGTTCTTTGGGACTTTCTGTCTCGGGAGAGCGTAATAACTCCGACCAGTCGTGGTCTCCCACTCGAACCGCACGGGCCGTGCCATCGGCCTGACTGCTTGCTCTGTGTGCTGCTTCAAAACCGTTTCCGACGTCCCGAGAACCGAAGGTTTTCGTGGGCACGCAAGACGTGGCGTCTTGCGAACGTCGTAACATTGGTGTGACCGTCGAACCCGCATGGACAGGTGAGCGTGTCCTGATCTCGTGTTGTTCGATTTGTCGAACCACATTGCGGGCACTCTTGACTGGTCCATGCCTCCGATCGGATCTTGACCGAGATGCCGCATTCTGGAGTGGTACACGCCAGCCGTTCGGTAAATGGGTTGAGCGCCCAGAAGTTGTGGGTCTTGGCGTTAGTCTCGACTGACCAGTACGTTTCTAACGCGTCTGTTAGCTTGCCGACATACACAGTATTGACACCTCTAACATATAGTTGGTCAAACAAGTCGAGACACAGCTACCGCGTTTCGAGTATATAAAAGGTGGTGCTGCGAAGAATCGCATTATCTGGATAAATCAGTAAGATTACGTTGCAGCAACTGCAACGGATCTTCAAGAGGTTTCACCGATGGCAAACACGGAATTCAGCGTGTCCATTTCGGATGAGCTTGTAGCGGAACTGGATGAACTGAAATAATAGTGTACCGATCTTCAAACAAGTCGTTCAGAGGTTTTCGAGGCGATTTTGACCACATACATCCAGGGAAATATTGATCACGAATCACGTGTCTGCGAGTTGATGATCCGTCGTCGAAAAGGAACTCTTTGAGCACTCTCTCACCTTTGCAGTCGCTGCAACCGATTGTAAGCTTGTATCTAGGGAATCTTAGGAAACATCCACCGCTAGGTTTTAGATACCCGAAACGGCACAGCGACACAGCGCTTCCTGAGCATGGTCCCGGCGACGGGCTCGCTTCCGATGCAACTGCTGGATGGGTTCGCTATTGTATCGGTCTTCTTTGAGTTTCAACTGTAACCCGGAGTGTGGAGAGATAGATTATCCCAGCCACCGGTTGCCCGACAGTCCCGCGAGAGATTGCACACGGCCTGCCACGGCCCTTTTTAATTCGGGGTAAATTTATGTTCTGATCTCCTAACTATATAAGATGGCTGATCTATTTACACCAGTCTCACTTCGTGATCTCGAAGCCCCGAACCGAATCGCTGTCTCACCAATGTGCCAGTACTCTTGCGACCCTGACGGACTCGCGACCGAGTGGCACTGCGTCCACCTCGGGAGCCGCGCTGTCGGCGGGGCAGGGATCGTCATTGCCGAGGCGACCGCCGTCAGCCCGGAGGGCCGGATCACGCCCCACGATCTGGGAATCTGGAGCGACGAGCACGCAGACTCGCTCGCGCCTATTGCCCAGTTCGTCCGCAAGCAAGGGTCTGTACCGGGAATACAGTTGGCCCACGCGGGCCACAAGGCGAGCAAGACCCGTCCGTGGGAGGGGAACGTCCCGATCGGTCCCGAGGAGGAGCACGGCTGGGAGGTGCTCTCACCCTCACCAACGGGATATCCGCCGTTCGACGGCGATCGACCGGTGATGACGCGTGCCACGACGGAGGATCTTCAGGGGGTCGTCGAAGACTACCGTGCGGCCGCGGAGCAATCACTCGCGGCCGGGTTCGAAATCGCCGAAATTCACGCTGCCCACGGCTACCTTCTCCACGAGTTCCTCTCGCCGGTGACGAACCACCGGGATGATGCCTACGGGGGCTCGTTCGACAACCGATCGCGGCTCGTCCGCGAGGTCACCGGGGCCGTCCGGGAGGTCTGGCCAGACGACCAGCCCGTGTTTGTCCGTCTCTCGGCGACCGACCGGCTCCCCAATCGGGAGTCATGGACGGTCGACGATTCGATCCGGCTTGCCGGCGACTTGGCCGGGTTGGGTGTTGATCTGATTGATGTCAGTTCGGGTGGGATCCACCCGGACCAGCAGGTCCAGACTGGACCGAACTTCCAGGTTCCGTTCGCAGAGGCGATCCGGGAGAAAGTCCCGATTGCTGTCGGTGCAGTCGGCGGAATCACCGAACCTGAACAGGCCGACGCGTTGATCCAGAACGGGCGTGCGGACCTCGTCCTCGTTGGACGGGAGTTCCTGCGTGACCCGTACTTCGGGCTCCGAGCGAGTGATGCCCTCGATGGAGGCCGGGAGTGGCCAATCCAGTACCGGCGTGGAGTTCGCTGACGATGGCTATCTGATCGGTATACAGTTCCAGTCGATCACATCGACAGTCGCACTATCTCGTCCGGTAGGCGCTGAATCTGCTTGAACTGTGCTCGGACTGTCTCGAAGAGTTGGTGACGGTGAGTTTCGGCACTGGACAGTCGCTGTCGGCGGCGGATCGCCGCCAACGCGACAGTGTCGCCACTCACGATCGCCGCCCCAATTCAGGAACAGCTACCGGAAGAACCGGTCGTCGAGTGGTTGATTTGCTGGGACAGCCCTGCGCACACCGAGAGCTGTCCAGGCAGCACGAAGTACCATCTCACAGAACTCCGTGAACGACCACTCCCAGAGGCGGCGCCCCCCGCGACGGGGCGCCGCCACGTACATCCAGTTGAGATAGCGCCAGACGTTCTGCAGCAACAGACTCACGACGAACAGCAACAACCGAAGCCCGGCATCTCGAGAACTGGTGAGAGCGAGGCTCTGGTTAGCTAACCGGTAGCTCGATTCGATGCCGAAGCGCTTGCTATAGTGCTCTCGTGCATCCCGTGGTGTGTCGATGAACGGCGCGTCAGCGGCGTAGCCGTGACGCGCCACCCCGTGTTCATCATACCGACCCTGCTGGTAAACGCAATCGATGAACACAGGGAACGTTACTCGCCCAGCGAGTCCGTGTTCAATCACACGGCTCCAGCCTCTGCTGAGTTCGTCCTGGATCGTTTCGCCCCACTTGACGATCGGCATGACGTAGGCGTAGTTATGCGCGTACAGCAGTTCGAGACAGCTGCTGTTGTAGAAACCGCGATCGAGGTAGACGGCCTTGACGCCGAGGTCAAGGCCGTCGAGGAGTTCGAGGAACTCGCTGAGGACATCGCTGGTGGTTTCGCCATCGACCAACTGGCGAACCGCCAGCGTGTATCTCTTGTTGCGCACCCGCGCATACAGCGTGACGTAGGCGTGGAACGCAGTGGTTCCTCGTTTCGCCTGCGAGAAGTACAGTGCCTCTGTCTCATCCTCATCACCGTAGTAGGGATCAAGGTGGAGGTCGACGACGACCTCCACCGGTCGATCCGGGAGCGTCTCAAGGACATCCCGTTGAAGGAGTGTGTTTCCGACCGCCTCGACGGTTTCAAGATCGAACTGATCGGTAAGGTGTCCTCGGACGGTATTGGCGTGTGGCGAGTCCTCGGTCGTCTCGCACACGTGATTGA
>LFFM01003096.1_pt1 | contig 10622 bp, 12 predicted proteins | sample 643131 | NCBI WGS metagenome assembly LFFM01 (sample SAMN03777445, study PRJNA286221) | soda lake metagenome | biome: soda lake; feature: Kulunda steppe; material: water; isolation source: sample Tc-Br brine of Tanatar trona crystallizer | place: Russia: Kulunda steppe | collected 2011-07 | reverse complement strand
GCGGGTGAGACGACGACCGCTGCCCTTCGTGAGACGACGGCCGAAGACGTGTCACTCACCGTGGGTCGTCTCGAACGACAGGGTGCTATCGAACGGACTGGTGACCACGTTTCGGTTCGTCCACTGGCGTTTGGTCCGGTCCATTCGGAACTCTCCCGGAGGCGATTGCTATGGTGAGTGAATCAGCTGTCGGGGCTGTCATCCTCGTCACCGAAGAGGTGGACGTTCCCCCGATTGGGCTTGATTTTCCAACGATTACCGCTGCCGTCCTTACATTTACCATCGCTTACGTGCTTGCACGACTGGGGGCAGTCGTCCTCTCGATAGCCTCCGAGCGAACGGTTCGTCACCGAATCACGATTAAGACGCTCGTTCCACTGGTTCGCTTTACGATTTATTTCATCGCTGTCCTGGTCGTCTTTGGATTGATATTCGACCTCGATTCGACGCAACTCGTTGCCTTTTCCGGGGTTCTCGGTGCGGTGCTCGGACTCGGTATCCAGGACCTCTTTGCCAACATCGTCGGCGGGGTTGTCCTCGTGTTCGAGCGCCCGTATCACCCGGGCGATATGATAGAGTTTGGCGAGTATTACGGCGAAGTAACGGATATCGGCATCCGCTCTACGACGCTTGTTACCAACGACGATGATGAAATTTCCGTCCCGAACTACAAACTGTTCACCGAGTCGCTGGCGAATGCAAACAACGGAGCGGCCGAGTTGATGGCCGTTCCGGAGTTGCACCTTGCCGATGAAGCTGATGTTGAGGCGGCAACGACTATTGTACGGGATGCGATGCGTTCATCTCCCTATCTTTATGCGAGCGAGGATTGCCCGGTTGTCGTCAGGGTCAACCAACAGCCCGCATATATCACACTCCGGGGTCGTGCCTACGTCAACGATGTCCGCCACGAGTTTGCCTTCCAATCTGATGTGACCGAACGAGCGCTTGCGGCCTTCGCTGAGGAAGGTATCGAAACAGCCAGCGTCCCGGTCGCTGTCAGTGCGGAGTCGTGACCCATTCGACGACAATATTCATTGTGAGCGCACTGTAACGCCTGCACATGAGCGACGAAACTATCTTCACACAGATTGTTGCAGGCGAGATTCCAAGCTACACGGTCTATGAGGACGAAACAACCTACGCCTTCCTTGATGCCCACCCACTTGCGCCTGGCCACACGCTCGTTATCCCCAAAGAGCCCTACGAGCGGGTGAACGACATGCCGCCAGAACTGGCTGGTCACGTTTTTCAGACCGTCTCAAAGGTGACTGAGGCAGTTGAGCATGCGGTTGACGCTCCGGCGACGACTATCGCGTTCAATAATGGCGAGGAAGCAGGACAGGAAGTCCCACACGTTCACTGCCATATTATCCCACAATTCAGCGACTCGACGGCGAAACCAATCCATACACTCTTTCCCGGTGCAGATATCGCTGACGAGGAGATGGAAGCGATTGCGGAGAAAATCCGGAGCAGTCAGTAGCTGTTAATTATTCGACGAGCACAGCGTTAACCTGTCCGTCCTGTCCGGGACGCGAGGTGACACGTGCGGTTCCTTCGCTGGTTTCGAGGAGTGCTCCACGAGTGATGATGTTTCGGCGAGCGTAGTTTGGGTCCGCCGGGTTCTCGATGACACCTTCTATCTCCGCAGCGACGACACCGTCGTCGGTTGCGATGTTCGCGGAGTTGGCTTTGATTGCTTTTACTTTCGAGCCGGTACCGCGGGTGCTGACGGCTTTCAGCTTTGGCTCGCCAACTTGCGTTTCGGTCGGTTCGGAGCCGAGTTCGTGCTTTTTGCGGTCGCGATTCGGTCGGCGTCGGCCACCTGTTCGTTTGCGAACAGAGCGTCCCTGGTCTCTCATACCCGGAATATACCGGAGGCGATACTTCAACTAATCGACTCGCGAATGTCGTTCGGTGCCGCCTGATGCCGACAGATTTACGCTCCGAGCGCAAGTGGCTAGCGACGATGAGTCTGCGCCGTGCCGTTGTGGCTCCCTACCGCCAGCGTGGAGTCGAGCTGATGACCGAAAGCGAGTTTGTCGTTGCGCTCTCGCTCGACCGCAGCTGGTTCTCGCCGGACCAGGCCAAACGGTTGGTGAACGTCGCAACAGCCGAGGGGTTGCTTGCACAAACTGACGAGGGGCTCGCTATCGGATTTGACCCTGACACGGTCGACATTCCAGATGATTTCGTCCCGGATGAGGATATCCTCACGCAACGAACCACCTTCGAACGCGTCCTCGATATGCTGGTTGAAGACGGCGCAACCAAACAGGAGGCGGTTGCAGCGATTAACCGACGACAGACCGATCTCGGGATTTCCCTCGATTCGTCGGCTGTCCTCTATGCGCGCCAGCAAGGACTTGACGTCTCAGACCTTGCGGACCGCGCGCTGACTGAACTCCAGAGCTAACCATGGTCGAAGACCGAATCACCGACGGTAAACGTATCGCCCAACTGCTTGCATCAGAACTGACAGGCCTGCAAACTGGCCCGCTTGCCGATGTTGAACTGACCGATTCCGACCCTGAAGCGATACCGAGCGACAGCGGAACCGTTGCCTACCGGATTCAGTACGAGGGCGAGCAAGTGGGAACGGTGTTACTGTATCCCGCCTACGTTGAACTCGAACTGCAAGGGGCCGAGACGGTGCAAATCACACATGGAGCAGCGGTCAAGCGGGCTATCGATCTGCTTCGTGCTGCCCTGGAGTAACGAGTGTTGACCGTGTCTTCGACTCACTGTGGAAAAAATCAAAGCGAGTAACTGAAGCCGAGATTACTTCCCGCGTCCGCGGTTGCTCGTGATGCTTGGGCGGGTGTGTTCGCTACCCTTGCCTTTGGTGCCGAGACCACGGCCCTGCTTGCCAGCGCTCGTCAGCCCACGAAGGGCACGGTTCTTGTGGCTGTCATCACAAATCCAGTTGAGGTCGTCGTCGTTTTCGATGGCAGGGTGGTTCGGGTCAACCAGAATGACTTCGTGCCATTTCTGGCTGCCGTCTTCACCGACCCAGTAGGAGTTCAGCACGCGCAGGTTTGGATACTTGCGAGTGGCGCGCTCTTCGGCAATCCGCTGGATGCTCTTGCGGCGACCCAGTCGGTTGACGCCCTGTCGTTTCGAGCGGCGACCGGCTTTGTGGCGCTGTTTGCGTGCGCCGCCTTTGCGGACGCTCACGCGGGCGACAATGATGCCCTGTTTGGCCTTGTAGCCGAGCGAGCGAGCGCGGTCGAGACGTGTTGGGTGCTCGACGCGCTCGATAGCGCCCTGCTTTCGCCAGTCCTGTTTGCGTTCCCACTGGAGCTGTGCAACCTTGCTGTCGTCCGGGTTCTTCCATGCGTCCCGGATATGTGAGTAGAAACTTCGTGCCATTGTTATCACCACGGGCGTTGCGTGGTTCAAACCATCGCGGGTGCGATAGTTCACATCCCAACCTGTATGGAACAGGTGCCCACTGGTGCCCGTTTACCCAGCGAGTTACACGAGATTTCGTGGTTTCGAACAAAAGGGCGTCGATATCACTGCTGGCTGTGTCGAAAATTCACACGATAGACATGGCGATTGGTTGCTCCAGGCCGTCTCTCCCATATGACAGAGTAAGAATGTGGCTTGGAAGGCGAACCAGATAGTGCGTTCGTGTGGGATAGCGACTGGGTTCGTTTGGTACGGTTACAGAGAGTAAATCAGTGAGCAGGCACTGAGACTGTACTTTCAGTACTTTTCGAGGTAGCGGTCGATTTCCCAGTCTGAGACCTCGACGAGGTACTCGCCGAACTCCTCGGATTTGGCTTCGACGAATTTCTCGGAGATGTGTGGGCCGAGCGCTTCGAGGACAGCCTCGTCCTCTTCGAGTGCGTCGACTGCTTCGCCGAGGTTGGTTGGCAGCGTGTCGATGCCGTATTCCATACGTTTCTCCTCGTCGAACTCGTAGATATTCTCACGGACTGGGTCTGGGCAGTCGAGACCTTTCTCGATGCCGTCGAGACCAGCGTTGATGAGTGCAGCGAGTGCGAGATATGGGTTACAGGATGGGTCAGGGAAGCGGGCTTCGATACGTGAGGCTGCTGGCACGCGTGCGGCTGGTTTTCGGATTAGTGCCGAGCGGTTGACGTCGCTCCAGGCGACGTACACTGGTGCTTCGTAGCCAGGGACGAGTCGCTTGTAGCTGTTGACGGTCGGGTTACAGACGGCAGCGAGTGCACCAGCGTGGTCGAGGATACCGGCAAGGAACTGCTTTGCCGTCTCGCTCAGGTTGAACTCGTCGTCGTCATCGTGGAAGGCGTTGTCGCCGTCCTCGGTGAACAACGACAGGTGGGTGTGCATCCCGGAACCGTTGATTCGTGGAATCGGCTTCGGCATGAACGTCGCGTGCAGGTCGTGCTGGGCTGCAATGGCGCGAACGACCGTACGGAACGTGATGACGTTATCCGCGGTCGTCAGTGCGTCGTCGTATTTAAAGTTGATTTCGTGCTGGCCCTCGGCCACTTCGTGGTGGCTTGCTTCCACGCTAAGGCCCATCTCTTCGAGGCCGTAGATAATCTCCCCACGCACGTCTTCTGCGAGATCTTTTGGTGCGAGGTCGAAATATCCACCTGCGTCGTGGGTCGTCGTGGTTGCGCGACCATTTTCGTCCTCTTCGAAGAGGAAGAACTCCGGCTCAGGACCGGCGTTGACGGTGTAACCCATCTCTTCGGCGCGGTCGATTGCGTTTTTCAGGACACGGCGTGGGTCGCCCTCGAATGGCTCGCCGGTCGATGTGTTGATAACGTCACAGATAAGTCGGGCGCTTGTGACACCATCGCCGTTTTCCGAACTTCTCCATGGCAGGATAGCAAAGGTGTCTGGGTCCGGTGTCAGGCGCATGTCGGATTCCTGAATCCGGACGAACCCATCGATGGATGAGCCATCGAAATAAATCCCTTCCTCGAAGGCTTTCTCGGCCTGTGCGGCCGGGATTGAGACGTTCTTTGGTGTCCCCATGATATCGGTAAACTGGAGACGAAGGAAATCTACATCCTCTTCCTCGATAATCTCGAGGACCTCTTTTGCTTCAGCAGATAGGTTTTCAGTTGTCATCTTTCGACACCTGATTGACTGTCCTGCGCGAACTAAAACCCATGCATAGTGCGCAAACCTTGCCGTTCGCGCAAAAAAGTGAATATTCGTAAAATTATAAAGGGTGGAATACGTCCAGTCGATTGATGACGTACGAAAATCTCGATGAAAAATTGGTCAATGAGCTACTTGGTGATGGTCGGGCCAGCCTTCGCAGTTTGGCCGAAGACCTTGACGTCTCGGTGACGACAGTTTCCAACCATCTCTCTGCTCTCGAAGACGAGGGTATCATTCGAGGCTATACGCCCAAAGTGGATTATGATGCACTTGGGTACGATGTAACTGCTATCTTACAACTCAAAGTTGAGGGGAGTTCCCTTGTCGAAGTCACCGAAACTCTCGCCGAACATGACCAGATGGTCAGCGTCTACGAGACGACCGGTGACCACGATATCATTGCCATCGGGAAGTTCCTCGACACCGATGATATGAACAACACCATCAAGGACCTGCTGACTGACCCTGAAATCAAAGAGTCCAACACGAGCGTCGTGCTCAACCCTGCCAAAGAACACGAGCAGTTCGAACTCGACCTCCAGTAATCGCCTTTCGTTTGTGCTGTTATACCGGTCGACGGAAGCTGTGATAGATTCGTCACCACCCGTCATAGGTAAGAACTCTCAATTGTTCCGTCGACCGGTATAGTTTTCTTGCGTTCTCCAGAACTGTGAGAGCTGTTGGTCCAGAAAGTCGGCGGTCATCCTGACGAACTCCGATTGTTCCTCGGCGGAAAGATACTCAAAGACGCTGTGTCTAGCGTCTGGGATGTACCGACGGCCGACAAACACCCGTACACCAACTTCATCCGCTCCGCGAATGACGCGACCAATTGTCTGTCGGGCTCGTCGAACGGCGGGAACGGTGAGTGCATACTCGAACGCATGTTCCTCACCGAACTCATCGCCATAGGCTCGCCTGACAGCTTTCACCCGGGGAGAACCGATATTGACCAGCGGTACACCAACCACCGCACAACAGTGGAGTTTGTCGCCGTCGTAATCGACACCCTCGGTCAGCGTCCCGCGCGTGCTGGTGACAAGCACCTTCGGCCCGCCTGCAAAGAACTTCTGTTTCAGCTCTTCAGTTCGCTCGTTTGCGGTTGCCTGGTCGAGCAAGACGGGTTTGTCGACGGCGCTTTCCAGATAGCTTGCTGCCCACGCTGCTTCCCGGTAATTCGGCATCGCAATGAGAACGTTGCCTGGTGACCGTCCCAGGGTTCTGAGGATATGTCCGTACTCATCGCGGGTCCGGTTCCAGCTCTCCGGATTGCTGTTTTCCTCTGGATTACCACGATTTCTCGCGGTAAAGGGTGTCGCATCGACCAGCCAACTTGCCCGATTTGCTTCGGGAAACGGCAGGCCGTAACTCCGCTCAACGACTGGTCGAGATTGCCGGAGCGTTTCCAGTCCAGCGACCTCGCTGAAAATATCGAGCGGTTCCAGCGTTGCACTCATCAGTACACCTCCGCCCAGTTCGTTGAACACTTGACTGAGTGTCTCGCCGGGCATACATTCAAAGAGGACGAGTCCGGCAGTGTACTGCGCCTGCCACGGTTCGCTCACCGTTCGCTCGTCCTTTGGGGCATGTTCCAGTTCGACTTCGCGGAGATAGCTCGCGTGGTCGGTCTCCCACCAGCGCTGAAAGAGGACGCCCACGGGGGCACAGACCGGCGTTCGGGTCAGCCCCAGCGCATCGATTGTCGCTTCGACAGCCGCGCCGACTGTCGGCAGCGAGCGCCATTGCTTGCCAGTATAGCCCTGTTGTTCCGCCCACCCGGTCAGTTCGTCCTGCTCGACGGTTTCGGGGTCGCGCAACGGAAGTTCGAGATCGCGGTCAGGCAACGAATCTGGGTTCACTCGCCAGTCCGTTGCTGTCTCACCAGTATTCCCACCGTCTCCACCGTTACCAGCCTCGGTATCCAGTGAGCGCTCGATAAATGCATCCAGCCAGTCGATTACATCCGCATAAAAGGCATGTGCATCCGCTACTGCTTCGAGTGGAACATCGTGACTTGCCAGTTCATCTCGAACGCTCTGTCGATGCTCATCGGTTTTGTTGGCCCACTGAAGGACGGTATTCAGGTCATTGCGGGCACGGAGCAGCGTCGAACGACCGACCCGTCCCGAAAGCAGGTCACGAACTCGCTCTTCGAGTCGATGTGCCTCATCAACTATCAGAAACGTCCGGTCGTTGAGTACAGGTTCGAGCAGCGGCCGCGAATCCGGGTCGAACAGATGATTGTAATTTCCGACGACTATCTCTGCATGCTCTAACAGGACGCCCATCACACGGTGGGGGCAGGTTCCTCGCTCGACAGCTGCTGGCAGATACTCTTCGGCCGTTACCACTGACTCTTCCCCGATCGTGAAATCCACCGGAGAGCCCCGATTTCGCGCGTAAAAATCCGCCTCAAAGGGACAGTACAGCGGCTCGTCCCCGTCAGCCATCCCTTCAGGGGCGCGTGGCTGACTCCGCTGGTATGGGCTGGTAGCGCCGGCAGTGCTGAGCATCTCATGCTGTAACTGCTGTTGACCGGCGCTATCCGGACGGGCCGCTTTCGCCAACTTGCTGCCCAGTTCCGGGTCCCACCAGATTTCATCCGGCTCGTTGCCAACCGCCACGCTCGCTACCGAACGGGAGTCCCCACCGTCACTGTCCACCAGTTGGGCGGTATTTTCGCGCAGGTCTTCACAGCGGTCGTGGACGCCGACGTCGTCCGGAAACACGTCTTCGCGGCCATACGGACAGAGGTCGCGCTTTCCCACGAGGGCAATTGATGCAAGTGGGTCGTCACGGCCAGCATTCATCGTCCGAATATCGTCAACAAATTGTTGGCGTTGCTGTTTGACCGGCGTGACGACGACGGCGTTGTCATATTCTCCCTCTCGGATGAGCGTGGCCGCGGCTGTCAGTGCGGCCATCGTCTTGCCCGTTCCGCAGGCTCCTTCCATCGCAAGGTAGCCGTTGGCGCGGCCGACCTGTAGTGCGGATTCGATCGCATCGCGCTGGTTGTCGTAGGGCTCGTCGAAGCCAAAATACGACTGCCACTCGGGGGCCATTCGACCCGAACTGGGTCGTCCTTGGATTTGAACCCACGGGTTCGGAAGCCGTTATAAAACTCGTACTCAGGCTGGTTCTTCTTCGACCCGTTCCTGAATCAGGTCGCGGAAATCGTCGGAGCGCTGGAGGTTTTCAAGCTCTTCTTTTTCGATGAGTGCGGTTCCCTCGACGGACTCGCGTGGCGCACGGTCGACAACATAGACTGACCTGGTGCGAGTGACGCGCCCAACGGAGGACATAATCCGTGCACGCTTTTCGGCCGCTTTCGTAAATGTCGAGTGGCCGGTCAGCACCTGGTCTTGCTCGCTTTCGTTTTCGCTCACGGTCTTGAACGGGGCGCGCTCGGTCGGGTGGACTTCGTAGCCCACGCGGGTGAGGACGGTGACGACTGGTTGGTCGTCTGGGTCAACATCGGGGCCTTCGGGTGGGTCGTCAGCGTCCTGTACGGACTCGTAATCGTCGAGGACCTGAACGGGACCAGTTAGCGGTTCTTCGAACAACTCTTCGAGCTGCGCAGCGACATCGACGCTTGCGTCCATGCCATCTTCGTACTTCGAGACGGTCCGACGCGAGACCCCCAACTCCTGGGCAAGCTGCCCAAGCGACCAGCCGCGCTCTTCCCGCGCATCGGCAAGCACCTCGCCATCGATGTTTACGTAGAGTCCACCCGGTGCCGCATAGATGAGCGGCGGCACCTCTTCAACGAACAAATCGAGCGCTGTGTCCGGCGAGAATACCGGAACGCCGTGGCGGAAGTAGACGACGCCGGGCTTTAGCTCCTCGTTTCGGGTCCGAAGACCGATTACCAGCGGCGTCGCGTTCAGATACTCGCTGAGTCGACGCATCTCTGCGCCCGTCCGTGCGTTGAACGCATCGATGTTGCCGAGGATTTTCAGTAAAATAACGTCATCTCCCCGGCGTGCCGCGACATCGAAGCTTTTGGGCCGGATTGCACAGCGGTCGCTGACGAGAAAGCCAGCATCCTCAAGCATTGCTGTGACGTTTCCGACCAGTGCAGACCGGGACATATCCGTATCTAGGTTAGTCACTGCTTAAATGCGTTGTGGCGGCCATCGGCTGGAGGGCGTGATATTCTCTGTCATTCTCAGCGGTTTCTTTTTGGTCTTTGGACAAGGCATTTTATGCCCGGCACGCCAACATCCGCTATGGATGAACTGCTGACTGCGCTTGAGACGGCGTTTGAGGAGGCTGATTACGAGGTTAGCGAGACGAGTGCCAATCGTGACCGCGTTCGGGTCACTATTCTCGATGATGAAGCCAGTGGTGAGAAACTCCGGTCACTCACCTACGACGTGGTGGATGAATCGGATGTACTCGGACTCAACGTAACGACAGAATCGCTTGACAACGAGGGCGTGGTAACGGTCGTCTCGTTCCGCTATCGGGGATAAGCCCTTCAGATAGCCACTGAACCGACTCTTTTGGCTGTTGTCTCATTCTCCAGCCTTGCGTCGCACCAGCTATTTGATATCGTAGTATACAATTTATACGCGCTATAGACCACGCTCCCGCTCTACACAGAACGACCTTCTCACTGGTCTGAAACGCTACTTACAAGCAGAATCGGGCCTCACTGAGTATATTTCCGAATTGCTAGCCAAATCAGCGGCACACCAACGGCTGTCGGGCCAAGCCAGCGGACGAGCGGTGGGGCCATTGTGAGGTTCACGGTAATTGTCGCGGTGACTGTCGCAATATAGGCCCCGCCCATGAACGCAATATGGCGCTGCATCCAGGGGGTCCGTTGGTCTCTGTGGAGGCTGTACCCTTCTCTGACTGCAAGCATTGCGCCGATTGCCCCAAAGACCACAAGGACTGGGGCTAGTTCTCCGGTGCCGTTTAGCGTTTGCCACCCGCCGGCGGCAATCATTGCGCCACCCACACTCAGCATCGTTCCATGGCCGCCGTAATCGACAACTGTCGGGGCTGTTAATCTGGCTCGTTGCCGGCGAACCAGTTGATAGCCACCGAATACCAGATAGCCGCTAAAGACCGCAATCGCCAGCAGGAACCAGTTTGCAGTGATGGCTGCCAGTGGCACTGCTGTCACGACGACAGCAGCCATCGAGTAGACGTAGTACCGACCCGCCTGATTGTGCCGCCGTTGCCCTTTCGCTGTGAGGATTGCTCCTGCCCCGGCCACCAGTGCAATGACGCCCACAAGAATGTGTCCCCCAAGGAGTACGTTCCATAGAAGTCCGCCGGGTTCAACGACCATCGTCTCCCCTCCGGTTGGGTATTCGCTTGCTCATGGTTCACCTGATTCGAGTGGCGGACAAACCATTTTCCCCAACATGTTGGGATATACTTTTGAATTGACCAGCTCACCTCAATATTTTGGACTCTCTGCGATAGTCTCGCTATGCTTGTCGCTTCGTTACTTTCTGGGATACGGGCGGGCAAGACTGCTGTTGAACTCGGGG
>LFFM01003095.1_pt1 | contig 10623 bp, 8 predicted proteins | sample 643131 | NCBI WGS metagenome assembly LFFM01 (sample SAMN03777445, study PRJNA286221) | soda lake metagenome | biome: soda lake; feature: Kulunda steppe; material: water; isolation source: sample Tc-Br brine of Tanatar trona crystallizer | place: Russia: Kulunda steppe | collected 2011-07 | reverse complement strand
CTGGTGCAAACCGCTGGGTACCGCCGGATGTGCCGCCACGGCCGTCCGTGGTTCGGTACGTTCCGGCCTGGTGCCAGGTCATCCGAATGATAAGCGGGCCATAGTGACCGTAATCTGCCGGCCACCACTCCTGTGAATCCGTCAGCGCATCTTCGATATCTGCTTTCACCTCATCAAGGTCGAGCGACTCGAACGCTTCCGCATAATCAAAATCATCATCGTACGGGTCTACCGGGCGAGAATTCTGGTCGAGAATCTCTACGTTCAACTGGTTCGGCCACCAGTCTTTATTGGGCATCGACATCAACAAAATATTGCTTCTTTCGCAACTTAAGGTTGTCTAACCATGGGTGAACTTTTGCCTTCGTACAACCAATCTATTAGATTATTCAACACCCGTCAAAGTACGGGAAAATACTCTTTGTGATAACTGAGCTTTTGATGTAAGCCTGCCTCATACTACCTGACGTAAGCCTTTAAACAATCTCGCCACCCCGGGGTGGTGAGTACGTTTACGAAGTTACGTCCGGCAGTATCAGAAACGTCGCTGTTCGGGAAATTGTATTTGGCGACTGCTTCGGTGTCAGGAGCTATCTCGCGTAGACGTGTCAGGAACAGGTTCAGTTGAGGCGTTCGTTACTCGTTCGATTGGCGATTCGTACTGGTTCGCAATTGAATCTCGCTCGGAGATGAGAAGCACGACCTCAACGACCAGCGCAACGACGAGTGGACCGATGACGACGCCCAGTGGACCGATTGTGAGGATACCACCGACAAAGCCAATAAAGTAGAGGCTGGAATCGATTTTCCCCGTTTTCCCTGCAAGTTTGGTTCGTATGACTGCATCGGGAAGCAACGAAATAAAGAGCAACCCTGTGACCAGCATCATTCCTCCGCGGACGGGATTCCCAACCAGCAGGTCGTTTGCTGCCAGTGCCACGACAAGAATGCTCGGTCCAAGAATGGGGATAAACTGCAGGAGGCCCGCAATGGCGGCAAGCGAAAATGGTGCGGTATACCCAAGTGCCGAAAAGAGAATAACACCGATAACAACCGTTCCAAGCGCAGTCGTGGCCTGCAAGACATAGAGCGAAAAGAGGGTCATCCGGGTTCGGTTGTGGAGTCTCACGAGGATATCATGATAGCCGGACGGGACGAGCTTGAGGATGGCTGCCCGAAGCGCGCGCGGTTTGTACAACAGCCCATAAAGGACAATTGTAAACAGGACAACCTGTAAAGCGATGCTCGGCGCAGCAACTGCGCCGGCAACGGCGATGTCCTGCAGGGCTGCAATCGTGCTGTCGATAAGTGGCTCCAGTTCGAGTTCGACCTGGAACCCGGAGACACTGAATGCAATCGAATCAGGAAGCGTTCTGAGTAGTTCGATAAACTGCTCACGCCGTTGATAGAGAACAATGACGAGCGGACTGGTAACAAGCAAGACCGCGAGAAATGCCGTCAGGGTTGCAACAGCGCTTGCTACCCGGTCGGAAAAGCCTCGCTTTGCCAACAGTCGCTTGAGCGGGTGTAAGACGTACGCAACGGTGATTGCGAACACGACTGTTTGCAACACGGCACCCAAGACAATGCCAGCGAGCGCTACCAGCACAACCAACAACGTACCGAGGACCAACTGTCTGTTCCTGTCCATGCTACTAAGTTACAAGGGGCTGCAAAAATACTTCTGAATAGCGTGACTTGACTGACGTGTCGCTATTCAGACTTTTTATTCGGACAGGATGACCGCTCGTTCCGCCATAGTCATGCTGAAGGTTCAGCAGGTTTGACGAAGGGTATGGTAATGGAACTCGTTGTTGATATTGGGTTGGGGGTGTATCTCGGTATTCTCGCCGGTATTTTCCCGGCAGTTGTGGCGTTTGCGCTAGGATTTGTTTTCAAATATCTCACCGGTGTGAGCGTGCCTGGGCTTGGTGTCGTCGTCCTCGCTGGTGCGCTCGCCGGTATCTCCGGCGGGTTACTCGGGTTGCTTGATGAAACAGTTGCACAAAGCGCCTCGGGTATGACTGCATTTCTGGTCGTGTTGATGCTTTCGCTGTGGGCGCATTCACAGGGGGACAAACTGGGTGACAGCGTTCCCAGACATGTCTCTTTTTCCCAACTGCATCGGACGGGGTTTTCAGCAGAATTTCTCGAACGCGTTGATAGCTACGGACAACTCCGAATCAAACCAGTCGGTACCATCGAGGATATCGATGGTTTTCCACCCCTGTCGGAGGAGACTCGAACGGCAATCCGTGACAGCACGTGGAAATTTCCGGCGTCCCTTTCCCGCACGGAACTCGAAGCAAAACTCACCGAACGGCTCATGGCGGAGTTTGGCCTGTCGGAAGTGGAAGTTTCGATTACGGCGGATGGGTTGGCAGAGATCAGTGCTGCTCCGGAGACTGCAACGCTTTCACGGCGCGTTCCGTCCGGTATGCGAGCAGTTTCAGTCGAGACGCTTCTCCCGACTGGGCTAGCTGTTGGGGACCGGGTGTCGCTTACGCTTCCGGACGAGGAATTCCAGGGAATGGTGGTCAGTGCAAAGACGAAAGGTGGGAATCGCTCGGGTGAGTCTGCCGGAAAAACAGGGTCAACTAATCCAGAGCCGCCGGTTGCAGAGACGGCCACAGAACCAAAGACCGACGGCGGCACCGAAGCGCCACAGGAACTGCCACCGCAGACACCGACAACTGATGGAGGGTATGGGAGTGTTACAGTTGCACTGCCGGAAACACAGGCGCGTCGCGTCATCCGCGCAGAGTTTGCAAAGCTTACCGTCCACTCACGTGGCAATCGCCGTGAATATGCGCTGTTGAACGTGTTGCGCGAAGGAAACACGCACCTTCAACTCGTCACTGTCGGGAAAGAGGGACCACTTGATGGGGTCCGCATCGAAGAGGGATTGAATGCTGTCGACGAAGCCGTTTCGGTTCTGGCGATTCGCCGGAAGACAGAGCGGTTTATCGCGCCGCCTGCTGGGACGAAATTGGCTGGTGAAGATGAACTCATCGTGGCTGGAAAGGCCGCTGCCATCCGGAAGTTCCGGGAGGTGGTCGCATGAGCCTTTCCGCTCTCCTGATAGATATCGTTGATTTTCCGGTGTTGACCGTTCTTTACCGGCTGATTGGGCTTGCACTGCTCGCTGCATTTGTTGCGGGGGCTGTCTCGTTTTTCTTCCGTTGGCGAACGCAATCACAGCTGCCGGAGGGGCCGGCGCTGTTGCTCGGCCTTGGTGCGGTCACGCTCTATCTGAATACAAATATCGTGTTGATTCAGTTTCTCGGTGCTGATGGCGAAGTGCTCACCTCGAATGCCATCGCTGCGAACCTCCTGATATTTGCAGCGAGTACCATCACGGCCGCAGCGGGGTGGCAAATCGGTGACAGATTCGGCAAATCGGAGCGCTTTCGGTCTTCATTCCATCCCTCGCTGAGTCCCCTGGTGCGGGCAACGGGGCGGACATTGACTGTCGAGTTACCCGACACAATCGAAGATATTGCTGGCTACGAACCGGTTGCGAACGCACAGAAAGACGCGCTTGCTGGCCAGAGCTATAGTTTCCCTCGTCGAATGACTGTCGAAGCATTGGCAAAAGAGGTTGAAACCCGGATTCGAACGGATTACGACGTGGCACACGTCGATATCGAGGTAACTGTTGACGGTGAGATTAGTTATCTCGCAGTTGGTGGGCAGGCAACTGGTATTGGACCAACGTTACCGCCAGGGACGATAGCGACGGCGATACGCGCAGACCCTGCATTCAGTGCGAGCCCCGGTGATACCGTACAGCTCTGGAACGAGGAGAAACGAGTCGGAACAGCAGAGTTACGCGCAACAGCAGGGGAGACGGTTACTGTCGCCGGCCGGGAGTCACTCATCACCAAACTCGACCCTGAGAGGAACTATCGGCTGATGACGCTTCCTGCGGAGGAACGGGTCGATAGGTTGTTCGCTGGCATGCTCCGACGGTCCGTTGAGACGATGAGCGTTGTGACGGTCCAAGATGAGTCAACACTGCATGGCATGACTATCGGAGCACTGGGGCTCCCGGTCGTTGCCGTAACGAATGCGGATGGACAGACCACGTCGATACCACAGCGGGAGAGAGTGATTGCTGCAGGGGACAAGCTCTCCGTGTTGGGGCACCCGACCACCCTTCGACGTGTCGAAACGGCAGCAGCCGAAGAGAGCGGTTATGAACCACCGACTGTTGATGAACCACGTGTCAAAAAGCGCCGACGGGACCGGTTCAAACGAGTCCGTTGAAATTGTGCTTTGACGAGTGGAATTAGCCAAACAACCTCCGCTAGAGAACCTGTGCCGCGGTTGTTGCAGGCTGTTTCTCTTCGTCTGATGACTCATCCTCCCCGACCACACCCTGACCACTGATGAATTGCTTTGTCCGCTCGCTTTCAGGCTTCTCGAAAAATTGGTTGACATCATTTGCCTCAACGAGATTTCCAAGATACAGAAAGACCACCTTGTCAGCGAGCCGTTTTGCCTGATTCATGCTGTGAGTAATCATGACGATTGTGTACTCCTCTTTGAGTTCTTTCAGAGTCTCTTCGACGCTTTCTGCTGAAATCGGGTCAAGCGCAGAGGTTACCTCATCACACAGAAGAACATCTGGCTCGACAGCGAGCGAACGGGCAAGGCAGAGTCGCTGAAGCTGGCCCGTTGAAAGCTCTGCGCCAGGTGCATCAAGGCGGTCGTTTACCTCTTCCCAGAGATTAACTTTTTGCAGGTATTTCTTGACCAATTTATCCAGCTCAGCTTTCGAGTGGTTTCCATGAATTTTCAACCCGTAGGCGACGTTGTTGTAGATTGAAAGCGGGAGTGCCGTTGGTTTCTGTGGCACATATCCCACCCGTCGACGAATTTCGGGAAGGGGCTCATCAGTGGCATATATCGGTTGGGTACCAAGGTAGACCTCGCCGCTAATGTCGACGTTTGGCTGAATCTCGTGGAGACGGTTCAGCGATTTCATGAGCGTTGACTTTCCACAGCCTGATGGACCGATGATGGCGGTCAGTTCGTTTTCGTTGAACTCGACGCTCACGTCGTTGAGTGCCGTTACTTCTCTCTTTCCAGTGTACGTTATCGTCAAATTTTCCGTTTTAAGTGCAGTTGTCATGAGTGTCGACCTCCTGGTGCAAAGCGTGCGTATTTGCCAGCAAGTAGTTTCGATGCGATAATCAGCGTGAGGACAGCGATAATGAGGACAAACGAGGCAGCATACGCGTGTGCCCTGACCTCAGCGTTGAACGATGCCGCCTGTTCGAAGATGAGAATCGGGAGCGTCGTCGCCGGTTCGAACAGCCCACCCGGCATCTGTGTACTTCGTCCCGCAGTGAACAGGACCGTCGCAGCATCGCCGATACCCCGTGCAAAGCCTATAATAACTCCAGCAACAATTCCTGGCAGTGCCGACCGGATAGTGATGCGTGCAGTCTCAAAACGTGTTGAGCCAAGGCCGTAGCTGGCTTCCTTGACAGCCCCGGGAACAGAACGGAGTGCTTCGTCGGTGTAGCGCGTCATAATCGGATACTGGAAGATAGCGATAGCGATAATCCCGAAGAACAGACTTGTCTGGGCACCAACCGCGATAATTACTGTCAGGACGAACACCCCGTAGACGATTGGTGGTGTCCCCCAGAGCACGTTCAGGAACATGTTGATGATTTCCGAGGTCCGCTCGCTCGAATAATCGCTCTGGAGGAAGACAGCAGTCGATAGCGAAAGTAAAATTGCAATCGCTGTGGCTGGGACGACAATGAATATGCTGCCGAGCACCGCATGCAGGAAGCCACCGCCGCCATCAAGCATATACCGGGAGCCGGGTGGGGTAATCATGACCGCGGGGTCGGTCAGAAATACCCGGCCGCCACGATAGAGGGTCACGGAGATGACCATTGCGAGTACACCAACGACGAGCGCTGCACTCGCGCGAGCAAGCAGCCCGAATAACCGCTGTTCGGTATATCGGTCCATCAGTACTGCCACCTCCGTTGTAATCGACGGCGGATGAACATCGCTCCGAAATTAAACAACCAGACGATGACAAGCAACATGAGTCCTGCAAAAATTAATGCGGACTGCGTGAGCGGTATCGACATCAGCTCACCGAAATCGTTCACAATCAGCGAGGGGAGCGTTTCGCCAGCATCAAACGGTGAGTCGGGAATTGCGGTTTGTCCACCAATCAACATGGCAGGAACGATGGTCGCACCGAAGACTCGGCCAAACCCGAGTAAAATTGCCGAAAAGATGCCGGGGCCTGCCGCTCTGAGCAGGACCGTTCTAATGGTTTCCCACTTGGTTGCCCCGACACCAAGGGAGGACTCTCGGAGTTCGTCAGGGAGCGCTTCAAGCGATTCAACGGAGAGCGAGATAATAAACGGCGTCACGACAATTGCCATCACCAGACTGACGGTGACGATACCGAGTCCAATGCTGTGTGAGCCGAAGGCCGGCGCAAGGTAATCGCCAACAAACGGGACGACGACAATCAACCCGACAAGGCCAAAAATAACGCCGGGGATTGCAGCAAGCACGTCGATGAACGATGCCACCAAGACTTTGGTCCGACCCTGTGCATACTCCGCAATGTAAATCGCCGCGAGAATGGCTATCGGTGTCCCTATCGCCATCGAAAGGATAGTGACATAAATGGTACCGACGATTGCGGGGAGGAAACCAAACTCGTTCTGTGCGGGGTCCCAGTTTGCTGATGTGAGTAACTCGATAAGCGAGTGTTCGGCGACGATGGGAATCGACCGGTGGGCAAGCGTCAGCACAATAAGCGCAAACAGAGCTACTGCAAACAATCCTGCACCGAGTAGCCAGTACCGACTCAACCGTTCATACCGGAGTCGCCGCTCAAGTGTCTTCGAATCAGCAACCTCCGTCTCTGTCTGTCCGTCCATCGTCAGGCCACCTCTGCAAGCCGTTCCTGTTGTGCTATCAGTCGGTCATCGTCAAGTGGTGCGTACCCGTTATCCCGGACATACTGTTGTCCATCGGTGAGTACCCACTCGACGAAATCGTGTGCTTTCTCATCAAATTCGTTTTTCGCTGCGAGAAACATCTCACGGGCAGGTGGTGCCGGGTAGATTCCATCCTCGACAGCAGTGAGGAAACTATCCCGGTCGTCATAGAAATCTTCGTCCGTGGAGAGCGTTCCGCTCCCATCTATATCCAGCGGGACCGGTCGAATGTTCATTTCCAGGTCGCCAGTGTTGAAATCGTAGACATAGTTGATATTGTTCATCGAGATACCAAGCGTGTCGTTGTTAATCGCTTGTGCAACTGGCTGGTCGCCATCGAAGTTGCCATCAGCGAAGTTTTCGAGTTGATTTTCCGTATAGCCACCGAGAAATTCACCCCACTGTTTGTACGCAGCAGAGGAGTCAGAGCGTCCGTAAACGTAGATGGGTTCATCAAGGTCCGTGCCGGTTGCTTCGCCCCAGTTTGTCACCTCTCTGCTGAAGATTGACGCCAGCATCTCTTGTGTAAGGCCGTTTTCCCGTATCTCATCGTATACCGGATTATCAACGTTAATCGTCCCGACGACGGTATCAATGAGCATCGCAACCGCGACCAGCCCCTGGTCTAGCTCCGATTCGTCGGGGTTACGACCCATCATCGCAATATCAACCTGTTCGTTCAGTACATCAGATACACCGACACCAGTTCCCCCACCCGAGACATCAATATTGACATCATGCGTTTCGGAGTAGAGGTCAGCCCAGACTTGGACCATTGGCAACGGTCCAACACCGCCTGATATCCGGATTGTTGGTCCGCCGGCAGAGCCCGACCCAAGACAGCCAGCGAGCGTCATCGCAGAGCCTGTCCCAAGCGCAGTTATCATCGTCCGACGTGAATACTCACGGGCCATACCCTCTTTCACTGCTAAAGCTGTTTAAGACCGTGTTAGCCTGCAAATTTCGTGTATTCAACGGGAATGCGGCAATTTATGCAGTCGTCTGGGAAGGTAACTGGTTACCTCCGAATCAGACGTGAAAGCACAGATACGTCGAAATGTGAGGCGGTGAGTTCTCAACTGGAGCAATGGCGAAAGACACAGAGTAAACGGTTCGCTCACTCACAGTTGCAGACTAGCGTTAGCCTGTTAATTCTCGTTTAAGACCATCTATAGGCGAATATTCACATTCCACGGGTGATTGTCAAAGGTGGTGACACTGGTCGATGGGATAACCTCATTGATGAACATATTCGGGTGGCAAATATTACTGGTTTTTGTGATGCAGATAAGCCGATATAACCACTCTGGCTGCAGTTGAACGATACATATAACGACAGAGACAGAGCGTTTCAGCGGACAGACCTCCTCTGGGAACGCCTTACTTGAAAATATAGATAAGTTCCTGACACTTGTTTCTGGCAAGAGATACAAGCAAAAAATTCTGGTTCACGTGACGCCTTCGTGAGCCACATCTGTGTTTAACATCAACTCACAAAAAGTAGCCTTTTCATGTTGGCTGCGATGCTCGTGGCTGAACTACAGGTCTAACTGCGAGACCTGTCCTTTTACGGGGGTTCTTGCCGTCCATGACGGTATGAACTTCGGCATATTGCTCTCGCTTCCACTCGCAGAACCGACGCCGTTTTTCGAGTTGTCTCAGGGGACCATCACAATTCTTGGTGCCGTTGCAGTTGTTATTCTCATCATGCTCTCAGCCTTTTTTGCCTCGGCTGAGATTGCTATCTTCTCGCTTGCAGACCATCGTATCGGGACGCTCGTCGAAGAGGGAACGCCCGGAGCAGAGACGCTCTCGAAGTTAAAGTCAGAACCGCGAACGCTTCTCGTTACAATCCTCGTCGGGAACAATATTGCGAACATCGGGATGTCGAGTATCACCACGGGATTGCTCGGCATATATCTTGACCCCGGTCAATCGGTACTTGTCGCAACGTTTGGCGTGACATCGCTCGTGTTATTGTTCGGCGAGAGTGCGCCCAAATCGTATGCTGTCGAACATAGCGAGCCATGGGCACTCCGTATTTCACGGCCACTTACTGTTGCGAAAATAGGCCTCTATCCACTGGTCGTCATTTTCGATGCGTTGACGAAAGTGGTCAACAAACTCATGGGAAGTTCCGGCGAATTCGAGAACGCATACGTCACTCGCTCGGAGGTCGAAGAAGTGATTACAGCAGGCCAGCGAGCAGGTGTCTTTACTGATGAGGAACACCAGATGCTCCAGCGGTTACTTCGATTTCGGAACCGGATTGTCAAGGAAACGATGGTCCCACGACTTGATATCGTTGCGGTTGAGGCTGATGAGTCGCCTCGGTCTGCAATTGATATCTGTCTTGACAACGACGTCACGCAGCTCCCAGTTTACGATGAGGTGCTGGATTCGGTCGTCGGTGTCGTCCACATTCATGAACTGGTTGCGGCGACACAGACGGATGAACCGCAGTCGCTTCGGACCGTTGCTCGTGAGCCATACGTCGTTCCGGAAACGAAAGATGTCGACGAACTGTTAACTGAATTGCGTAAAGAGCGCGAACGCATTGCGATTGTCGTCGACGAGTTCGGAACAACTGCCGGGATTGTAACGATTGAGGATATCGTTGAAGAGATTATCGGCGAGATTCTAACCGAGACAGAAACCCCACCGATTCGCTGGCTCGATGACCGAACCGCGCTGGTTCGCGGCGAGTTGAACGTCCATGAAGCCAATCAGGCACTTGACACGGACCTTCCAGAAACGAGCGAGTTCGAAACGGTTGCAGGTCTCATACTGGCTGAGGCAGGTCGTCTCGTACAGGAGGGTGAGGGCGTCTATTACGACGGCACTCGGCTTGTCGTCGAAACCGCTGGCCGTAACCGCATTCTCGAAGTACGGGTTGAACTTGCTGAAGAGGAAACCGCTTCTGGGAGCGACGAAACGGAAGAAGGTGAACTGGAAGAGCACTCGGGGGAAATTTGAGTTGTGGTATTTTCCTAAATTCCCCAGATGAGCACGATACCGACAGTCGTCACAACCGCAAGGAGAAACTGAAGGGGGCCACCCACTTTCACAAAGTCAGTAAACTCGTAACCACCGGGTGAGTAGACCATCAGATTCGTCTGATAGCCGACTGGCGTCATGAACGAGGTGGCGGAGGCGAACATTACGGCAAGCAAAAACGAAAACTGAGATGCACCGAGACTCGCCGCTGCGTCGACCGCAACCGGAATCATCAATACTACCGTTGCAACCGGTGTGATAACGTTTGCGAGCAATCCCGTTACGATGTAAAATAACAGCAACACGGCAACGAGCGGGAGGATATCAGCACTGGCGACTAGCGTCGAGGCGATAACCTGTGAACCGCCGGTGGCCTCAAGTGCCGTTCCAAGCGGGATAACGCCCGCTAGGAGGAAGATGATATTCCAGGAGACTGCATCGTAGGCATCGTTTGTCGAGAGACAGCCTGTGACAACCATCGCAAAAACGCCAGCGAGCGCAGCAATTACGATAGAGACGATGTTGAGCGCTGCGGCGCCGATAACGCCCGCCATAATACCGATTGTAATCGGTGTTTTCGGCGAAAGCGGCGCGAGTTCATCGACATCGTCCTCCAGCAACCAGTCGAAAGCATCCT
>LFFM01003094.1_pt1 | contig 10624 bp, 9 predicted proteins | sample 643131 | NCBI WGS metagenome assembly LFFM01 (sample SAMN03777445, study PRJNA286221) | soda lake metagenome | biome: soda lake; feature: Kulunda steppe; material: water; isolation source: sample Tc-Br brine of Tanatar trona crystallizer | place: Russia: Kulunda steppe | collected 2011-07 | reverse complement strand
CGTCGCAGTCGCCCGAGCGTGGCGCAGCGATCGGGCGCGATACGCGGCCGCACCGGCGATCGCCGCGCCCGCGAGTCTCGGGATCGCGTGGGCGCTCGGGGGCGTCGGACTCGACGAGGTGGTCGTCGCCGTGGTCGGACTCGCCTGTCTGCTCGGACTGCTCCTTGCGCTCGTCGTCGCGGCCGTCGGGCTCCGAGAGGCCGCGCTCGTCAACGTCGCGACGCTCGGGTTCGTGCTCGGGGTCGGTGCCTTCCTCGTCGGTCCCGTCGCCGACGTCACATCCGGGCCGCTCGCGCTCGTCGCCGCCGGCCTCGTACTGCTCGGTACCGGGCTCGGCGCGGAGCGGGGCCGACGCGAGGTGCTCTCGCGGATGGGGTGAGACAGGCCACGATCGAACCGAGAGGCTTCGTTGAAACGCTTCGATATTGGTGACGTGAACAACATCGGGAATGAGACCGTATTCAACAGACATCTGAGCGGCAGCGACGCTCATTTATAAGTGTACAAAATAGACAATCGTGGTGGCGCGCGCGGGAAGCGCGCGCGAGGGAGTTGCGGTCGTCCCGGAGCGAAGCGACGGGCGACCGCAACGAGGCTGGGGAGGCGTGAGGTGCGGTGGCGCTGTGGGTGGGACTCAAATGGGCAGCCTGCTCCGGGACGACGGGCGTTCACGAGAGCGGCGCTCTCGTGAGCCGATCAGAACGCGGAGCGTTCTGATGACGACGCAAGCACTCAAAAAGGGCGAGCGCAGCGAGCCCCTCGACCGGAGCAGGCTGGGGCTTTGAGGGTCTTCACCGTCGATCCGCAGTCGCTGATTTATAAATGGATCATCCAGGATCTGGAAGCATCCAGTACCACATCAACCACTTATAAACAGCCGCCAGCAACACCACTTGCTCACTTATAAACAACTACTCCACCGTATTGCGAGACCCACTCCCGCTATCGCTCGACACCCGCACTCCAGCGACCGGCTGTTTCGGTCGACGGTCCGTCTGAAGGGTGGGTTTTGGTGGAGACCCGGGTTTATAGCCAGAGCAGTTGCGCGTGACGCGTTCCGTCGAACTCCAGCACCGTTTCCTCGTCGACGAGGCCGGCCTCGACCGCGATGCTGACCGCCTCGCTGCCGACGATGTTGCCGACTTGAGCGCGATGGAGGGCATCGATGACCGCTTCGGCGTCGGCCTCCTCGGCCTCGGGTCCACCGTAGAACTCCTCGCTCACGGTGAGCGTAGCGCGACCGTTGTCGTACGTCTCGCCGAGACAGTCGGCGTCACAGACAGAAACGAGTCGCCCCTCAGCGGTGTCGCGCTCGCGGAGTAGCATCAGAATCCCTCTGGACCCTCGCCCTGGAGCTCACGCTCGTCCGGAGCGTTCCGTCCGCCACGACTGCCCGCAGCCGGGTCACCACCGCGGCCGCCCGGGGCCGGACCGCCGCGACCGGGCCCTGCGTTCCCACCGCCCATTCCGCCCTGACCGGTCTGTTCGTCGACCATCTGGCCTTCCGCCTCGCGCCGGATCTCCTCGGCGCGGTCGGCAACCTCCTCAGCCTGCTCGTGTTCTCCGGCCTCCTCAAGCGCGCGGGCTTTCTCCTCTAGCACGCCCGCGTCCCGATAGCCCAGCCGGATCGCGTTGTCAAAGCAGGTGACGGCGTCCTCGGCGAGGCCACGTTCGACCAGGAGGAACCCGCGGTTGTACCACGCTTCAGCGAACCGCGAGTCCTTCTCGACGGCACGCTCGGCGTGTTCGAGCGCCTGCTCCTCGCGACCGAACTCCCAGAGGGCGTACGCTAGGTTGGTTTCGGCGGTCGCCGCGTGTTCAGAGTCATCGTCGATCCGCAACGCCTCCTTGTACGCGCCAATTGCCTCGTCGAACTCCTCCAGTTGTGCGTGAGCCGCACCCTTGTTCACCCACGCCTCCTGTGCCGCAAGCGAGTCCTCCTCGGCGAAGTTGGCGGCGCGCTGGAACGTTTCCGTCGCCTCCTCGAACCGGTTGATCCCCATGTACGAGAGCCCGACATCGATCAGTCGATCGACATCGACGACGTCGCTCTCGACGTTCCGTCGGTCGAGCACGTCCGTGAGCACCCGCGAGTCGACCGGATCGACCGTGTTGGGGTCGGCGTCCAGCTCCTCGGGGTCGAGGGTGAACTCCTCGTAGTCGGCGTCGACGCCCTGGCCCGCGGAGAACTCGTGGGCGTCGGCGTCGCGTTCGTCGGTCATATGCCCGGATTTGACGGTCACGATGGGTAAGGGTTACGTCGGCGGGCTGCGGGCGACCGATATGCGCGCGTTCTTCGCTGTTACCCTGCCGACGGATCTCGCCGAACCGCTCGCGGAGGTTCAGTCGGTCTTCGACGACGCCGCGGGACTCACGGCCGTCGACCCCGAGCAGGCTCACGTGACGCTGAAGTTCCTCGGTGAAGTCCCGAGAACCGCTTCCGGCGGAACGAGGAACGTCGATCTCGACGACCTCCGAGCAGCCGGTGCTCGTGCGGTCGACGACGCCGATATCGAGTCGTTCACCTGTTCGGTGGCGGGACTCGGCGTGTTCCCCTCACTGGAGTATATTTCGGTCGTCTGGGCGGGGATCGAGGCGGGGGGCATCGAGTTGACCCGGCTCCACGAGTCGCTGGAGGCGGAGACGACCGCCCTCGGCTTCGATCCGGAGGACCACGCGTTCACCCCGCACGTCACGCTCGCCCGGGTGAACGACGCCCGGGGAAAAGAGCAGATTCAGCGGGCGGTTCGTGAGCGACACCCGGAGGTGGGGTCGTTCACGGTCGAGGCGGTACGGCTGGTCGAGTCGACACTGACGCCAGAGGGGCCAGTCTACGAGACGGTGGAGATGTTCGAACTCCAATCTACGTTCGACGACCGGATCGGGCGCAGAAACGAGTAGATTCCGCGAATGATTCGGCTCACTCGAACTCCGAGATCGCGGCGTCAGCTCCCGCCTCGGCGGCCTCTCTATCGACACCACGGCCGGCCAACACGACGGCGCCGTCGGGATCGATCGTACCGCTCCACAGCAGGTAGGTCACGCCCCCGGTCTCACCGCCGAGAAAGGTTGCCTCACGATCAGACAGATCGGGTTCGTACCGTAATTCGGTTCGCCCCCCGAGCACGTCGCGAAGATACGACTCCGCGACCGGCGCGGAGTCCGCCGGCGTCACCACGAGGTAGTCACCATCGGTTCCGGACACCGGGGAGGCTGAAACAGCGTCGATACGGTCGTCGTCCGGCGTGTCCATCCGAACCGGTTGGTACTGGAATGACGGCCGCAGTGTCATCCGGTTCATCGCCTCGTATCGGTCCGACAGCGACCCGAGAACGGTCTCGTATCCATCGAACGAGTCCGCTCCGTCGGCGTCCTCCGAATCGTCAGAAGCAGTGGGTCTCCCGTCGCTACCATCGTCCGAACCGTGAAGGTGATACCCCACACCTCCGACGGTGCCGGTTGCCGCAAGTGCGGCAAGTAGATCACGACGGCGAGGCATCAGATATCACCCCCGGAGAATCCGGGGATATCAGCCGTATCGAGATCGTATACGTCAGCGTTTACTGACGACATCGTTTGACGCCCTACCTGCCGCCACGCGCCGCCGATCGCCATGTAGTGTTCCATCGCCGCCTCATGGAGGTTCTCGCCGATGGTCGTGTAATCGTCCGCGAGATCCGAGGCGCCGTCGATCACGTCCCAGACGATCCCGGACGGAAGGGAGGCCATCCGGTCGTAGTACTCCGCGGCACCGAGATACGCCATCGCCCCCATGTGATCGTACGACGCCATCAACGAATGGTACTGAACCAGATCGCCCGGAGTCAGTGCCCACTCCTCCGCGAGTGCGGTTTTTATTTGTAGTCGATCGATCAGCGGGATTCGAACCGTATCGTACGCGTGAAACAGCGCGGCTATCCGTGCACGGAGGTCGAACACGGCGTCGAGCTGTGAGGCCGCAAAGTCGATCGTTTCCGCGAGTAGGAACGTCTCCGCGGCGGTCACGCCGGCCGCGGCAGTCTGGGTAAAACTCGGCCTGCTGGCGAGATTGTCCGCCATGGTCGCGTATCCGTCAGCGAAGTCGGCAGTCGTCTCGACGATGCCGTATCCAGTGATGGCGTCCGAGATGAGCGCCGTTCCATCAGACCCGATCTCCGTAACCGAACGGGCAGACTCTAGTCTCGCGTCGATCGTCTCGGCGGTGGCACAGCTGGCCGCCATTTCGGAGAACGCCCGCTCGTACGGGCGTTCGGACTCGGAGACGGACCAGCTGATGGAGTCCCGCAACAGGTCCGCGCCCGAACCGATCGCGCTCGGCGGAGAGATCTTGAATAAGGCGTACGTCTCGAGTACGCCGGTTCCGACGTCGAGCGCGCGGTTCAACAGCTCCAATCCGCGCATGTTGCTCCGGCGCTGCTCCGCCATTGAGCGCTCCTCCTCCCAGTCAAGTCGGAGAGCCGTTCGGCTCCCGAGATGTGTGAGAAACGCGTCGACGGCCTCAACCGGTTCAACGAGTTCGAACTCGGGCGTCGTTACCGAGAACTGGCCGGGATCCGTTTCAGGAACGTTCCGGATCACGTAGTAACGCGCGTCGCCGACCGTGACTTCCTCGTACTCGCCCGCCTCGAAATCGAGGTCCGGTTGTGATGGCGGCGGCGTCCCCCCGGGCGAGTTGGAAGGCGTGTCTGAGTCGGAGGGTGTGTCGGGATCCGACGCGGAGTCACCGATCCGGACCGAAATGTCGTCCCAATAGACCGTGAAATCGTCGCTCACGAGTTCCAGAGCCGACAGTTCGTCCTCGAAATCAACGTCGTCTCGAGAGACCGAATCGGCCGAGAGCCCATCGATCACACACTCATGTTCGACCGTACTACCCGTGCGATCGTAGGTGATCTCGAAGCTCGTCCACTCGTCAGGAGCGTACTCCCCGACGAGCTCCCCGTTCGATGAGACGGTTCCGTCCGGACGGAACTGAAGGAGTCGAACGCCCGAACCGTCCGACCACGAGGAGCTCGCACCGGTCCGGAACCCGATCCGACCGCTGCTGTCGTCGTGGCAGCCGACGCTACCGGATCCGAGCCTGAATCGGCCACTGACGGTCATCGTATCGGCGATCTCGATCGGAGTGCGTGCGATCGCTCGCCAGCAGCCCCCGTGTGAACCACTCATTCGATACGATCGCGTTCCGGTATGAGAGGTCTCCGTGACGACCCCCTGATCGTTGTTACCGGCGAGCGTCAGATACGATGGAACTTCGCCAGCATCGTACGTCTCAAAGTCTTCCTCGAGGACTACGTCATCCGCCCGTCCTGTGTCGGAGTACTGATCGTCGGAATGGCCGCCAAGCCATGCGTTTGTGAGTTCAGTGAGAGTCGTTCGACCACTCGTCGCACTCCCCGAACGGTTCGGCATGAGTCATCATCAATGTCTGTCGGTATTAATGTAACTTCCAACAGGAACGTCATTCGGGCGCTTGGTCAGGATCCGTGCCCGGATGTTCGACACGGACGCGCGTTACTCGCGTCGGGGTGGCTCCCGTCACGGTCAAGACGACCTCGCCGAGTTCGACGCGGTCGCCCTCCTCGGGGAGCCGGCCGACGGAGTCCGTTATCAGCCCGGCAACCGTCTCGAACTCGCCGGCGGTAGGGAGATCGGTCCCGAGACTCTCGTTGAGATACGCCACCGTCGTCCACCCGCTGACGACCGCGGTTCCCTCTCCTGTGGGCCGGACGTGCTCGGTCTCCCCGCGACCGACAATTTCGCCGACGACCTCCTCGATCACGTCCTCGATCGTCGCGAGCCCGACGACCGCGCCGAACTCGTCGACGACGATCACCATCCGAGTCCCGTCGTCGCGCATCTCCGCGAACAGCTCGTCGACCGGCTTCGACGCGGGGACGAACGTCGCCTCCCGGGTTGCGCTCGCGAGGTCCTCGCCGGCCGCGTCAGCGCGGATCGCGTCGCGAACATCGACGATCCCCACCACGTCGTCGCGGTTTTCGCCGTAGACGGGAAGCCGGGTGACGTGTTCGCTCGCCGCCGTCTCGATAATATCCGCGGGTGTCGCCGTGTCGCGGACGGCCACCATGTCGGTCCGCGGAACCATCACGGCCGTGACGCGGGTCGCTTCCAGATCGAGGACGCGGCGGATCATCGCCCCCTCCGTGGGGTCGAGCGCGCCGCCCGCCTCTCCCGAGAGGACGAGCGTCTCGATCTCCTCGCGGCTCACGTACGACCCGATGTCGGTGTCACCACCGATGAGACGTGTTACCAACCCGGAGGCAGTCTCGAAGACGACGAGGACCGGTCGGAGGAGCCGCTGGGCGATGACGACCGGACGGGAGACTCGGAGCGCGTGTTTCTCCGCGTTCGCGACGGCGTACGATTTTGGCGCTATCTCGCCGAAGACGATGACAAAAAACGAGGTGAACACCGTGGATCCGGTCGCGGCCTGACTCGCCGGGAGGTACTGGACAAGTACCGCGGTAGCGACTGAGGCGGCGGCGATGTTGGCGACGTTGTTGCTGACCAGCGCAGTGACCAGAAAGCGGTGTGGGTTCTCTCGCAGCGTCGCAAGCGCCGCGCTCCCCGGGACACCCTCGGTGACCAGTGAGTCGACGCGGTGTTTTGCGACCGAAAAGACGGCGAGTTCCGAACTGGAAAAGAACCCGCTGATCGCAGTCAGCCCAACGATCGCGATCGCTCCGAACAGCGTGAGCGTGAGGTCCATACGACCCCGATGAGCCCCGACCGGAAAGGGTGTACCGGCGTCCGTCGAGCGAGCGACGACTCACCGCACCCCGAGAGTCGGCAACTCGTCCGCTCACACCACCTGTTCGCCGTCGTCGTCGTACACTTCGATAGCGTCGACCGGGCAGACCCGTGCCGCGAATTTCGCATCGAACTCCTCGTCCTCGGGGACCTCAACCTCGAAGATATCCCCCTCCGTCTCCTCACCACCGACCAGATCGGCTTTTCCGTCGTCCAGATCCTTCTCGAACCCGTCCCACTCGGCGACACACTGGAACATGCCGATACAGGTGTCGCGGTCGAATCGTACTCGCATACCGCTGCTACGCCGACCGGATACAAAGCGGTGACGACGCCGCGTGACGCGGGACGACCGCCGCGTCGGCGGGATCCAACGCCCGGAGTCCGCGGCGCGGGAGTTTCACCGGACGATGAGGGTATTACGTTGTGGATCGGACGCAAAAACGCCCGGTGACGCCGACGCCCTCCCTCATTCGTGGTCGGGTCGTTTTTATATTCGAGGTGGTATCACCGTGTATGGAACCGGATGGAGGTCGCCTTCGGTCCGTCCTTCACAAGCGAACCGACGTGTTCCGGTCACTCGACGGGTCGCCCGCGAGCAAGCCAGAGCTTGTCGACCGGCTGTCGAGTTCGCGGTCGACCGTGGATCGGGCGATCAGCGATCTCGAGGACGTCGGCTGCGTCGAGTCGCGCAACGGAACCTACTCGCTGTCGGCAACTGGTCGGTTCGCCCTCACGGAACACGAGCGATACGCGTCCACGACGCAGACAATCGCGGAGGCGAGCGACCTGCTCAGTGGGCTTCCGGAGTCCACGACACTCCCGTCGGCGTTCCTCGAAGGTGCCGAGGTGACGGTCGGAGGTCCTCATGCGCCATCGAGCGCGGCGACGACGAGTAGCCGACTGCTCGAACGGGCGACCACGATGCGGGGGCTCGCGCCGACAGTGCTCAAATCCGACGTGTTCATTTTAAATCGAGAGCTCGACCGCGACGACCTGACAATCGACGTGGTCGCCGAACCCGAGGTCGTCGAGGCGCTCTCCGCGCTCTCGGACACCCCGGTATCGGCGCTCGTCGCCCGCGACGCCTTCTCGCTGTATCGAAGTGCCGAGCCGCTCCCGTACGCGCTCTGGGTGATGGAGACGCCCGAGGGCGACCATGCGGGTATCACGTTTCGTGGAGCCGGCGGCGACCCCGGAATGGTGACCAACGACGCACCCGACGCGGTCGAGTGGGCGAACGAGACGTTCGAGTCGTATCGGGCGGCTGCGGAGTCGGTCGACCGTCCTATTTAACCGCGCCGCACGCCACGTGCCACCGATGACCGAAGTCTGGCTAGTCGATCGACAGTTCGACTCGAAGGGGCTCGTCCGGCTGACGTACGCCACCGAGGACGGCGAGCGCGTCCACACGAAGGAGCTAGCGGAGCGACGACTCGTGATGGGTGATGGGGTCGCGGCCGGTCGTGAGGTTGAGGAGAGCGCGCTCGGCGAGACGGATCCAGCGGAGGTGGAGCGATTCGCGGCGGAAGCCTCACGAATGGCGGCCAAACACGCGCTCAACGACACAGTGTGAGCAGGCCCGCAATAGATCATCGGCCGTCGGTTCCGACGACTTAAATCCGATCGAGGGCTAACTGCCGGTAATGCAACCCAGTTCGCTCTCCGGGCTCCCCGCGGGCGTCGGCGAGGCGCTCGAAGCGGAGGGCGTCGCCGAGCTGTATCCACCACAGGAGGCTGCCGTCGAGGCCGGCGTCGTCGACGGTGAGAGCCTCGTCGCGGCCGTCCCCACGGCATCCGGCAAGACGCTCATTGCGGAGCTGGCGATGCTCGCGTCGATAGAGCGCGGCGGCAAGGCGTTATATATCGTTCCGCTGCGCGCGCTCGCCAGCGAGAAGAAGGCGGAGTTCGAACGCTGGTCGGAGTTCGACGTGACGGTCGGCGTCTCGACCGGCAACTACGAGTCGGACGGCGAGTGGCTCGGCTCTCGGGATATCATCGTCGCCACGAGCGAGAAGGTCGACTCGCTTATCCGGAACGGCGCACCGTGGATCGACGACCTCACCTGCGTCGTCAGCGACGAGGTGCACCTCGTGAACGACTCGGGCCGCGGCCCGACGCTAGAGGTCACCCTCGCGAAGCTACGGAAGGTGAACACCGGTCTCCAGACGGTCGCGCTGTCGGCGACGGTTGGCAACGCGGATGTCATCGCCGAGTGGCTCGACGCCGAGTTGGTCGAGTCGGACTGGCGGCCGATCGACCTCCGGACCGGCGTCCACTTCGGCAACGCGATCAACTTCGACGACGGGAGCCAACGCGAAGTGCCGGTCGACCGCGGCGAGGACCAGACCGCCCGGCTCGTCGCCGACACACTCGATACGGAGGAGGACGGACAGGGCGGCTCCTCGCTCGTGTTCGTCAACTCCCGGCGCAACGCCGAGTCGGCGGCTCGGAAGCTGACGGAGGTCACCGGCTCGCGGCTCACGACTGACGAGCGCGACCGACTCCGCGAACTTGCCGAGGAGATCCGGGGTGTCTCCGACACGGACACCTCCGAGGACCTCGCCGACGCAGTCGAACAGGGGTCGGCCTTTCACCATGCGGGGCTGGCAAGCGAGCACCGGAGTCTGGTCGAGGACGCGTTTCGGGACCGCCTCATCAAGGTTATTTCCGCGACGCCGACGCTCGCGGCCGGCGTTAACACCCCTGCTCGGCGGGTTATCGTCCGCGACTGGCGGCGGTACGACGGCGAGTTCGGTGGCATGAAGCCGCTCGACGTACTCGAAGTCCATCAGATGTGCGGCCGGGCGGGGCGTCCCGGACTCGACCCGTACGGCGAGGCGGTGTTGCTTGCGAACGATGCCGACGGAATGGACGAGCTGTTCGACCGATACGTTTGGGCGGACGCCGAGCCGGTTCAGTCGAAGCTCGCGGCCGAGCCCGCGCTCCGAACCCACGTGCTTGCGACGGTCGCCTCCGGGTTTGCCGCGACGCGGGAAGGATTGCTCTCGTTCCTTGATAACACGCTCTACGCAACCCAGACCGGCGACGAGGGCCGACTCGCCGCGGTCACCGACACGGTACTCGACTACCTCGCTGTCAACGAGTTCATCGAGCGCGAGTACGACAGCGAAAGCGGAACCGAACGCCTGTCCGCGACTGGCATCGGACACACGGTCTCCCGGCTCTACCTCGATCCGATGAGCGCCGCAGAGATGATCGATGGGCTCCGCGACGCGTGCGCAACCGATACGTCGCCGTCTGCGACGAGCGCGACGGCTACCGACTCGGGGGCGTACGAACGAGTAGCCGCCGACGAGGACGGCGACGAGCCGGGCTTCGGGACGTACAGCCCAGTCAACGGCGATGAAAGAGAGACCGAGGAGCGCGAGGTAGACGGTGAGCCAAGCGAGGCGGACAGCGAATCGAAGGATCCAGACGACGAAACCGTCGATATCACCCCGCTCGGCTGCTACCACCTCGTGAGCCGAACCCCGGACATGTACGAACTCTACCTCAAGTCGGGCGACCGCGAGACGTACACCGAGATCTGTTACGAGCGCGAGAGCGAATTCCTTGGAGCAGTGCCCTCCGAGTACGAGGACGTTCGGTTCGAGGACTGGCTCGCGTCGCTTAAAACGGCCCGTCTGCTGGAGGACTGGGCGGACGAGGTCGACGAGGACCGAATAACTGAACGATACGGAGTCGGCCCGGGCGACATCCGAGGAAAAGTCGACACGGCCGAGTGGTTGCTCCGCGCGGCGGAAACCCTCGCGAGCGACGTGGAGGGGATCGACGGCGACGCGGTGCTCGCGGTTCGACGGGCCAGAAAGCGGGTCGAGTACGGCGTGCG
>LFFM01003093.1_pt1 | contig 10631 bp, 8 predicted proteins | sample 643131 | NCBI WGS metagenome assembly LFFM01 (sample SAMN03777445, study PRJNA286221) | soda lake metagenome | biome: soda lake; feature: Kulunda steppe; material: water; isolation source: sample Tc-Br brine of Tanatar trona crystallizer | place: Russia: Kulunda steppe | collected 2011-07 | reverse complement strand
CAGCCACGATATACAGGTATTGATCTCCGAGATATTCAGTAGTGAGTGCAACCAAAAACAGCACCAGTGTATATACACCCCCAAAGGTAAAAGCTGAGGAAAGCTCACTCGGGTTGCGCTGTTCGGGCAGGCGCGCGGTACGGTCCGTGATCATCTTGTAAGAGTAAATTGATATGCCGATTGAAAAAAGCAACATCAGCATCACCGGCCAGGCAATCTGCCAGAAATAATCCGGGGCCATGATGGCTATCTCAACCATCACTCTGGGGTAAATCATTGCAGTCGCGATTATGATCACCACGGCAGAATTTCGTGCCGGGCCTTCGCCTACAGACGCTCGCCGTGAATAACTCACCGTGGTTGCCGTGCTTGAGATCAGCCCGCCCAGCATTCCTCCAAGGGTGACACCGGCTCGTTGCCCCAGAAACTTGTAGATTAAATAGCCTCCCAGGCTTATACCAACAATCAGTACCACCAACAGCCATGTTCGCTGCGGGTTAAAAGCATCCAATGGTCCGAAGTGCTGATTCGGAAGTATTGGCAGGATAATTAAAGATATCAGTGCGAACTGCATGATGGCCCTGATATCCGTATCCTCAAGACGGGCAAGCATTCCCTTAAGCTGGGGTTTGATATACAGTAAAATTGCGGTACTTGCGGCTATTGCAGCTGCAACTGCCGGCTGGCCTGCAGGGATATAAGCACCAACGCCAAACATCAACAGCAATGAAACTTCTGTTGTCATGCCGGCTCCAACGATTTGCGCATGTATTTTTTGCCAGTTGCCCACGATTATAATCACCATAACCCCGGCAGCGCCGAAAAGGATGATCCCGGGAGTAAACTGATCTGCAAGATAGGCGGTGAGAGTCCCGAACATTGTGACCAAAGCGAATGTACGAAACCCCGCTATACGAGCCTCTTTTAGCTCCCGCTGCATACCAACCAATAATCCCAGCAGCAGTGCCAGCCCTAAATCCTGTACTATTTGCAGATCAATTTCCAACTTAGCTGAAGAATTTGAGAATTATGTTTATATCCAATTCAAGCTTGTATCTATATGATACGGCTTTATGATGTAAGGTATTGCCGCAAGATAAATTACCTTACCAAAAGTACCCGTTTTTCTTTGGGATGATTAAAATCCGGTGGGAGCTGTATAAAGGGAAGTCTAATACTTAACGCCGACAGGACCGTTGGACGCTGTCGGTTTTTTTAAATCTGACAGCGTCCGAAGGACCTGTCAGCATTTATGATAAATTCAAAACTGATATAGCTAATGTGCTCAAAATGAAATCTACCCGCTTTATATTCGCTTTGTTTGAACGAAAATTTCCGCTATAATCCGGCAGTGTACTTATAATCAAAGATACAAAATTATGATCAGCAGTATTTTACTTACCGGAATCTCCCTTTCTTTTTTTGCTTTCAATATGATTATTGATAGTGATAGCGAACAAGCTTTTCTGGAAAATTTTGAACCCTTTTGCGGATACGCTTACGCCGGCGAAACCACCTACTTTGATCTCGGTGCCGAGGAGCTCAAGGACCCGGAGCTACTGATGTTGCTCGAAGCATGCGACGAAGATGAGGTTCGCATTCCATTCTGGGTCGATGATGATCGCTCCCGCACGTGGATATTGGATATACGCGAAGATGGATTAAGGCTTAGTCATGATCACCGCTATGAAGACGGCAGCGAGCACGAAGCAAATATGTATGGCGGTTTTTCTGATGAACGCGGCAGCGAAACCAAACACTATTACCCCGCCGACGAAGCTACAATCGAAGACCGGCCCGCAAGAGAAATCAATGTCTGGTCAACGGAGTTGGATATTGAAAATGAGGTGTATTATTACCGTCTCTATCTTGATGGCGAATTAAGTTATGAAGCAAAATTTGACTTAGGCGAACCTATACCGTTTGATGAGGTTTACTGATTTAACTTCCTATAAAAGTCATTGTAGTTGCTGTGACAGCTTCGAGTTGCCGGAAGAGCTTGTTCAGGCTGTTTTTTCGTTTCTCGTTACTGGTTTGTCGTTGTATTCATCAACCCCTAATGACAAACGAGTAACGACTAACGAGAAACGAGAGCCATATAAAGTGGTTATAGAGCTTGATCTAAGCTTTATCGAGTTTAAAATAAAAGCGGGAGCCCTCACCCGATTTGCTTTCCAGGTTCATATCCTTTCCGTGAGCATCGAGTATACTTTTCACAACGGATAATCCGAGCCCGGTGCCACCCTTATCGCGTGAACGCGCTTTGTCCGTACGGTAAAACCGGTCAAACAGCCGCTCTTGATGCTCCTCCGGAATTCCTATACCGGTATCAATAACCTCAACGGTGACCTCATTCTGCTCTTTTTGATCATACCGAACTTCAACCTTGCCCCCGCTGGTAAATTTAAGCGCATTTGAAATCAAATTGGAAAACACCTGTTCAATCTTGTCTTTATCAGCTACAACATTGCAGGAGTGCTCATCCCATGTAAGCTCAGTGTTGTTTTCATCGGCTATATGCTGATACCAGTTACAAACCTGAGGCACGAGTTCAGACAAGTCGAAAGTTACTGGTTTAATGAAATTCTGATCAGAGTCGTACCCTTGCAGCGTCATGATATCTTTAAAAAGCTGATTCAACCTCTTTGCCTGTCCCCGGGCATTAGCCACATATTTTTTTCGGGTTTCCGTATCAAGCTTGTCGATTTCCAGCATTTCAAGTGATCCCATCATCGTATGCAGGGGGTTGCGAACTTCGTGGGCAATATCTGCAAAAAACTGCCTCTGTTTTTCATTGATCTCCAGGAGGCGCTCATTGTCAGCTTTCAGATGATAAGAGAGCAAATTGACTGAGTTTGCCAGATCACCAAACTCATCTTTTCGGTTCATATCTATTGAATAGTTGATATCGCCGGAGGCAATTCGTTTTGCATCTTTACTCAGTTGCAAAATAGGGCGGGAAACTTCTCTCGCTACAAACGCACTAACCCCGAGGATCAAACCAATCGAAATAAACATGCCGGTATAGATAATCCAGCGCACTGTGGCTACCGGTTCGTACAATATGTCCTCATCTTTTGAAATTCCAAACCAGCCGTCAGTAACGATACCGGAATCAAGTTTCCCGAAAACGGCAATGCGGTCATCCTCACGGTACTCATCCAGCATAATTTTTTCGTCGTGTTGCTTAAAATACTGAACTACGTATCCCGGTATGTTTTCGTCGGATTGCCGCTCTGCTGATCCAGGATAGACGACATCCCCCTTATCACTATAGATTTGCAAATGATACGGCTCAGCGCCGGAAAACCCATCATCATCTTCAAGGTCATCATATGAATCAATATGCTGCAGTGCGTGAGAAATCAACCGAGCATCTTTAACCATGTCTTCCACACCCTGTTCAAGAAGAAATGCTCTGATATACATAATTGAAAAACTACTCACGGCCGTAACACCAAATATCATCAGCAAGATAAAAGTCAGAGCGAGCTTTGTGCGGATTTTCATATCTGCTTGGTTAGATATGCTCAGTATTTATTAATGGGCGATTCATTTTTACCGTAGTTATCAATTATAAAACAAACCTGCTTACAGGCGCTTTTCAACCGGGCTGATGAATGATTTCTTTGTTTAAACCATAACCTGCTCCTCGGTAGGTTTTTATCAACTCGCCATCATCTCCGAGCTTAATTCTCAAATTTTTTATGTGAACGTCTATGGTACGGTCAAAAACAAATTTTTCTTCCGGGCTTATGTGCTCAAGAATCTGCTGACGTGAATACACTAGCCTAGGGTTTTCAAAGAATAATTTCAGAATCAGATATTCGGTATGGGTTAAATCTACTCTTTCTCCGGAATTGAATACCTCCATCGCCTCGGTTGACAGGCTCACGTTGCCATAACTGATCCAGCCCTGATGGTTTGGCTTATGTCGGCGAAGTTGTGAATCAATGTGCGCTTTAATTAAGTTGAGACTAACCGGTTTGGGGATATAGCTGTCCGCACCAACATCAAGGCCCTCGATTTCATCAACTTCCTTATCTTTGGCTGTCAGGAATATCACCGGAATTTCAAAAAGCACAGGGTGCTTACGGATTCTGCGGCAAAGCTCCAGCCCGTCTGCACCCGGTACCATAATATCCAGCACAGCTACATCGATGCTGTCGGCATGAGCGTGAATCAAGTTGATGGCAGTATCTCCATCTTCAGCAAGCAGAACCTGGTACTCGTTCATTTCCAGGTAGTTTTTCAACATTTCTGCAGGCTCTTGCTCATCTTCGACAACAAGAACAGTTACCTCTTTATTCATTTAAATCAGTTATTGATCGTAAAAAAATCGCTTAAATATAGGAATTTCAGACAAAAACAACCTCAGGCAATTCCGCTTTTTTTACTCATAATAACATTATTTATTATCTCTACTCATCTTCCGGAATTTTAGCCGACTGGTTCCATTCCAACAGGTGAAAAAGCGAAAAAATCAAAAAAGTCGCACCAGCCATCCACAGATAGTCTACAGCCAAAGCTATGCTCGTAAAATAGTAATAGTCGAATTCAGCGGCATCAAAAAACAGAGGCAGAACAAATTGTTCGATAAAAATCACGAATAACGGAACAATTATCGCCATTCGAAGGCTTTTGCCCAGCACATACCTCCACCTTGAACCGTAGGCTTTTTTTGTCGCTATTTGCTTTTCTTCCACTTTATCAGAGCTCGATTTATCCATGACATTAATCATAGGAAACTGCGAGCGTTACATCAAGCGGCGTCTTTTATTTAAATAGGCAATTAAGGAATGCTCGAACGAGGATTCAGTATCAATTTGATGAAAGTCGATTTTTGCATTGCCGCACATATGCTTAAACTCTTCAACATACGTGTTCATTTTTTCTTTGTAATCTTGTTTAACCTGGCGCGGGAGCACATCAATTTCACTTCCGGTTTCGAGATCCTGAAAGATGTATCTGCGATCAGGCAGATCCAGCTCTCGTTCACTGCGTTTTTCCAGCAAATGAAATAAAATCACCTCGTGTTTCCGGTGTTTCAGGTGTTTTAATGCGCTGGCAAGCTCATCCTGCCTGGAGGTATTCTCAAACAGGTCACTCAAAATGATTACAAGACTGCGCCGGTTGATACGCTCAGCTATTTCATGAATAACTTCAGCTGAAGCGGTCTTCCGCTGATCAGGTGCTTTGGTCTGTTCCTCCGCAAGATACTGCTCCAACTGTTTGAACATATACCTCAAATGGCTGTATGATGATTTGGGAGGAATGGTTGTGATGGGCCGGGTATCAAAAGGGATCAGCCCAACACCGTCCCGCTGGCGATGCATCAGGTAAGCAAGTGATGCCGCCATATGTATGGCATACTTTAGCTTGCTCCAGTCAGCATAATATTTGAACAGCATTGAGCTGCTCACATCAAGCAAAATGTGACATCGCAGGTTGGTTTCTTCTTCATATTGCTTGATGTAATATCGCTCCGATTTGCCGTAGACTTTCCAATCGATATGGCGTATTTCATCACCGTGGTTATATGGCCGGTGCTCGGCAAATTCAACACTGAAACCATAATAGGGGCTTTTATGCAACCCGCTAATGAACCCTTCTACAATCTTACGCGCCTTGAGCTCCAACGGCGCGATTTGATTCAACAATTTTGAATTGAGTAGCTCATTTTGATTTGTTTTAGCCATACGGGTGGAGTAATTCAATTCAACTCAGATACCACACTTACTGTGAAAAATATTTTTCCTATCCCCAACAACCCACAATACTTCAATAAATTGCGAATTTTTATATATTGAGTGATTATACACAAAATTTTTTATTAGGCAGAATGACAAATTTAGTAACAGGTCCTGATGCATTAAGCAGTGCTCTCAGACATGTTGACCCGATGGAGTGGCCAACATGCGTATTAATGGTAGAACCCACTTATTTTTCTGTGGATTATGTCATAAATCCACATATGGAGGGAAATGTCGGCAAAGTAGACAAAAAACTGGCCAGAGAACAGTGGGAACAGGTGCGCGACAATTTCGTCAATCTCGGCCTTAAGCTGAATACCGTTGAACCTCAGCCCGATCTTCCGGATATGGTCTTTTCTGCCAACCAAAGCTTGCCGTTTATCAGCAAGAGGGGGAACCGCGAGGTGATTATGAGCATTATGAATTCAAAGCACCGCGAGGGTGAAGTGCCGTATTTTGAGCAGTGGTATCGCCAGCAGGGCTTTTTGGTTCACCACCTTGATCACCGCAGTACCGAGAGCTTTGAAGGAATGGGGGATGCTATTTGGCACCCCGGCAAACGAATGCTTTGGGGAGGATACGGATTCCGAAGTTCCCGTAGCGCATATGAGCAAATTTCTTCCCGTTTTAACGTACCCGTAGCAGCGCTTGAATTAAAACACCCTTCCTTTTACCACCTTGATACCTGCTTTTGCCCGCTCAATGAGAATGCCGTAATGATATATCCCGACGCTTTCACAGCCAATAGCCTGAAGACAATCAACAAAGGCTTTGAGACCGTAATTGAGACCAATCAGTACGAAGCCGAAGAACTTTTCGCCTGCAATGCAACTTGCCCGGACGGGCAGCACGTCATCATCCAGAGAGGATGTAAAAACGCAAATAAAGAGCTAAAAAAACAGGGCTATACACCTATTGAGGTCGATACGGATGAATTTCTCAAAAGTGGCGGTAGTGTATTCTGTATGAAGCTGCTACACTGGTAGAGACCAGTTCCCCCGTTTTGATCCTAATCCTCTTTTTCACCAGGCTTGTCATTCTTATCCTGGTTATCTTCGTCATCATCTTTTTTATCATCATGACCGTTAGGGGATTGCGCTAAGTATCTCTGGTAATAAATATCAAGATTTTCCATAGTATTGTCTTTTTGGGCGGAATGAATAAACAATTGCTCTCTGCAATCTCATGTTACTATTTGCATAATTACTAACAGAATTGCAATAGGTATTTTAAATTTCTATTGTATAAACTCTGCTATTGTATTACTTTATAAAAAATTCAGCTCATTATACAGCCGAAAAATTAACCTCGGGCTCTGAGAAAAGGATTTCATGGGCAATTGGTACTTGGTAAAAGCAGGACTGTTAGTATTACTGATATGGGGGGGATTACTCAACCCTGCTTTGGCTAATACCGATCCCGATAGCTTGCTGGAGGAAACCCACCAACTTTGGCAAACCGGCAAATTTGAAAAAGCTATAGAATTAACAAACCACGCCTACGAAATATTCACCACGAGAAACGACAGCGCCGGTATTGCTGAAGCTTACGCCTATTACACCAACACCTACCGCATGAAAGAAAATTTTGAAATGGCTGTGAGGTATGGTAAAAAAATCCTGGATCTTGCTGACGAAATCTATGTTGGTGAAAATGTGCTGCACACCCTAAACAATCTCGGAGCCATAGCAAGAACCAGGGGAGATTTAGATCAGGCTCTGGAATATTATAACATGGCAGAAGAATACATTGATGAGGATGATCCTTACGAAGCCTTTGCGGTAACCGCACTTAATACCGGCACATTACATCATAGCCGGGAATATATTGAAGAAGCCATACAAGAATATAACCGTGCTATCGGTTTGGCAAAGACTTTTGATGATGAAGAAACTCAAGCGATAGCACTTGGAAACCTTGCCCAAACCCACCGTGATTTGGGAGATTTTGAAGTTGCTTTGGATTTATTCATGCAACAACGTGAATTGCTGGAAGAGATGGGGGATACCTATAGAAAAGTAAACCTCATGAACAGTCTTGGATACACATACAGAAAGCTTGGTGAATATGACAGGTCCTTGAGGTATTACGCGTTGAGCCTTGAACTTGCCGAAGATCTTGATCTCACGAATATGCAGATTCGAATCAATAACAACATTGCTCAGGTATACTCAGTTTTAAATCAGTACGACAGAGCCCATGAATACTATACTGCAAATATGGAGATGTTTGATGAGATCAACTCTTTGGCGCTACAGAGAATTTTGCTAAACAACATCGCCTCGGTGCATAGCTATGAAGGGGATTTCGACCTTTCGCTATACTATAACCTACGCAGTTTGGATAAAGCTTATCAAACTGAAAATAATGAGAGAATTTCCAATTCTTATTCTCAGATAGCTAATCTCTATTACAATAACAATGAGATAGACTCAAGCTATCATCACGCTAATCAGGCACTCCATTATGGCCGAAAGTCCGAACTGGTAACACCTAAGGTCAGAGCAAAACTCAGAATCGCCCGAATCTATTCATCCAAAGATAATCAAGCTAAAATGGCTGATTATTTGTCAGCCGCAAAAGATATTGCTCAGACCTTTGAAGATCCCAACTTAATCGAGCTATATTCTGAAGCCGTCCTTGATCTCACTGATCCGGATGATCCCCATTTCTTTGAAGTAGCCAATACCTATATTTCCGCTATTGAAACCAGACGGCAGCACATTCGGTCGAGTGGAGATTTAAGAAGCAGCTATTTTGCCAAACATGCCGACCGTTTTAAACAGATTGCCGAAGCTTATCTTGATAATGGAGATATTGAAACAGCTTTTGAGGTATTGGAGCTCAGCAGGGCCCGTGTGTTACTGGAAGAAATGAAGCAGGCGCATTACGCGAGAGATGACGTGCCGGAAGAAGAACACGTAAGAAGTCTTGTCTTGGAGGATAAGATTCTGGAAACCTACGAGCAGCTTGAGGCTGACTACGATCAGGAAGTTCAAGACTCATTGAGGCGCAGGCTAAGCAGCTTGCAAACCGAACATGAACTGGTTCAGGCTTCTTTGCTTGATGAAACCACCGAACGAATGCAGATCACCCCGATCGGCATGAACGAACTGACAGAATGGATCGGACAGAATACGGCTGTTTTTACTTTTGCCGAAACTAATGATCACATACTTGCCATAGCCGTGCTTGGTGAGCGTCATGAAGCGTGGAAGATAGATCTCAACACAGATCAAAATGTTAATGAATTACTTGAACACTTTCGCACCGCTATAGTTGAAGAGCTTCCGACTCCGGTAGTTAACCGTTACGGACTGTTGCTATCCAAACAGCTTCTCGAACCAGCCCGGCCGCTGATTGAACAAGCTGATCATATGATCGTAAGTGCAGACGGTAATCTGGCAACTTTGCCTTTTGAGGCACTTACCTGGAACGGCTCTTATCTGATAAGCGATCTGGCTGTATCCCAAATACCCTCCCTTACCGCTTTGAAACTGCGGGACTATCGGACACCACCTTCATTTGAAAAGGATATTTTCAAATTAGCCAATCCGGATTTCGAAAGCCACGAAATTGACGATGCGCTGGTCATGCGACGAAGCGGACAACGGCTTGATCCGCTACCGGCATCCCAGATTGAAGCAGATCGCATAGGTGAGCTCTTTGAACTGACCAGCATGCTTTCAAGAAAGAACGCCAATAAGCAAAATCTTGAGGAGGTTGATTTTTCCCGGTTCCGTTTTCTTCACTTTGCCACCCACGGTTTGATCCACCGGGAATTCCCGGAAATGAGCGGTCTGGCATTATCACGCGGGGACGGTCGTGTTCAGTTTCTCAGAAGCCGGGAGATTGCACAAATGAACATTTCCTGCGAGATGGTCGTGCTAAGTGCCTGCGAAACCGCGGTTGGCCCACAAGTAACCGGAGAGGGTATGCTCGGACTCCAACGCGCGTTTTTGATCGCCGGAACCCAAACCGTTGTGGCAAGTCTGTGGAGGGTTTATGATCAAAGCACTTCTGCCCTGATGATCCGTTTTTATGAGAAACTAATTGAGCAGGATGGTGCACAAGCGGGCTGGTTCAATTTTTTCAACATCCCTTCTCCTTCAACTGTCAGTAAAGCGGATGCAATGCGATCTGCGAAAATAAATATGATTAACAGCCCGAATTACTTCCACCCCGTGCACTGGGCTGCCTTTCAGGTGGTTGGGTATTGAGTTTTGGTAGTTTCTGATTTCACTGCTGACCTTTTTTACCGGGTGCCGGACACTGCATTCTGGGTGCTGTTCGTCGGCCACAACTTTACCGAAAAGTATGTATTGTAAGGTAGTAGAACGCAGTGGACCTACCAGGGGCTCATCCGAACAAGTTCGGATTTCGCTGACCTGGCAGGTGGCCCACCGACCCCTTGAAGGGTCGACTGTAAGGAGATCCTGCAAGGGTATTTCTAAACAACAATAACCGGTCAAACTAATTCAGGGATCAACACTGAACCAAGCACCCGGTAACTTTATAAAAATATTCTTGGTTTCGGCTTGCCCGGCTTAGGTCTTGAATTTGAGCAGCTTTTCTTCTCCCACTTTTTCAATAGCAGTATCCAGCGCATACTTGCTTTCAAATACCACCAGCGGATTCCCCTCAATATCTTTGGTTACCTGTGTGGAAAACATATTTCCAAGTTTGTTGAACAGCTCCTCGTCACCTTCCGGTAGCCATCTCGCCGACATATAGCTCGTTCCGCTCAGGGTGATATCAACATTATATTCGGTTTTCATCCGGTGCTCGACGACATCAAACTGCAATACCCCTACCGTTCCAAGCAGTAGTTCGTTGCCAACCCCCTGAGGCATCTCAAATACATAAACCACACCTTCT
>LFFM01003092.1_pt1 | contig 10631 bp, 7 predicted proteins | sample 643131 | NCBI WGS metagenome assembly LFFM01 (sample SAMN03777445, study PRJNA286221) | soda lake metagenome | biome: soda lake; feature: Kulunda steppe; material: water; isolation source: sample Tc-Br brine of Tanatar trona crystallizer | place: Russia: Kulunda steppe | collected 2011-07 | reverse complement strand
GTTTCGCGCCTCATCGGCTGGCGTGTTTCGCGCCTCATCGGCTGGCGTTCGTCCGTCGAGCGATCGATCCGGTCTTTGATCGCCTCGTATCGATGTACGGACTGCCCTACTGAGCGAACGGCCGCCCACGTTCCCATCATCCTATTATATCCGCCGCAAGCGTCTCGCTGAGCAAGTCTACGAGCCCCTTTGGACAAGAAACTCAACGACCCGACGTTCCTCAAACTGGCTCAATGAAAAGCGCCGTTATAGGCTGTGTATAATTATACCGATATGGTTTGTTAATGCGCAAATGGAGACGAACTAAATCCGAATGCGAGTGGAACTGTCCCGCACCTTCGCCCTCGAGAAGCACCGCTCTGGCCAGGATGGATAGTCCACGACGAGATCTTCACTCGGACTCCGGTATGAGTGTTCCTGTGGACGAGCCACCGGTCGATCTGTGTGTGCTGGCCGATCCGTATTTAATGACCAACGAGGTTCGCACGCTCGAAAGAGCGGTTAGCGAGACGGGAGTTACTGTTCCACTAGTTGTCGTTAACGATCCAGTCCACCCAGACATCGATCCCGACGCGGAAGCGAGAGCGATCAACAACCGCCTTGGAGCAGACGCTCTCCGTATTCTATTCCAAACCCTCAAACGGGATCGTGCATGGACGCTCGTCTTTGCAGAAAAGAAGATAGCCGAGGCCTTCGGTTCGGAGGCAGCCGCCACGGGTCGCGTCCACGTCGAGGACGTGTCGTGCCTATCGGATTCGGAGTTCCATTACGTGACACCAATGACGGAGGGTAACTGGGTAGAGCTTCCTCCCGACGCTGTCGATCTGGTTCAAAAGAACTGCGATGTCGCCGTTCGATTCGGATTCGGGCTGCTCAAAGGCGACATCTTACGTGTCCCGGAATTCGGTGTTCTAAGCTTTCACCCGGCGGATATTCGAGAATACAGAGGTCTCGGTGTGCCACAGGCCTGGCTGGATGGGCGCGAAACGATGGGTGTCACATTACAGCGTCTCAACGAGAAAATCGATGGGGGCGAAATAGTCGCCTACCGGGAGGTGGACGTGAGCGACTGTGCGACCCTCTGGGAGGTGTACGATACGTTGTACGATGTGAAATCGGAGCTGCTCGCCGAGGGTATCGAGAACCTCCGTGATCCGTCCTTCCAGACGAGAATCCCGGAATCCCTCGGCTCCTACTATCCGGTCGCACGGCGCCGTCGTCTCCTGTTCGTTATCCGGACGTTGCTCAAAAACACCACCGGACGCCTCGACCGTCTGAGTAACAAACGGTGATTCGGCGAGTCGGTTGGAGGTGCAGAGACGACAGACCGTTCGAGTTGGCGTCGTCTCTTACGTTCGCTATCCGGCTGACGGGCGTTGACGCTAGTGACCAATTTATTCTCTTGGCCCATCCGTCACGAGATCCTGCTCATTACATCATCGCGTGAGATCTCTAAGCAGGGATCTGTGTCCTATTGTGACCGTTTTGAGTCACTTTCTTACTGTGGCATCGTTTAGATAGGGACGAAAAATAGAGCGTTCGGCGGGGAGCAGCGACGACCAGTACAGCGCCTGTCCGACCGTCGGCAAGGGATCGGCCGTCGAGACTATATCGAAACGGCAGGGTTTCGATGCCGGGGTGAGAAACTCTCGGAAGGCGCTCGCCGTGTCCTCCCGCTGAAGTAGTTGGACGAAATCGGTGAACAGACAGCGAGCCTGGACGTTACGGCGATACGAAAGCTCCGAGGGGAGTTCACCGCCGGTCGATAGACGATACAACAGAGACGGGAAGTCGACACCGAGAGGGCGAGGCTCCCCCAGAACCGCGGGTTGATCTCCATGAGCTGTGGCTCCCCGCTCCGCGGATCGACGCGGAATTCGGCCATGACGACGCCCTGCCAGTCGAGGGCACTGAGAAACTCGTCGGCGAGTGAAACGAGCGCCGGGTCGTCGATCGTTTCGCGGTAGGTGCTCGCACCGCCTTCCGGCGGCTTCGAGCGCAACCGTCGTTGGACGGTGACGGCCCGCAGGTCGCTCGAGTGATCATACAGCGCGTAGACGCCGCACTCACCGCCGTTCGGGATGAACTCCTGGAACAACACGGGCCCGAGTTCGGCGATCGTCTCCCTGGCGGCCCTCCGGAGGGTTTCCCGGGAGTGACAAACGGAGACCCCGTGTCGGCCCTCGCCGTTGATCGGCTTGATCACGATCGGATAGGAAAGCGTCGACTCGACCTCCGTGACCGTCGTCGAGTCCGAAAACACCGTCTCCGGATGTGGGACGTCGTGGCGTCTCGCCGCCTCGATGGTCCTGCGTTTGTCCAGTCCCACCGCGGTCGTTTCGGTGGGTGGAAACGGAAGAGCAGCCAGCGCTTCGAACGTCTCACGGTTCCCGAGGACGACGTCGAGTGTCGACTCCTCGATCGGCAGGAGCATGTCGTAGTCGCCCGCTGTGAGTTCCGATTCGATCGCCTCGAGGAACGCCTCGCTGACCTCGAGGTCGGGATAGTGGAGCCACCCCTCGGCGTGTTTCGAGAAACGACTGGGTGTCCACCGGTAGTGTGATCCGGCGGTCACCGGGATCCCCCGGCCCCCGAGCGATCGGGCCACGACGAGAGCCTGCTTGAGATGTGCATCGAGAAGCAACACGCCACACATAGATTGCAGCGAGGAATTCGCTCAAGCGCAGTATAAGTATGAAGCCCCTTCGATGCGGGAACTCGCCGACTCTGTCCGTCCGGTGATCGGATAGCGCGGGGTCGGATTCGTAGCGGTAGGTCCCGTCACATCTGGTCTGCTACCGGTACCGGAGTTCCCGGTACGATAAGTATAACATTGTGCGACGACCCGGAAGGACAACTGAGACGGATGAACGACAACCCCGCCGGCGGAGGCGCCGAAACGACCGATCTCTTTTCGACGAACGATGCTGTCGAACTTTACACACGCCGATTCGCGGAGGCCGACGAGCTGTTTCCACAGGAACGGAAAGCCGTAGATCGATATTTCGAGGCCGGCGGGACCGTCCTCGATGTGGGCTGCGGCGTTGGCCGGGTGTCCACGCTGCTGTACGAGCGGGGCTTCGAAGTGACGGGAATCGACATCAGCGAGCCGTTTGTCGAAAAGGCCCGGTCGCTCGTGCCGGAGGCCGAGTTTCACGTCGCCGACATCACCGACACGGAGTTCGACACCGGATCCTTCGATCACGTCATCTTCTCGTTTTTCGGACTCGATTACCTGATCCCGGAGCGAAAACGCATCGAGGCCTTAACCGAGATACGGCGGATACTGAAACCCTCCGGTGTCTTCCTGTTTTCTACGCATAACAGATGGCATCCCCTCGTTCCCCTCTCGGTTCGGAACCTCGGCCTCGGGCTGAAAGATATCTACGATCTTTACCTCCGAAAACGGAACCGGAGTCGGTGGTTCTCCCGTTATAAAGCCGAAAGCGTCACGCTGGGTGAGATGGAAATCTACCTCACGAATCCGGTAAATCAGTGGATACAACTCCGAAAGTGTGGACTGACACCCATCGACGTCATCGGAGAACGGGAGGGGTTCCTCCGATTTTTCGAACGGGATCCACACTACGTCGCAAAGAAATGACAACCGCCGGCAAGCCGGGGTGCTCGCCGACGGGCGATCACTGGAGGTAACCGAGATCCGAGAGGCGTTCTTCGACGGAATCACTGTCGGTTCCGACCGAACGGCTGTCGAACTGGTCGTAGGACATCTCCGTCGTGGCGTCGACGATCGGAAGCACGTCGCCGTCCATCCGGTCGCTTACCGGTACCCCGAAAGCCGACAGGATCGTCGGCGCGATATCGAAGAGATGGGCGTCGGGAAGCCGCGTTTCGGTGTCGACTCCGGGGCCTCTCGCCATGAAGACGCCGTCGCGTTTGTGTTCGTAGGGCTCTGTCGGGACGCCGAACTGCGTACCTTTTAAATTCGCCGCGAGGAAGTGATCGAACCCGGCGGGGACGGTGACGATATCGGGTGCGGCTTCGAGATTGGGTCCCGAAAAAACGTCTTCGCGTCCGGCGACACGCTCGAAAACCGGCTCACCGTCCGGTGCTTCGACTTCCGAGAGGATCGCCATTAGATCGCTCCGCACCGCCTCGTAGTCCGCTTTCGACACCGTCCCGTTCGGCTCCCGACCCTCAACGTTGAGCCGAACCCCCATCTCCGTCCGGGTCCGCATATACGCCGTCGAGGCCGGGAAGTCGACCTGTTCGGTCCCGGCACGGACGACATCGACGGGAACCGTCTCAAGTACCCACTCCGTCAATCCGAACCACTCGAGAACCGAAGCCACCCGTTGACTCGTCACCCCCACGCGGGAGGCCAGATCGACGCCGACCGTCGCCAGTCGTTCGACGGCGCCGTCGATTCCGTCCTCCGCGTTTCGGGTCAGCGATTTCCACGACGGCATTCCGCTTCCGACCGTCGTCGGGACGGCCCACCCCTCCTCCCGGAGGAAGTCGTTGACCCGGAACTCACATCCTCCCATCCGTCCGATCCCGTGATCGCTGACCACGAGCGTCACCGCCGGATCGTACCGATCGATCAACCGTCCGACCTCCCGATCGACGGCCCCGTAGACACGGTGGATGGCAGCCTCGTTCTCCGGGAAGTCGTGGAACACGGTATCGGTCGCCTGGAACTGCACGAATCCGAAGTCGGGTTCGTACTCCTCGACGAGATACTCGAACCCGTCGCCGCGCATACGCGTCAGATCGACCAAATCGTCGGCGAGTACCGAATCCGGCGCGGTCGAATCGAGCGTGCGCCCGTACAGGGAGTACTCCCCGAGGTGTTCTTCGAGTTCCGCCCACACTCCGGAAGGGTAACAGTCCGGTTGTTCCGGGGCGATGTATCCCGGAACGAGGGCCCCGTCGAACGCCTCCGGCGGATGCGTGACGGGAACGTTGAGGACGACGGACGAGAACCCGCGTGTCGACAGCAGTTCCCAGACGGCGAACTCCTTCACGAGCGACCGGTTGACGACGTCCCAGTCGTAGCCATCGAACCGAAAGAAGTCGTAGACGCCGTGCTTTCCCGGATTGACGCCCGTATACATCGAGGGCCAGGCGCTCGGTGTCCACGGCGGGAGCTGAGACTCGAGCGGAGCCACGACGCTGTCTTCCCGGAGCCTATCGAGCGTCGGGGTGACCGAGGCTGCGCTCATCGAGTCGAGCGTAGGCAGGTCGACGCCGTCCAATCCGACAACGAGTACCTCCATCGAACTCAGTTCCCCCGGGCACCGAAGAAATCAGTATCCCATAGACGACTGGCCCGATCCATCTGTCCGTAACGTTTTGCCCCGATTCGATTAGTTATGAAGACATTACCGACCGTTCTCAGCACGACGAACGGACAAACGGGAGTCGTCGTTCTCCTCCCGCCGCCGAACAGGCCGACGAAAACTGCCGAGCCCCGAGTCGACGGATCGAACAACTATCTGTCCGGAACGAATCCCCTATTCAGCAACCAAACGAACGTGTTTCTCGGTATACAAATAGTAACTGTAGCTATCTGAGAACAATCGGATGGTAACTGGAACACATTATACTCTGTCCGGTATCAAACCGGTAAAAGCTGTTATATCGGTAGGGTAATCCTACCAGAGTATGGTGTATTCCCACCACTGAGTACAGATGGATTATGATCAAATTACCAGTCGGACTAGTGATATATGACCGCTCCGGAGAGGGATGCGCGACAGACACCGGTTACGAGACGGGCGTATCTGACAGCACTCGGCGCCAGTACCGCCGTACCGCTCGGAGCAACTCAACTCGCCCGCGCCGAGGGGCACGGATACGGGATGGCCGGCTACGGTGCCGACGGGTACGGGGGCTCGACTGAAGGGACCGAAACGGGGGACAGGGCTCTCGAAGCGAAGACCCGGACGGTCACCGATATCGGGACATCGTCGGCGACGTTCACCGGAGAGCTAACCGAACTCGACGGATACGATTCGGCGACGGTCCTGTTCGAGTGGGGCGAGAGTAACAACGGCTTACCGAACGAAACAGCCGGGGGGACCCTCGATTCCGAGGGCGAATTCGAGGTGGACGTGAGCGATCTCAAAGGCGGTACCGATTACTCGGTCCGTGCAGTCGCCGAGGTCGAAGACACCGTCGACACCGGCGAGACGCTGTCGTTCACGACGGAGGGGACCGACGAGCCGACGGCGGAGCCCCTGATCACGGAACTGACCGCCGAGGACGTGAGCAATCCCAGAAACCCGCACGTCGATGCGGCGATCGACTGGCGGACGACGATCGACGAGGGAGAACTGGCCGCCGCCGAGCTGATACTTTCCGGTAGCTCCGGCGTCATCACCGTCTGTGAGCACGACCTCGATGGCGCGAGCGCCGAGGGATCCTTAGAGCACCGAATCAGTCATGGAGCCGGTGACGGCGTCACCTACACCGTCGAACTCACCGTCGAAAGCGGACACGACACACAGAGCTACGACCGAACGACGTTCGAATCACAATGACTGACAAAACTGAAAACCGAAGCTACAACGTTCCGGCCGAAGGCGAGGAGGATTGGCACGAACCGGTAAACGAAAACTGGGAGTCGATCGATAAAGACGTTCAGGAATTATACGATAATCTAAACGGTACTGGGGGGAAAACGGGAGACGTGGAAGCGCTGGCTGTCCACGACGTATATGTATACGAACTCGGAGATAGCTATGAAGCCGTCAATTCGGACGGTACCACGATCGATAGTGGTGACAATGGCATGAATGTCCTCCAATCCGGCGTGGATGCATCGCCTGGTGGCGGTACAATTTACGTTCACGGCAACTACACGTTTGCTGCCGAAAGTGATAAGATATCTATCGGCGATAACAAACGACTCGTAGGGTACTCTTCTATCTTCAAGAACCGACACGACGATCGCGATGCCGTATTTGAACTCGCAGGCGGGACGACAGGCGTATCAACCAGTCTGGTGCAAGACGCCGAAAACGGTGCGAACCACATTTATGTCGCCGATGCGAGCGCGTTTCAACAGGGAGATCTTATCCGTATCTTTAACGACCAGTATTATTCGGGAAACCGGGAAGCTATCCAGGGAGAAACGCACTTAGTCTGGGACGTCGACGCAGCGAATGACCTCATTATCACATCCGAGGGTGTCTACTTCGATCACGAAACGAGCGAGAACGCCTATGCTGAACGTATCGTCCCTGATGTTGGACACGTTGAAGGAATAACCATCGAAGGAAGCGGTGAGGATGCGTATCAGCGCGGCATCGAAGCGAATTATGCTAAAAACTGTATAATTGAGTCGGTGAAGCTGAGTGAGATGGGCGAAAAGATCATCGATCTAGATACATGCTACGGCTGTGAAGTTCGCGATTCTATCTTGGAGCGCTCTAACGTTCCCGGCGACGGCTACGGGATCCGTGTTCGGAACGGCTGTGCAAATACAATCATCAAGAACAATCAAATCCGACTGTGTCGGCATGGTGTTGCTCATTCGGTACAGACGTCCGAAGGGCTAGCGAGACAGACCTACATCACTGGGAACTTGTTGACACCCACACAGGAAGGATCACCGCTTGATGCCCACGACGGAACGATCTCATGGTTCATTCAGGGCAATCAGCTATACGGCAACGACGGGGCTTCGGTCATCAACGGTGCAAAAGAGACGTACATCATCGGGAACTCGCACACGGGTGTTCGTGACAGGCGAGAGGATGACGGTGGCTTCTATCGCACCCGCGGAGATAACACATGGGATGATGGTGTCCTGTGTATCCGAGGAAACGTAGTTCGCTATCCCGGCGGCCGGGGTACATTCCATATACGAGAACCGTCCGATTCCAACTTTGGGTCGTGGAAAGTTGTAGATATTTCAGATAACAACGTCATCGAGCCAAAAGAATACGTTGTTCGAATGGGGCATGATACGGATTCATTGATATTTAACGGGAACACTATAGAGAACAAAACACATGGTGAGGGTGATCAGGTATTCTACCTTGTCGATGGTTTGACTATACGTTCCGGCTCTATTTCAAATAATACGTTCAACCGTATGGCCCGTCGACTCATTCGAACCGATCACGACTCAATATCGAATCTGTCTGTCAGGGGTAATACGTTCTATGCATCACCACAGGACGATACGACTTCTATCTTAAATATACCAAGAGCGTCCGGTTGCGTCGTCGCCGACAATGACTTTTATAATCCAGACGGAGGGCCCGATAGAGCGATCTGGATTCGGGATACGTCGACAGACATCCTTGTCCGTGGTAACAACGTTTACCACGACGGTGGTACTACGCCGATAGACGACGAAGGAACTGCTACCGTTCTCGATGGAAACTACGAGCACGACGGTGGGGGCTGGTCATCGCTGTGATCTAGTACCTTTCGCCGATACATCTCCATTTTCAAATATTAGTTGGTGTTACCCCGAGGGTTGACCTCCGGTCGGTCATTCCCGTTCGCTCATGCGTGCACATCGTTGATTTCAAACGTGCTTGGAGGGCGTGTTCGAGTGCTTCTCGACCCGGGTTCCGGTCGCAGTTGAACTGCTCTGAGATACTGTGTCAACGTGTCCTCTCTGAGTCGACAGCTACCGCTCGTAGTATCCACAATCTCCGACGCAAGAGCGTTTCCATTAAACTACCAGTTGGTGGTGGTATTCGAATTCGCGATCGAATATACCAAGCGTGCTATCCTACGACGAATGCCGTGGATAATCATCCATCACAGGGACATTCGTCATATCCGGCCCGAGCCGTGCGTCATCCAGGCTCTCCGGAGGGTTCGGGTTTTCGACTGTGATGTTCTGGCGTGAAAGGTTTGTCAGCTCCTCGTAATGACGCCAGTCGTTGATGTGTTGCCGCTCAAGTGGCACACCACCGAGGCTAATGTTCCGAAACGTCAGATTTTGAATACGGGTGCCGTAGCCGTCAACTCCAAAACGGCCCATCTCCTCGAACCCTCGCGGGTACGGTTCTTCTATGTAGATGTTTTCAAACGTCATATCGATAATCAGCTCCCTTCGACTCGGTTCGTCGTCAGGAAACCGCCAGATTCGGTCGTCGTCCTTCCGTATGATACCGTTGCGTACAAGGATTCTGTCCGGTCGCCCGGAACACTGAAATGTCGTGTTGCCCGTCTCATCGACGAATCCATCCAAGAGCAGATATCGTGTACGGAGCCGAGCGAGTCGCCCTGCCCCGGTCGCCCGGACGTTCCGGTACTCCGTGTGGAACCCGCCGTGGTGAGAATTAATAACCTCGTTATTTACGTCGTGACCGCGAACGCCGTCAACAAGTACTCGGTTTCCGGTGCTGCCTGCCCGAACGATGTAGTGGCCTGCAGTGGTTCGAAGGTTGGTTGCGTACACGAAAGTCGTTGTCTGATCCGCGCTACTTGCGTACCGGTTTGGGGGTGGGAAATCGATCCGATCGAACCGTCCCCACATACTTCTCTGGAACGCCAATCCGCGACTGGAGCTTCCGAGGACCTCGAGATCGTCAAACCAGCCGTATTTTATTCCTTGCATTTGTAACGGACTATGGGAGAGCTCGCCACCCGATTCACCGTTCACCCGAAGCCCGGTTATCCGAATATCCTCCGACGACCAATCCACTGTCAGAACCCGCGTATCGTTTCTGTTCGGATACGGAAACGCGATCGTGTGTTCGGTGGTGATCGTGTTTTCGTCGATTGATGCAACCGTCACGAACTCCTCCGTCTCATCTGTGCCGCCACCCCCTTCGTAATCCCGGTAGTGTGGCTCACCGTACGGATTTCGGTCTTCGTAAATGTGCAGATCGTCGCCCACTTCGATCCCGCTGGAATCGTCCACTCGAAACGTGTTACTGAACTCCTGAACCGGTTCCACGATCTCGGTGACGGTGGTTCGGTCCGGCCGGTCTGAACTGATCACGGCACTGTCACCGGGGTCCGGCTGTCGGACGGTGGCACCGTCGGATTCGATTGTGAGGTGGTCTTTTCCGGTTACGTCGACCTGCTGCTCGTAGGGCCCACACTCCGCCGGAACGAACACTGTGTCATCTTCACCAGCCGCGTCAACTGCTGCCTGTATATCTCTATCATAATGCTCACAAACGTCGATGAGGCTTCCGGTGCGTTCTGGCGGCGATTCGAAGAACGGATCGTTGAACACCTCCGGAAACGTCTCGGCGAGAGAACAGCTCGGAGGTTGGCAGCGATCGTCCTCATCGGTAGGAGCGCCGAGGATCTGTCGTTCCGGAAGAACTACTCCGACGGCAAACCCCACTCCACCCGCAGCCAGTAACTTCAGATACTGTCGACGCGATTCGATATTTGATTGATCCGATCGATCGTAGCTGCGAAGAGCATCTCTGAGCCGTTGAAACCGACTGGGCTCCCTGTTACTCTCGGTTGTCGGCCCTTCGCGCATACCGATAAGATACGTATGGGCTGCTAATAAACCCTACAGTGGGCACTACCTGACGGACAGCGTCGTTTATTTCTTAACCGATGGGCGATCCGTCATAGATCCACGGCAAAACGCTGGATCTCCGATCGCAAGAAGGACGAACGGATACGGGCCTGGATCACAGGATCTCATCTATTCGTTCACCCAGAGAACGTAT